>Ga0310344_10000007_pt1 | contig 325177 bp, 301 predicted proteins | sample HC15DNA20200_MG_FD_203801 | JGI IMG/M metagenome (GOLD analysis project Ga0310344, IMG submission 203801) | Marine microbial communities from station ALOHA, North Pacific Subtropical Gyre - HC15-DNA-20-200_MG | ecosystem: Environmental > Aquatic > Marine > Oceanic | place: Pacific Ocean...
TTCACTCGCGGCTTCACGTTGTAATCAATCACCCGCTTCACGCAGACCAGGGCTTTCATCGCTTCAAAGCCTTTCCCAGTTGGATATGGCGGCGGCATAATTTGCGTTTACGTAAACGTCAATCTGTCCGGCCGCTCGCGTGGAAAGAAAATCGATCGGCCGATGGCAAAGCCAGCGGTCGCGGTCCCGGACCTTACCGGGTGCATCCTGGCTGGGCACTCTCCGAAACAGAATGATCCCATGCAAGGGTGAGCGGTGGCGATGCCGCGCGGATCCCTGGTGCTGGCGCGCCCTTGCGACCTTGGTGGAATAAAACACGCGCGATGCTTGCGTTGGCTGCCCAAGTCCAGCAGGGCGGAAAACGCAATGCCCATGATCGACTTCGATCGCCTTGAAGCAATTGTCCACCAGGCCGGACAGATGGCGCTTTCGCGCTGGCCCGGCCACGGACACGCGCTGGAAGTGTGGGACAAGACGCCGGGCAATCCGGTGTGCGAGGCGGATATCGCCGTCGATACCTATCTGAAGCGCGAACTGCACGCACTGCTGCCTTCCGCCGGCTGGCTGTCGGAGGAAACGGTCGATCACCCGGAGCGGCTGGAGCGCGGGCTGTGCTGGCTGGTCGATCCGATCGACGGCACGCGCGATTTCGTGCGCGGGCGTCCGGGGTGGGCGGTTTCCGTGGCACTCGTCAGCGGCGGCCGTCCGCTGATCGGCATGATGAGCGCCCCGGCGCGCGACGAGTTCTGGCAGGCCACTGCCGGCAAGGGCGCCACCCGCAACGGTACGCTTCTTCATGCAAGCAGCCGGACCGAACTGCCCGGATCGCGCGTGCCGGCCGATGCGCTGGCGGGAGTCGATGGTGACCTGGTGCTGGTGGACAAGCCCAATTCGATCGCGCTGCGCATTGCCATGGTCGCCGCCGACGAAGCGGACCTGCTCGCCACGCTGCGCTGGGGCTTCGAATGGGATGTGGCGGCCGCCGCGCTGATCGCGCGCGAGGCGGGTGCCACCACCACCGACGCCTTCGGGCAGCCGCTGGTCTTCAACAAGCGCGATCCGCGCGCCTTCGGGCTGCTGGTGACCGCGCCGGCGATTCACGCGGCGGCGGTGGACCGGCTGGCGGACCGGGCGGCCAGGCTCGCCTGACCCGCCCTTTCCGGGCCAATCCTCAGGCCTCGGCGAAATCCTCGGTGTCGATCGTCGGCAGCATCGCCTCGGCATAGCGGTGGCCGGCGACGGTCTGCTGGTTGATCAGCGCGTCCACCTCGGCCGCCACGGCGGCGGGAATGGCCCAGTCCCAGCGCGCGATGTTTTCCTCGAGATGCGCGATCTTGCCGGTGCCGGGGATGGCGACGACATGGTCCCCGCGCGACAGCACCCAGGCGAGCGACAATTGCGCCGGCGTCACGCCCGCGCGGGTGGCGATGGCGTTGAACTGCTGCACCAGGCCATAGTTGTGCGTCCAGTTGTCGCCCTGGAAGCGCGGCATCGCGCGGCGGATGTCCTTTTCCTCCAGCGCCGCCGGGTCCTGCACGCCATTGGCGAGGACGCCGCGCGCGACCGGCGAGAACGCGACGAAGGTCGTGCCCAGTTCGCGGCACGCATCAAGCACGGCAATTTCCGCCTGGCGCGTCCACGGCGAATATTCGGTCTGCATTGCGGCAATGGGGTGGACGGCGGCGGCCTTTCGCAGCGTGTCGGCCGACATTTCGGACAGGCCGATCGCGCCGATCTTGCCCTCGCGGACGAGGTCCGCCATCGCGCCGACCGATTCCTCGATCGGCACGGTGAAATCGCGCCGGTGCATGTAGTAAAGATCGATGTGGTCGGTCTGGAGCAGGCGCAGCGAGACTTCGAGCTCGCTGCGGATGGTGTCGGGATGGCAATCGATCCCGCGCTTTTCCCCGCTGGCGAAAATGCCCATCTTGGAGGCGAGGAACACCTTGTCGCGCTTGCCCTTCAGCGCCTTGCCGACCTGTGTTTCGTTATGGCCCAGGCCATAGAGGCGGGCGGTGTCGAAATGGTCGTAGCCGATCTCGATCGCGCGATCGAGCAGGCGCAGCCCGTCCTCGTCGCCCGGGCGGCCACCATAGGCCCAGCTCAGCGACATACAGCCGAGCCCCACGGGATTGGTCGGGCGTCCGGCGATGGGGCGGTGTTGGATCGGCATGGCAGAATCTCCTTTGCCACGCCGATGCCAGCCGGGTGCGCGGAACGTCAACCCGGCTGGTTCGGTATCATGCTTCTACCGACGCCTTACTGGCCGGCGCGAGCGCGGGCCACGTCGTCCTGCGAGATCGGCACGATCTTGATCTCGACGCGGCGGTTGGCCGAACGGCCGGCCTCGGTATCGTTCGAGGCGACCGGCTGCGTCTCGCCGAAGCCCTGGCTGCGGATGCGCGAATAGGACACCCCGCGCGAGGTCAGGTAATCGGCCACCGCGCGGGCGCGGCGCTCGGAAAGGGCCTGGTTGTACGCGTCCGACCCGGTCGAATCCGTGTGGCCGTACACGTCGATCAGGCTGTCGGGGTACTGGTTGAGCGACTGCGCCACCTTGTCCAGCGTATCGCGGAAGGTGGGCTTGATCGCCGAACTGTCGGTATCGAACGTCACGCCGTTGGGCAGGTTGACGAGAATGGCCGAGCCGTTGTCGGTCGGTGTCACGTCCACGCCGCTGCCGGCGGTGGATTCGCGCAGCTGCTTGATCTGCTTGTCCATCGAATAGCCCACGGCCGCGCCGGCGATGCCGCCGATGCCCGCACCCAGGATGCGGCCGGTCTTGCCGCCGATCAGGCCGCCCAGCAGCATGCCGCCCAGCGCGCCGCCGACGCCGCCGATGGCGGTGCGCGAAACCTTCTTCTCGCCCGTGTTGGGATCGGTGACGCAGGCCGAAAGGCTGACGAGCGACACCGCGCACAGGCTCGAAACGAGGACCCGACGAATCTTCATGTTGTATTCCCCTTCTTGCGACGCTTCGCCCCGGCCGCTCTCTCCCGCGGCGGTGAACCGGCGTGATTAACCTACATCGACCTGATTACGCACCGCCAGTCTGAACTGTTCCCGAACGGTGGGACTTCGCGAACGGCGATGAATCTGCTAGCGGACGGGGCGTGACACCTTTTCCCTGGCCTGACGTCTTCGTCATCGTGGGCCTCGTCGTGCTCAATGGCCTGTTTTCCATGTCGGAACTGGCGATCGTTTCCGCGCGTCCCGCGCGCCTGAAGGTTGCGGCCGAAGCCGGCAGCCGGGGCGCGCGCACCGCGCTGGAGCTGGCGGCCGATCCCGGCAAGTTCCTTTCGACCGTGCAGATCGGCATCACGCTCGTCGGCATCGTTGCCGGCGCCTACTCCGGCGCGAGCCTGGGCGGCCCGGTGGGCGAGCGGCTGGCGGCGGCGGGCGTGCCCGCGCGCTATGCCGGCGAGGCGGGCTTCATCCTGGTCATCGCGGTCACCACCTACCTGAGCCTCGTCGTCGGGGAACTGGTGCCCAAGCAGCTGGCGCTGCGCGCGGCGGAACCGATCGCCATCGTCGCGGCCCGGCCGATGGTGCTGATCGCCCGCATCAACGCGCCGTTCGTGTGGGCGCTGGACCGCTCTTCCGGGCTGCTGCTGCGCTTGCTGCGGCTGAACAAGGGGACGGAGCAGGAGGTCACCGCGGAGGAACTCCAGATGATCTTCGCCGAGGCCACCCGCTCCGGCGTGATCGAGGAGGACGAGCGCGCGCTGATGACCAGCGTGATGCGGCTGGCCGAACGCCCGGTGCGCGAGGTGATGACGCCGCGCACCGAACTGCACTGGATCGAGCGCAAGGCGAGCGAGGCGGAGATCCGCGCCGCGATCGAGGACAGCCCGCATTCGCTGCTGCTGGTGGCGGACGGTTCGGTGGACCGGATCGTGGGCGTGGCCAAGGTGCGCGACGTGCTGTCGGTGCTGTTGCGCGGGCGCAAGGTCATGCTGACGCGGCTGATGAAGAAGCCGGCGATCGTGCCCGATCAGCTCGACACCATGGACGCGCTGCGCGTGATCCAGCAGGCGGAGGTTGCGCTGGCGCTGGTGCACGACGAATACGGCCATCTGGAAGGCATCGTCACCCCGGCGGACCTGCTGGCGGCGATCGCCGGCAATTTCGTGGGCCACGGCGACGAAGGCGATGCGCCGATGATCGTGGAGCGCGAGGACGGCTCGCTGCTGATCGCCGGGGCGCTGCCCGCCGACGCGCTGGGCGACCGGCTGGCGATCGACCTGCCCGAAGACCGCGATTACGCCACCGCCGCCGGTTACGTGCTGTCGGTGCTGAAACACCTGCCGACCGAGGGCGAGCATTTCGCCGAGCAGGGCTGGCGCTTCGAGATCGTCGACATGGACGGCCGCAAGATCGACAAGGTGCTGGTGAGCCGGATCAAGGCCGCGCACCCCGAAAAGGCCGAGCTGGACGGATAGAGTCGCGTTCGGCGGAGGGCGGCGCGCGGCAGGCCCACCCCACTGCGACTAACGCCGCCTATGACGGCGCAAGCCTCGCTCCCCTCCCGCTTGCGGGAGGGGTTGGGGGTGGGAAGCGTCCCATCGTTAGCAAGGTGCAGAATCACCAAACGAAAAGGGCGGCCCCGAAGGACCGCCCTTTGCTGTTTCTGTCCGGAAGACCGGAAGAAGATTACTTGAGCTCGACGGTGCCGCCGGCTTCTTCGATCTTCTTCTTGATTTCTTCGGCTTCCGCCTTCGAAACGCCTTCCTTGACGGCCTTCGGCGCGCCTTCGACCAGCGCCTTGGCTTCGGTCAGGCCCAGGTTGGTGATCGCGCGGACTTCCTTGATAACCTGGATCTTCTTGCCACCGTCGCCCGTCAGGATGACGTCGAATTCGGTCTTTTCTTCAGCGGCGGCAGCTTCGCCACCGGCAGCCGGAGCGGCGGCAACGGCAACGGCGGCAGCGGCGGAAACGCCCCATGCTTCTTCCAGGGCCTTGGCGAGGTCAGCGGCCTCGAGGACGGTCAGCTTCGACAGTTCTTCAACAAGCTTGGCGATATCGGCCATGATATTTCACTCCTGATTTCGTGGCGCCCGGCGCGGCGCGCCGGACGAAAATCGTTTCGATACGTCTTACGCGGCTTCTTTGGCGTAGGCGCCGAAGACACGGGCCAGCTTCGCCGCCGGAGCGGTGGCGAGCTGGGCGATCTTCGTGGCCGGAGCCTGGACGAGGCCGATAAGCTTGGCGCGCAGTTCGTCGAGCGACGGCATCGAGGCGAGCGCCTTGACCCCTTCCGCGTCGAGAATCTGGCCACCCATCGCGCCGCCGACAATTTCGATCTTGTCGGTGGTCTTGGCGAATTCGATCACAGCCTTGGCGGCGGCAACCGGATCGGCCGAGGCAGCGATCGCCGTCGGACCGGTGAAGAAATCACCAATGCCTTCGTAATCGGTGCCCGCGACGGCAAGCTTGGCAAGACGGTTCTTCGCAACCTTGTAAGTCGCGCCCGCTTCCCGGATCTTCGTGCGCAGGGCGGTGGACTGGGCCACCGTCATGCCGAGGTTGCGGGTGATGACCACCGCGCCGGCCTCGGAGAAGACCGAGTTCAGGAACGCGACCGATTCGGCTTTCTGCGAACGATCCATGCCTTACTCCTTCACAATGGCCGCCCGGGACAGGCCCGGAACGGCCGGCTACGTTTGCTTGCCCCTGCGAACGCAGGGGTCGATGCCCCCGAGGGGACACCGGCGAGTCCGTTGACAAGGGAAGGAGGTGCGCCCGAAAGCGCGGCTGGCGCCACGAACCGCAGGGCGGAACGTCGGGCCAAGGGGCACGCGGCCCCGGAAACTCTTTTCCCCGCCTAGGCTGGAGATTAAGCGGGAAGCCCGCACCAGCTGTCTCGGACGGATGATCTCCGGGCTTGCGCCCTTCGATCAGGGGCGGGCCAATAGCAGGCCGGGGCGCCGAGTCAAGGCTGGAGTCCCCGTGGCAAGGGCCGGAAGCCCCGCGGTGCGGTCATTCCGCCTCGCCCCGGTAGCCCAGCAGATCGCCCGGCTGGCATCCCAGCTCCTGGCAGATCGCTTCCAGCGTGGAGAAGCGGATCGCCTTGGCCTTGCCGGTTTTCAGGATGGAAAGGTTGGCGAGCGTCATGTCGACCCGCTCGGCCAGTTCGGTGAGCGTCATGCCCCGGGCCTGGAGCAGCTCGTCCAGTCGGACCACGACCGGCATCACACGGTTCCTTCCAGGTCTTCGCGCATCCGCGCCCCTTCGCGAAAGACGCGGGCGAGAATGAACAGCACGATCGCCAGCAGGAACGATCCCGGCGAGATATCGAAGTCCGCCGTGGCGTTGCCGATCATGCCGGCCAGCCACACGCCCATCGCGCCGACGGGCCACGACAGGCCTTCCACCGCCAGCGTCAGCCAGCCCATGCGGGTCAGGCGCCGGGCGTTGGCGGGGATGAAGGGATCGCCGGCGCCCACGCTGTCGATGATGCGCCGCAGGTCGAGCAGGAACAGGAAGGCCCCGGCGGCCATTGCGGCAACCAGCAGCAGGATCACGGCAAGGCCGGGAATGGTCTGCGTGCTGGCGGCGTGGCCGGTTTCCGAGGCGATGCCGGCAAGCACGTCGGCCCGGAACAGGACGATGGCCGGGGCGCCGAGCAGGCTGGTCACGCCGATCAGGACGGCGAGGCCGAGGCCGGCGGTGACGATCAGGCGCCCCGCCGTCAGCAGGGGGTCGCGGGGGCTAAGAGACATGGTGGTGGTTTCCTCGTTGATAGGGTCAGGCGAGCGTCGGCAGCGGCAAGCTGGGGGCAAGCGCCTGGCGCGGTCCCGATGCGGTGGCGGCAAGCGCCGGAAGGAGCAGCAGCAGCGCGCAGACGAGCGGCACGATGGCGGTGCGCGATCCGGCAAGGCGGGGGCTGGGCATGGGGGACTTCTCCAGGTGGTCGATATCGATATTCAATAAGAGCATCATTTCTTATCGTCAATCGATAATATCGAAAATCGATATGCAGGTCGCATCGAACTGCGGCCACCCTTTGACAGCGCGTGATCGCCTCCCTATATGGCCTCTCACAACCGGCGCTTCGAGCAAGGCTTTCCCATACGCGGGGGACGGCACAAGGAAGGAAGCGCGCGGGTTCATTGGACGCGAAGGCTGCTGGCCGGGTTCCCGAATCGGGTTCCGTGCCGTGCGGCCTTTTCGTGTTTGATGCGCCAACGCCGCGTTTGGCACCGTTTCGCCGGGTTCGCCCGGCCTTTGATAGAGCGAAGAGGCAGAACTCCTCCATGGCGACCAAGGCTCCCGCACGCCCCGGCGTGAAGAAGCGCATCCGCAAGATCTTCGGCGACATCCACGAAGTCGTGCAGATGCCGAACCTGATCGAGGTTCAGCGCGAATCCTACGAGCAGTTCCTGCGCTCCGATCCGGCCACGGGCTATGTCTCGGGCCTGGAGAAGACGCTGCGTTCGGTGTTCCCGATCCAGGACTTCGCCGGCACCGCCAGCCTCGATATCAAGGAGCGCGACGGCTACGTGCTCGAGGCGCCGAAGTACGACGTCAACGAATGCCGCCAGCGCGGCATCACTTATGCCGCGCCGATGAAGGTGACGCTCAAGCTGGCGACCTTCGAGGTCGACGCCGAGACCGAAACCAAGTCGCTCATCGATATCAAGGAGCAGGACGTCTACATGGGCGATATCCCGCTCATGACCGACAACGGCACCTTCTTCATCAACGGGACCGAGCGCGTCATCGTGTCGCAGATGCACCGTTCGCCGGGCGTCCTGTTCGACCATGACCGCGGCAAGACGCACTCGTCGGGCAAGTACCTCTTCGCCGCCCGCGTGATCCCCTATCGCGGTTCGTGGCTCGATTTCGAGTTCGACGCCAAGGACATCGTCAACGTCCGTATCGACCGCAAGCGCAAGCTGCCGGTCACGGCGCTGCTCTATGCGCTGGGCCTCAACGGCGAGCAGATCCTCGATTACTTCTACGACAAGGTCACCTGGGCGCGCGGCGAAGGCGGCTGGCGCGTGCCGTTCGTGCTGGAACAGTGGCGCGGCGCGAAGCCGGCGTTCGACATCGTCGATGCCAAGTCGGGCGAGGTGATCTTCCCCGCCGGTCAGAAGATCAGCCCGCGCGCCGCGAACAAGGCGGCCAAGGACGGGCTTGAGGAACTGCTGATCCCGACCGAGGAAATCTTCGGCCGCTATTCGGCCAAGGACCTGATCGACGAATCGACCGGCCGCATCTGGATCGAGGCGGGCGACGAAGTCAGCCCCGAGAACCTCGAAGTGCTCGACAAGGCGGGCGTCGACCGGCTCGAACTGCTCGACATCGACCACGTCAACACCGGCCCGTGGATCCGCAACACGATGAAGGCCGACAAGGCCGAGGACCGCGACCAGGCGCTGGCCGACATCTATCGCGTGATGCGCCCCGGCGAACCGCCGACGCGCGAAACCGCCGAAGCGCTGTTCGACGGCCTGTTCTTCGACGCCGACCGCTACGACCTTTCGGCTGTGGGCCGCGTCAAGCTCAACATGCGCCTCGGCCTCGACTGCCCGGATACGGTCACCACCCTGCGCACCGACGATATCCTCGCGGTGGTCAAGGAACTGGTGAACCTGAAGGACGGCAAGGGCGAAGTCGACGACATCGACAACCTCGGCAACCGCCGCGTGCGTTCGGTGGGCGAGCTGCTGGAGAACCAGTACCGCGTCGGCCTGCTGCGCATGGAACGCGCGGTGAAGGAGCGCATGTCGTCGGTCGACGTGTCGACGGTCATGCCGAACGACCTGATCAACGCCAAGCCGGCGGTGGCCGCGGTGCGCGAGTTCTTTGGTTCGTCGCAGCTGTCGCAGTTCATGGACCAGACCAACCCGCTGTCCGAAGTGACGCACAAGCGCCGCGTTTCGGCGCTCGGGCCGGGCGGTCTTACCCGCGAACGCGCGGGCTTCGAGGTCCGCGACGTTCACCCGACGCACTATGGCCGCATCTGCCCGATCGAAACGCCGGAAGGCCCGAACATCGGTCTGATCAACTCGCTGTCCACCTTCGCCCGCGTTAACAAGTACGGCTTCATCGAAACGCCGTACCGCAAGGTCGTGGACGGCAAGGTGACCAAGGAGGTCGTGTACCTCTCGGCCATGGAAGAGCAGAAGCACACCGTGGCGCAGGCTTCGGCCGAAACCACGGCGGACGGCTCGTTCGTCGAGGAACTCGTCTCGGCGCGCCAGAACGGCGAATTCGTGATGGCCCCGCGCGACACGATCACGCTGATGGACGTCAGCCCCAAGCAGCTCGTCTCGGTGGCCGCCTCGCTCATTCCGTTCCTGGAAAACGACGACGCCAACCGCGCGCTGATGGGCTCGAACATGCAGCGCCAGGCGGTGCCGCTGGTCAAGGCCGACGCGCCGTTCGTGGGCACCGGCATGGAAGAGACCGTGGCGCGTGACTCCGGCGCCGCGATCGCCGCGCTGCGCGGCGGCATCGTCGACCAGGTCGATGCGACGCGTATCGTTATCCGCGCTTCGGGCGATGTCGAACCCGGCCAGTCGGGCGTCGACATCTACACGCTGCAGAAGTTCCAGCGTTCGAACCAGAACACCTGCATCAACCAGCGTCCGCTGGTGAAGGTGGGCGACGTGGTCGAAAAGGGCGACGTGCTGGCCGACGGTCCCTCGACCGATCTCGGCGAGCTGGCGCTCGGCCGGAACACGCTCGTCGCGTTCATGCCCTGGAACGGTTACAACTACGAAGACTCGATCCTGATCTCCGAACGGATCGTGAAGGACGACGTCTTCACCTCGATCCACATCGAGGAGTTCGAGGTCATGGCCCGCGACACCAAGCTCGGGCCGGAAGACATCACGCGCGACATTCCCAACGTCGGCGAGGAAGCGCTGCGCAACCTCGACGAGGCGGGCATCGTCTATATCGGCGCCGAAGTGCATCCGGGCGACATCCTGGTCGGCAAAATCACCCCCAAGGGTGAATCGCCGATGACCCCGGAAGAGAAGCTGCTGCGCGCGATCTTCGGTGAAAAGGCCAGCGACGTGCGCGACACCTCGCTCCGCCTGCCGCCGGGCGTTTCGGGCACGATCGTCGAAGTGCGCGTGTTCAACCGCCACGGCATCGAGATCGACGACCGTACCCGCGCGATCCAGAACGAGGAAATCGAACGCCTCGCCAAGGACCGCGAGGACGAACGCGCGATCCTCAACCGCGCCACCTTCAACCGTCTGCGCGACATGCTGCTCGGCCAGGTGGCCGCGGCCGCGCCGAAGGGGCTGAAGAAGGGCATCGAGATCGACGAGCAGGTGCTGGCCGATGTCGAACGCCACGAATGGTGGAAGTTCGCGGTGGCCGACGATGCGCGCCAGGCGCAGCTCGAAGCGGTGAAGGCGCAGTACGACGAGACCGTCAAGGCGATCCAGGAGAAGTTCGAGGACCGCAAGGAAAAGCTCGAACGCGGCGACGAACTCGCCCCGGGCGTGCTCAAGATGGTCAAGGTCTTCGTCGCGGTGAAGCGCAAGCTGCAGCCGGGCGACAAGATGGCCGGCCGTCACGGTAACAAGGGCGTCATCAGCCGCATCCTGCCGATCGAGGACATGCCGTTCCTGGAAGACGGCACCCACGTCGACATCGTGCTGAACCCGCTGGGCGTGCCTTCGCGCATGAACGTCGGGCAGATCTTCGAGACGCACCTGGGCTGGGCCGCGCGCGGCCTGGGCCAGCAGATCAAGCACGCGCTCGAGGACTGGCGCTATGCCAATCCCAATCCGGAAGCTGCCGCGCCGCCGAGCGTGCTGATCGACAAGCTCAAGGACGTGTACGGCGAGCAGTACCACGCCGATATCGACAGCCGGAACACGGCCGAGATCGTCGAGCTGGCCGAGAACCTGAAGGCGGGCGTGCCCATGGGCACCCCGGTGTTCGACGGCGCGCGCGAATCCGACATCTCGGCGATGCTGACCAAGGCGGGTCTCGACACTTCGGGCCAGTCCACGCTCTATGACGGGCGCACGGGCGAAGCCTTCGACCGCAAGGTCACGGTGGGCATCATCTACATGCTGAAGCTGCACCACCTGGTCGACGACAAGATCCACGCGCGTTCGATCGGGCCGTACAGCCTCGTCACCCAGCAGCCGCTGGGCGGCAAGGCCCAGTTCGGCGGCCAGCGCTTCGGGGAAATGGAGGTCTGGGCGCTCCAGGCCTATGGCGCGGCCTATACGCTGCAGGAAATGCTGACGGTGAAGTCGGACGACGTGGTCGGCCGCACCAAGGTCTACGAAGCGATCGTCAAGGGCGACGACACCTTCGAGGCCGGCATTCCCGAAAGCTTCAACGTGCTCGTCAAGGAAATGCGCTCGCTGGGCCTCAACGTCGAACTGTCGTCGCTGGACGATCAGGAAGACGACGACGGCCTTGCCGAGGCGGCGGAGTAAGCCCTTGTCTCCCCTCCCGCGTGCGGGAGGGGCCGGGGGTGGGCCTGATCAAGGCGCCACCCGAAAGACCCACCCCTAACCCCTCCCGCAAGCGGGAGGGGGATAAAGGAAGAAGACATGAACGACCTGACCAAATTCACCAACCAGCTCGCCAAGCCCGAGACGTTCGACCAGATCCAGATCGGTCTGGCCTCGCCCGAGCGCATCCGCTCCTGGTCCTTCGGTGAGATCAAGAAGCCGGAAACGATCAACTACCGCACGTTCAAGCCCGAGCGCGACGGCCTGTTCTGCGCGCGCATCTTCGGTCCGGTGAAGGACTACGAATGCCTGTGCGGCAAGTACAAGCGCATGAAGTACAAGGGCGTCGTCTGCGAAAAGTGCGGCGTCGAAGTCACCGTCACCAAGGTGCGCCGCGAGCGGATGGGCCACATCGAGCTGGCCGCCCCGGTCGCGCACATCTGGTTCCTGAAGTCGCTGCCCTCGCGCATCGGCCTGCTGCTGGACATGCAGCTCAAGCAGCTTGAGCGCATCCTCTACTTCGAAAGCTACGTCGTGATCGAGCCGGGCATCACCCCGCTCGAACGCTACCAGCTGCTGACCGAGGACGAACTGCTCGACGCGCAGGACGAATACGGCGAAGACGCGTTCAGCGCCGGCATCGGCGCCGAAGCGGTCAAGCAGATGCTGATCGACCTGGACCTCGAACAGGAACGCAAGGACCTGATGGAGGAGCTCGCCACCACCAAGAGCGAGCTGAAGCCCAAGAAGATCATCAAGCGCCTCAAGGTCGTGGAATCGTTCATCGATTCGGGCAATCGCCCGGAATGGATGATCCTCGACGTGGTGCCGGTCATTCCGCCGGAACTGCGCCCGCTGGTGCCGCTGGACGGCGGCCGCTTCGCGACGTCGGACCTCAACGACCTCTACCGCCGCGTCATCAACCGCAACAACCGCCTCAAGCGCCTGATCGAACTGCGCGCGCCCGACATCATCGTCCGCAACGAAAAGCGCATGCTGCAGGAAGCGGTCGACGCGCTGTTCGACAACGGCCGCCGCGGCCGCGTCATCACCGGCGCCAACAAGCGTCCGCTCAAGTCGCTGTCCGACATGCTCAAGGGCAAGCAGGGCCGCTTCCGCCAGAACCTGCTCGGCAAGCGCGTCGACTATTCGGGCCGTTCGGTCATCGTGACCGGTCCGGAACTCAAGCTGCACCAGTGCGGGCTGCCCAAGAAGATGGCGCTCGAACTGTTCAAGCCGTTCATCTACGCGCGCCTCGACGCCAAGGGTCTTTCCATGACCCTGAAGCAGGCGAAGAAGTGGGTCGAGAAGGAACGCAAGGAAGTCTGGGACATCCTGGACGAGGTGATCCGCGAACACCCGGTCATGCTGAACCGCGCGCCGACGCTGCACCGCCTGGGCATCCAGGCGTTCGAGCCGGTGCTGATCGAAGGCAAGGCGATCCAGCTGCACCCGCTCGTCTGCTCGGCCTTCAACGCCGACTTCGACGGTGACCAGATGGCCGTCCACGTGCCGCTTTCGCTGGAAGCCCAGCTGGAAGCGCGCGTGCTGATGATGTCGACCAACAACATCCTCAGCCCCGCCAACGGCAAGCCGATCATCGTGCCGTCGCAGGACATGGTGCTGGGCCTCTATTACCTGTCGATGGACCGCAAGGGCGAGCCCGGCGAAGGCATGATGCTGGCCGACATGGCCGAAGTGCATCAGGCGCTGCACGCCGGTGCCGTGACCATGCACTCCAAGATCATCGCGCGCGTGCCGCAGACGGACGAGAGCGGTCAGCAGTACCTCAAGCGGTACGAGACCACGCCGGGCCGCATGCTGATCGGCGAATGCCTGCCCAAGAGCCACACGGTTCCCTTCGAGCTGGTCAACCGCCTGCTCACCAAGAAGGAAATCGCGGACGTCATCGACCAGGTCTATCGCCACACCGGCCAGAAGGAGACCGTGCTGTTCGCCGACGCGATCATGAGCCTCGGCTTCCGCAACGCGTTCAAGGCGGGCATCTCGTTCGGCAAGGACGACATGATCATCCCCGACAGCAAGGATGCGCTGGTCAACGAAACCAAGGAACTGGTGGCCGATTACGAGCAGCAGTACCAGGACGGCCTGATCACGCAGCAGGAAAAGTACAACAAGGTGATCGACGCCTGGAGCCGTTGCGGCGACCAGGTGGCGAACGCCATGATGGACGAAATCCGCGCGACCCCGGTGGACGAGCACGGCCGCGAAAAGCCGGTCAACTCGATCTACATGATGTCGCACTCCGGCGCGCGTGGTTCGCCGACGCAGATGAAGCAGCTCGCGGGCATGCGCGGCCTGATGGCCAAGCCTTCGGGCGAGATCATCGAAACGCCGATCATCTCGAACTTCAAGGAAGGCCTGACCGTCCTTGAATACTTCAACTCGACGCACGGCGCCCGCAAGGGTCTGGCCGACACCGCGCTCAAGACGGCGAACTCGGGCTACCTGACCCGCCGTCTGGTCGACGTGTCGCAGGACTGCGTGGTGATCATCGACGATTGCGGAACCGAACGGGCGCTGGAAATGCGCGCGATCGTGCAGGGCGGTACGACGATCGCCTCGCTGGGCGAACGCATCCTCGGCCGCACGCTGGCCGAAGACCTGATCGAGGCGAAGACGGGTTCCGTCATCGTCGAGAAGGGCACGCTGCTGGACGAGCCGGCGGTGGCGAAGATCGAGGCGGCGGGCGTCCAGTCCGCGCGCATCCGTTCGCCGCTGATCTGCGAAGCGCAGCAGGGCGTGTGCGGCAAGTGCTATGGCCGTGACCTCGCACGCGGTACGCCGGTCAACATCGGCGAGGCGGTGGGCGTCATCGCCGCGCAGTCGATCGGCGAGCCGGGCACGCAGCTGACCATGCGTACCTTCCACATCGGTGGTGCGGCGCAGCTCAACGAACAGTCGCACCTCGAGGCGATCTGCGACGGTACCGTGCAGTACCGCGACATCCCGACGATCACGGACAGCCGTGGCCGCCGCCTGTCGCTGGCCCGCAACGGCGAAATCGTGGTGATGGACACCGAGGGCCGCGAGCGCGCCATGCACCGCGTGCCCTATGGTACGCACCTGCTGCACGAGAACGGCGCGATCATCAGCCAGGGCGATCGCCTGGCCGAATGGGACCCGTTCACCACGCCGGTCATCACCGAAAAGCCGGGTATCGTGCGCTATCAGGACCTGATCGACGGCCGCACGCTGACCGAGCAGGTCGACGAAGCGACCGGCATCGCGCAGCGCGTGGTGACCGAGAACCGCGCCGGCGGGCGGGCCAAGAAGGACGATCTCCGTCCGCGCCTGACCCTGCTGGACGAGAACTCGGGCGAAACCGCGCGCTACATGCTCGCGGTGGGCACGACGCTCTCGGTGGAGGACGGCCAGGAGGTCAACGCCGGCGACATTCTCGCCCGCGCCAGCCGCGAAGCCGCCAAGACCCGCGACATCACGGGCGGTCTGCCGCGCGTGGCCGAGCTGTTCGAGGCGCGCAAGCCCAAGGACAACTCGATCATCGCCAAGATCGCGGGCCGGATCGAATTCGTCCGCGACTACAAGGCCAAGCGCAAGATCGCGATCATCCCGGAAGAGGGTGAACCGGTCGAGTACCTGGTGCCCAAGAGCCGCGTGATCGACGTTCAGGAAGGCGACTACGTCAAGAAGGGCGACAACCTGATCTCCGGTTCGCCGGACCCGCACGACATTCTGGAAGTCCTCGGTGTCGAGGCGCTGGCGGAATACCTCGTCGCGGAAATCCAGGAAGTCTACCGCTTGCAGGGCGTGAAGATCAACGACAAGCACATCGAGGTGATCGTTCGCCAGATGCTGCAGAAGGTGGAAATCACCGATGGCGGCGATACCACCCTGCTGCCGGGCGAGCAGGTCGATCTCGAAGAGATGAACGAAGTCAACGGCAAGCTGGAAGCGGGCCTGCGCCCGGCCGAAGGCAAGCCGGTGCTGCTGGGCATCACCAAGGCCAGCCTGCAGACGCGCTCGTTCATCTCTGCCGCGTCGTTCCAGGAAACCACCCGCGTGCTGACGCAGGCGGCGGTCGAAGGAAAGCGCGACAGCCTGATCGGTCTGAAGGAAAACGTCATCGTCGGCCGTCTCATCCCCGCCGGCACCGGTGCGGGCATGAACCGCCTGCGCGTGGCCGCTTCCAGCCGCGATGCCGCGCTCCGCGCGTCGTATCGCAAGCTGCAGGAATCGCTGATCGCGCCGGAAACGGCGGCCGAGGAACATGCCGCCGAACTGGCGCAGGGTCCCGAAGCGGCGATCGGCAACGATCCGCTGGCGGCGGTCGAGGGTGAAACCCACGGCACCGACGCGGACGCCGGCGAATACCTGATCGAAGGCGACGAGGCGTAAGCCTTCGCGCCTTTGCAGGCCCGACCAGAAAAGCCCCGCCGGAGCGATCCGGCGGGGCTTTTTCGTGCGGGACGTGCGCGTGCGGTCCTGGGGCGCCTATTGCGCGCAGGCCATCCGTTCCAGCGCGGCAAAGGCGGAGAGCGCGCCGGGATCGGCGAACGGCGCCAGCTGGGCCAGGATCACGCCGGCCATGTCGCGCGCGGGATCGATCCAGTAATAGCAGTTGAGGATGCCGGCCCAGTGCAGGCTGCCGGGCGAACGGCCCGCCGGCCCCGTCTCGGTGTTCACCAGGAAACCGCCGAGCGTCCAGCCGCCGCGCTGCCCGGGCAGCGGATCGAAGGCCGTGGCGAGCTGGGGCAGGGCGCTGGTCAGCACCCCGGCGGATAGCGACGCGGGCAGCGCGTCCGCGCGCATCAGCCGCGCCGTTTCCGGCGAGACCACGCGCACGCCGTCCAGCTCTCCCCCGCGCAGCACCATGCGCAGGAACCGCGCATAGTCGGGTGCCGTCGAGGAAAGGCCGCCGCCGCCGCTCTGGTAGCTGCCCGCGCCCAGCACCATCGGCACCGTCACGAACCCGCTCGCGTTGTCGCGGGCATGGACCTGCGATGCATTGGCGGGAAGATCGGCGTGAAAGCGCGTGGCGCTCATGCCCAGCGGGCCGGTCAGTTCGCGATCGAACCAGTCCTGCAGCGCCATGCCCGAAGCCGCCTCTACGGCAAGGCCTACCCAGTCGGTGCCGGTCCCGTACTGCCATTGCGTGCCGGGATCGAACAGCAGCGGCAGGCGCAGGCTTTCGCGGCTGCCGGGCGCGGTCTTCGGGCCGGCCTTGGCGCAGCGCAGCAGGGTTTCGTCCATGAAGGTATAGCCGCAGCCGGCGGTGTGGAGCAGCAGGTGGCGCAGCGTGACCGGCGTCCGCGCCGCGCGCAGCACGGGCTGGCCGTCCGGGTCGAAGCCTTCCAGCACCGGCAGGTCAGCCAGATCGGGCAGGATCGCGCCGATCGGCGCATCGAGGTCTAGCTGGCCGCGTTCGACCAGTTGCAGCGCGGCGGTGGAGGTGAGCGCCTTGGTCATCGAGGCGATCTGGAAGAGCGTGTCTTCCCGCATCGGCACGCCGGCCACCGCGTCGGCCATGCCGAAGGCGCGCAGGTAGCGGGTTCCGGTGCTGTCGGTGACCAGCGCCACCGCGCCGGGCAGGTTTGCGGCGGCGAGCGCCGCCTCGAATTCCATCGCGCCGTTCATGCAGGCTCTCTCCCTTTGCCCGTCACGGTGGCCCAGACGGACAAAGGGTGCAAGAACCGATGAAAGCGGCGATCAGTGCTTGTTGCGGTGCTCGCCGCGCACCCAGCGCACGGTGCCCGACGCGGCGCGCATCACCACGCTGTCGGTGGTCATTACGCCGTCCTTGCGGACTTTCACGCCCTTCAGCAGCGATCCGTCGGTCACGCCGGTCGCCGCGAAGATGCAATCGCCCTTGGCCAGTTCCTTGAGATCGTAGATCTTGTTCAGATCCTCGATGCCCCATTTGCGGGCGCGGGCCTTCTCGTCCTCGTTGCGGAACAGCAGGCGGCCCTTGAACTGGCCGCCGACGCAGCGGAGCGCGGCTGCCGCCAGCACGCCTTCGGGCGCGCCGCCGGTGCCCATGTACAGGTCGATCCCGGTGTCCTCGTTGGTCACCGCGATCACGCCGGCCACGTCCCCATCGGGAATCAGGTGGATGCCGCAGCCCAGGCCGCGCAGTTCGGCGATGATATCGGCATGGCGCGGGCGATCGAGCACGCAGACCGTGATGTCGCACGGCGCCACGCCCTTGGCGTCGGCCACCGCCTTCACGTTCTCGCTCACGCTCTTGGCCAGATCGATGATGCCTTCGGCATAGCCCGGCCCCACGGCGAGCTTTTCCATATAGACGTCGGGCGCGTTGAGCAGGCCGCCTTCCTCGGCGGCGGCCAGCACGGCCAGCGCGTTGGGGCCGGCCTTGGCGGTGATCGTCGTGCCTTCCAGCGGATCGAGCGCGATGTCGATCTTCGGCCCCTTGTCGGGCGCGGCGCCAACTTTTTCGCCGATGTAGAGCATCGGCGCCTCGTCGCGCTCGCCCTCGCCGATCACGACGGTGCCGTCCATGTAGAGTTCGTTGAACGCGACGCGCATGGCTTCCACGGCGGCGGCGTCGGCAGCCTTTTCATCGCCCCGGCCGATCAGCTTGGCGGCGCCGATCGCGGCGGCTTCGGTCACGCGGACCATTTCCAGGACAAGAACGCGATCTAGTACCTTGGAGGGGGCGGGCTTTGCGGTAGATTGGCTGCTCACGTTAACTCCTGATTCAGGCTGCGCAGGCGAATGCGATGGCCCTAGACGCGAGGGACAGGTCTTGTCGAGAATAGCTTTGCTGTTCCTGCCCATATTGGCACTGCCGATTGCTTTTTCTTCGCCGGTTCTTGCGCAGAACGCCGCTTCCGAAGCCGACAGGCGGGTTCAACAGGCGATCGATACGCAGAAGGAGCAGGTTGATCTGCGCCGTCCCGAGTGTCGCCCCCGCTCGCGCATTCCGGGCCAGATCGTCGTGTGCGGCGATGCCGAACGTAACGAGAAGGAGCGCCTGCCCAACCGCGACCAGACGGATACCGCGCGTTCCACCAACGATGGCCTGCCGCGCGCACCCAACGTCAGCGGATTGCCGGATTGCTCGCGCGGGTGCATCCGCGTGGGCAAGGTGCCCGCGCCGGTCTATTACTTCGACATCACGGCACTGCCCGAACCGCCGAAGGGGTCCGACGCCGAGAAGATCGCCAACGGCGAGATCCCGGCGCCCTGAAAGTGCTGGCCTGAGGCGGTTATTCGCCGAGAATGTGCATGACCAGCGGGGCTTCGGCCAGGCTGGGCGAACCTTCGAGCAGGCGCAGCGCTTCGGCAATCCCGCTTTCCGGCCCTTCGTGGGTGACCATCGCGACCAGGACCTGCCCGGCGCCCGGCGCGTCGCCGGCCACGCCGCGCCCTTTCTGGATCATGCTTTCGATGGAGACGCCGGCATCGCGCATCGCTGCGGTGATTTCGGCCAGCACGCCGGGCCGGTCGGCCACGGTGAAGCGCAGATAGGCGCGGCCGCTACGATGGCCGCTGGCGGCCGGGGTGGCGGGGTCCAGCTCGGCCACGGGAATCGAGAACGGCGCGCCGATGTCTCCGCGCGCGATGTCGATGAGATCGGCGACGACGGCGCTGGCGGTCGGACCATCGCCCGCGCCCGCGCCCTGGAACAGCAGCGGCCCCGCGAAGTTGCCCTCGACCACGACGGCATTGGTCGCGCCATCGACATGGGCCAGCGGATGATCGCGGTGGACAAGGTGGGGATGCACGCGCTGGAACAGGCGGCGGTTGCCCTCGGCGTCCACGTCTGTTTCGGCCATGCCGATCAGGCGGATATAGTATCCCAGCGCATCGGCCTGCGCGATGTCCGCCGCCAGCACGCGACGGATGCCGGTGGCGATGACCGACTGGAAATCGATCGCGGTGCCGAACGCGACGCTGGCCAGGATCGACAGCTTGTGCGCGGCGTCGATGCCGTCGATGTCGAACGTGGGATCGGCTTCGGCATAGCCCTTGGCCTGCGCTTCGGCGAGCACGTCGGCAAAGTCGCGCCCGGTGTCCTCCATGGTCGAGAGGATGTAGTTGCAGGTGCCGTTGAGAATGCCATAGACGCGCTGGATCGCGTTGGCGGCGGCGCCTTCCTTCAGTCCCTTGATCACCGGGATGCCGCCGGCGACGGCCGCCTCGAACTTCAGCGCGGCTTTCGCGGCTTCGGCGCGCGTCGCCAGTTCGATGCCGTGGTGCGCGATCATCGCCTTGTTCGCGGTGACCAGCGCCTTGCCCGCTTCGAACGTGGTGCGCGCCAGCGCCAGCGCCGGGCCATCCGCCCCGCCGACCAGTTCGACCACCACGTCCACATCGGGCCGTTCGCCCAGGATCACCATGTCGTCTTCCCAGTGATAGCCGGAAAGATCGACACCCCGGTCCTTGCCGCGGTTGCGCGCGCTGACGGCGGTGATCACGATGGGGCGCCCGGCGCGGCGCGCGATGATCTCCGCGTTGGTCTCGATCAGCCGGATTACCCCGCCGCCGACAGTGCCCAGTCCGGCAAGCGCGATGCGCAAGGGTTCGCTCATGGTATCCCCATCGTCAGGTTTCGGCTCGCGCCCTAGGCGGGGTGGACAAATTCCGCAACGCCGAACAGGGCGCGGACGGCGTCCGGAATGCGCTGCGACTGGCCGGTTTCGAGATCGACGTGGACCTGCACCAGTTCGATCGCCGAACGCAGGCTGGCGTCTTCGCCGGTTCCGTGCAGTTCGATATGCGTGACCATGCTGCTGTTGCCGAAACGCCCGGGCCAGATGCGCCCTTCGATCAGTTCGTCGGGGCGGATCGGCGCGCGGTAATCGACGATCGCCCGCGCCACGTGCACTTCGAACGACCCTTCGCCGACGCTCTTGACGCCCAGCGCCCGCCAGAATTCGCTTATCAGGACATCCGCGTATTCAAGATAGCGTGAATTGAAGACGACGCCCTGCGGGTCGCATTCGGCGTAGCGGACGCGGAAGGAGTGGCGGAACGGCGTGTCGCGATCGTAAGGCATGGCCGCCTTGTAGCCGCGCCGACGGGGCCGGCAAGCCCTCACCCGGGCCTTAACCAGCGGGTTGGCGGCTGCGCGTGCAGGGGCCAAGGTCCGACAGCACCAGCGCATAGTCCTCCGCGGCCGCGCGCCGGTCTGCCGGCGATCCGGAAAGGTTGGCCTGTGGCGGCAGCGCGGGGGGGAGGAAACAGGCGAGCCGGTACCAGGCGAGGGTATCCTTCGCCGGCGGGCGTGCGGATTGATCCACGATTTCGGTGAAGCTGACGCCCCAGCGCGTCGGTTCGCCGGGGCGGCGCAGGATCGAGATGGAAACCGGCGCGCCGTTCGCCGTGGCGAGGAAAAGCTGCGTTTCGCCTTCGCCAACCAGATTGCCGGATACGTGCAGCGCCTCGCGTAGCCGGGTGATCGTCGGCGGGGCGTCTGGCGCGACGAGCGCGGTCAGGATCGACCGGGTGGTGGCCTCGACCTCGGGCGTGGCCGGGATGATCGCATCGGGCGCGACGAGCCGCAGCTCGCCGGGCCGGCCGGGCACCGCCTGCGCGAAGAGAAGGACCTGCGTTTTCCGGAGCTTGGGCGCTTTCCCCAGCGCATCGAGCGGGACGTCGGCCAGAAACCGCAGCGATTCGCCCAGATCGGACCCAATCAGGACGGCGGTGGTGCGGGCTTCGAGATAGACGCGGACGTGGCCGGGCGCCACGTCGGGTGCCTGTTCGGGTTTAAGGGGCGCCATCTTCGTCACTTCCGCGCGCGCGACGATGCGCGCCGGCACCGCCAGATCGGCGAGGTCCGCATACGTCGCCGTGACCGGAAAGGCGGTGCGAATCGCGGGTTGAGCCGGGGTTTGCGACCAGGCAGGGCTGGTCAGGCCGGCCAGCGCGAGGGCCGTGGCGAGCGCTGGGACGCGGAACGGGATAGGGGGCATGGGCGGTCCTTCCGCTGTGATCGGGTACGTCGGTTTTTTCCGGATTTTCAGACAGTGCAACCGTGAATCGAACCTTAACCGGAAAAGCATTTGCGCGCCTTTGCCTTCGGCGTTAAAGCTCGCCCCGTTCGGGCAATGCTGAAAACACAAGTCCGAGATGCCGCCGCCGGGCTCCTTGCGCCCGATGTCGGCGGTAACCGGGTTGCCGGCAGGGTGGATTGAATTCTATTGGTTTGGCCAGTCGGATGGAACGGTGATTCTGTCCGAAGGCTCTGCTTTGGCCGGAATCGGTGCACCGGGGGGTGCGTCGGTTCGGGACCGGAGTGGACGATCATGGAGTATTGGAGCTGAATGGCATACGCTGACCAACAGATGAGCGGTAACAAGATCACCGCGCTCATCATCGTCGCGATCCTTCATGTCGTCGTTGGCTATGCGCTGGTGAGCGGGCTGGCGTACTCGGCGTTCAAGAAGGTGAAAGAGGTGACCTCGGCGGTCAAGATCGAGGAAGACAAGCCGCCGGAGGAACCGCCGCCTCCGCCGCCGAAGCAGGATACGCCGCCGCCGCCGATCGTGGCTCCGCCGCCGCCGATCAGCTTCAACGCGCCGGCTCCGCAGGTTCAGGCCGTTACCACGCCGCCGCCGGTCGTTGCGCCTGCGCCTGTCGTGCTGCCGCCGGCTCCCGCCGCGCCGCCGCCGCCGCCGCCGCCGAAGTTCCAGCCCAAGGGCGCTTCGCCGAAGGGTAGCCCGGCGAACTGGGCGACGTCGAACGACTATCCTTCGCGCGCGCTGCGTGAAGAACGCGAAGGCGTCACGGGCTTCCGTGTCACCATCGGTACCGACGGCAAGGTGGTCGATTGTCAGATCACCAAGTCGAGCGGCAGCCCCGATCTGGACGATGCGACCTGCGCGAACGTCCGTCGTCGCGCGCGCTTCACTCCGGCCACCGATGGCGAGGGCAATCCGACCACGGGTAGCTACGCAAGCTCGATCCGCTGGGTCATCCCGAAGGATTGATCCGGCAGACCTCGGGGAAGTTTTGAAATAGCGTTCTCCGCGATCATCAGCTTTTCGCACTTTGACTTGATTTTGAGAGGAAGACCCGAATGTTTATCCAGACTCTCGCCGCTGCGGCCACCGATGCCGCGCCGCAGAACAAGTTCGGCTTCGTCGAAGCCCTTCAGGCCGGCGGTTTCATTTCCTACGCCACCGTCGTGATCCTCGGCATTATGTCGTTCGGTTCGTTCTTCATCCTGTTCACCAAGTTCTTCGAACAGCAGAAGATCCTGGGCCAGTACAAGAGCATCGCCGGTTTCTGGCGCGCCGCCTCGCTGAAGGAAGGCGCCACCAAGCTCGAGAAGAACTCGGCCTGGCGCCAGGTCGTCGACGACGGTATCGCCGCCGACGAACAGGTTTCGAAGATGGACGCCACCGAAGCCCACGACTGGCTGCACGGTTCGCTTGCCCGTTCGGAAGCCACGATCAACGCCAAGCTTGCTGGCGGCCTGCCGTTCCTCGCGACCGTGGGTGCTACCGCGCCGTTCATCGGTCTGTTCGGTACCGTCGTCGGCATCTATCGCGCCCTGATCGCGATCGGTCTCGCCGGTTCGGCCTCGATCGACAAGGTCGCGGGTCCGGTCGGTGAAGCTCTGATCATGACCGCGCTGGGTCTGCTCGTCGCCGTTCCGGCCGTGCTTGCCTACAACTACCTGCAGAGCCGCAACAAGCGCATCGCCGAACTGCTGACCGGTTTCAGCACCGACGTTCTCGCGAACCTCGCTTCGAAGGGCGTTGTGAAGCCGGCTCTTCCGGCCGCTCCCGCTGCCAAGCCGGCCGCTCCGGCCGCTGCGGCTCCGGTCAAGAAGTAATCGAAAGCCGGGACCGGCGGTTCGCCGCCGGTCCTGTCCGGAACACGGGTCTTGCCGGAGGCCCAGGTTGGCGGGAAGCCGCGAACCGAACCTCCGGCCCTCCCGTGGCTCAAATCGGATAGGATGTAACCAATGGCAATGTCTGTAGGTGGCGGCGGCGAAGAGCGCCCGATGTCGGACATCAACACCACGCCGCTCGTGGACGTGATGCTCGTGCTGCTGATCATCTTCCTCATCGCGGTGCCAGTCGCGATCCAGACGGTCGAAAAGCTGAAGGTTCCGATCCTTGTCTCCGAGGAATCGCAGAACAAGGTCGAAAACCTGATGCTCTCGGTCGTCTCCACGGATGCCGCGGGGCGCAGCCCCAAGGAGCCTGGCTACGAGGGTTCGACGCGTAACGGCCAGTGCCGCGTCTATTTCAACAATATCACGCCGGTGGACAACCAGGAGCTGTACAAGCAGGCTTTCGATCGCCTTGACGCGATCGTGAAGCGTGAAGGCGGCGCCGCCAACATGGACCCGGAAAAGATCCCCGAAGTGCACATTCGCGGCGACGTCAACGTTCCGTGGAAGTGCATCGCCGGTGCGATCTACAACGTGCAGGCCGCGGGCTATCCCAAGGTCGGCTTCATCTCGACCCCGGTCGATCCGAACGGCTGACACCCGTCAGCTAACGGCTACACCGGGTCAGAGAGCGAACAGGAGTAACTCCTTATGGCAATGAGCGGCGGCAAGGATGATGGCTCGCCGATGATGGAAATGAACACGACGCCGTTGATCGACGTCATGCTCGTTCTCCTCATCATGTTCATCATCACCATCCCCGTGGCCACCCACGCGGTCAACATCAACCTCCCGCAGGCAAGCCCGCCGAACCCGAACCAGACGGTCGATCCGGTCAAGAACAAGCTCGTTCTCACGACCGCCGGCCAGATCCTCTGGAACGGCGCGCCGACCACGGAAGGCCAGCTCGTTTCGCTGCTGTCGGCCACCAAGGCGATGAATCCGGAACCGGAACTGCAGTTCCAGCCGGAAGAATACGCCAGCTATGAGGTCGCGAACCGGATCCTCAAGATCATCACGGATTCGAAGGTCACGAAGTTCGGCTTCGTCGGCAACGAGAACTTCGCCACCTTCCAGAAGGCCGGCGAATAAGCATCGCGCCCCTTGCGTGAACGAACGAGGGGGGACGGAGCAATCCGTCCCCCTTTGCTTTTGGGGGTTGGATCGCGGGCAAACGGGGGCGCGCGGAAAGCCCACCCCGCTGCGACTAACGCCGCCTAAGGCGGCGCAAGTCTCGCTCCCCTCCCGCTTGCGGGAGGGGCTGGGGGTGGGAAACTCTCTACGTTCGCAGCGTGTCAGACCGGCCGCATCGCGGTGGCGGCCAGCGTTTCGGCTTCGATCAGCAATTCGTCGTCGGCCGCGCCGGCGGGCAGGCTCTCGCGACCGATCATCACCATTACCGGCACCGCCATCGGGCTGACCCGATCGAGCCGGACATGGACGAGCTGCCCGGAGGCGCGTTCCAGCAGATCGGCAAGCCGGCCCACGTCGGTCAGTCGCGCCCGTGCGTCGGCCCAGGCGGCCTGGATCAGCACGTGATCCGGCTCGTACTTGCACAGCACGTCGTAGATCAGGTCGGTCGAGAACGTGACCTGCCGACCGCTCTTGCGCCCCGACCGCCCCTGACCGGGCTGCTGCCGCTCGACCAGCCCCGAAATCACCGCCACCTCGCGGAACGCGCGCCGCAGCATGTAGGAATTCTGCACCCATTCGACGAATTCGTGCGAAAGGATGTCGGGCGAAAGCAGGCTGGCCGGATCGTCCACCGGCCGCAAGCCCCAGACCGCCAGCGAATAGTCGTTGGCGACGAAGCCCATCGGCCCGAGCCCCTGGTCCTCCATGCGCCGCGTGATCAGCATGCCCAGCGACTGGTTCGCGTTCCAGCCTTCGAACGTGTAATAGGCGGTGTAGTGCCGGCCGGCGTGGGGGAAGCTTTCGACCAGCAGGTCGCCCGGGCCGGGCAGGCGGCTGCGCCAGTCCTGCATTTCCAGCCATTCGCGCACGTCGTCCGGAAAACGCGCCCATCCTGCCCGATCGACGATCATCGCGCGCACCCGGTCCGAAAGGTGGGTGGTGAGCGGCATCCGCGCGCCCATGTAACTGGGGATGCGGCCCGATGCCTTTGCCGCGCGCACGATCAAATCCAGATCGCGCACGCTTTCCACTTCGAGGTCCATCCCGGCGAAGCGAAACGTGTCGCCGGGGCTGAGCGTCGCGCCGAAGCCTTCCTCCACCCGCCCGAGCGAACGCCCGTTGCGGAAGCGCACCTCCAGCATTTCGGAATCGACGATGATCCCGGCGTTGATGCGGAACCGGGCGGCCTGTTCGGGATGGGCGAGCCGCCAGGTTCCGTCCGGCTCCGGAACGATCCGGCGGAACCGGTCGTAGGCGCGCAGGGCGTAGCCGCCGGTGGCCACGAAGCCGAGCACGCGCTTCCAGATCGCCTCGTCGATCCAGGCATAGGCAGCGGACGAGCGCACTTCGGCCAGCAGCGCGCCCTCGTCGAACGGCCCGGCGCAGGCGCAGGCCATCACGTGCTGCGCCAGCACGTCGAGACCGCCCGCCCGAAAGTCCTCGCCATCGCGCTGGCCTTCGCGCACCGCGTCCTGCGCGGCGGTCGCTTCCAGGAATTCGAAACGGTTGCCCGGCACCAGCAGCGCGCGGCTTGGCTGATCGAGCCGATGGTTGGCGCGCCCGATCCGCTGCATCAGCCGTGACGATCCCTTGGGTGCGCCCATCTGCACGACGAGATCGACATCGCCCCAGTCGACGCCAAGGTCGAGACTGGCCGTGGCGACCAGCGCGCGCAGTTCCCCGCGCGCCATAGCGCCTTCCACCTTGCGCCGCGCCTCCTTCGACAGCGAGCCGTGGTGAATGCCGATCGGCAGGTGATCCTCGTTCGCGTCCCACAGCTTCTCGAAGATGAATTCGGCCAGGAAGCGCGTGTTGGTGAAGACCAGCGTGGTCCGGTTGGCGCGGATCGCGTCCAGAAGCTGCGGCACCGCCCAGGCAGCCGCATGCCCGCCCCAGGGGACGCGCTGCTCCACCGGTAGCAGGATATCGACTTCCGGCGGTGCGCCGGGTTCCCCCTCGACCAGCGTGACCGCCGCCGCATCGCCGCCGGGCGCCAGCCACCGCCGGTAGGCGTCCGGGTCGGCTACGGTGGCTGAAAGCGCGCTGCGGCGCAGCTGCGGCGCGATTGCCTGCAGCCGCGTCAGCGCGAGCGCTAGCAGATCGCCGCGTTTGCCCGCGGCAAAGGCATGGATTTCGTCGATGACGATGCGTTGCAGGCCGGCGAACATCGTCTGCGCTTCGGGATAGCTCAGCAGCAGCGATAGCGATTCGGGCGTGGTCAGCAGCACGTGCGGTGGACGGGCACGCTGGCGGGCCTTGCGCTCCGATGGCGTATCGCCGCTGCGGGTTTCGATGCGGATCGGCAGACCGATCGCTTCCACCGGCGCCATGAGATTGCGCTGAACGTCATGCGCCAGCGCCTTCAGCGGCGAGACATAGAGCGTGTGGAGACCGTCGGGAGGAGGCATTCCACCCAGCCGCGATGGCGCGAATGCCGCGAGTGTCGGAAGGAAACCCGCCAGAGTCTTGCCCGCGCCAGTATCGGCCACGAGCAGGGCGTGCCGCCGCGAGTCGTCGGCGGAGAGCATCTCGCACTGGTGCCGCCGGACGCGCCAGTGTCGCGTGGCGAACCAAGCGCTGATTTCGGGGGGAATCGCGCCTCTATTCATCGTTGAAATATCGCACAATTTGTCCGGAACGGGCCAAAAAGGCGTAGCCCGCTGAAATTTCGGGACTGACCTGCGCGCGGGAAAGCTCTATAGTGTCTCGAATTGGAACATTGCGGGTCTGGGCGGTATTGCCGGAGCCTAGCCTCCATCCTGGTGTTGGCCCCGGTGGGGCGCTTCCGCCCGCGGAGGCGCCCCTTTCCGGACTTGTTTCGATCAAGGGAGCCCCGCTTCGCGCGCGACGCCCGATGCGGCAAGCTGCGCGTCGATCGCGTCCAGCAACCGCGCCAGGCCATCCGCATCGTCGCTTTCGGCGCGCGCGGTCAGTGCGGCCTGCGTGTTGGATGCGCGCAGCAGCCACCAGCCGTCGGGCGTGGTCACGCGCGCCCCGTCGATGGTCTCGACCGTTGCGCCGCTCTGGCGCAGGCGCTCCATCACATCCGCGATCACCGCGAACTTGCGCTCCTCCGCCACGGGAAAGCGCAGTTCGGGCGTGTTGACCGATTCGGGCATCGCGCTGCGGAGCGCCGTGACCGACCGGCCCAGCCGCACGGTGGCGACGATCAGTCGGATCGCGGCATAGAGCGCGTCGTCGAAGCCGAAGTAGCTATCGGCAAAGCAGATATGCCCCGTCATCTCGCCGCCCAGCGGTGCGCCGATCTCGGCCATGCGGGATTTGATCAGGCTGTGGCCGGTCTTCCACATATGGGCCTGTCCGCCCAGCGCGCGGATGCGGGAAAACAGATGGTTGCTGGCTTTCACGTCGGCCACGATCGCCGCGCCGGGGCGCGCTTGCAGCACGTCCTCGGCGAAAATCATCATCAGCTGATCGCCCCAGATCACGCGGCCCATGCTGTCGACCGCGCCGATCCGGTCGCCGTCCCCGTCGAAGGCCACGCCGAACTGCAATGCGTGTGCCGCCACGGCATCGCGCAGGTCGGCCAGATTGGCTTCCACGGTCGGGTCCGGATGGTGATGGGGAAAGCGGCCGTCCACCGCCGTGTGCAGGCGGACATGAAAGCCGGGCATCCGCGCCACCAGCCTGTCGACCACGGGGCCGGCGGCGCCGTTGCCGGCATCCCAGGCGATCCGCAACCCGCCGAGCACGGCGGGATCGATCCCGTCGAGGGGCGCGAGCAGCCTGTCGACGTAGCTGTCGATCACTGCGGCGTCGGCGACCTGCCCCGTGCCGGCGGCATGGTTCCCCGCCTGCGCCATGGCAGCGAGCTCCGCGATGGCTTGGCCGAAGAACGGGCGACCCCGCAGCACGAACTTGAAACCGTTCTGGTCGGCGGGATTGTGGCTGCCGGTCACCTGGATGCCGCCGGTAACGCCTTCCAGCGTGGCTTCGGCGAAGTAGAGCATCGGGGTGGGGCACAGGCCGATCCGCACGACATCGACGCCGGTGGAGCGCAGCCCTTCGACCAGCGCCTGCTCCAGCGCCGGCGAACTCAGCCGGCCATCGCGGCCCACCACGATGCGCGGCGCTTCGGCTTCGGCCCGGGCACGGGTTCCGAACGTCTGCCCGATCGCGCGGGCGTCGGCTTCGCCCAGCGTCTGCCCGACCACGCCGCGAATGTCGTATTCGCGCAGGATGGAGGGATGAAAGCGGTGCGTCATGATCCGCCGCCCCGTCGACGCGGCGGCCGCACGGGCGGTGTCACCGCCGCTCCGCCAGCCGCCCGAGCAGGAGATCGCGCGCGGCATTGGCTTCGTGGACCGCTTCCGACGAGCCGCCACGATCCGGATGGACCTGCGCGATCCGGCGGCGATGAGCCTCCACGATGTCGTCCCGCGAGGCTTGCGGGGGCACCCCCAGCAGCGTGCGCGCACGGCTTTCGGCGCCGGCGCGCTCGCTGTCGCGCCACAGTTCCCATGGCCAGCGCCCGGCAAGCAATCGCACGGCGACACTGGCCAGGAACACAAGCCAGATCAGCTTGATCATGCGGCGCTTTCCAGCGTCCCCGCATGAGCGCCGAGCGCGCCGGTGGGCATCGGCAGGTTGAGGCCCGCGACCAGCGAGCGCAGCTCCTGCCGCGCCACAAGGTGGCTGGTGCCGAGTTCGCCGAGATGGCCCTTGTCGAGCAGCGTCAGGCCCGACGGGAACAGTTCGCGATAGATCACGCGTTCGGACAGGCCGCTGGCGATGCGGAAGCCGACGCGCTTGGACAGTTCGACCAGCGCCTGATCGATGCGGCGCTGGTTGCGCGCCTCGATATGCTGGGTGCGGTTGCGCACGACCACCCAGTCCATTTCGCGCCGCGCCTCGCGAATCGTGGTCATCGCGCGCTTCTTGCGGGCTTCCCAGATCAGCTCGGCATAGAACGATAGGCGGCGGACCTTGAAGGTTTCCGCGTCCACCTGCCCGATCAGGTCGAAGTCCACGAAGCTGTCGTTGAGCGGCGTGACCAGCGTGTCGGCACGGGTGGCGACGTGGCGGGCCAGCGGATCGTCACGCCCCGGGGTGTCGAACACGATGAAATCGTGCCCGGCGGAAAGCTGTTCGGTCAGCGCTTCAAGCTCGTCGACATTGTCCCCGCCATAGACCGCGAACGTCGCCGTCGGCAGGTCGATCTGCCGGCGCTTCTGCGTTTCCGCGCGATTTTCCAGATAGCGGTGCAGCGTGCGCTGCCGCGCATCGAGGTCGATCGCCGCCACGCGGGCGCCCTGATAGGCGAGCGCGACCGCCACGTGCACGGCGGTTGTGGACTTGCCGGTGCCGCCCTTCTCGTTGGCGAAGACGATCCGGTGCGGACCTGCGGGCTGCTGCGGTGCGGGTGGCGGTGCTCCGATGGACAAGGAATGAACTCGCTGCTTGTGTTGCCGACAGGTCCGGCAGTGCTTGCCGCCGGAGGGGGACGGGGGGTAGGAACCCCGCTTCGTCCCTTGCCGTGAATTAAAGGAGAGGCAGGCCCGGTGCAAACCATCTCTAGGCTCGATACCCTGCGCGAAGCGGTGGACCTGCTCAAAAACGGGGGAAAAACCCTCGCGATCGTCCCCACCATGGGGGCATTGCACGAAGGGCACCTGACGCTGGTGCGCGAGGCGCGGCGCCGCGCCGACCACGTGGCCGTGTCGATCTTCGTCAATCCGCGCCAGTTCGGCCCGAACGAGGATCTCGATGCCTATCCGCGCCGCATGGCCCAGGATGCGGCGCTGCTGGAGGCGGAAGGGGTGGCCCTGCTGTGGGCGCCCACGGTCGATCAGGTCTATCCCGACGGCTATGCCACCAATGTCTCGGTTTCCGGGCTGGACGCGGTGCTTTGCGGCGCGGCGCGGCCGGGGCATTTCGATGGCGTGGCGACGGTGGTGTGCAAGCTGTTCAACCAGGTGCGGCCGGATGTCGCGCTGTTCGGCGAGAAGGACTGGCAGCAGCTCGCCATCATCCGCCGCATGGCGCGCGATCTCGATATGACGCAGCCCTATGCCGACGCCATCATCGGCGTGCCCACGGTGCGCGAGGACGATGGGCTCGCCATGAGCAGCCGCAACCAGTATCTCACGCGCGCGGAACGGACCCAGGCGGCAGGCCTTGCGCGGGCGATGCGCAAGGCGATCGCCGTGATCGAAGGCGGCGCCGGGGTAGAGGGTGCGCTCGCTGCGTTGCGTGCCGAAATTCTCGCTTCCGGCTTCGCCTCGATCGATTATGCCGACCTGCGCGATGCGGCGACGCTGGAAGACGTGGCGGCCCTGACCGGACGGCCCGCCCGCCTGCTGGTGGCCGCGCGGATCGGCAAGGCGCGGCTGATCGACAACATGCCCGTGGGTTAGCTGGCAGGAGCGTCCGGATAGGCGTCGATCACCGGGCCGAGCGCGGCGCGCAGCGGGTCCAGCCATTCCGCGTAGTTCGCCCAGTGCTCCACCGCGTCGGTGAAGATGGGCTGGCGCACCTGTTCGGAACTCGCCGTGCGCACCGCCCGCCGGGTTTCCCAGAACGAGAGGCATGAGTCCTCGAACGGCAGCCCGAGGTGATCGAGCAGGCGGCGGACTTCGGCCTCGGTATCGGCCACCATCCTCTCGTAGATCACGCGGTGTACTACGCCGGGCGCTTCGCGGTCGAACGCGGCCATCAGCGCGACGTAATCGGCATAGTACCGGCCGATGTCGCCAAGATCATACGTGAACGTCTGCCCGCGCGCGAAATGCTGCTTCCAGCCGGAAAAGCAGCAGGCCATCGGATGGCGGCGCGCATCGACGATCTTGGCGTTGGGCAGGATCAGCCGGATCAGGCCGACGTGCTGCCAGTTGTTGGGCATCTTGTCGATGAACAGCGGCTTGCCGGTCTGGCGATGGATGCGGGTGCGCTCGATATATTCCTCGCCCAGCCGCAGCCGGTCCGCCGGCGTCAGCGAGGAGACCATCGCGCGGAAATCGGGAAACTCGCCCTCGTCCACGCGCGCTTGCAGGCGGCTGGCGATGATCATCATCTCCGCCAGTTCCATCGTCCCTTCCACCTGGCTGTGGCTGGAAAGGATCTGCTCCACCAGCGTCGAGCCGGAGCGGGGCAGGCCGACGACGAAGATCGGATCGGGCGCGGGACAGCCGCCTTCGCCCATCGCGGCGATGAAGGTGCTGGTGAACGTCTCGCGCGTCGCGGCCACTTCCGCTGAAAACTGGTCCGCGTCATGCCGCACCATCGTGCGGCGCAGGCGGTTGCCCCGGTCATAGTGGCGGAACGAGGCGGGATAGTCCTTCGCGTCCTCGTAGGCCTTCCCCAGCGAGAAGTGCAGGTGGAACACGTCTTCCTGCCGGTCCGCCGCGTCCGGCTCCAGCGTGGCCAGCGCCTGCTCCATCGCCGCGATGTCGTCCGCGCCGAACTTGACGGTCTTGAGATTGGCGAGGCTCCACCACGCCTCGCCCATCGTTGGCAGGTGCGCCACGGCCTGGCGGTAAGCGTGCACCGCTTCGGCCTGTTCGCCCAGCGTTTTCAACACATGGCCCAGGTTCTGCCAGACCTGCGGCTGGTCCGCCTTTTGCGCCAGCAGCTTTTCGTAAAGCGCCCGTGCCCGTTCCTGATCGCCCAGCCGCACCAGCACCGAGGCCATGATCAGGTCGTGCCCCGGATTGTTCACCGGCGAGCGCGCCAGCACTTCGGCGTGCTCGAGCGCTTCGGGCAGGCGGTTGGTCTGCAGCAGCAGGCGGATCAGGAAATCACGGGCCAGATCGAAGCCGGGGGCAAGGTCCAGCGCGCGCCGGACGAGCGTCATCGCTTCGGCCATGTCCGCGCGCCGCCATGCCACCTCGCCCAGCAGGCGGGTGCCCACGGGATCGTCAGGCAACCGTTCCAGTCGTGCCTTCAGGGTGGCGGCGGCGGCGTCGAGCTGCCCTTCGTTCATCGCCATCGCCGCCTGGACCAGTTCGGGATCGCGCGAAGCGGCGTGGATGCCGGAAAGATCGGCACGCCAGCCATCTTCGTGGCGGCCGTCCTTGCGCAGTTCACCCGCCAGCAGGAACCAGCCGCTCGCCACGCCGGGTTGCTGCCGGGTGAGGCTTTCGAGCGCGGCGATTGCCTGACGGACATCACCCGCTTCGCTGGCCGCCTGCGCCCATTCCCACAGCACCGGGGGCGCGCCGGGATGCCTGCGGGCCAGCGCGGCGAGTCGCGGCAGGGCCGCCGCGGCGCGACCCAGCCGGCGCAGGGCCTGGCACGCGATCATTTCCGCCGGCGGCAGCCCCGGCGCGTTCTTCAGCACCGCGTCGGCCAGCGTCAGCGCTGCTTCCGGTTCGGCGTCGAGCAGCCGTACGGCACGCTCCAGCGCCTCGTTCGCCGTCTCTTCGCGACTGGCCGTCATGCTGCCCGCCATGTGTCGATCCCGTGCCTTGCCCGTGTTTTGCAACTGCGAAATTTGTGCCGACGGAAAGGATATTTGTCGAGTCAATATGCACCTCCGTGCTTTTGCAACAAGGAAGTTGACACCTGTCCAATCGCTGGCACTATCGATTTCGGACAGGCGTACTAACTTCGGTTTAGGGCGCGAAAGTCCGGGGCATTTGAGATTTTGAACCTGCCGTCGCCACGCTGTGGCGGCGATCCGCGAGGCATCTGCTTCGCGGGGCCGGAAGGGTTGTGCGTATGCGAGCGCAGGACTGTTCGCGATTGCACAATTTCCGCTGGGCAAGGCGGCGGGCACTGGTGGCGAGACCCGGAAACCGGGCCGCACGATCCTTGGGAAAGGATGAAAGGCGCGAACGTCAAAAGGGGGGCTTATGAAAACTGCATGCAAGTCGCGCTCGCTCAAGATCATGGGAATGCTGGGCGCGTCGACATTCCTGACCGGACTGGCGCTGCCGGGCACCGCCTTCGCGGAAGATCAGGCCGCCCCCGCCGAACAGCCGGCGGATGCCGCGCCCGCGGCTGGCGAGGGCCTTGGCGAAATCATCGTGACCGCCACCCGGAGCGCGCAGAGCATCCAGAAGGTGCCGATCTCCATGCAGGCGCTCAGCGCCGACACGCTGGGACAGCGGCAGGTCAAGGGCCTGAGTGATTTCGCCACGCTGCTGCCCTCGGTCTCGTTCGCGGGCCTCGGGCCTGGCCGCCAGACCATCTATTTCCGCGGGATCGTCCCCGCCGGCGGCAACTACGCCTCGGCCGGCTATTACATTGACGATATTCCGATCACGGGCACCGGCTCGCCCGATATCCATGCCTACGATCTGGAACGCGTCGAGGCGCTGTCCGGTCCGCAGGGTACCTTGTATGGCGCGGGATCGCTGGCCGGCACGATCCGCATCATCACCAACAAGCCCAAGCTGGGCAAGTTCGAGTTCGGCGCGGAATCCGAAGTCAACAAGTACGGCAAGGGTGCCTTTGGCGGCCAGATCCAGGGCTACGTCAACCTGCCCGTCACCGAAACGGTGGCGGTGCGCGCAATGGCCTACTACCGGCGCGATGGCGGTTATGTCGATAACACGCCCAACAACGGCAAGTTCAACGACGGGCGGTCTTCGACGCTGGAACTGGGGGACAACAATCCGCTCACCAGCTACACGCTCAACAACGCCGCGATCGCCAAGAAGGACTACAACCCGATCTACGAATATGGCGGTCGCCTGTCGCTGCTGTGGGAACCGGCGCCCGGCTGGGAGGTCAATCCGCAGGTCACGGCGCAAAGGCAGATCGCCTACGGCTATTTCGGTTACGATCCGCGCGTCGGCGATTTGCAGGTCCACGATTACGACCTCACGCGGCAGGACGACAAGTGGGTGCAGGCCCAGTTGAGCATCCACGGCCACATCGGCGACTTCGACGTCGTCTCTGCGACGGGCATCTTCCGCCGCAACACCAAGCTGCGTAACGATTACACTTATTACACCGTGACTTATGACGGTTTCGGCGGCGGATATGAAAACTATCTGCAGTTCTTCGACAAGGCGGGATGTACCGGATCGGGCTTGACGCTCAAGTGTTCGACGCTGATCAACCCGACGCAGTACTATCACCAGGATAACAACCGCAACAAGTTCACGCAGGAACTGCGCATCTCGACGCCGAAGAGCTGGCCCTTCGATCTGACGATCGGCGGTTTCTACCAGTCGCAACAGCAGGAAAACAACAACTACTACGCGATCCACGGTCTCGACCAGATCGCGGGCTACACCAAGGCCGGCGCGTACAGCTCCGGCGGCGGCAATACCACGACTCTGGCGGGCTTCGGCATCCCGACCGCGGCAGGCGGCACGATGGTCGTCAGCCCGTCCGCCGCGGTGAAGGGCGATGGCTTCTACATCACCGAGAACAACCAGAGCTACCACGACGAGGCGATCTTCGCCGAGGGTCACTACAAGATCTTCGAGAACCTGAAGCTGACCGGCGGCATCCGCTACTTCTGGACCGACTACAAGATCAAGGGCTTCTCCGGCGTTACCGCTTCGGCGCTCGGTGTGGGTTGTACCGTGCCCCTGCCGGCCGAGCGGCTCGCCTGTTCCAACCAGAACCCGCTCGCGGCGGACGGCTACGGCCGGTACAAGGAGCAGGGAGAAACGCACAAGGTGGCGCTCGACTGGCAGGTCACGCCAACCAAGATGATCTATTTCAACTATTCCACCGGCTTCCGGCCGGGCGGCTACAACCGGCCGCTGCGCATCCGCGCTTCGGGCGGGCTGCCGCAAGTGACGGTCGCCGCGCCGGCGTTCAAGTCGGAAACGCTCACCAACTTCGAACTGGGCGTCAAGACGACGTGGAACAACATCTTCCGCTTCAACGCCGCGATCTACCTCGAAAACTGGGACAACATCCAGTACGGCGTGGTCGTCGCCGGCGCGCAGGGCGCGGGCTACACCGGCAACGCCGGCACGGCCCAGGTCAAGGGCGTGGAATACGATGCCGATCTCAAGCTCGGCAAGGTCACCATCTCGACCTCGGGTGCTTACAACGACGGCAAGCTGACCGGTAACTTCTGCAACTTCGTGGCGGACCGTGCCGCCTTGTCGATCGTGCAGCTGGCCTCTTGCCCGACCGGTTCGAGGGTCGTCGTGAACGGCACCTCGACCTCCGCGGTCGCTGCCGCAGACGGTACCCGGCTGCCGCGTCAGCCGCAGTTCAAGGGGACGACCTCGATCCGCTATGACACCACAGTCGGTGACTATGCGGTCTATCTGCAGGGCGCGGCGTTGTATCAGACCTCGGCGACGCAGGACCTGAACGTCGAGCAGAACAACCTTCTGACCTGCACCACCTTGGCGCTTGCCGCTTCGCAGACCGCTGCCGGAAAATCCTGCAGCACTCCGGGGTTTGTCAGCTTCGATTTCTCCGGTGGCCTCAAGATCAACAACTGGAGCTTCGACGTGTTCATCCAGAACGCGTTCGACAAGCGCGGCACGCTGACCACGAACACCTTCTGTTCGATCACGTTCTGCTCCGGATCGTCGCGTAACTTCACGATCCGGCCGCAGTTCTTCGGCCTGCGCGCCGGCGTGAAATACTGATCGCAGCATAGCGGCGCATGATGATCCCTCCGCGACTCCGGTCGCGGGGGGGATTTTTTGATCGGCGTGCGATGTCGGGCAGGTGGCGCGATGCGCCGGTCAGGCGGGAAGTTCCGCTCCGGACAACAACAGCGCGCGCAGCCGTTCGGCGCGATGGCCGTCAGGCGGCAGGCCGGCGCCGGCCCGCGCCGCGAAGCCGCTGGCCTGCGCGGTGGCGAAGCTGATGCCGTAGAGATTGCGGCGGGGCGGAACGCCGGGGATCGGGCGCGGATAGCCCGAGGCGAACAGCACGCCACCGCGTACGCGCCAGGTCTCGCGCGGACAGTCCCAGTCCAGCCCCACGCCCAGCACGTTGTCCGCATCGAGCGCGCCCGGCCAGCAGGGCGTGCCATCGGCCTCGCGCGCGGCGACGATCAGCGCGCCGGCTTCCGCCGCGCGGGCGGCGACGGCGGCGAATCCCTCCCGATGCGCGGCGTTGGTCGTGCCGAGGCTCAGGTTGATCACGTCCGCGCCCTGTTCGATGCTCCAGTCGATCGCCAGCGCCAGCGCGCGGGCGCTGGTCTTCAGCGCGTCGTGGAACACCCGCACCGGCAGGATCAATGCGTCCGGCGCCTTTTCCTGGATGGCGGCGGTAACCGCCGTGCCGTGGCCGAGGCGGTCGAGCGTGGCGTCGGCTGCGTCGGACAGAGTGCCGTCCGACGCGATGGCCACGCCCGGCAGCAGCTTCGCGCCGTCGATATGCGGATGATCGGGGTGGACGCCGCTGTCGATCACGGCGACGCGCACACCGCGGCCGCTTCCGGCTGGCGGGGCAGGGCTATCAGGCAAAAGCCGGCTCGTTCGCGGCCACGGTGGCGTGGCCATGGTCCAGCGTGACGATGAGGTCGGCACGCCGGGCCAGCGCCGGCTTGTGCGTGATGACCACGATCGTCGCCTGCGGCAGCGCGGAGCGCAGCCCGTCAGCCACGCGCTGTTCGGTTCCTTCGTCCAGCGCGGCGGTCGGTTCGTCGAGGATCAGCACCGAGGGCTCGCGCAGCAGCGCGCGGGCCAGCGCGATGCGCTGCCGCTCGCCGGCCGACAGCGCCATGCCGCGCTCGCCGGTGCGGGTATCCAGCCCTTGCGGCAGGCGGCGCAGCAGCGGCTCCAGCCCGGCGGCGGCGGCGGCCTGCGCGATGCGCGCGCGGGGCACGCCGTCCATGGCGAAGGCGATGTTGCCGGCGATGGTGTCGTTGAACAGATACGGCGCCTGATCGACCAGCAGCACCTCATGCCGCAGATCGGCAAGGCGCGTCTGCCGCAGGTCGTGCCCGTCGATCAGGATGCGGCCCTGCTGCGGATCGAGGAAGCGGACCATCAGGTCGGCCATGGTCGATTTGCCCGCGCCGCTTTCGCCCAGGATCGCGCAGAAGCTGCCGGCGGGAATGAACAGGTCCACGCCCGCCAGCACCGGTTCGCGATCATGGCGGAACGAGACGCGCTCGAAGCGGATGCCCTGCCGCACCGGGCCGAGCGGGCGCGCATCGGCCGGTTCTGTCACCTCCGCCGGGGTATCGAACAGCTCGAAGATCCGCGCGAGCGAGACGCGGGTGGAGGCAAGGCCCGAAGACAGCCCCAGCAGCGCCTGGATCGGCCCGAACAGCCGCATGTGATAGGCCATGAAGGCGACGAGCGCGCCGATCGTCATCTCGCCGTGGATGATCCGCGTGCCGCCGTAGAGGATCACCACCGAAGTCGAGGCGGTGAGCAGCGTGCCGGGCAGCGCCCCGGTCATGAACGACGCGACCTGCATCTTCAGCATCGCGCGCACGAACGCGCCGTTGCGGGCGCCGAAGCGGTCTACCTCGTGCGCTTCCGCGCCCAGCGCGGCGATCACGCGCATGCCCATCACGGTATCGACCAGCAGGCTGCCGAGGTCCGCCCCGCGCTCGCGCATTTCGCGGGTGAGCGCGGTGACCTTTTTCTGGAAGTGGAGGAAGACCATGACCGCCACTGGCACCAGCACCGTGCCGATCAGGAACAGCCGCCAGTCGAGCCACACCATCATCGCCACGCAGCCGATGAAGAACAGCACGTTGCTCAGCACCGAAAGCAGCGTGTCGCCCGCCGCACGCTGCACGTCGCTGACGTCGCTGTTGATGCGCGACATCAGGTCGCCCAGCCGGAAACCGCCATAGAAACGCGGGCTGAGCGTCTGCAGGTGGCGCAGCAGCGCCACGCGGATGTCGTAGAGCATCGCCGCCGAAAGCGCGACGTAGCGATAGCTGGCGAGGATGTTGAGCGCGAAGCCGGCCAGCGTCACCACGATCATCGCGCCCGACACCGCGAGCAGCGCGTCCATGTTCCGGCGCAGCAGCGCCTCGTCGATCATCAGCTTGGACAGATAGGGCTGCGCCAGGCCCACCCCGGTCGAGAGCAGGCTGACCAGCAGCACCCCCAGCAGCGGCCGCAGATAGGGGCGCACATAGGGCAGCAGCCGGCGATAGGTGCGCCAGTCGGCCACGGGCGGCGGTGGTGCAGCTGGCATCGGGGCCGAATTCGAGGCTTGGGGCGGGTTCAGGCGGCAGCCTCCCGCGCGAACAGGCGGTTGCCGCGCAGCACGAAGCGCGGTTCGGGCACGCGCGCCAGCTGGCCGGTGCACCAGGCATGGCCTTGCGCCAGCGCCTCCGTCTGTTCGCGCCACCAGGGCGTGTCGCCCCCTGAGCGGTAGAACGGCAGGCTGACCTGCAGGTGCCGCCGCATCGAAGCGATCAGCATGGCCCGGTAGTGCGCGAGCAGCGCCTCGCGGTCACCCCCGTCGCGGATCGCTGCCAGCACCGCCGCCGCGAGGATGGCCTCGCGCGCGGCCTGCGCGGTGCCGTCACCGCAGATCGGATCGAAGGCGATCGCCGCCGTGCCGCAGGCGATCCAGTCCGGCCCGGCCAGCTGATCGAGCAGGCGCGGCGCGGTTTCGAAGCGCGCGCCTGCCGTCCCCAGCGTGTCGATGACCGGCGCGACCAGGCGGCTTTGCGCGAGCAAGGCTTCCGGCGAACAGCCCACGCCCAGCAGCCAGGCGGCGTCCGCCCCTTGCGGAATCAGGAACAGCCAGCCTTCGGGCGTGGCTTCGACATGGCAGGTCGCCCGATCGGTGCCCGCGCGCAGCGTGACCGGCGCGGCCACGGCCTCGCGCGTGCCGAAGCGGCGCAGCGCCGGCTGGGGAAACGGCGGCGCGCCGTGGATGGTGAAGGGCTGGGCGGCCTCGCTAGCCGCCGACGGGAACGCGGCGGGCAGTGCCGGCCGGCCCAGTTCGGCCTCGATCTGCGCGCCGGTCACCACCGCCGCGCCATGCGGCAGAGGCGCGGACACGCTGCCACCCCACGAAACCACGCGCCGTTCGATGCGGGGCAGGGCGGCGAACAGGCGCGGCTGGCCGAAGATGTCGCGCAGCAGCGCCAGCGCCGGATCGCTCAGCATGATCACGGGAACGGGGGCGCGCGGTTCGACCGCCGCCCCCGTCAGGCAAAACCCGTCTTGCGCCAGCAGGTGTGCGCAGGTTGCGACGGAAACGCCGCCGCCCCGCAATAGCACCGCTGGCTGTGGTCCGGTCATGGGCGTCCTGTCATCGTCGTCCCGCTATTTCAGATGGAGCAGGCCGGCCATGGTGGCATCGGCGCCGAGATCCCAGGTGCGTTCGTACTTGAGCGTCTTGGCGTCGTACACCTCTATGTCATAGCTGGCGCCGTGGATGTACAGCTTCTGCCCGTCGGCCGAGATGCCGAACGAGAAGCGCGAACGGCAGTGGAATTCCGCCTTCTCCATCACCTTGTTGGTGGCCATGTCGAAGTGCCAGAATTCGCAGCGCTTGTTGCCGAGCGTGCCGTTGGTGACGACGGTATAGCCATCCTTTCCGTCGGGCGTCACTTCCAGCCCGGCCATGCCGGTGGGCACCGGGCCGATCGGGGTGAAATCGAACGTGCGGTTGGTCAGGTTGAAGCGCCCGATGCCGAACATCTTGGCGTGGACATAGGGGTCGGACGCGTTGAACAGCGAGACGAACTCGTTGGGATTCTGCAACGCTTCCACGCCGCCGCCGAACGCCACGTTCTCCATGCCCGTGGTTTCCGGCTTGGCAAGGTCCAGCCGGTCGCTGACCTTCAGCGTCGCCGTATCGATCACCAGCACCTTGTCGCCGAACTTGTACAGTGTCTTGCCGTCGGGCGAGAGCGCGAAGGTGGGGCGGAAGCCGCCGAGCGTATCGTCCTGCGGATCGATCTCCACCGTCCGCGCGACCTTCTTCTGCTGAAGATCGATCACAGCGTAGAGCGGCTTGCTCACCTTGTAGCGGTCCGGTTCCTTGTCGAAGCGGATGAGCTGGGTGTAGTACCAGCGGCCCGTCGGATCGGGAACGCCGCCCATGAAGCGGTACTTGGTGGTGGGCGTGTTCAGGCTGAACTGGTTGAGGATGCGCCGCGTGGCGCTGTCCAGCACCACGATCCCGCTGGTGGTGATCGTGGTGACGTAGATCTTCGACTTGTCGTTGGACAGGCGCAGCGAGGTGGGCAGGCCCGCCTGCAGCTGGATGCGGTCGGTGATCGCGCCGTTGGTGTCGTCGATCGTGAACAGCTTGTCCGGATACGTGCCGATCATCATCGTACCGGCATGGGCGGGCACCGTGGCGGCCAGCGCCGTAACGAGTGCCGGCGCCACCAGAGCTTTCAGGCGGAGCAGGGAACGAAGCTGCTTCATCGTGCTTCTCTTCCTCGAAGGGGCGCGCCGCAGGAACGCGGCAGGTCCGCCCCGGATGGTCAGGGTTCGGCGTGGCAGGCGCGGGCGCGCCCGCTCACGGGAAGACGAGATCGAGATTGCGCCAGTCCTTCGTTGCCGCCGCGCAATTGCTCGCCCAGTCCGGCGAATAGTTGACGTGGTCGGGCACCTGCACCGGCCAGAAGCAGGTGACGTAGCAATCGTAGATGTCGCGCTCGACCGGCTGGCACAGGCCCGCCGTGCCGCCTCCGGCATCGACTTCCCACCCCGGCGAGAACGACAGGGTGCACCCCATCGGCACGTGCGGACGCGGCTGCTGCTGCAGCGCGACGACGTCTTCTTCGACCGAAGTGATGGTCTCTTCGATCTTCTGGGCCTTCTTATTGATCGGCTTGAGATGCTTCATGACAAGCCCTTTCGTTCAGCGAAGCGTTCGAGGAAGCCGGGGTTGCGCACGGCCAGCGTGCCGTAGATCTTCAGGCAGGTATCGGTCCATTCGCGGATCCAGTCGCAGTAGTGCAGGTTGGCGTGGCCGGTATCGCCATAGCGGACGAAGGCCTCGTGATGGCATCCGCCGGCGCAGAGCGGGCGCGCCCAGCACGATTGGCATTCGTATTTCGCCTGGACGTGCCCGCGCGAGAGGAAGTCCTCGCGCTTGCCCTGATCGATCCCCGTGGAGATGTGGCCCAGGGTATGCGTATCGGCATCGGTGAAGCGGTGGCAGGGCGAAAGGTCGCCCGACGGGCTCACGCCCAGCAGACCCAGCCCCGCGCCGCACGGGTGCGACTTGTTGGTGCCCTGGATCAGTTCGCCGATGGTTTCGCTGACGTTGGTGAAGCCATGCATCCGCCCGTGCAGCGCATAGTCCAGCCACTCGTCGGCAAGGGCGTGGAAACCGGCGAGGACGCCGGTCATGTCATCGCCGTTGAGCGAGTATTCGCGCTCCTCGCCCGCGGTCGTCACCGGCGCGAAGCCCACTTCGTGGAAGCCGATGTCGTCCTTGAGATGGCGGTAGATGCGGATCACGTCGGTGACCCCTGCCGTCAGGGTGACGCGGGCGGTAATCGCGCGGGTCTTGTGGCGGGCGATCAGCTTGCGCAGGCGCGGCTCGATCACCGCGTAGCTGCCCTTGCCGCTCTTGTAGACGCGGCGGGCATCCTGCATCTCCGCCGGGCCGTCCATGCTGACGGTGACGCCGATCGCGTTGTCCGAGAGGAAATCGATGATCTCGTCGGTCAGCAGCGTGGCGTTGGTGGTCAGGCTGAAGGTGATCTTGCGCCCCTGCGCCGCCGCCTGCTCGTTGGCATAGCCGACCACATCGCGCAGCAGGCGGAAGTTCATCAGCGTTTCGCCGCCGAAGAAGGTGATGTGCACCGCTTCGCGGTTGCCCGATCCGGCCAGCAGGAAATCGACCGAGGACTTCGCGGTTTCCAGCGCCATGTACTTCGGCTTGCCGGCGGGCGTGGCGATCTTGTCCGCGCCGAATTCGTAGCAATAGGTGCAGGCCAGGTTGCACTGGTTGGTGACGTTGAGCACCAGCGCCTGCAGGGGGTAGTCCGCCGGCGGCGCGGACGGCGCGGGCGCGGTGGTGACCTGTTCCGAATGGATCGCGCGGACCTGCCGCAATTCGCGGATCAGGTCTTCGGCGTCGGCCGGGGAATGGCCCGCGCCGGCCAGCGCCGTGGCCAGCTCCTCGTGGCTCATCTCGCCTTCGCCGAGCAGATCGAGCACGGCGCGGGTGCCTTCGTCCAGCGCGAAGATCGCGCCGGCCGAAACCAGGTACATGAAGTCCGTGTCGGACGAGCGGAATTCGTGCAGTTCGCCGCGCCGGTAGCGGTGGGCCAGCATGGTCGTCATTGCGAAACCTCCGGCTGATCCCAGCGCTTGTAGGCGGGAACGGTGACGACAAGGTAGGACTTGGCCGTCAGCGGCTTGCCCTGCGTGTCCTTTTCGGCCTTCGCCGTGGCCACGACCCAGACTTCGCCATAGTTGTTGCGGTTGCCGCTGCGTTGCGGGTTGGGGCCATCCACGTTCGGCGTGAACAGCGCCTTCTGGCTGATCGATCCGACATAGGCCTTGTCGTCATCGTACCAGACCGACTGGAATTCCTGGATGCTCCAGTCTGCCGCGACGGGGCCGATGTTCACGTCGTCGGCGGTGTTGGGCTTGCCATCCGGGCCGTTGTCGAAGCCCACGGCATCGAACTGGGCGTATCCCTTGGCGAAGTGCGCACCGCCCAGCCGCGACAGGTTGGTGTCGGGCGTGACCTTCAGGTAATCGATCTTGCGATAGACCGGCAGGGCCGAAGCGAGCACCGCGCTCCCCACCGAAACATCATGCACGCCGGCGACAGCGCCGGGGGCGGCATCGACAGATACGACGATTTCGGTGGGGCTCGCGGTGACGACCCTGGTCACCGCTAGCCCGGCGCCAAGGTCGATATCCTTCGCAGTCGGCGCAGCCGGCAGGCTATCGCCGAAAATGTGGACGTCCACCCCCCTGGTGCCGGCCTTGATCGCGTTCGGCCAGACAGCGCCGATCGTCGGGCTGCCGTCGGCGCGTACCAGCTTCACGTCGAAACCGAATTCCTGATATTCCCCCCAGAACCAGCGACCTTCGGCATTCTTGCGATCGGGCGAGAACCACATGGTCTCGCGCGTCGGATTGTCGAGCGCATCGGGCGCGGAAGGCTGCGCGGACGGTGCGGAGCGTCCGCGCCAGCTGTAGCCGGCATAGACGATGCCGTTGCCGGTGCGGCTCAGCGTCGATCCGTCGGTCAGCGACCGCAGCGCGATGCCGGTCTTGAATTCGTCGCTGTCGGCCGTGGCGCCGATGGTCATCGTGCCGACGAACCGGCCCTTACCGGGGGCCGAGGCGCTGACCAGCCATTTGCCGGCCAGGCGCGGATCCTGCATCCGGGACTTCCACTGCGTCCATTCGGGCGTGTGCAGCGGGGCGACCTTGCGTGTGTAATCCAACGCGATCTGTCCCTGCGTCACCGGTGTCGCGCCGGGCTTGGTCACGATCGGCGTCGGCTGGCCGAAGACCGCGCCGGGTTCGTCCGTGGCGGGGCGGCGATACTGTACGTCGGCCTGCGAATAGAGCGCGACGTGGAAATCCTGCAGCAGCTTCCATTCGCTGCCCGACCGGCGCCAGGAAAGCGGCTGGGCAAAGGCGTGGCAAGTGGCGCAGGCGCCGCGCAGCGATTCGCTGGGGATGTTGGTCTCGTCCTGGATGCGATGCTCCACGAGGTACATCACCGGCCTTGCTTCCTCCGGGGCAAGCCCGTGGCTGCTCGAAAGATAGCGGACCACCTGCCGCGATTCCTCGGGGGTGATCTGCAAGCCGTTCAGCTTGACCATGCGCTTGATCGCCTGCGCCCAGCCTTCCGGCGTGGTGCGCAGCCAGGAAATGCGCGAAAGATTGCCCTTGGCGTCGGCGGTGTGGCAGGCGCCGCACTTTTCCTTGGTCAGGCTGTCGGTGACCGGGATGCCTTCCTCGCTCTCCGGCTTGTCCGCCCCGCCCGCCATGCCGCCGGCCTGCGCGACGACGGCCGTCGCAGTGCACAGGCCTGCCAGCAGCAACGGGCGCAACGAAAGGCGAGCCGTCAGCGCGGCCCGCCAGGATGGGCTGGCGGCGGCATCCTTCGCGTCGTGTGGACGGGACTCGGTATCCGGGTAGGCCATGCTCGCGAAATCCCCCTGATTGGACCGTAAGCAGCGCGATTCGAGCGCGGGTCACAGGGGTAAGCTTGACGGTTGTCCAAGATTGGTCAACGCCTTTGTTGCAGCGCCGCCCATCTTTTTTGCAGATGCGAAAAAAGGCGTGTGATCCGGTTGGAATCACACGCCTTTTTGGACGTTGGAAGCTGTCCTCACGGGCAGCGTTCGGGCCGCGATCAGGTCAATTGCAACGGCAGGGATCGCAGCCGTTTGCCGGTGGCGGCGCGGATGGCGTTGGCGATCGCCGGAATGACCGGCGGCAGGGCCGGTTCGCCCAGCCCGGTGGGCGGGAAATCGCTTTTCACCCAGGTGATCGCGACATCGCGCGGCACGGCATCGATGCGCAGCAGCGGGAAATCGCCGAAGTTGTCGGCCGTGATCGCGCCCGCCTCCTGCACCACCGGCTGCCATACCAGCGCCTGCGCGATGCCGTCGATCGCCGCACCCTGCGACTGGTGCTCGGCATTGAGCGGATTGATGATCTGGCTGCCGATGTCGCCCGCCATCCAGATCTTGTCGACTTTCACCGCGGTTCCGCCCGAAACCGTGACGTCGACGACTTCCGCGAAATAGCCGCGATGGCTGAAATAGAAGCCGAAGCCGCGCCCCTTGACCGCATCGCCCGCGCCCTTGGCGGGGCCTGTGCGCCCGGTCCAGCCGGCGGCCTTGCACACAGCGTCGATCACGCTGCGCGCGCGGCCGGTGTGGAACACCAGCCCCTTGCGCTCGGTCGGCAGTTCGCGCGGTTCGCCCAGCGTGCGGCGCATCAGCTCGGGCAGGTCGACGCCAGCGGCCTCGGCCACCTCGTCGAGGAAGCCCTGGTACACGAAGGCCATGGCATTGGAGGTCGGCGCGCGCAGCCAGCCCGTCGGCAGGTTGGTCTTGAGATAGGTCGCGCCCAGGTGGGCATCGGGCACGACCGGAGCGGGAAATTCGGTCGAGCTCATTTCCGCCGCGCGGATCGGCTTTCCGTCCGCGCCGAAGGTGATGAAGTGGTCCTTGAACGCGATCAGAGCGCCCTTGGCATCGAGGCCGGCGGTGAAGCGGTGCCAGCCAGCGGGGCGATAATAGTCGTGCCGCAGGTCGTCCGTGCGGTCCCACAGCAGCTTGACCGGCCGGCCGGGCACGCCCTTGGCCACCTGCGCTGCCAGAACCATGTAGTCGCTCATCAGCCGGCGGCCGAAACCGCCGCCGATCCGCGTCATGTGGATGGTCATCGCTTCAGGCGCGATGCCGAGCATGGCGGCCACTTCCTTGCGGCCCGAGCCCGGGTTCTGCGTGGGCGCCCACAGTTCCAGCTTGCCATCTGTCGTCCACAGCGCGGTGCAGTTCTGCGGCTCCAGCGTGGCGTGGGCGAGGAAGGGGTAGGAATAGTCGGCGCTCACCGTCTTCGCCGCCCCGGCCAGCGCCTTGTCCGCATCGCCGGCCTTGAACAGATCGGTCTGCGGCGCGGCACCCAACGCTTCGCCCGCCTGCTTCGCATAGCCGGCGGTCGAGAATTCCTTCTGCGCGGCATCGTCCCACGCCACCACCAGCTTTTCGCGCGCCTTGCTGGCTTTCCACCAGCTGTCGGCGACGATCGCGACGGCATCCTGCTGCCCCGGCGGAACAAGGCCGCTGTTGACCGGCACCACGGCGACCACGCCCGCAATCCCGCGCACGGCCGCATCGTCGATCCGGGCGATGGTGCCCCCGAACGCCGGGCACTTGACCAGCGCGGCGTGGAGCATGCCGGGCAGGTGCGTATCGATCCCGAACAGGGGCGTGCCCTTGACGATCCTGGGCGTGTCCACGCCCTGCATCGGCTGGCCGATGATATGGAATGCACCCGCCGGCTTGAGCGGCACCGTGGCGAGATCGGGCACGGGCATGCCGGCGGCCTCGCGCGCCAGCGCGGCATAAGGCACGCTGCGCCCACCGGCCTTGTCGATCACCTTGCCCGCTTCGGTCGAAAGCGACGCCGGGGCGACGCCCCACTGCTTCGCCGCCGCCGCCACCAGCATGGCGCGCGCTGCCGCGCCGGCCTGGCGCATGGGAAGCCAGTTGTTCGGCGTCGCGGTGCTGCCGCCGGCGACCTGAAGGCCATAGCGCTTGTCGTCGGCGTCGGTCTGCTCGATGCGGACCTGGTTCCACGCCACGTCGAGTTCCTCGGCGATCAGCATCGGCAGCATGGTCTTCACGCCCTGGCCGATCTCGGGATTCTTGGCGCCGATGGTCACGCTGTTGTCCGCGTTGATGCGGATGAAGGCCGTGAGCACGACGGGTTCGCCCGCCGCACCCGTCGCCTGCGCCAGCGCGATCCGGGCGTCGAAGGTCAGCACGGCCCCGCCCGCGAGCGAGGCGGCCAGGAACGAGCGGCGGCTCAACGACCGGCGGCTCAGGGCCGCGCCGGCGGCTTCTCGATCCTTCACGATGCTCATGCCGCCACTCCCGCCGCCTTGCGGATCGCCTTCTGGATGCGCAGGTAGGTGGCGCAGCGGCAGATGTTGCCGCTCATGCCGCCCTCGATGTCCTCGGCCGAGGGCCTGGGCGTCTGCGTCAGCAGCGCGGTGGCGGACATGATCTGCCCGGCCTGGCAATAGCCGCATTGCGGCACGTCGAGGTCGACCCACGCATCGACCACCTTCTTGCCCACCGGAAGCGAGGCCACGTCCTCGATCGTGGTGATCTGCTTGCCCGCCGCATCGGCGATCGGCGTCTGGCACGATCGCACGGCGTTGCCGTCCAGCAGCACCGTGCAGGCGCCGCACAGGCCCGCACCGCAGCCGAACTTGGTGCCGGGCAGGTTCAGGTCTTCGCGCAGAACCCACAGCAGCGGCTTGTCGGCATCCGCGTCGACGACGCGCTTCTTGCGGTTGACGGTCAGCGAAATGGCCATCGGCAGTCCTTCATGCTTGATCGCGCGGATATTCTCATCCCGCCCACCTGTTAGGCCAGGCGCATGGGATGCACCATTGCCAAACGGATATTCCGTAACGCGGAACGCTGGCGGGATGGAAACCTTTGTTGTCCGGTTTCAAGAAACCGGCTTGAAAACGCCTTAAATATTGGACAGGCATCAAGTATCCGTCAAGCGCCGTTGCGCGCGCGGGATAAAAAGGGTTGGGCGGGGCAGTCGGGCTGGCGACCCACGTTCAGGAGTGTTAGGCCGGGTGCAATGGCAAGCGATGTCGCCCACATGATAGCCACGCGGCCGGGAACCTACACGCGCGGGACCGAGACGGTCGACGCCATTCTCAAGGCCGCGTTGACCGTGCTGATCGACGAAGGCGCGGGCGCGTTCACGATCCGCCGTATCGCCGCCGAATGCGGGATGAAGGTGGGCAACGTCAGCTACCATTTCCCGCGCAAGGAAATGCTGATCCAGATCCTGCTCGACGAGTTGCTGGAAAGCTATGACAAGCTGCTGGAGAACCGCGTCCGCCAGCCCGACCTGCCGGCGGAGGAAAGGCTGCGCCTGCTGATCGAGATTTGCCTGGATGATATAGCCGGCAAGCGCACCACGCGGCTGTTCACCGAACTGTGGGCGCTGGCCAACCAGAACGAATTCATCGCGGATCGGGTCCGGGCCTTTTACCAGGGGGTCCACGATTTCATCGGGGAATACGTGGCGCTGCTCAATCCCCGGCTGTCGCCCGATCAGGTGCACACGGTGGCGCTTTATATCAGCGCGTCGATGGAAGGCTCTACGCCATTCCTCGGATATGAAAAACCGTGGGCTGCGAAGATGATGGCGTTCCGGACCATAGCCGCCCGCGCGCTGGTCGATCTCGCCAGAACGATAACGCCGGAACAGATTTCCGGCCTTCGGTAAGGCGCGCGAAGCAGCACGCGGCACAGAAGGGTCCTGACCCCAGGGCTGTGAGTGTGCCGGATGCGGAACAGGGCGATCATCGGGAGGGGCTTTGGGGCGGCGTCGCTGGCGGCCGCGCTGGGATGCCTGCAACCCGGAATCGATCCGATCTACCTGACGGTGTTGAGCGATGCGCGGCCCGTGCCGCTGGAGGCGCACGGGCTGGTCGTGGGCTTTACCCAGGCCGGCTCCGCGCTGGGCGCGCTGACGGTCTGGTGGCTGGGGCCGGTCCTGCCCCGGGGAAGCGTTCTGGCGGCGGCCGTGTTGGCATTCCTGTGCAGCGTGGCGACGGCGCTGGCCGGCAGCCTGGCGACCGTTCTCGCGTACCGGACCGGTTATGGACTGGCGATGGGCGTGATCTATGCCGCCACCATGGCCGCCTATGCCGCGCGCCGGCCCAGCAAGGCCTATGGCGCGGTCTATCTGACACAGCTTATCCTCTCGACGCTGGTTTCGCTGGCCTTGCCCGAACTGATGTTGGCGACGGGCGCGGAAACCGCGTTGATGGCGATGGCGCTGGTGCCGGCGCTTGCGCTGGCGGTGCTGGTGCCGTTCGTGCGGTCGGCATCGATGATCGATAGCCCGTCTGGCATCGCTGCGGGAAGGAGCGCGGTGCCGGTCGCCGGCTGGGCGCTGGCGGCGGCAACCTTCTGGTTCATCTGTTCGACGATGCTGGTGTGGAGCTTCTCGGCCGCGCTGGCCACGCGCGCGGGTATCGCCGATCGCACAATCGGGCAGGCCGTGGCGATCGGCTCCGTCGTCGGCGCGCTGACCGCGGCGGCGGTGATGCGCGAGCGGCTGCTGGTGCCGTTGCCGGTCACCGCCCTGCTGTCGGGGCTGGCGCTCACTTCGCCGGTGGTGCTGACGGTGCCGGGGGCGGACGGCGCCTATGTCGCGTCGATCGTGCTGCTCAACATCGGTTCCACCGCGATCATCATCCGCTGTTCGGGGCTGGCGACGGCGACGAGCCGGGATTCGCGCTTTCGCGTGTTCGTGGCCTGCACGCACAGTCTTGGGCTGATCGCCGGGCCGTTGCTGGGAACGGCGATGATGGCGCTGTTCGGGCGCGAGGGGTTGCTGATCGGCGTGGCGCTGGCCCTGACGGGAGGGCTGGTCTCGGTTGGCTGGGCGGTCCGCGCCGGATTTGCGGGGGCGACCGGTGCGAGTCCTGAAAAGGGTGGCGCGCCAGCCCCTATAGGCGCTTGACTAAAACTGGACGGGCGTCAAACCTTCACCCGACGACGCAGCGCCATGCTATCTTGTGGGGGCAAGGCGCATGGTGAAGGCGCCGCATCGGCCGTCGCAACCGAAGGGGGTCAAGGTCAGATGAAATCCATTGCCAGCCGCATGCTTTCCGCCATCCCGACGCTTGCCGCATGCCTCGCGCTGTCGGTGATCGACGCGCCGCAGGCCTTGGCCGACACCGCCAATCCCACGGAGCCCGAAGAGTCGGACGTCGCCGCGATCACGCCGCCCAAGCCGGGCTGGATTTTCGTGAACCGGGGTTTCGTGTTCCCCGGCACCGCGATCTACGACACCGGCAACGGCAAGATGCTGGGTCTGGTGCAGACGGCGCTTCTGGCGGACATGGCGATCGATCCGGCGGGCAAGTTCTATTACGTGGCCGAAACGATCTGGAGCAAGGGCAATCGCGGCACGCGGCAGGACATGGTCACCGTCTATGATTCGACCAACCTCAAGCTGCAGGCCGAAATCCCGATTCCCGGCCGCCTGCTGATCGGTGGCCGCAAGCAGGACTTCATCCTGAGCGACGACGGCAAGCTGGGTTTCGTCTATAACTTCAGCCCCGCGTCGTCGGTCAGCGTGGTCGATCTGGAAAAGCGCAAGTTCCTGCGCGCGATCGAGCTGCCCGGCTGCGCCAGCCTTATCCCCAATCCCGGCGCCGGCTTCTCCGCGCTCTGCGCCGATGGTTCGCTGGCCACGGTCACGGCGGGTGCCGCGAAGCCCGCGATCACCCATTCGGCTCCGTTCTTTTCGGCGACCGACGATCCGATCTTCGACAACCTGATCTACGACAAGACGAAGCAGCAGGCGGTGTTCCTGTCCTACACCGGCAAGATCTATACCGCGAAGATGGCGGCGGCGCCGACGGTTTCCGAACCGTTCTCGATCCAGGTGGCGGCCGGGCTGCGCGCGGGCGACACCAAGCCGCTCGACGTCAACTGGTATCCCGGCGGGGGGCAGCCGATGGCGCTTCACCGCGCGTCCGGCCATCTCTTCGTGCTGATGCATCCGGGCGAATACTGGACGCACAAGGCCGGTGGCACCGAAATCTGGGACGTCGATCTCGCGGCGAAGAAAGTGGTGAAGCGCGTGCCGATCACCGATCCGGCTACCACGATCGAGGTGACGCAGGAGGCTGCGCCCAAGCTGATGTATTCCGGCGGCGAGGGTGGTACGGTCCATGTGGTCGACGTGAAGACCTGGGACGAAACGCTCAAGCTTGACCGTGCCGGCAGCGGCGTGATCACGGTGGTGGAAGCGCGGTGAGCGCTGTCGCCGCCGATCTTGCGGTTTCGGGCCTGGGCATGACGGGCCTGCGGGTGATGGGGCTGGCCGGAGCGTTCGGAGTGGGGCTGGTCTTCGTTCACGCAGGGCTGTCGAAGCTGCTCCATCGCGATGTGCTGCCGGGCGTTATCGCCAACTACCGGCTGCTGCCCGATGCGCTGGTGGCGCCGGTGGCGGCGGTGCTGCCCTGGGGCGAACTGGTGCTCGGGCTGGCGCTGCTGGCCGGCGGACCGCCCTTGGCCGTGGTGCCCGCGCTGGTCCTGCTGGGGCTGTTCGCGGTGGCGATGGCGGTAAACATCGCGCGCGGACGGCGCTCGATCGACTGCGGCTGCGGCCGGTCACAGCTGCGCCAGATGCTGGGCTGGCCGCTGGTGGTGCGCAACATCGCGCTGATGGCGCTCGTGGCGTTGCGGCTGCCCGCTGCGTTGCCGTCCGCCGGCTTCGAGCTGGCCACCGCGATTGTCGGCGGGGTCAGCCTGTTCGTTCTCTATCTGCTGTTCAACGCCATCGCCGCGCTGGCCGTCTCGCCCGTCGCGGCCAGAGTCAACGCTGGAATCAAACGGAGGTGAGCCCATGCTGACGGCGCTTATCGTTTCGCAGGTCCTTTCGTGGGGCGTGATCCTCGCTCTGGTCGTCGCCGTGCTGGCGCTGGCGCGGCAGGTGGGCGTGCTGCACATGCGCGTGGCGCCAGCCGGGGCTTTGACCACGGCGGGCGGGCCTTCGGTGGGCGCGCGATCGCCCGCCATCCCGGCGCGCACGCTCGAAGGCGCGGCGGTGACCGTCGGTGGCGCCGCCCCCGGTTCGGCGCTGCGCCTGCTGATGTTCGTGTCTGCCGCCTGCCCGCTGTGCAAGGGGCTGATCCCTATGGCCAAGTCGTTCGCGCGGGACGAGCGCGTGCAGCTGATCTTCGTGGGAGACGACGATCCGGCGGTGCAGCGCGGGATGATCGAACAGCACGGCATCGGATCGTACCAGTTCATCAACGGGCCGGACGTGGGGCAGGCGTTCGAGGTGGGCAAGCTGCCTTACGCGGTGCTGCTCGATGCCGATGGCACGGTGCTGTCCAAGGGGCTGGTCAACAGCCGCGAACACCTGGAAAGCCTGGTGATCGCGCACGAGATGGGCGTTCGGTCGGTGCAGGACTATATCGGAAGCCTGAAGGCGGAAGTGGCGTGATGGCTGTGGCACGGCTGGCCTGCGCGGACAATTTCAAGGGGGCATGGTCATGAAGAAGTTCGATGCGGACGCCATGGGCGAAACGCTGCTTCGCCGTTTCGCGGGCGGCACCTCGCGCCGTGGCATCCTGGCGCGGCTGGGTGCGGCGCTGGTCGCCGCCCCGGTGTTTCCGCTGCTGCCGGTCAGCCGGGCCGAAGCGGCCAAGCCTGACCGGTCGGGCGAAGGCAAGACCGCTTTCGCACGCGTGGCGCAGAGCAAGGACAACACCAAGTGCGATTACTGGCGCTATTGCGCGATCGACGGTTCGCTCTGCACCTGCTGCGGCGGCGGCATCCACACCTGCCCGCCCGGCGCGGAGCCTTCGCCGGTTTCGTGGGTGGGCACCTGCGTCAATCCCGATGACGGCAAGTCCTACCTGATCGCCTATCGCGATTGCTGCGGCAAGGCGTACTGCATGCAGTGCGATTGCAACAATACCGATCGCGAGACGCAGCTCTACGTGCCGCAGCTCAACAACGACGTGATCTGGTGCTTCGGCACGAGCAGCATGGAATACCACTGCTCGACCGCCGTGCTCGTCGGTCCGGCCTGACGGGGCGATTGCGCGAACGGACCGCGCAGAGGGATATTGGCGGCATGGCGTTTCGTTCCTGGCCCGTTTTCTGCCTGGCGCTGATCGCGCTGGCCTGTGTCGTCGGGCGCGCGGACGTGCGCGCGAAGCCGGCCCAGCCCAGCCCGGCCCAATTCACCCCGGCGGAGGTGATGGTCGATCCGGAACTGGCGCGGTCGGACTATGTCGAGCATTGCGCCGGCTGCCATGGGGTGCAGGGCAAGTCCGCGCCCGCGCCGCTGCCCGAACTGTTCGGCCGCGTCGGCTGGTTCATGTGCACGCCGCAATCACGCGCCTATCTGCTGCGCCTGCCCAATATCGCGCACAGCCGGATCAAGGATAACGCGGAACTGGCGGACATGATGAACTACGTGGTCTTCGTGATCGGCGCGGGCAGCGTGCCGCCGGGGACCCGGCCGTTCACGGGCGCGGAAGTGACGCGCGAACGGCCGCTGGTGATGGATTCGGCCTCGCTGACCGCCGAACGCGCCCGCCATGCCGCCGATGCGATCCGCAAGTGCCGGGCGCCCGCCTCGCTCGGCCTGCTCTATCCGGGCGAGACCAAGTGACCCGGGCGCGGGAATGTGGTAGGCAGATCCGATGATCGCTCCCTCCCCCATCGACATCCTGCGCCTGCTGGTGCGCGGCGCGGCAGACGGAATCGATGGCGTGCTGGTGACGCTGGCCGGCATCGAGGGCACGTCTTCGCGCGCGATCGGCACGCAAATGGCGGTGCTGGCCGATGGCCGCCACGCTGGTTCGTTCTCGGGCGGTTGCATAGAGGCCGCGGTGATCGCCGAGGCGCTGGACGTGCTGGCGCGCGGCGAGGGGCGGGTTATCCGCTACGGTTCCGGATCGCCCTATATCGATATTCGCCTGCCTTGCGGCGGGGGCATCGACCTGTTGTTCACCCCCTGCCGCGATGCGCGATCGATCGTGGCCGTGCTGGGGGCGCTGGCCCGACGCGAACCGATGGCGCTCGCGCTCGGCGTCGCGGGGGCCGCGCCTGCCGTGACCGATGCCCCGGCAGGATGGAGCGGGGACGCGTTCGTGCAGCACTACGTGCCGCCACTGCGGCTGGTGGCGGTGGGGCAGGGCGAAGACCTTGCTGCGCTCGCCCGGCTGGCCATGGCGTTCGGCATCGAGGTCATCGTGCATGCGCCCGAACGCGATCCGCTGATGCGGGAAGCCGCCGGGGCGATGGCGGTTCATGCGATGGCCTCGCGCACGGCCGAGGTAGCTTTCGCGAGCGATGCGTGGACGGCAATCGTCTTCCTGTTCCACGACCACGACTGGGAAGAGGCCCTGCTGCCGCGCGCGCTGGCCGCACCCGCCTTCTATCACGGCGCCATCGGCAGCCGGCGGACGCACCGCGCGCGCGTGGACATGCTGCGCGCGGCGGGCGTGCCGGAATCGCGGATCGATGCCTTGCGCGGCTCGATCGGCCTGATCCCGTCGACGCGCGATCCGGCGACGCTCGCACTGTCGATCCTGGGCGAGGTGGTGCAGGACTATCAGGCCTGCGCCGGAAGCGCCGAATGGACTGCCGGTCGGACGCAGCCACGCACCGCAGACCTGCCCGCCGCACCGCGTGGCTGAACCGGATTTTTCGGGGATAGCGGTCCTCCTGCTGGCGGCGGGGCGGGGCGAAAGGTTCGGTGGACCCAAGCTGGGTGCCGATCTGGGCGGCCGCCCGCTGGCCTTTCATGCCGCTGCGATGCTGAACGGATTGCCGTTCGCGCACCGCCTGGCCGTCGTCCGCGAGGATACGCCGGACCTTGCCGCGCGGGGCTGGACGACCCTGCCGCTCGATCCTCCCCACGCACCGCAATCCCGCTCGCTGGCGATCGGCGTGGCGGCGGCGCGAGCGGCGGGCGCACGGGGCGTATTGATCGCGCTGGCGGACATGCCGCTGGTGCCGGCCGCGCACGTCGCGGCGCTGGTGGGGGCATTCGACGGGGACCGCATCGCCAGCAGCGCGGAGGGGCAACGCATGCCGCCGGCTCTGTTCGGCGCGAGGCACTTCGGCGCGCTGGAGGCCCTCTCCGGGGACCGGGGCGCGGGCGCGCTGCTGGTGGACGCGCCTTGCCTGCCGCTGCCGCCGGGCGCCGAGCTGGATGTGGACCGGCCCGAAGATCTTGCCCGGGCCGCGGGTCTTCTGTGATGCGGAAGCCCGTGCTAATCGGCAGGGCATGACCGCCCGCCTAGAGCCTTTTCACGCCATTGCCGTCAGCCGCATCGCCCACCGCCTGGGCACGGAGGGGCGCTCCGTCATTCACATGGAGTTCGGCCAGCCTTCCACCGGCGCGCCCGCCGCCGCGATCGCCGCCGCGCACCATGTGCTTGATACCGATCCCATGGGCTACTGGGAAAGCCCGAAGCTGAAAGCGCGGATCGCCCGGCACTACGGGGAAACCTGCGGTGCGGTGATCGATCCCGAACAGATCGTGCTGACCTGCGGGGCGTCTCCGGGGCTGGTACTGGCGCTGTCGCTGCTGTTCGATCCCGGCGCGCGCGTCGCCATCGCGCGGCCCGGCTATGTCGCCTATCGCAACAACCTGCGCGCGTTGCACATGGAGCCGGTGGAACTGCCCTGTGGCGAGGCGGAGCGCTATCAGGTGACCGCCGCCGCGCTCGACGCGCTGGAGCCGGCGCCCGACGGCTTGATCCTGGCCAGCCCCGCCAACCCCACCGGCACGGTGATCGAACCGGCCGAGCTGGCGGCGATCGCCGAGGTGTGCCGCCGCAAGGGCATCCGCGTGATCTCGGACGAGATCTACCATGGCATCACCTATGGCGCGCCGGCGGTGTCGATGCTGGCCGAAGATCGCCAGGCGATCGTGGTCAACAGCTTCTCCAAGTATTTCAGCATGGCCGGCTGGCGGCTGGGCTGGGTGGTCGTGCCCGCCGCGCTGGTGGAGCAGGCGCGGGCGCGGATGGGCAACCTGTTCCTGACGCCGCCGGTGCTGGCGCAGCACGCCGGGCTGATCGCGTTCGATTGCCGCGACGAACTCGAAGGCCATGTCGCCACCTATGCGCGCAACCGCGATCTGCTGCTGGCGGCGCTGCCGGGCATGGGGCTGGGCCGCATCGCCCCGCCCGACGGCGCGTTCTACATCTATGCCGACATCGGCCACCTGACCGACGACAGCCTGGCCTTCTGTATCCGCCTGCTGGAGGAAACCGGCGTCGCGACCGCGCCGGGCATCGATTTCGATCCGGTGGAAGGGCACCGCTTCATTCGCATCAGCTTCGCGGTATCGACCGACCGGGTGATCGACGCGATCGAGCGGATGCGGCCCTGGTTCGCGGCGCGCATGGCGGAAGCGCAAGCTCTCTCGGCCTGAGGCGGGGGGGAAGGCAGCGCATGGGACGCCCACCCCGCTGCGACTAACGCCGCCTGCGGCGACGCAAGTCTCGCTCCCCTCCCGCAAGCGGGAGGGGTTGGGGGTGGGCAGCGCGCCACCGTCTGCAAAGGACCCAACCGCCCGATTTTTGCCCGTGACGGCGGCATTACGTGTTGCGGTGCAGCATTGTTTGGCGCACTGTCCCGAACCATGATCAAGGCGGGTCTCCATCACCTCACGCGCTATTCCTACAACAAGCCGGTCATGCTGGGGCCGCAGGTCATCCGCCTGCGACCGGCGCCGCACAGCCGCACGGCGGTGCCCAACTATTCGCTGAAGATCAGCCCGGCCAACCACTTCCTGAACTGGCAGCAGGACCCGCTGGGCAACTGGCAGGCGCGGATCGTGTTTCCCGAGCCGGTGGACCATTTCCAGATCGAGGTGGACCTGCTGGCCGAACTGGCGGTGGTCAACCCGTTCGATTTCTTCGTCGAGGAATACGCCGAGGAATACCCGTTCGCCTATGCCCCGGCGCTGGCGTCGGACCTTGCCGCCTATTTCGAGACCGAGCCGCAAGGCGCGCTGTTTGCGGCGCTGGCTGACCGTTTCCGGGGGCATCAGGGCCGCACGATCGATTTTCTCGTGGAGATCAACCAGGCGGTCAACCAGACCGTCGGCTATGTCATCCGCATGGAGCCGGGCGTGCAGGCGCCGGAGGAAACGCTGGAGATCGGCACCGGATCGTGCCGCGATTCGGCGTGGTTGCTGGTGCAATTGCTGCGCACGCTGGGGTTCGCGGCGCGCTTCGTTTCGGGCTATTCGATCCAGCTGACGCCCGACGTGGTCGCGGTCGACGGGCCGAAGGGCGTGTCGCAGGACATCTGCGACCTGCACGCCTGGGCGGAAGTCTATGTGCCGGGCGCCGGCTGGATCGGGCTGGATGCCACCTGGGGCCTGTTCGCGGGCGAAGGCCATATCCCGCTCTGCGCCACGCCGCACTATCGTTCCGCCGCGCCGATCGAAGGCGTGGTGCTGGAACCGGTCCATTCGGACTTCCGGTTCGAGATGGAAGTCTCGCGCATCCAGGAAGCGGTGCGGATCACCAAGCCGTTCACCGAGGCGCGCTGGGATGCCCTGCTCGCGCTGGGCGACAAGGTGGATGCCGATCTGGCGGCGGGCGACGTGCGGCTCACCATCGGCGGCGAGCCGACCTTCATCGCCGACGACGATTTCGAGGCGCCCGAATGGAACAGCGCGGCGGTCGGCCCGACCAAGGCCGCCTATGCCGACAAGCTGATCCGTCTTTTGCGCGAACGGTTCGCACCGGGATCGCTGCTCCACCACGGGCAGGGCAAGTGGTATCCTGGCGAAAGCCTGCCGCGCTGGGGCTACGCGATCTACTGGCGCGCCGATGGCGTGCCGATCTGGCGCGATCCGTCGCTGATCGCCGGGGAAAGGCCGCCGCGGGAGCAGGTGGTCGATACGGATGCCGATAGGCCGCAGCCCGATGCCGCGATGGCCGAGGTGTTCCTGACCACCGCCGCCCGCAACCTGGGGGTGGAGGAAGACTTCGTCCAGCCGGTCTATGAAGACGCGGTGGAATGGATCGTGAAGGAGGCGGAGCTTCCCGCCAACACCAGCCCCACCGATCCGCAGCTGGACGATCCCGAAGTCCGCCAGCGCTTCATGCGCACGTTCCAGCGTGGGCTGACCAAGCCGGTGGGCTATGTCCTGCCGGTGCAGCGCTGGCACGCCGGGCCATCGCGGGTTACGCGCTGGCAAAGCGAACGCTGGAAAGTGCGGCGCGGCGCGCTCTACGCGGTGCCGGGCGACAGCGCGCTGGGCTATCGCCTGCCGCTGGGATCGCTGCCCTTCGTGCCGCCGTCCGACTATCCCTATATCCACCCGCGCGATACTGCCGAGCCGCGCGAGCCGTTGGCCGATTTCCGTGCGCAAGTGGCGGAGCGCGGCCATCAGGTGCGCGATGCCGCGACGCCGATGGAAGCGGCCGCCGAACAGGCCAGCATCGCCGTCGAAGGCCCGGCGGGCACGGCGCAGCGCCGGATCGAGCAGGTCGCGATCGAAGGCGCCGTCCGCACCGCGCTGACGGTGGAGCCGAAGGACGGCTATCTGTCCGTGTTCCTGCCGCCGGTGGAAGCGCTGGACGACTACCTCGACCTGATCGCGGCGGTGGAGCAGGTCGCCGAGGAAACGCGCGTGCCGATCCGGATCGAAGGCTATCCCCCGCCGCCCGATCCGCGCCTCACGGTGCTGAAGGTCACGCCCGATCCCGGCGTGATCGAAGTGAATATCCAGCCGGCGAAATCGTGGCGCGAAGCGGTGGAGATCACCGAAGCGCTGTACGAATGCGCGCGCGAAGTGGGGCTGACGGCGGACAAGTTCATGGTCGATGGCCGCTCCGTCGGCACCGGCGGCGGCAACCACATCGTGCTCGGCGGGCCGACCCTGCTCGATTCGCCGTTCATCCGCCGGCCGGACCTGCTCAAGAGCTTCGTGCTCTACTGGCAGCGCCATCCCGCGCTCAGCTACCTGTTTTCAGGCATGTTCATCGGCCCGACGTGCCAGGCCCCGCGCATCGACGAAGCGCGGCACGATGCGCTCTACGAACTGGAGATCGCGCTGGCGCAGGTGCCCAATCCGAATCACGGGCCGGACCAGCCGCCACCGCCGGCCTGGGTGGTGGACCGGCTGTTCCGCAACCTGCTGGTCGACGTGACGGGCAATACCCACCGCACCGAAATCTGCATCGACAAGCTGTTTTCGCCCGATGGCCCGACCGGCCGGCTGGGCCTTGTCGAATTCCGCGGGTTCGAGATGCCGCCCGACGCCCGGATGAGCCTGGCCCAGCAATTGCTGCTGCGGGCGCTGACCGCCTGGTTCTGGAAGCAGCCGCAGGACGGGCCGCTGGTGCGCTGGGGCACGCAGCTGCACGATCGCTTCATGCTGCCGCATTACGTCTGGGCCGATTTCCTCGACGTACTGGCCGATCTGCGCGGCGCCGGGTACGATTTCGATCCGGTGTGGTTCGAGGCGCAGCGCCAGTTCCGCTTTCCGGTGCACGGCGCGGTCGAGGGCGGCGGCGTGCAGCTTGAAGTGGCGCACGCGCTGGAACCGTGGAACGTGCTGGGCGAAACCGGCGCGATCGGCGGCACGGTGCGCTATGTCGACAGCTCCACCGAACGGTTGCAGATCCGCGCCAGCGGGCTGGTGCCGGGCCGGCACGTGATCGCCTGCAACGGACGCCGACTGCCCTTGCAGCCGACCGGCGTGCCGGGCGAGGCCGTGGCCGGGGTGCGCTACAAGGCGTGGTTCCCCGCCAACTGCCTGCACCCGATGATGCCGGCGCACGCGCCGCTGACATTCGACATCCTCGATACCTGGAACGGCCGTTCGCTGGGGGGATGCGTCTATCATGTGGCGCATCCGGGCGGGCGGAACTATGATACCGTGCCCGTCAACGGTTATGAGGCGGAAGCCCGACGCAAGGCGCGCTTCCAGGATCACGGCCATTCGCCGGGCAGCCAGGCCATTCCGGCCGAGGAAGCAGCAGGGGAGTTTCCGATGTCGCTCGATCTCAGGCGTCCCGCGCATCTGATCTGATGGCGCTGGTCGAGAACGCAGCGCCGCCCGCCCCGGCCACGAACCGGTTGCAGGACTATCCGGTCGACGTCGATGCGGGCGACCTGTTTCGCCATGCCTCGGGCGATGTGGCGGAAAAGTGGGTGGCCATGGCCAACGGCCTGTCCTCGCTGGCGGCGGAATCGGGCCTTTCGGTGCAGGAATTGGTCGCGCGCCAGATCCAGGACATGGGGATGAGCTTCCGCATCGCCGGCGATGACGAGGAGCGCGAATGGCCGCTGACGCCGATGCCGCTGCTGATCGGCGCGCAGGAATGGGCGGAGGTGGAACGCGGGCTGATCCAGCGCGCGCGCCTGCTAGAACAGCTTGTGGCGGACATCTATGGCCCGCAGCGGTTGGTGGACGATGGTTTCCTGCCCGCCGCCGTGATCGCGGGCAGCCGCTATTTCGCGCGCAACATGGTGGGGCTGAAGCCGCGCGCCGATCACTTCCTGCATGTCTATGCGGTCGATCTGGCGCGGGGGCCGCGCGGGCAGTGGCGCGTGCTGGGGGACCGGCTGCGGCTGGCCAACGGCATCGGCTATGCGCTGGAGAACCGCCTGGCCCTGTCGCGCGGCACCGGCACGCTGCTGTCGGAAATCAACGCCCGGCGCGTCGCGCGCTTCTTCGGCGATCTGCGCGCGGGAATCGCTCGCGATTGCCAGCGGGAAAGCCCGCGCATCGCGCTGCTCACGCCGGGCCGGTTCAACCAGAGCTATCCGGAACAGGCCCACCTCGCGCGCTATCTGGGCTTTCCGCTGGTGGAAGGGCGCGATCTGGCGGTGATCGACGACCGGCTCTACATTCGCACGATCGCCGGGCCGAAGCGGATCGATGCGGTCTGGCGCTGGATCGACACCAATGCGCTCGATCCGCTGAGCTTCGATGCGCGGTCCACCATCGGCGTGCCCGACATGTTCGATGCCTGGGCTTCGGGCGGGTTGGAAATGGCCAACTGGCCGGGCGTGGAATTGCTGGAGGCGCCGGCCTTCGCCGCGTTCATGCCGCGCCTGTGCCGCACCCTGCTGGGCGAGGAACCGCTGCTGCCGAACATCGCGACATGGTGGTGCGGGCAACCGGTGGAAGCCGATATCGTGCGCGCCCGGTTCGACGAGTTCGTCATCACGCCGGCGTTCGGCCAGCCGGTCGAGGGACTGGAGGACGTGCGCGGCGTGGCCGGGGCAAGCCTTTCCCCTTCCGCGCGCGAGCTGCTGTTCGATGCGATGCAGCGGCGTCCGATGGACTACTGCGGGCAGGAAATCGTCCATCTTTCCACCACGCCCGCGCTGGTGGGGGATCGGTTCGAGCCGCGTCCGTTCACGCTGCGCGCGTTCGTGGCACGCGGGCCGGATGGCGAATGGACCGTCATGCCCGGCGGATTCGCGCGGCTGGCCTCCTCGGGCGGGCTGCTCACCTCGCTCATGGGCGAAGGCGATCTCTCGGCCGACGTCTGCGTGGTCGATGCGGCGGCGGTGCCGGACTATGGCTCGACCACCCTGGGTGATGCCCCGGCGATCCGGCGCGGCGGCGGCATCCTGGCCAGCCAGGCGGCGGACAACCTGTTCTGGTTCGGCCGCTATTGCGAGCGCGCGGAAATGACGGTGCGGATCGTCCGTTCGATCCTGGGCAGTTCGATCGAGGTCGATGCGGGCGGGGGCATCAACCCCGCCGTGCGCGAAAAGCTGGTGGAACTGCTGTTCCTGTGGGGCGCGATCCGGGCGAAGGACCAGAAGCTGTCCGCGCACGAGGCCTGCCGCATCGCGCTGGGCGATGGCGGGCTGCCGGGCAGCGTCAGCACGCTCTTGGGCAATATCCGCAGTGTCGGCCTTTCGCTGCGCGACCGGTTCGCGCCCGATTTCTGGCGCATCGCCAGCCGGCCGATGCCCAAGCTGGATTCGCACCGGCCGGGCGCGCTGCTGCGCGTGGCGCGCGAACTGGTTGAACGGTTCGGCGCGCTGGCGGGGCTGGGCGCGGAGGACATGGTGCGCGGGCCGGCCTGGCGCTTCCTCGACATCGGCCGGCGGCTGGAACGCGCGCTGGCGGTCTGCCGGATGACCCGCCAGCTTGGCGTGCTGCCCGAAGCCGATGCGCTGGGCGCCTTGCTGGACTTGTGCGACAGCCAGATCACTTACCGTTCGCGCTATCTCAGCGTGCCCTTGCGTGATCCGGTGCTGGACCTGTTGCTGCTCGATGCGGAAAATCCGCGGTCGCTGGTGTTCCAGTTGCAGACGCTGGCCGCGCACGTCACCGCCCTGCCGGCGCTGGGTGAGGACAACCTGCCCGAAGCGCCCTTGCGCGAAACGCGTGCCGCGCTCGCGCCGTTCCTCAGCCTGACGATCGATGCCGTCGATGACAGCCTGCTGGGCGAGACGGAACGGCGCCTGCTGACTCTGTCCGAAGCGATTTCAGCGCGATACTTCCTGCAGTTCGAACGGTCCGAACCCGTGGTGCGCAGCAATCTGCTGGTATGATGGTTCGGCGATGATCTACGACGTCCGGCATCTCACCACCGTGCAATACGCGGGCGGCGTGCGTCTGGCGCGCTTCAACCTGCGCCTCAAGCCGGCGTCGTGGCCCGGCCAGATCCTGCGCGATTATACGCTGAAGATCGATCCGGCGCCGTCCGCGATCCAGCAGGAAAGCGGGCCGTGGGTGGTCAACCGCGCGCGCCTGTCGATCGATGCGCCGCTGAAGAAGCTGTCGATCGAGGCCCGGTTCCGCGTGGAAGTGGCGCCGCCGTGCTTTTCGCTCGACATGGCGGTCAGCCCGACCGTGGCGCAAGTGCGCGAACGCACGCTGGTACGGCGCGATCTGTCGTCCACCAGCCCCGCCGGTTATCTCTATGGCTCCACGGTGGCGCAGATTTCGCCCGAGATCGCGGGCTGGGCGACGCGGTTCTTCACCCCCGGAACGCCCACGCTGGCCGCCGGGCGGGCGCTGATGGAAGCGATCCATGGCGAGTTCAAGTACGATGGCAGCGCCACGGTGGCGGATACGCCGCCCGACGTGGCGTTCCGCCTGCGCCGCGGCGTGTGCCAGGACTTCGCCCACATCATGATCGTGGCGGCGCGCGCGCACGGCATTCCGGCGGCCTATGTCAGCGGTTACCTGCGCACGCTGCCGCCGCCGGGCAAACCCCGGCTGGTTGGCGCCGACGCGATGCACGCCTGGGTCAACCTGTGGTGCGGCGACGAATTGGGCTGGGTCGGCTTCGATCCCACCAACGCGATTTTCGCGGGCACCGATCACATCTTCACCGCGATGGGGCGCGACTATGCCGATGTCGCCCCGATCGACGGCGTGTTTCTGGGCGGCGGAAGCCAGAACATGACCGTTGCCGTGGACGTTGTTCCGGTCGATTGATCGGGGCGGGCGCGGGGCCGATCCCGCGGCAGAGGAAACCTTTTGCGCCGGCAAGCGGAATTGCGCGCAGGCAGCGGGTGCAATCCCGGAGCAGCTTCCTATCTTCGCGCGATCGGGCCATGCTGCCCGGAACAGGAGACAGGCGCATGGCGCACCCCACGTTGTTCGAACCGCTTGATATCGGAGGGCTTTCGCTTTCCAACCGCATCGTGATCGCGCCGATGTGCCAGTATTCTGCCGTCGATGGCGAGATGACCGACTGGCACCTGATGCACCTTGGCAACCTTGCCCAGTCGGGCGCGGCGGTGCTGACGATCGAGGCGACCGCGGTGCTGCCGGAAGGGCGGATCAGCTATGCCGACGTCGGCCTGTGGGATGACCGTACCGAGGCGGCGATGGCCCGTGTGGTGGAAAGCCTGCGCCGCCATTCGCCGATGCCCGTCGCCATCCAGCTGGGGCATGCCGGGCGCAAGGCTTCGACCGACAAGCCGTGGCTGGGCAAGGGCCAGATCGCGCCGGACGCGGACAACGGCTGGCAGACCGAGGCGCCTTCCGCCGTTCCGTTCGCCGCCGGGGAAAACCCGCCGCTGGCGCTCGACCGCGCAGGGATGGACCGCATCCGCGATGCCTTTGCCGAAGCGGCGCGGCGCGCGGCGCGGATCGGTATCGATGCCGTGCAGATTCACGGCGCGCACGGCTATCTGCTGCACCAGTTCCTGTCGCCGCTTTCGAACCGGCGGGACGATGCCTATGGCGGCAGCCTGGAGAACCGGATGCGGTTCCCGCTGGAAGTGTTCGATGCCGTGCGCGCCGCCTTCCCGGCGGATCGCCCGGTAACGGTCCGGGTTTCCGGAACCGACTGGGTGGACGGCGGCTGGGATGCGGAGCAGACCGTCGCCTTCGCGCGCGAACTGGAGCGCCGGGGCGCGGCCGCGATCCACGTGTCCAGCGGCGGGCTCGATCCGCGCCAGGCGATTCCCGTGGCTCCGGGATATCAGGTGCCGCTGGCGCGCGCGGTGAAGCAGGCGGTCTCCATTCCCGTGGTCGCGGTCGGGCTCATCACCGGGTTCGAGCAGGCTGAACAGATCGTCGCTTCGGGCGATGCGGACCTCGTCGCGCTGGCGCGCACCGTGCTCTACGACCCGCGCTGGCCCTGGCACGCGGCGGCCCATCTTGGCGCCTCGGTCCATGCGGCGGACCAGTATCTTCGCTGCCAGCCGCACCAGTATCGCCATCTCTTCGCGGCGGGCTGAAGCGCGGCCGATGCAAAAGGAAAGGGGCCTGGAGCACGTGGCCCCAGACCCCTTCCCGATGGCTCTACGCCCGCGTCAGAGCGCGATGCTGAGCGAGGCGCGGATCGAGTAGTCGACCACGCCCTGCGCCCGTTCGGCCCCGCCGGTCAGGCGCCAGGTATAGTCCAGGCCGCCCTGCAGGATGCTGACCTTGCCCAGCCAGGCCGACTTCAGGCTGTCGGGCGTCAGCGCGAACTGGTTGCCGTCGGTGAAGTTGGCGAGCGTGGTGCCGAGATGGCCCGAAAGCTGGTTGCGCCGGCCGCCTTCGACTTCGACGGTGAACGGGCGGCCTTCATAGGAGCTGGGGCCGCTGCTCCAGCTGGCGACCAGCGTGGTCGTGCCGGTCAGCGCGCTGCTGTTGCGGCCGGCCACCTCCAGGATGATCGGTGCGCTGCCGGTTTCGTCATAGGCGTTTTCGTGCAGGCGATAGTATTCGACGATCGCCTTGGGGCGCAGCTGGAAGTTGCCGCCCACGTCGAAGCCATAGGATGCGCCGCCCGATCCGGTGATCATCCAGCCCTTCCACTTGCCCGCCGCGGTATAGTTGAAGCTGGTGCTGTCGACGGCGCCGGTGAACGTGCGCGCGGAGGTTGCCGAAAGGCGGCTCGCGCCCACGCGGGCGAAGGCATAGAACGGCCCCTTGGCCATGCGCCAGAAGCCGCCGACCTCGAGATTGCTGGTCTTCACCGACTGGTAGCTGCTGGTGTTCACCTTGCCGCTGATCCAGGTAAGCGAAAGGCCGACGTTGCCGATGCCCGTCACGCGTTCAAGCCCGCCGGAAAGGCCGAAGCCGTGGTCGGAGAAGCCGGCGGTTCCGGTCGTCTGCTTGCCGCCGTGGAAATAGATCGGCTCGAACCAGCCGCCCACGTTGCTGATCGTGAACAGCGAGGAATCGTCCTGCACGTGCTGCGCGGCAAGACGGGAGCCGCGCGTCACGAAATCGAACACGCCCCCGGCATAATCGGGCATCAGCTGGTTGAACTGCGCTTGCAGCGTGGGCGCGTCCGCCACCTGCAGCAGGTCGGTTTCGAGCGCGGAAGGGGTGCCGCCGGCGGCCGTCAGCGCCTGGGCCTGCGCGATGATCGGGTTGTAGATGGCGCCTTGCGCGGCGGTCAGCCCCAGTTGCGCGGCGGTCTTGCGGGCGATGGTGAGTTGCAGGTTGTTGCCCTGCGTGGCCAGCGTGCCGGCGTAGAGGACCGGCAGGGCCAGATTGCTGGCGCTCAGGTTCGACGCGCCCGTAAGGCCGTTGGACGTCAGCACCGTATATGTGCCTTCCGCCTTGGCGATGGACGTGAGCGATGCGGTGATCTTCGATCCGCTGGCGAACGTCGCCGTATTGGTGACGAAGGTTGAACTCGTGCCGGTGGTGCCGTCGACATAGACGCCCAGCGTGCCGTTCGCGCCCACGTTCAGCGTGTTGACCGCGATGTTGCCGGTCGCGTTGGCGGCGAACAGGCCCGAGTTGACGTTGACCGTGGCCTGCGAACCGCCGGTGACGGTGCCCCGCCAGATCGAGCTGTCGTTGAGCGTCAGCGTGGCCGGCTGGTCGTTGAAGATCAGCGTGCCGGTGAAGCGCGAATTGCCGCCCATCGTCATCGTGGCGGTGCCCGTTCCGAAATCGATGTTGCCGATATACTTGGAATCGTCGGCCATGATCACGGTATCGTTGCCGGCGCCCAGGAACGTGTTGCCGGTGATCTTGCCGGTTTCGACGTCCAGCGTGTCGTTGCCGCTGCCCGTGTAGATGTTGCCGGTGATCGCCGCATAGACCGTGGCGGTATCGACGTTGTAGCCTGCCGCGGCCTTGTCGGTCTTTTGCGAGGCCGCATCGGTCGCGTTGAGGTACTGCTTGACGGTGACGCCGCTGGTATTGGCGGAAAGATCGATCGCCCCGGACTGGCTGCCCTGGTTGGACGTGATGAAGCCGGTGTTGTTCACCGTCGTCAGCGTGCCCGACAGGTCGCGGATCGCGTAGGCGCTGATGCCCAGCGATGTGCTGGCGGCCTTGACCGTGCCGCTGACGTAGAGCGTGGGAACCGTGGAGCCCTGGTTGATGAGAATGGCGGTGGCGTTGGCATCGTTGGTCGTCGCGGTGACGTTGCCGTTGATGCCGATGCCGCCGGCCAGGTTCACGTTGCCGCCCTTGCCACCGACCACGATGCCATAGGCGTTGGTCGAGCTGTAATAGGCATTGGCGGTCACGCTGCCGTCCACCGCCACCGAATAGGTGCCATCGTTGCTGGCCACGGTGCCGATCGCGATGTTGTTCGCGCCGCCGATCTGGAGCCCGGGGCTGCTGCCGTAGGACTGGATCGAACCGGTGGTTTCGGTCGACGTGCTGGAATTGGGAGCCGCGATCAGGATCCCGCCCGCGACGTTTCCGTCCACTTCCACCGCGGCTGCCCCGCTTTGCAGCGCGGTGCGCGAAAGAACCTGCGAGGTGCCGTCGTCGGCGGTGTAGGTGGTGGCTTGCCCCAGGGTGCCGTTGATCTTCAGCGTGCCGCCGATATCGCCGCTGGTGACCAGCGCCTGCGCGCCCTGGCCGATCGCCGTGACGGTTCCGCCCACGGTGACATTGCCGGTTACCGCGGAAGTGCGGATGCCGGCGCTGTTATCGCCCTTTACCGAGATCGTGCCGGTATTGCCGAGATTGCCGTTGAGCGTCGAATCGAGCGCGATGCCGGCGGAATTGAGCCCTTCGACGGAGATCGTGCCGGAGTTGGTGACCGATCCGGTCACCGTGCCGCCCGATACCGCGTGGATGCCGTACCGGTTCGATGCGGCCGCGATCGGGCCATCGGCGATGTTGACGCCGTTGTTGGTGATGAAGGGGGCGGTGTAATTCTCGGTGACGTTGATCGCGCCGGCGTTCGATATCGTGGTGGTGGTGCCGGGGTTGACGGTGATCCCGGTCGCGCCGTTGCCCGCGCCCATGGCGATCGTGCCACCCGAAGCGACGGTGGCGGTGTTGGAGGAATCGACCGTGACGGCGCTGCCGTTGACCAGCGTGATCGTGCCGCCGCTGGCGACGGTGACATTGCCGCCTGTCGAGGTGAGAACGGGGGTGGTGCTGTTGCCGCCGACCGTGGTGTCGGCCAGGGCAACCTGCGCGCCGAGCGCGAAGGTCAGCGAACCGAGCGAAACGGCAGCGAAGAAACGGGGCGTGCGGTGACGATGCATGGGGGGACGTGATCCGTGAAATGGGGCCTGCGACCGAATCGCAGGCCCGGTTTTGTGGTGCGACCCGCAAGCTCGACTGATGCCGGCGGTGTTCTCGACAGGGCGGAAACAACGCGGCATCGAACTTCGAGGGTAGGAGGCCACGGTGGTTCCGGTGATTAAAACGGCCCAGCCTCTCAAACCCTTCGCGCCGGGCGCGATGAAATATTTCGTTGCGCAACGTCGGTAAATTTGCCGTTCAGGGTTGGACCGCCAGCAAGAGCCGGGCCGTGGGTTCCCGATGACGGAACGGCGCGTGGAGGCGACAGTCGGTGTGACTTTCCTAGGCGATTCCGGAGCGGACGGGGCATTCGCGACCGACCATCCCTCGCTTGCGCCCGACGTCCCCATGCTGTGGTCGGCGTTCGATGACCTGTCGTTGATGGGTGAAGTGGGACGTGGCGTGATCGCCGCGTTTTCCGTGCTGGTCGAACGGCATACCCCCGCGCTGTATCGCGTGGCCATGCGCATGCTGGGCGATGGGCACGAAGCCGAAGACGTGGTGCAGGAATGCTTCACGCGCCTGTGGCAGCAGGCCCCGCGATGGCAATCGAGCGGGGCGGGGCTGGTGGGCTGGCTCCATCGCGTCGCGATGAACCTGTGCTTCGACCGGAAGCGCCGTTTTCGCGTGGTGATCACGCCCGATCTGCCGGAACGTGCCGATCCCATGCCGCTTGCCGACGCCACGATCGAGGCGGATCAGGCGCGGGCGGCGGTTGCCGGGGCCCTGGCGGACCTGCCCGAACGGTATCGGGCCGCGCTTGTGCTGTGCTATTACGAGGGCTTCACAAACGCGCTTGCCGCCGAAGTTCTGGAACTTAACATAAAGGCCATGGAATCGCTTCTGTTCAGGGCTCGGCGTCACTTGCGCGAACTGCTGGAAGCGCGCAACGTGGGCGTTGCCGATCTGCGCGCGCGCGAACCGGTCGTGGCCTATGGCATGGAACTGCGGGCATGAGGCGGGTGATCCCGATCGCGCCCGCTGCGCGCGAGGCGGCGCTGGACCGCGCGCTGGACCAGCTATCCGCGCCGGCTGTTCCCGCTGACCTGATGGCGCGGATCGTGCGGGAGGTGCCGCTGCTGCCTCAGGCTGCCGCGCCGCAGGCGGCATCCACTGGCGTGGCGGTGCGGCCGGTCGCGGCGCAGGTGGCTGCGTCGGCTCCGTCCCAGCGAGCACGCCAGTATGTCTGGCGGCGGCTGGCGGCTGGCGGCGGCATCGGAGCGCTGGCCGCCGGAATAGCGGCCGTGGCGATGATCGGCATGGGTGCCGATCCGCAGGGCATTCCGGCGGGTGAACGCGGCGCTCCGATGGCACTCGCGCCGGCTGTGCCGGCGGACACGGCTAATGGCAAGCCGGCCGCTCCCACAGCGCCTCAGGCGAAACTGGCTGCCGCTGCAGCAACTCCTTCGCGTCCCGTCACCGCGCAGGCAGTGCTGCCGGAAGAAGACGTTATTCCGCTCGAGGCATCGCCCACCGTTCCGGCGGAAATGACTCCCGAAGTTCTCGCATCGGCGGCCGCGGTGCCGAAGGGCGAACTGATCGGCCCCCGCGATGACGACGAAGAAAAGACGGGGCCGCAGATACCGTCACGCGGATTGATGGGGCCGCCCGCGCCGCAGGCGTACGGCTATGTCGGCGCTCTCTCTCCGCCGGGAGGTGGCTCCGCCACCGTGCCCGGCGTTCCGGCGCAGGAAAATTCCGCGCCCGCGCCCGGACGAGGCCCTGGCGGCCGCATACCGGGTGGTGCCGGCGGCGGCCATCCGTTCTGATCGTCGCGGGGCAAGGTCGCCCCTCATTGCATCACCCCTGCCGGATACAGGACCGCATGCGTGGCCGCCGCGGCGAGATCGCGCTTCTGCCAGAATGTCGGGCGGGGGCCGGCTAACGACACGCGCCGCATGCCTTCCAGTCCCGGCGAGGCGCACAGGTTGTCGCTATCCGCCTGAATGCAGGTGACGCTGAGACCACGCAGCAGGCGCAGGGTGCGATGCGGATCGCTGTCGGGCAGGTCGTGCAGCCGCAGCCACGCCGGCCCCGCGTGGAAATGGACCGTGGGATCGGGGCGGATCAGCACCACGGACGAAACGCGATGCCGCAGATCGGGCGGAACCGCGCCCAGCCCGGTGTCGAGAATGTCCGCGCCGAATGCGAAGCCGATCAGCGCGACGTGCTCGGCGCCGCTGGCCGAAAGCGCCTCGCGAATGCTGTCATCCACCAGTTGATCGACATAGGCCCGGTCCTTGTCGCCCACGAACAGGGAGGGGGTATCCACTCGCAGCACGGGCACGCCCTGGCGTCGCAGGGCCGTTGCTATGTCGGGCTCGTCGCCAAGCGGCAGCAGCCCGGCCGTTCCGGCGAAATAAACCGCGACCGGGCGGCCGGTGACGGATCGCGCGGCGGGTTGAAAGCGCGTCGGATCGCGCAGGAAGCAACCGCCCGCCCCGATCGCCGCTACCGCGACGATGGGGAGGACGGCTGCCCAGCCCAGCAATTTGCGACCCAAAGAGCTATCGGCCATTTGCTCCGAATACCCGCTGCCCTCTATCCCGCGCGTGGGGAAAGCATTAACACGCTGTCATCAACTGTCATGGAACGGGTTTGTGGCTGGACGTATCCTGCTGGTCGAAGACGATCCCCAGATCGGCGATTACATCGCGCGGGGGCTGGACGAGGAAGGTTTCACGGTCGATCGCGCCACGACCGGGCGCGATGGCCTGTTCCTGGCCACCGACAGCCAGTTTGACGTGGTGGTGCTGGACCGGATGCTGCCGGGGATGGATGGCCTTTCCGTGCTAAAGGCGCTGCGTGCGGCCGAAGTGCGGACGCCGGTGATCATCCTGTCGGCGCTGGGCAGCACCGACGACCGGATCGCGGGGCTGACAGCGGGCGCGGACGACTACCTTGGCAAACCGTTTTCCTTCGCCGAACTGCTGGCGCGCGTGCAGGCGCTGATCCGCCGTGGCGGCGGAACGGCGCAGAAGCCGGCGCAGGAAACGACATTGCGGTGCAGCGATCTCGAACTGGACCGGCTCACCCGGCAGGTGCGCCGGGGAACGCGCAAGATCGCGCTGCAGCCGCGCGAATTCCGCCTGCTGGAATACATGCTGCTGCATCAGGGCGAGGTGGTGACGCGGACCATGCTGCTGGAGGCGGTGTGGGACTATCACTTCGACCCCGGCACCAACGTCATCGACGTGCATATCAGCCGGCTTCGACGCAAGATCGACGACGGGGAGGAGCAGCCGCTGTTCCACACCGTGCGCGGGGCGGGATACCGGCTGGCGCTGGACTGAGCGGAACCGATGTCGGCCCGGCGGCGCCCTTCTCCAACCATGATGCGGCTGGTTGCCGCGGTGTTCGTGCTGCAACTCCTGTCCAGCATGGCGGCGATCTTCTTCCTGCGCACCGAAATGCTGGAAGTGGTGCGCAGCGACCGCGTGCGGCAGGTGACCGACCTGCGCGATGACCTGCTGACGGCCTATTACGACGGCGGCCGCGACGAACTGGCCAATTTCATCAACGCCAAGCGGGGCAGCGCGGCCGATCCTACCGTATTCATCGCGCTTTCCGGACACGGGCCGACGATCCTCAACAACCTGTCGCGCGTGCCCTCGATTTCGGTATCGGCGCAGCCGCACATCGTGCACATCCATCGCGGCCCCAGCCTGCCCGAAACGGAGGGGATGGCTATCGCCAGCAGCCTCCCTGGCGGCGATACGCTGGTCGTCGGTGTGCTCGGCGCGGTCGAGCGGCGCTTCACGCTGGCCTTTGCGGCGGCAATCGGCCTTACCGTCGTCATCGCCGTAGCCCTTGCCACCGTGAGCGCCCTGCTGCTCGGTTTCGTGATCAGCCAGCGCACGCACGAAATCGCCGACACGGCGGCGGAACTGGCTTCCGGCAATTTCGGCGCGCGGCTGTCGATGCGCGATACCGGCGACGGCTTCGATCACCTGCGCCTGCAGATGAACCTGATGGCCGAACGGATCGACGAACTGGTTTCGCAGCTCAGCGCCATTTCCGGGGCGCTGGCGCACGACCTGCGCTCACCCGTCACCCGGCTGTCGGCGGCGATCGACACGGCCCTGGCGCGCGTTGACGAACCCGGCGCGGCGGATGCGCTTCAGGCCGCGCGCGCGGATGCCGACGCTCTGCGGTCCATGCTGGAAAACGCGCTGGAGATCAGCCGGCTGGAAGGCGGCGCCATTCAGGATCGCCGCGCGCCGCTCGATCTGGCTGCCGTGGCCGAGGATCTCGTCGAACTCTACGAGCCGCTGGCGGAACAATCGGGCGTGACGCTGTGTGCCGATGCGCGCAGCGTGATCGTGCCGGCCGATCGCGAATTCCTGTCGCGCGCGCTCGCCAATCTGATCGACAATGCGCTGAAATACGGCGGCACCACGATCACCGTCGCCACGCGTGCGGCGGAAGGATGGGGTGAGGTGGTGGTCAGCGACGATGGTCCCGGCATTCCGGAACAGGACCGGGCGCGCGTGGTCGAACGGTTTGTGCGGCTGGACAACGCGCGCACGCGCACCGGGGGCGGGCTGGGGCTCGCCATGGTCGCTGCGGTCGCGCGGCTCCATGGCGGCCAACTGGTGCTGTCAGGTGAGCGCGGGCTCGTGGCTACCCTGCGGCTCCCGCGCTGAAGGCGCTTCGGGCGGAGCGGCGGGGGCGGGAGCTGCAGCGGTGGCGGACGGGGTGACGCTGACGCGGCCGGTCCTTTCCAGCTTGCCCCAGCCGATGCCGAGGCCGGCGGTGGCCGCGCCCACCGCGCGGATCACCACGCCATACATCAACTGGCGATAGACGAAGCGTTGCGTCAGCAGCAGCAGTGCCGGGAACCGCTTTTCGCGCACGTCGAGGCGATAGGCGATCCAGCCGCACAGCAGGTCCACGGTGGTAAAGCCGATCCAGTAGATGCCCATGCGCAACACGTCGGTCTGCGTCTGGTCCCAGCCGTGCTGCATCACGCGCACGATCGTTCCCACGATCGAGATACCGAGCGCCAGATCGATCAGCGGCGAAATCAGCGCGAACAGGATCTGGAACAGCCAGGCCTGCGGCATGCCCACGAAGGCAAGGCCGCTGGGGTGCCGCTCGCGCAGGATGGCGCGGTGCTTCCACAGGCACTGGAGCGTGCCGAACGCCCAGCGGAAACGCTGCTTGCCCAGCGCGCGCAGCGTTTCGGGCGCTTCGGTCCACGCCACCGCGTCCTCGTCATAGGCGATCTTCCAGCCCTTGCGCTGGATGGCGATGGTCAGGTCCTGGTCCTCGGCCAGCGTATCTTCGGGATAGCCGCCGACGTCCTCCAGCGCGCTGCGCCGCCAGGCGCCGACCGCGCCGGGCACCACCATGATTGCGTCGAACCGGGTCAGCGCGCGGCGTTCGATGTTCTGCGCGGTGACGTATTCCACGGCCTGCCAGCGCGTGACGATGTTCACCCGGTTGCCGACCTTGGCATTGCCGGCGACCGCGCCGATGCGATCGAGTTCGAACCAGCGCACCAGTTTGCTGATCGTCTGCGGCTCGAATTGCGTATCGGCGTCGAGCGCGACGATGATCTCGCCGCTGGCCTGCGCCAGTGCCCGGTTGAGCGCCGAGGCCTTGCCGCCGTTGGCCATCGTCATCAGCCGCACGCGCGGCTCGTTGCCGAAGGCGGCGGCCACGATCGGGCTGGTGCGATCCTTCGATCCGTCGTCCGCCACGATCACTTCCATGTGCGGATAGTCGCTGGCGAGGATACGGTGGACCGACGTCTCGATCACCCGCTCCTCGTTGTAGGCGGGGATGATCACGCTCACCAGCGGGCGATAGGTGGAATCGCGCGACAGGCCCAGGCGGCGTTCGGGGAAAAGGGCCAGCGCGGTCATGCTGATCGCCCGCGCCATGCCGAGCGCGATGGCGAAGAAGAATATCCAGTCCAGACCGTCGATCGCCGCCGCCAGGCTCGAGAAGATCGCCACGTCGGCGCGCACGGCCAGCAGATCCAGCCCGGAAACCTGCGGCATCACGTCGTCGCGGGTCAGGCCGGCCAGCGTCGATACCGGCACGAAACGATACCCTTCCGCCTGAAGGGTGGCGATGATGCGCGGCAGGGCCTTCACCGTTTCCGCCCGGTTGCCGCCGCCATCGTGTAGCAGGATCACGTTGGCGGAACGATCGCCGTTGCCGTTGCGCACGGCATCGAGCGTGCGCTGCACGATCTCGTCGGCGCTGCGGCCCTTGACCCAGTCACCCGGATCGGCGTGGAGGCCGACGATGGTATAGCCCTGTTGCTGCGCCACCAGCGCCGGCCCCAGTTCATCGGTCGTGGTCGGTTCGGCATCGCCGAAATAGGGCGCGCGGAACAGGCGGGTGGAACGGCCGGTATAGGCTTCGATCAGCCGCTGCGTGGCGTTGAGCTCCAGCTTGATGCCGGTATCGCTCTCGTCCGCCATGTTCGGATGGGTGTAGCTGTGGTTGCCGATCTCGTTGCCTTCGGCAACAAGGCGGCGCAGCAGCCCCCGGTTGCCCACGCCGTTTTCGCCGATCACGAAGAACGTGCCGGGCACATGGTACTGTTCCAGCACGGAGAGGATCTGCGGCGTCCAGACCGGATCGGGGCCGTCGTCGAAGGTCAGCGCCACCAGCTTGGGCCGGTCGCCGGTGCGGCGCACGACATAGGGCGTGGGCAGCGTTACATACTGTTCGCCGGTGATCAGGTTCGAGCGCGGATCGAACGACACGGCGCGCTGGCCGGGCGTCGGCGTCGCGTCGATGCGCAGGATTTCGCCATTGTCCTCGACATCGGCATTGGTCGATTCGCTGATGTGGCCAAGGTCGGGCCGCGCGCCGGCCGCACGCCCCGCCCGGGCGCCGGCGTTCCAGCTCTTGAGCGTGTTCCAGAATCCCGGATCTTCCGATCCCAGCCGCCACAGCGCGACCGAATTGATGCCCATGCGCGAAAGCACCTGCATCTGGTTCCAGCTCGCGGCGGCATCGAGCAGCCACACGTCATGGCGCACGCCATTGTCGGTGTAGGCGAAGCCGGGGTTTCCGCTTGCCTTGTCCCAGGTGGGCGTTGCCCCGCTGTCGTGCGCGGAAAGCCAGGCTTCCTCGACCGTGAGGCTGTCGGCATGGCCCTCGTGCCAGTCATAGGCATAGTTGCCCAGCGCGACGATGATCTTGCTGGCGGCCACGCCCTTCAGCGAATCGGCAAGACGGGCAGTGAACCAGCCGTTCGAGGCGATCGGGCCAGGTTCGCCACCCTGCCAATGCTCGTCATAGGCCATGAGCACGACCTTGTCGGCCACTTGCGCGAAAGCGCGCGCGGACCAGGCCGGATCGTCGACCGGCATGGTCACCGACACCACCCGGTGTTTCGGTGCAAGCCGCGCGTGCAGATCGGCCACGAACTGGCGGAGCAGCCCCAGGCTGCCTTCCGGCATGTTCTCGAAGTCGACCATCACGCCGCCGTCGCCGGTCTTGTCGAGAAACTGGTCGATGCCCTGCACCAGCGCGGCGCGGCGGGCCGGATTGGCCAGCGCGCGGGCGGTGCCTGCGCCGTCCCACGTGCCGTTGCTGGCGTTCTGCAGCACCGGCACGACCAGGGGGCGGTGAATCGCGGCGGCCAGCACGCGGCGCATCCGGGCGTCGTCGTTGGCATGGAGATTGCCGGCCTGGTCGATCGACATCAGCGTCGGCGCGACCCAGTCCAGCTCGCCGGAGTGGTGCGCCAGCGTATCGGCGCTGTCATCGGTCCAGGAGGTGTAGAAGCCAACGGTCAGCGGCGCGCCGGGCTTGTGCGCGGGCGCGGGGTTGCGACCGAACAGGCGCTCGATCCGGTGGGAGAGACGGCTGACCTGCGCCTTCAGGGGCAGCGGTGCGGTGCGTTCGGTCCCGAACGGCAGGGGGGAAGGGGCGCTGACGGTCGCCACGGTCGTCGCGAAAATCGCGCAGACGGCCAGCAGGAGCGCCAGAATCGCGAACGCGCCGCGGCGCGTCCAGCGGCGGCGGCGGCCAGTCGGATCGAAAAAGATTGGACGTGACACCAGCATTCCCCGGTTCTGGCCTCGCACCATCTGGCGCGTGGCCGGTGACGGCAAGGCAGTTGGAGAATGTATCGGAACAGGGGACCGTCACGTTGCGATCCATCGACAACTGCCTTGCCGCCGGGGTGTTTTCTAGGCTGGCGCACGCAACGGGGGCGTGAGCAAAACATTACGTTTTGGCCATGGAGGGTCCGTTCCGGATTTCCGAACATCATCAATGGCATTTGAGCACTGTCCCGCCGGCGTCCGTGCGCTTACACCGGGTGCCAGCAGAAGGTGAGATCATGGTGCAGCCCGTCTATTTCCTGTCCCACGGCGGCGGCCCCTGGCCCTGGCTGGAAGGCCCGTTCCGGCGCGATTTCGATTGGCTCGAAGCCTCGCTCAAGGCCCTGCCCGGGCAGTTGCCCGAACCGCCCAGGGCGGTGCTCGCGGTTTCCGGGCATTGGGAAGAAGCGGAATTCACCGTTTCCACGGCGGCCCAGCCGGGGATGGTCTATGACTATTACGGCTTTCCGGAGCACACTTACCATATCCGCTATCCCGCGCCCGGATCGCCCGCCCTGGCGGAACGCGTGCTGGATCTCGCGCGGCAGGCCGGCATCGCCATGAAAGCCGATCCGGCGCGCGGGTTTGATCACGGCACGTTCTCGATGCTCCAGCCGATCTATCCCGACGCGCAAGTGCCGGTCGTCAGCCTCTCGATGAAGCAGGGCTATGACCCGGCCGCGCATCTGGCGCTGGGGCGCGCGCTTGCCCCGCTGCGGGCGGAGGGCGTGCTGATCATCGGCTCGGGCCTGTCCTATCACAACCTGCGCATGTTCGACGCGCGCGCGGCCGAGCCTTCCGCGCAGTTCGACGCCTGGCTGCGCCACGCCCTGATCGATCTGGCGCCGGAAGACCGCGCGCGGGCGCTGGAGCAGTGGGACGCCGCGCCGTCCGCGCGGATCGCCCACCCGCGCGAGGATCACCTGATTCCGCTGATGGTCGCGGTCGGCGCGGCGGGAAGCGATCCGGCCACCTGCATCTATTCGCAGAACGATCTGCGCGGGGGCATAACCGCGTCGGCCTATCGCTTCGGCGAGGACCGCAGCGCCAGCGGGTTCGACCGGCTGGCGGCGTGAGCGGTCAGCGCCCGTCGAGCCGCCGGCCCATCGTCACCACCGCCTGATCCTCGTACCCCAGCGCGGCATAGAAGGCGCGCGTGGGCAGGTTGTCGGTGCGGACCATGAACATGATCTTGGGGCAATCGCGCGCCTGCAGCCAGGCTTCGGCGGCGGCCATGAGGCTTCGGCCGATGCCCAGCCGCTGCCGACCGGGCGCGACGCCCAGATAATAGACCCAGCCCCGGTGCCCGTCGAACCCGACCATGATCGCGCCGGCGGGTGTATCCCCGCCGTCCTCGGCCACCAGCACCGTCGACGCCGGGTTTTCCAGCGCCAGCCGGTAATCCGTCTCGGGATCGTTCCACGGGCGGGTCAGGCCGGCGGCGCGCCACAGCGCGATCACCGGATCGCGATCCTCGGCCGTGGCGTCGCGCAGCGTTATCGGCACAAGCCGATCATTCCCATTCGATCGTGCCGGGCGGCTTGCTGGTGTAGTCATAGACCACGCGGTTGATGCCCTTCACCTCGTTGACGATGCGCGTTGCCACGCGGCTGAGGAAGGCGGCGTCGAACGGGTAGATGTCCGCCGTCATGCCGTCGGTGGAGGTCACCGCGCGCAACCCGCAGACGCTGTCGTAGGTGCGGAAATCGCCCATCACGCCCACGGTCTTGACCGGCAGCAGCACCGCGAACGCTTGCCAGATCGCGTCATAGAGCCCGGCGTTGCGGATTTCCTCGAGGTAGATCGCATCGGCCTTGCGCAGGATGTCGCAGCGCTCGCGCGTCACTTCGCCGGGGATGCGGATGGCGAGGCCTGGGCCGGGGAACGGATGGCGGCCCACGAAAATCTCGGGCAGGCCCAGTTCGCGGCCCAGCGCGCGGACTTCGTCCTTGAACAGTTCGCGCAAGGGTTCGACCAGCTGCATGTTCATGCGTTCGGGCAGGCCGCCCACGTTGTGATGGCTCTTGATCGTCACCGAAGGGCCGCCGGTGAAGCTGACGCTTTCGATCACGTCGGGATAGAGCGTGCCCTGCGCCAGGAAATCCGCGCCGCCCACCTTCTTCGCCTCGGCCTCGAACACGTCGATGAAGGTCTTGCCGATGAACTTGCGCTTGGCCTCGGGGTCGGTGACGCCTTCCAGGCCTTTCAGGAACAGCGTGGAGGCGTCCACGTGGACCAGCGGGATGTGATAGGCGTTGCGGAACAGGCTTACCACCTGCTCGGCCTCGCCCAGCCGCATCAGGCCGTGGTCGACAAACACGCAGGTAAGCTGGTCGCCGATCGCCTCGTGGATCAGCACGGCGGCCACCGCCGAATCGACGCCGCCGGAAAGGCCGCAGATCACGCGGGCGTCGCCCACCTGTTCGCGGATTTCGGCGATCTTGGTCTTGCGGAATTCCGCCATGGTCCAGTCGCCGGCGCAGCCGCAGACATGGCGCACGAAATTGGCGATCAGTTTGCCGCCATCGGGCGTGTGGACCACTTCGGGGTGGAACTGCGTGCCGTAGTATTTCTTCTCGTCGTTGGCGATCACCGCGAAGGGCGCGCCGTCCGATACCGCGACGATGCGGAAACCGGGCGCGAACTGCGTCACCTTGTCGCCATGGCTCATCCAAACCTGATGGCGCTCGCCCGTCTGCCACAGCCCGTCGAACAGCACGCAGGGCTCGGTCACGGTCAGGAAGGCACGGCCGAACTCGCCGGAATCACCGGGCTCCACCGTGCCACCAAGCTGGTGGCTCATGACCTGCTGGCCATAGCAGATGCCCAGGATCGGCAGGCCGCTGTCGAACAGCACCTGCGGCGCGCGGGGAGAGCCGTCGGCGGGCACGCTGGCGGGCGATCCCGAAAGGATGATGCCCTTGGGCTTCATCCGCTGGAACGCGGCTTCGGCCTGCGTGAACGGCGCGATTTCGGAATAGACCCCGGCTTCGCGCACGCGCCTGGCGATCAGCTGCGTGACCTGGCTGCCGAAATCGACGATGAGGATGGATTCGGAAGGCTCGATGCTCATGGCTGGCCGATAAGGGGAGGGCCGGTTTCTGTCCAGCCGTCGCGTCCGCCAAAGCGATTGTTAGCGATTATTACAGTTGCGTTACATGCAATCATGGGTGCTTGCTTCGCACTTGCAGCATACGTCAATTGGCGTATTGCGCGCCTCGGTTCGAAAAAGCTCCAGCCCACCCTGCCGGCGCTTCCTCGAAACCGAGAGGATGTCTGCGAAGGTACACCATAAAAGGAGGTATACCATGCGCAGCTTTGCGACTTACGCGCTGCCGATCATCCTTGCCGCTGGCCTCAGCGGAATGATGTTCACCGTCACGCTCGCCTGAGCCGACGGCACAGCCAATACAGCGCTACCGACAAAAGCGGCTGCCCCGGTGGGGCGGCCGTTTTGTTTGTGCGTGTTTCGTTTGAGGGGCTGGTGCCGGCGCCTGCCGACGACGCCTTGACGAAACGGTCCGCGCGCGGACATCAGCGGGGTGTGACCGTTACCCGCTTCGCCCCCAGCCCCAACGGCCCGCTGCATCTGGGACATGCCTATGCCGCGATCGTCGCGCAGGATCGCGCGGCGCAGGATCGGGGCGAATTCCTGCTGCGAATCGAGGACATCGACGGCGCGCGCAGCCGGCCCGAACTGGCGGACGCTTTTCGCGCCGACCTTGCCTGGCTGGGACTGGCGTGGCGCGAAGTGCCGCCGCAGTCGCGGCGCATCGCCACGTATGCCGCCGCGGCCGATGCCCTGCGCGCGGCGGGGCTGCTCTATCCCTGCCGCTGCACCCGCGCCGAGATCGCCGCCCTGGCGACACGGCAGGGGCCGGACGGGCCGGTCTATCCCGGCACATGCAGGCCGGGAACAGGCCGGAAGCATCTGGTCGAACCCGGACCCGACGTGGCCTGGCGGCTCGACATGGAGCGCGCCATGGCCGTGGCCGGCGACCTCGCCTGGCATGACGAACGGCGCGGGCCGCAGCAGGCGCGGCCCGGCGCGTTCGGCGATGTGGTGCTGTGGCGCAAGGATGCGTCGGCAAGCTACCATCTTGCCGCGACGGTGGACGATGCGGCGGATGGCGTCACCGTGGTCACGCGCGGCGCCGACCTGTTCGCGGCGACTCACGTCCACCGGCTGTTGCAGGCCCTGCTCGGTCTTCCGGTGCCGGTGTGGCACCATCATCCCGTGTTGGTGGAAGCGGACGGGCGCAAGCTGGCCAAGCGGCGGGGCGCGCCTTCGCTCTCGGACCGCCGGTTATCCGGGGAAGATGGCCTCGCGCTGGCCGCCGATCTGCGCGCTGCCCTTTTTGACACTGGTATTTCACTCTCCGAATACGTAAACCAAACGCCATGAAGTATATCCTGATCCCGCTGCTGATTGTGCTGATGGCCATGGCGGTCATCTCGCTGGTGCGCGGCATCATCGCGTTCCTGAAATCCACGCGCGAGGATCTGGAGCGCGGCGACCAGCAGGGGGCGACGGAAATGCAGCTTCTGCAGAACAAAATGATGTTCAACCGCATCAAGTATCAGGGGCTGGCGGTTCTGGTCGTGGCGATCCTGCTCGCCGCCTCGCGCTGATTCTGTCCGCAGGCCGACGACGCCCGACCTTACGCCATGGTGAAACTCAACAAGATCTACACCCGCACGGGTGATGACGGCACGACCGGGCTGGTCGACGGGTCGCGCCGCGCCAAGCACGATCCGCGCATGATCGCGATCGGCGAGGTGGACGAGGCGAACAGCGCCATCGGCCTTGCCGCCGTGGCCGCGCCGGAGACGGTGGCGCGAGACCTGCATCGCATCCAGAACGATCTGTTCGATCTGGGCGCCGATCTGGCGACTCCGGGAGAGGATTTCACCCCGTCCGAGATGGTGCTGCGCGTTGTTCCGGCGCAGGTGGCGTGGCTGGAACAGGCGATCGACGCGCTGAACGAGAGCCTGCCGCCGCTGACCAGCTTCATCCTGCCCGGCGGGAGCGAAGTGGCGGCCCGCGTCCATCTGGCGCGCGCGATCGCGCGGCGCGCGGAGCGGGCCGGGGTCGCGCTGGCGGCGGAAGAGCCGGTCAACCCGGCCGCGCTGGCCTATCTCAACCGCCTGTCGGACTACCTGTTCGTGCTGGCCCGCGCGCTCAACGCCGGCGCCGATCCGCTGTGGGTGCCGGGCGCGAACCGTCCCTAGGGTCAGGACCCTAGGTTGCCATGCTGCGGGCGCGAAGCTAGGGCGCGTTCGATCGGCTATGGAGAAGGCAGCCATGCAGAAAGTCGCGGTGATCGGTGCGGGGCAGATGGGCTCCGGCATTACCCAGGTGGTCGCGCAGGCCGGCATTCCGGTGCTGCTGTCGGACGTGGACCTCGCGCTCGCCGAAAAGGCGAAGGACCGTATCGCCAAGGCGCTGGCCCGGCTGGTGGAAAAGGAAAAGATCACCGCCGCCGCCGCGGAGGCCGCCGCCGCGCGGATCACGCCGGTGGCCGACTACGCCCCCATGGCCGATGCGGAACTGATCATCGAGGCGGCGACCGAGCGCGAGGACATCAAGCGTCGCATCTTCGAAAGCGCGGGCAAGGTGCTGGCCGCAAACGCCATCATGGCGAGCAACACCAGCTCGATCCCGATCACGCGCATGGCCGCGGCCTCGCCCGATCCGGCACGCTTCGTGGGCCTGCACTTCTTCAACCCGGTGCCAGTGATGCAGCTGATCGAGGTGATTCCGGGGCTGGCGACCTCCGCCGATACGGCCACGCGGATGCGCGCCTTCGCGGAAACGCTGGGCAAGCAGGTCGTGCAGTCGGAGGACGAGGCGGGCTTCGTCGTCAACCGCATCCTGGTGCCGATGTTGAACGAGGCGGCGTTCGTGCTGGGCGCGGGCACAGCGTCGGTCGCGGATATCGACAAGGGCTGTCGGCTGGGGCTGAATCACCCGATGGGGCCGTTGCAGCTGGCGGATTTCATCGGCCTCGATACCTGCCTGGAGATCTGCCGCGTGCTGTTCCATTCGACCGGCGATCCCAAGTACCGTCCCGCGCCGCTGCTGGTGAAATACGTCGAGGCCGGCTGGCTCGGCCGCAAGACCGGCCGCGGGTTCTACGACTATGCGGGCGCGGAACCCGTGCCGACTCGCTGACCCGCCATGCAGACGATCCTGCTGCTGTCGCTGTCCAACCTGTTCATGACGACGGCATGGTACTGGCACCTGCGCGGTGGCCCGCAAGTGGCCGAGGCGCGGCCGGTGGTCATGGTCATCGCGATTTCGTGGGGGCTGGCGCTGGTCGAATATTCGCTTGCCGTGCCGGCCAACCGTATCGGCTATGCCAATGGCTGGAGCGCGGGGCAGCTCAAGGTGGTGCAGGAAGCGATCGCGCTGGTGGTGTTCGGCCTGTTCATGGTGTTCGTGCTGGGCGAACCGCTGCACTGGCGCCACTTCGCCGCCTTCGCCTGCCTGATGGGGGCGGTGGGCTTCCTGTTCGTCGGGAAGTAGCCGTCAGGCGGCGCGCAGCCCGGTCAGCCCTTTGGCGCCCCGGTCCTGCGCGGAAAGGCCATCGAACACCGCGTCGATGATCCGCGCGAGCTTTTCCTCGCTCAGCCGCTCCATCAGCATGATCATCGTGGGGATCGAGCAATAGGGCGCGACCATCTGGTTCACCAGGCTGATGGTTTCGTCCACGCCCAGCCCGGGGAAAAAGCCTTCGCCCATCGCCTCCCCGATGATCACGCCCAGATAGTGATCGGCCAGATCGACATAGCTGCGCACCTGCTCGAAGTGTTCCTCGCCGATCTCCACATACATGCGGAAGGCGGCGGGATCGGCATCATAGCCCTTGCGCATCGAGATGAAGCGCCGCGCGAAGAATTCGTACATCTTGCGCCGGGGCGGAAGATCGCTGGCGAGCACTTCCTCCATGATCGCGACCTTGGGGCGGAACCAGAATTCGGCCACCGCTTCCATCAGCGCGTCCTTGCCGTCGAAGTAGCGGCCCAGCACGGCGGGGGATATTCCGGCGCGCGCGGCCAGTTCGTGCATCGTCAGCCCCGATCCGCCGCGCTCCTCGATGATGGCGCGGGCAAGGGTGACAAGGCGTTCGCGCTGGTCGTCGGCGTTTCCTGAAGCACTGGCCATCGCTTTGGATTCCTCCCGGCGTGTCTTTATGCGATTCTAGGGACGCGCCCCACCGGTTTCAATTGCGCGCGAAAACGAATCGCTCCGCATTGCGGAATGCCTTCATCGCGTCATCACGATCGGCTAAGGCATCGCTTCGTTTCAACAGAGACAATCAGGGTCGGGTCCGATGACGTTTGTTCTGCGCGGTGCGGTTGCACTGACCGTTTCCGTTCTGCTTTCCGCCTGTGCCGGCCCCATCGCATCCACCGGCCCGGGCGCGGGCAGCCCCGCCGTGGCCGAAGCCGGCCCGGTCGAAGTGGGCATCATCGCGTTCAACGATTTCCACGGCAGCCTCGAACCGCCACGCCAGTCGGTGCTGGCGCCGGACGGCAAGGGAGGAACGATGCAGGTGCCCGCTGGCGGCGCGGCGTGGTTCGCTTCGGCGCTCGAATCGATCCGCTCGAAGTATCCCAACCATCTGACGGTTTCGGCCGGCGACATGATCTCGGCCTCGCAGCTAGCCTCCTCGCTCTATCTCGACGAGCCGACCATCGGCGTGATGAATCGCATCGGCGTCGATTTCAACGCGGTGGGCAATCACGAATTCGATCGCGGCACCCGCGAGCTGCGGCGGATGCAGGACGGGGGCTGCGAGAAATTCACGGCCAAGCAGCCCTGCCAGCTCGAACCGTTCACCGGCGCGACATTCCGCTACCTCGCGGCAAGCACCAAGGACGCGAGCGGCAATACGCTGTTTCCCGCCACCGGTCTCAAAAGCTTCGGCGAAGGCAGCCGCAAGGTGACGATCGGCGTGATCGGCCTGACGCTGAAGGGTACGGTCGATCTGGTCAGCCCGGAAGGCGTCAGGGGTTATACGTTCGCCGACGAGGCGGATACGATCAACGCGGCGGTTCCGCAGCTCAAGGCGCAGGGGGCGGACGCCATCGTCGTGCTGATCCACGAAGGCGGCAAGACCAAGGGAACGCCCGATCCCAATGGCTGCAATGATCTGGTGGGCGATATCAAGCCGATCCTCGACCGGCTGGACACCCGCGTCGACCTCGTCGTTTCCGGGCACACCCATTGGGAATACGTGTGCGATTACGGCAAGATCAACCCGGCCAAGCCGATCCTGCTCACCAGCGCTGGCGTCTATGGCAAGGAAGTGACCGACATTACGCTGGAGGTCGATCCGGCGCGGCACCAGGTCGTGTCGAAGAAGGCGCACAACGTCATCGTGCAGTCGGTCCCCTATACCTCGGCCACCGGCTTGCGCGAAAATACCACGCTCTATCCGCAGTTCCAGCCACGGGCCGACATTCTCGAATACGTGAAGCGCTACGTCGATGCATCGCAGGTCTTCACCACGCGCCCAATCGGCAAGCTCTCCGGCCCGGCGACGCGCGGCGAAGGCGCCGAAAGCGCGTTCGGCGGCACGCTGGGCAACCTGATCGCCGACGCCCAGCTCGCCGCGACCCGCTCCGCCGGCGCGCAGATCGCCTTCATGAACCCGTTCGGTCTGCGCGCGCCGATCGTGCCAGGGGCGGATGGCACGGTCACGTTCGGCGATCTCTATCAGACGCAGCCGTTCGGCAACCAGGTGGTGACGGAAACGATGACCGGCGCGGAGATCAAGGCGACGCTGGAACAGGGCTTCGATACCAACGGTCCGGAACAGGTGCTTTCGCCTTCTGCCGGGTTCAGCTTCCGCTTCGACCGCAGCCGGCCGATCGGCGATCGCATCGTGGCAATGACGTTCAACGGCAAGCCGCTGGACCTGAAGGCCCGCTATCGCGTCACCGTGAATGGCTTTCTGGCGCTGGGTGGCGACACCTTCTCGGGCTTCGTCGGCAAGCCCGATCAAGTCACCGGCCCCACGGACATAGAGGCGCTGGAAAGCTGGGTGAAAGCGGTGCCCTTGCGCACGGTGCCGGTGGAAGTCCGCGCGGCGCCGGTCGGGCGCTGACCGCGGCGTCAGCCGTCCAGGTTGCCGAAATCGGTCAGCCCCTTTTCGGGATGGCGCGGCGTGACGCTGCGGTAGAAGGCCGCCACCTTCTCCATGTCGGCGCGGTAATCGCCGGTGGGCCAGATTTCCGGGCCGAGCCCACCGGTCTTGGTGCGATAGTCCATCAGGCCGCACACCAGCGGAACACCCGCGCCCAGCGCGATGTGATAGAAGCCCGTGCGCCATTGCCGCACCGCGCCACGCGTGCCTTCAGGGGCGATCGTCAGCATGAATTCGTCGCGTGCGGCGAATTCGTCGATCATCGCCTGGACCATGTTGTTGCGGGATGACCGGTCGATGGCCACGCCGCCCATGTCGCGCATGAAGCCGCCCAGCGGCCAGCGGAACAGGCTGCGTTTGCCCATGAAATGCGCCTGGATACCCAGGGCGTCGACCAGGCCCAGGAAATACACGAAATCCCAGTTCGACGTGTGGGGGGCCGCGATGATCACGCAACGCCGGCCGGCGGGCGGGGTGCCCACGGCCTTCCAGCCCTGGCGGCGATAGAACCACAGCAGCACGCGCCGCACGATCCGTGAAAGGCGGCCCGGCCGCCGGTCCCGCACCCTGTTGTCTGGCATGTCCTCTCCCCCGATGCGGTTTCCTATCGCGGGAAAGGGGGCGTGTCGAAGAAAGATGCGGTCGACGCGCAGGGACGGTCCGGTGCTTGACGATAATGAGCATGGCTATTATCGGCATGGCGTGCAAAATAACATCGCCTTCCTCTCCACCGATGTCGGGCGTCTGTTCCGCAAGCGTTTCGACGTCGTCAGCCGTGATCTGGGCGTGACGGGGCCGCAATGGCGCGTGCTCGCCGCGCTGAAGCGCACGCCCGGAATCAACCAGGGCGCCCTGGCGCAGTGGCTTGAGGTGGAGGCGATCACGGCCGGGCGGATGATCGACCGGCTGGAAAAGGCGGGGCTGGTGGAGCGCCGGCCCGATCCGGCAGACCGCCGCGCCTGGCGCTTGTTCCTGACCGATGCGGCCGCGCCCTTGCTCGATGACCTGGCCCTGTTCGCGCAAGGCGTGTTCGCCGAAGCGCTGACGGGCTTTTCGCAGGATGAACAGGACATGCTGGTGCATCTGCTCGAACGTGTTCGGGCCAACCTCGCGGAGGATAGCGCCCCGGCTGCGAGGGTGAGCCATGGCTGAAGCCGATCCCTTTCCGGGCAAGCCGGGCGAAAGCGACGTGGAATCGCGGCAGGAAGCCATGGCGTCCGCCGCCCGTCATACCGCGCGGACCCGGCTCAAGCGGGTGCGGATCGTGCTGCTGACCGTGGTGCCGGCGCTGATCATCGCCGGTGGCCTGTGGTACTGGTTCGGCAATGCCGGTTTTGTCGAGACCGACAATGCCTACGTCAAGCAGGACGTCGTTTCGATCGCGGGGGAAGTGACCGGCCTCATCACCTCGGTCCGGGTCCGCGACAACCAGGACGTGAAGGCGGGCGACGTTCTGTTCACCATCGATACCTCACCCTACGAGGTCGCGATCCGGCAGGCGGATGCGCAGATCGCCACGGCGCAGGCGCACGTTACCGCGTTGCAGGCGGACGTCGGCGCCAACGCCGCCGATCTTGGTGCGGCGCGCGATGACCTTGCGCTGGCGCAGGCGAACTACAATCGCGCCAAGGCGCTGATGGACCGGGGCTTCAACACGCGCGCCAACATGGACGCGGCGGAGCACGCCGTTGCCACCGCGCGGGACAAGCTGGTCGCGATCGAGGCCGAAGTCGCCAAGGCGCGCGCGCAACTGGCGGACGGCGCGCAGGTGCCGGGCGTCAACCCGGCGATCGCCGCCGCGCAGGCATCGCATGCCAAGGCCGCGCTCGATCTGCGGCGCACGGTGGTCCGCGCGCCCGCCGATGGCCGGATCACGCAGGTTTCGCGCTTGCAGATCGGGCAGATGGTGTTCCCCGGCGTGCCGATGCTCAGCCTGGTGCGGGCCGACGGCGCGCGCGTGGAGGCCAATTTCAAGGAAACCGACCTCGATCGCATGCGGCCGGGGCAGCCGGCGGAAATCCGGCTGGATGCCTATCCCAAGCTGCGCCTGAAGGGCCATGTCGACAGCATCGGCGCGGGCACCGGGTCGGAGTTCTCGGTCCTGCCCGCGCAGAACGCCACGGGCAACTGGGTCAAGGTGATCCAGCGCGTGCCGGTGCGCATCGCCATCGATGAACAGTCGCCCCGGCCGCTCATCGCCGGATTGAGCGCGGTGGTGTCGGTCAACGTCGGCAAGCGCTGATGGCAGCGGCGGCGCCGTCCGGCCCCCGGCGGGAGGAACTGCCGCCGCTGGTCGTCAAGCATCGCGGGCCGCTGCTGTTCGCGGTCATGGCCGCGATGGTCATGCAGATGCTCGACACCACGATCGCCAACGTGGCACTGCCGCACATGCAGGCCTCGCTGTCGGCGACGCAGGAAACGATCAGCTGGGTGCTGACCAGCTACGTGCTGGCCTCCGCCGTCACCCTGCCACTGGCCGGATGGCTGGTCGATACGATCGGCATCCGCCGGGTGTTCATTTCCTCGGTGGTGATGTTCACGGCGGCTTCGATATTGTGCGGGCTGGCGCAGAGCCTGGAACAGATCGTGTTCTTCCGGGTGCTGCAAGGGCTGGGTGGCGCTTTCCTGTCGCCACTGGCGCAAACGATCATGCTCGATACCAGCACGCCGGCGGAACGGCCGCGCATGATGGGCATCTTCACGCAGGGCGTGATGCTGGGGCCGATCGCCGGCCCGGTGCTGGGCGGCTACATCACGGAGAACGTAAGCTGGCGCTGGGTGTTCTTCATCAACGTTCCGATCGGCATCTGCGCGGTGATCGCGCTGCTGGCGCTGCTGCCGCAGACGCCGCGCCGCGAACGGCGGTTCGACGTGTTCGGCTGGGTGCTAATCGCGCTGGCGGTATCCACGCTGCAACTGATGCTGGATCGCGGCGCGCAGAAGGACTGGTTCGGATCGGGCGAGATCGTGGCCTATGCCGTGATCGCGGCGGTGGCCTTCTGGATGGCGATCGTCCATCTGGCCACGGCGGACCATCCGCTGTTCCCCGCCGCGCTGTTCCGCGATGGCAACTACGTGGCCAGTCTGGGGCTCTATTTCCTGGTCGGCATGGTGATGATGGCGGTGCTGGCGCTGCTGCCGGGGCTGTTGCAGGGCATATACGGCTTTCCCGCGATCGATGCGGGCTGGCTGCTGGCGCCGCGCGGCCTGGGCATGTTGCTGTCGATCACCCTGTTCGGCCGGTTCATCAACCGGTTCGATCCGCGCATTTCGCTGGCCATCGGACTGTTCCTGGCGGGCTGGTCGCTGTGGCTGATGGCGGGCTGGACGCCGAACATGCCGATGCGCCCGATCTTCCTGACGGGCATGCTGCAAGGGCTGGGGCTCAGCTTCACGTTCATTCCGATGAACCTGATCGCCTTCGCCACGCTGCCGCCGCAGTTGCGCGCGGATGCCGCGGGGATGACCAACCTGTTCCGCAACATCGGATCGTCGATCGGCATCGCGGTCTGCACGGTGCTGCTGGCGCGCAACATCCAGATCAACCACGCGGAACTGGGCGCGCGGCTGACCGCGATGAGCGTGCCGTTCGACATCAACCGGCTGGACACGTTCGGGCCGGTCGGCGATGCCGCGCTGGGCGTGGCCGACGGGCTGGTCAACCAGCAGGCGGCGATGATCAGCTATCTCAACGATTTCCTGATGATGGCCATCGCGTGCTGGGCGGCGATCCCGGTGCTGTTCTTCCTGCGCGCGGGCAAGCCGGCCCCCGGCGCGCCGCCGCCCGACGCCGACATGGGGCATTGAGCCGCCGGTTCACGCGCCCGATCGTTCGCCGCTGTCCGGCCACCGCGCCAGCCGGGGCGTGTTTCGGCGCACGAACAGCAGCGGCAGCTTGACCAGCATCAGCGACTTGTGGATCGCATAATCGGCCCAGCGCTCCCGCCAGCGCGTGGCCGTTCCGCCATGCCGCGCGAGCCAGTCGCGATAGGGCATCCAGTGGTCCGGTTCGTCCTTTTCGACCACGCGGAAGATTCGCGTCATCGCGCGGTCGGAAAGGACCTGGCGATTGCGCAGCAGTACCTCCACCTGGCGCAGGCCGCGCTGTTCGGTCAGCATGATGATACGGCAGAGCTGCGCGAAGGCGCGGCGATCGGCGGCGATGGTGGCGGTGTCGAGCGCGTCGATCGGGCAGCCGAACATCCGTTCGATGAAGCGGTCGATGTGGCCGCAGGATCGCCCCACCGCCAGCGGCATGCGGCCCTGCAAATCGAACCAGCGCCGGAACATCACGTAGTGTTTGCGTTCATCCGCGCGATGCTTCTCGATCGCGGCGATGAAGGCGGCGTCCTTCGGGCATTGCGTGCGCACCGCTTCCAGCACCCGGTCGAGCGCGGTGTAGCCGCGATGCTCGTTGTAGAGGTAGATCGAGGCCAGCACGTCCAGAAAGCGCGCGCGAAAAGCGTGGGTGATGGCTTGGATCATGCAGGCCAATGTCGCACGGCGCAGCCGGTTCCGCCAGTTGCCGATAGGACAGATTGTCCCAGGGGCTTACGCCGCTCTTGAAGGGCTCTATACGCGATGTGGCCGAAGCATGGTCCAACCGTGCCGACCGCGCGATCCGGGTATCGCGTCGAAGAGAACATGGAAGGCAGGAATCACGGACGATGGCCGAAAACGACAAGTTTCGCTGGATTCTCAAATCCGGCTGGGAAGGGCGCTGCCCGCGCTGCGGCAAGGGGCACATGTTCAAGGGCTGGCTGAAGCTGGCCGATCGCTGCGAAAGCTGCGGACTGGACTACAGCTTCGCCAATGCGGACGACGGCCCGGCCTTCTTCGCGCTGTGCATCACCGCGTTTCCGCTGACATTCCTCGTCGTGTGGGTGCAGGTCGCCTACGATCCGCCGTGGTGGGTCCACGTGCTGACCTCGGTGCCGGTTCTGGCCATCGGCTGCCTGGCCACGCTGCGCCCGTTCAAGGGCTGGCTGGTCGCCTCGCAATACGTGAACAAGGCGGTGGAAGCGGGCACCGAGGGCCTGTGGGCAAAGCTCAACGCGCGCGAGCGCGAGGAACGCGGCGAATAGCCCTCAGGCTTTGCGGTAGTCGGCGATGATCTCGCCGGCGGCAGCGAGCTCCGCTTCATGGCCCGCCTCGCGCCAGGTTTCGGCCAGCGCCTGCTGTTCCCAGTCCCGCATGGCGGGATGCGCCAGCACCCGGTCGACCCAGGCCTGCCCTTGGCCGACGTCAAGGCCATAGGTCCGCACGCGGAAGGCGACCGGCGCGAAGAAGGCGTCCGCCGCACTGAAAGCCTCGCCCGCCAGCCACGGGCCGCCGAAGCGGTCGAGGCCCTGCGTGAAGATCTCGGCCACCCGCGCCACATCGCGCAGCAGCGCCGCCGACATCGGGCGCGGCTTCACCCGCACGCCCACGTTCATCGTGCAATCGTTGCGCAGCGCACTGAAGCCGCCGTGCATTTCCGCGACGATGCCCTGGGCAAAGGCGCGCGCCGCCTCATCCGCCGGCCACCCGCCGGGGTGGCGGTCCGCCAGATACAGCGCGATGCCCAGCGAATCCCACACTGTGCGTTCGCCGTCGATCAATACCGGCACCTGGCCCGTCGGCGAAAAGGCGCGGAACTCGTCGTAATTGCTGGGTTTGGTGAAGGGCTCGAACCGTTCCGCGAAGGGAATGTCGAGCGCCTTCATCAGCAGCCATGGCCGCAGCGACCAGCTGGAATAGTTCCGGTTGGCGGTGATCAGCGTGTAGGACATGCCCGTCTCCTGCAGCGCGGCCGCGCAGGCCTTCTATTCGACGTAATGCGCGGTGGTCTTGCCACGAACGTCGTCCGCCGTCACGCCCGGCGCAAGCTCGATCAGGCGGAAAGGCGATGCGTGGTCCGGGCGCTGGAACACGGCAAGATCGGTCACCACCATGTCCACCACGTTGCGGCCGGTCAGCGGCAAGGTGCAGGCCGGGATGAACTTGGGGCTGCCGTCCTTGGCGCAATGTTCCATGACGACGATGATCTTCTTCACGCCGGCGACCAGGTCCATCGCGCCGCCCATGCCCTTGATCATCTTGCCGGGCACCATCCAGTTGGCGATGTCGCCGTTCTCGGCCACTTCCATCGCGCCCAGCACGGTCAGGTCGATGTGCCCGCCCCGGATCATGGCGAAGCTTTGCGCGCTGTCGAAATAGGCGGACTGGGGCAGTTCGCTGATCGTCTGCTTGCCGGCGTTGATCAGGTCGGCGTCCACTTCGTCCTCATAGGGGAAGGGGCCGATGCCCAGCATGCCGTTTTCGGACTGGAGCGTCACTTCCATGCCGGCCGGAATGTGGTTCGCCACCAGCGTGGGGATGCCGATGCCCAGGTTCACGTAGAACCCGTCCTGCAGTTCCTTGGCCGCGCGGGCGGCCATTTCGTCGCGGGTCCAAGCCATCACGCGGTCTCCCTTGCACGCACGGTGCGGAATTCGATCTTCTTGTCGTAGGGGGCGCCCACGATCATGCGCTGGACATAGACGCCCGGCAGGTGGATGGCATCGGGATCGAGGCTGCCGGTGGGCACCACTTCCTCCACTTCCACCACGCAGACCTTGCCGGCGGTGGCGGCGGGCACGTTGAAGTTGCGCGCCGTCTTGCGGAACACCACGTTGCCGCTTTCGTCGGCCTTCCACGCCTTCACCAGCGCCAGATCGGCGAAGATGCCCTGTTCGAGGATATATTCCTCGCCGTTGAAGACCTTCACTTCCTTGCCTTCGGCCACCAGCGTGCCGACGCCGGTCTTGGTGTAGAAGCCCGGAATGCCCGCGCCGCCGGCGCGCATCCGCTCGGCCAGCGTGCCCTGCGGGCAGAATTCCACTTCCAGCTCGCCCGAAAGGTACTGGCGCTCGAATTCCTTGTTCTCGCCGACGTAGGACGAGATCATCTTCTTCACCTGCCGCGTGCGCAGCAGCTTGCCGATGCCTTCGTTATCGATGCCGGCGTTGTTGCTGGCGAAAGTCAGATCCTTCACGCCCGAATCGCGCACCGCGTCGAGCAGGCGTTCAGGCACGCCGCACAGGCCGAAGCCGCCGCAGGTGATGAGCAGGCCGTCGCGCAACAGGCCGTCGAGTGCCGCTGCCGCATCGGGATAGAGCTTCTTGGACATCCGGGTCTCTCCCTTTTCCGCGCGCGATCCTAGCGGCAAAAACCAATTGCAAATAGCGATACTTTTTTATGGTTTATGATAAACAACGGCTATGAAACGCATCGCCATCTACCATCTGGAAACCCTGCTGTGGATCGCGCGGCTGGGCACGTTCCGCGCGGCGGCGGAGCGGCTCAACACCACGCAGCCGGCGATCAGCGCGCGGGTGCGCGAACTGGAGGACCAGCTCGGCATCGCGATCTTCCAGCGCGAAGGCCGGCGCATGGTGCTGACCGCGCGCGGGCGCGAACTGGTGCGCGATTGCGAGCCGCTGTGGGCGGGCTTCGAACGCGCGCTGCTGAAGGCCAGCGACTTCGCCGGGGCCAGCGGCGTGGTGCGGATCGGCGCGGGGGAGATCGCGGCGGCCAGCTGCCTGCCCGGCTTCGTCCAGCAAATCGAGCGTGATCTGCCGGGCGTGACGCTGGAGATCGAGATCGACCTGACCGCGCGGATGCTCCAGCAGGTGCTGGCCGGCACCACCGACATTGCCTTCCTGGCCGGGCCGGTGGAAAATCCCGGCATCCGGACCTGCGGGATCGGGTCGATCGGGCTGGTCTGGCTGGCGAGTCCGGGGACGGTGGCCGCAGGCGGGTTCGCGCGGCCGCTGCCGGTATGGTCGGTGCCGGCGCATTCGCCGCTCCACGCCGTGACCATGGCCACGCTGGCGGAACAGCGCGTGGCGGCTTCGTCGATCAACACCTGCAACAACGTGCGGATGCTGATCGAGATCGTGGCGGGCGGCAGCGGCGCGGCGGTGCTGCCGGAAACGATGGTGCGCGCCGAAATGGCGGCAGGGACGCTGGTGGAAGTGCTGCCGCGCCCGCGCCGGACGATCCGCTTCGAGGCGGCGATCCGCGCGACCGAGCAGGACCCGGTGATCCTGGAACTCTATCGCCGCGCGGGCGCCTTGCGGATCGAGGGATGAGCGGGATCAGGCCAGGTCCAGCCCCAGCGCGGCGGACAGGTCCGTCAGCGCCTGCGCTTCGCCCGTCACCTTGATCGCGTGCATTCCCAGTGCGGCGGCGGGCTTGCAGTTGATGCCCAGGTCATCGAGGTAGATGCAGTCCGCCGGTTCCAGGCCCAGCTTCTCGCACATCATCCGGTAGATGCGCGGATCGGGCTTGCGCACGCCGGCCTTGCTGCTTTCGATCACGTGTTCGAACCGGGCGAAGATCCGTTCCAGTTCGTCGTTGCCGTCGGCGCTGCGCGCCATGCCCGCGCCGTGGCCGGCGGGCACGTTGTTAGTGATGCAGGCCAGGCGATAACCGGCCGCCTTGATGCGATCGAGTGCGGCGACCATTGCCGGGCGGACCGCGCCCGCCAGCACCGCCAGCACTGCGCTGCCTTCCAGTTCATGCCCCAGCGCGCGCGCTTCGGCGGCGAAGAGTTTATCGAAGCGCGCGGCGTCGATCTCCGCGCGCTCGAACAGCGCCCAGGCGTTGCTGTCGGGATTGGTCGCGTTGATGCGCCGGACGAGGTTCGCCGGCAACCCGCGCTCGCTCTCCAGCCGGTTGAACGCCTCGAAGGGAGAGGACGTGATGACGCCGCCAAAATCGAAGATAACCGCGCGAAACGCCATGCCTGCTCCCTCTTTCCCGGTTCGGGGCCGGACCATGGACGCGCACGCGCCGCACGGCAAGCGGCGCCGCATCGATCCGATTTGACTTGGATCATGGCGCGGGCGGGCGGATGCTGCGAGTCACAAGGCAACACTGAAGGAGGATCCCTATGCGCTCCATTCTTTGCCCCGTCGATTCGTCGTCCACGCTGGACGACCGGGTTGAAACAGCGCTGGCGCTGGCCCGTGTGGTGAACGGGCACGTCACGTTCCAGATCGCCACGCCCTTTGCCCAGATGGCCGTGTGGGAGCCGTTCGGCGGTGCCACCCTGTCCGCCGCCGCCATCGCCGAGGTGCGGGAGGCGGACGAAAGGCGCGCGGCCGATCTTGAAGCGCGCCTCGCGCCGCAGGACGTGCCTTTCGACATAGAGATCGTGGATAACGGCCGCGTGGAAGGCGTTGCCGCGGCATCGCGCTTTACCGATGTCATAGTGACCAGCCTGGACGAGCCGGCGCTTGAGGAAATCGCCGTCGGCGTGCGCAGCCCGGTTCTGGCCCTGCCCAAGGGCGTGCCGATGCTGGTGTTCGATGGTCCGGCTGTCGTGGCATGGGATGGCGGACATGAGGCGGCCAACGCGCTGCGCGCGTCGTTGCCGCTGCTGCGGCTGGCCAGCCAGGTCCACATCGTTACCGTGCGGGAGAAATCGGAGGATTTCCCAGCCGCCGATGCGGCGCGCTACCTTTCGCGGCATGGCGTGACTGCCGAGGTTCACGCGGTGGAGCCCAAGGGGACGATCGCGGCCACGATCGAGGAGACGGCGCGCAATCTGGGCGCAGGTCTTATCGTGATGGGGGTGTTCGGGCACAGCCGGTTGCGCGAACTGTTGCTGGGCGGGGTTTCGCGCGCCCTGCTCGACCGGTCGCTGATTCCGTTGCTTCTGGCGCATTGATCGCCGGCCGACTGGCGCGCCCGAGGCATTGCGGCTAGGTTTCCGGCCTTTCTGCAAGTGGTCGGGAAACCATGATCGTGTCCGTGCGGCGCATCTTCAGGGCATTGGTGCTGACGGGGCTGGCCGGCGCGCTGGTCACGGGTTGCCGGAATTCCGCGCCAGAGCCCGAAGACGATACCGGCCAGGGCGGTGCCACCGATGCGGCCATCGCCATCGTGGCCTCGCCCTCCGTCGCGGTCGAGTTACCCGGTTCCGGTCCGGGCCCTGCGAGGACTGATGCTGCCGATACGCTGGCCTTGCCCGCCCGGCTGCGCGCCACCGGGACCGAGCCGTTCTGGGGGGCGGACATCGACGGCACGGTCCTGACGTATTCCACGCCGGATTTCCCGGCCGGCGCGAAAATCACCGTAGCCCGGCGCGCCGGGCCTGATTTCGTCGAATTTGCCGGCACGCTCGACGGCAAGCCGCTGACCCTGCGCATCGCCGCCGGCCCATGCAGCGATGGCATGTCCGATCGCGTGTACCCTTACGCGGTGACGCGCGAGATCGGGCCGGACATCGAGCGCGGCTGCGCGCGCGGGCGCTGACCGGTTGCGGTTGCATTGCAGCATCGCGGCGACCGGTGGCTTCCGTGCTCCCGAAATGACGCGCGTTTGCTACGCATAGCTACGGAGAGCGTTCAGGAAATCGTATGGAAAACAGCGATGTTGTATTTTTTGCAATCACAGTTGACTGTTTCGCACTTGCACAAATTTTGTTTGCTAGGCATACGGAAACTGCCTTTCAGGCATCCTCTCCCAAAACTTTTCAGCCCGGTCGGTAACGGTCGGGCTTTTTCTTGTCCTCGTGACACGCCCGGCGGTGGCGCTTTGCGCGTGCGCCGGCTTTCGGTTGCTTTTCCTGCAACCGTTTCTTCCGTTCGACGTTTGAAAAAGCATCGCCCGGTTCCTAGCTCTGGATCAGGCAATGTTTCGGACGGAAAGGGGCCATGGCGGATATAGCGACACGCGAGGACACCAGGGTCGTGCGGCTTCAGGTCGCCGGTGCCCGACAGGAGGAAAGCGGCCACGGCATCGCGCGGATCAGCCGCGCGGTCATGGGCCAGCTCGGCGTGACCGAAGGCGATGTCATCGAGATCACCGGCAAGCGCAGCACGGCCGCGCGGGCGATACTGCCGTACCCCGAAGACGAGGGGCTGGAAGTGATCCGGCTTGACGGGTTGCAGCGCGCCAACGCCGATGTCGGTTCGGGCGAACACGTCGAAGTGCGCAAGATCGAAACGCGCGCGGCGCAGCGCGTGGTCTTCGCCCCGGCGCAGCGCGATCTGCGGCTGCAGGGGCCGGCCATCGCGCTCAAGCGCAATTTCGCCGGTCGTCCGCTGGTGACCGGGGATCTCGTCGCCACGGCGGGGCAGCAGCAGGTCAACCGGGGCGACATGCCGCCGCAGCTGCGCCAGATGCTCAACGCGCCGGCCTTCGCGCTCACGCAGATCCGCCTCACCGTGGTGTCGACCGTGCCCAAGGGTGTGGTCCACATCGACGAGAACACCGAGGTCGAACTGCGCGCCGAATACGAGGAGCCGCGCAGCAGCCGCGCCGACGTGAACTACGACGACGTGGGCGGCATGGGCGATACCATCCGCCAGCTGCGCGAGATGGTGGAACTGCCGCTGCGCTATCCCGAACTGTTCACGCGGCTGGGCGTCGATCCGCCGAAGGGCGTGCTGCTGCATGGCCCGCCGGGCACCGGCAAGACCCGGCTTGCCCGCGCCGTCGCCAACGAAAGCGATGCCAGCTTCTTCACCATCAACGGCCCGGAAATCATGGGCTCGGCCTATGGCGAGAGCGAGAAGCATCTGCGCGAGGTGTTCGAGGAGGCGACCCAGAACGCACCCTCGATCATCTTCATCGACGAGATCGATTCGATCGCGCCCAAGCGCAGCGAAGTGCATGGCGAGGCGGAGAAGCGGCTGGTCGCGCAGCTGCTGACCTTGATGGACGGGCTGCAGGCGCGGTCCAACCTTGTCGTCATCGCCGCGACCAACCGGCCCGACGCGATCGACGAGGCGCTGCGCCGGCCCGGCCGGTTCGACCGCGAGATCGTGGTCGGCGTGCCCGACGAGAGCGGCCGGCGCGAGATTCTCGGCATTCACACCCGCGGCATGCCGCTGGCGGAAGACGTCGATCTGCAGGAACTGGCGCGGACCACGCACGGCTTTGTCGGCGCCGACCTTGCCGCGCTGGCGCGCGAGGCGGCGATCGAGGCGGTGCGCCGGATCATGCCCCGGCTCGATTTCGACCAGCAGACGATCCCGCCCGAAGTGCTCGATGCGCTGCGCGTGGAGCGCGACGATTTCGTGCAGGCGCTCAAGCGCGTGCAGCCGAGCGCGATGCGCGAGGTCATGGTGCAGGCGCCCACGATCGGCTGGAGCGACATCGGCGGGCTCGACGAGGCGCAGGACAAGCTGCGCGAAGGCGTGGAACTGCCGCTGAAGACGCCCGAAGCGTTCCACCGCCTCGGCATCCGGCCGGCCAAGGGCTTCCTGCTCTATGGGCCGCCGGGCACCGGCAAGACGCTGCTGGCCAAGGCGGTCGCCAAGGAGGCGGAGGCGAACTTCATCGCCATCAAATCCTCCGACCTGCTCAGCAAGTGGTATGGCGAAAGCGAGCAGCAGATCGCGAAGCTGTTCGCCCGCGCGCGGCAGGTGGCGCCCTGCGTGGTGTTCATCGACGAGATCGACAGCCTGGTTCCCGCGCGCGGCACCGGGGTGGGCGAACCGCAGGTGACGGCGCGCGTGGTCAACACGATCCTGGCCGAGATGGACGGGCTGGAGGAATTGCAGTCGGTCGTGCTGATCGGCGCCACCAACCGGCCCAACCTGGTCGATCCGGCGCTGTTGCGCCCCGGTCGATTCGACGAGCTGGTCTATGTCGGCACGCCCAGCGCCGAGGGGCGGGCGCGCATCCTGCGCATCCACACCAAGGCGATGCCGCTGGCCGGCGATGTCGATCTCGATCGCATCGCGGCGGAGACGGAGCGCTTCACCGGCGCCGATCTGGAAGACGTGGTGCGCCGCGCCGGCCTTAACGCCATTCGCCGCGCGGGCGGCGGGGTGGAAACGGTCAACGCCGCCGACTTCGCCGATGCGCTCGAACATTCGCGCGCGACGGTGACGCCGGAGATGGAGGAAGACTACGCCCGGATGAAAGGCGAGCTGAAGAAGCGCGCGATGGAACCCGGGCCGCTGGGCTTCATCACGCCCGGCATGGTGCAGTCCACGCGCGAGGCCAAGCACCGGTAACCGGCCAAGCATCTTTAATCGGGAAGACGGCTTCCCCGAGGTCGGGGAAGCCGTTCCTGTCAGCCCACCCTGGGGAAGTCGATCTCGATCACGATGCCGGACGCCTCGAAGCGGCGTTCGATGGTCCCACCGAGCTGGCGGGCCGAACTGCGCATCAGCATCGATCCAAAGCCTTCGCGTTCCGGCTTGCCGCCTTCGGGTGGCGGCGGAGCGTTCTCGCTTTCCTCGCGCCAGACCAGCCGCACGCGGCCGTCCACATCCTGCCAGCGGACTTCCAGCAGCCCCCCCGCACCGGCCCATGCGCCGTACTTGACGGCATTGGTCACCATTTCGTGCAGCACCAGGCCCAGCGGCATGGCGTGTCGCCCGTCGATGGCCAGCGCCGGACCATCGAGCACGCAGCGTTCGCCAGAGGAACGGTAGGGCGCGATCGTCTTGCCGATCAGGTCGGCCAGGTCGACCCGCGAATCGGCCTCCGCGCCGTCGCTACCCTGTGTCACATCGTGCGCGGTGACGAGGGCATGGATGCGCTTGCTGATCCGGTCCACCGCGGGCGCGGCAGCGGCATCGCCCCGCGCCGACATCTTCACCACCGCCAGAATCACCGCGAACAGGTTCTTCACGCGATGGTTCAGTTCCTTGGCGAGCAGGTCGGCACGGTCACGCGCCTCGGCGATCGCTTCGGCATTGGCGGCGGCGGCCTCGGCGCGGCTCATGCGCACCGTCTGCCACAGTCCAAGCGCCAGCGCGCAGACGATCACCGCGAACAGCAGCGACAGCAGCGGAACGATCCGCGCTTCGGTGCGCGCGGCGCGGTGGCTGGCATCCGCCAGCCTCGCCCGCTCCACTGTCTCCAGGCGTCCGACCGCCTCGCGCAGCCCGTCCATGGCGAGCTGCCCTTCGTCGCTGAGAATGCGGGCATGCGCCGCGGCGATCTCGCCTCTGGCCACCAGCGTCACGGTCGCGCCCATTTCGGCCCACTTCGCGTCGCCCAGCCGCTCGATCTCGTCGACCAGTTCCGTCTGTTGTTGTGTGGCCTCTGCCCCGAGGCTGGACCGCACCCGCGCGATCTCCGTCTCGTAGGCCTTCTGTCCGCGCCAGTAGGGGGCGAGATAGCGCTTGTCATACGTGATGAAATAGCCGCGCTGGGCCGTTTCTCCGTTGAGCGTGGCACCCACGACGCCATTGAGGGCGACCAGAACGGCCGAAGTGCGCGCGGCCTGGCTGCGCTGGATGCGTTCCGCCTCCACGGTCGCGAAGATCAGGATGAAAGCGCCCAGAAGCGCCAGTGCGACCACGCCGAACAAGGCGAAGACGGACGTGCGCGGCGCATTGCGGCGCCATCTGCCGCCGCCCGGCGGGGAGGTGATGCCGATCGGGGCGGTTTCGGGATTTGGCGCTGAACCCATGGACGGGGCCTAACGGAACGCGGATGACGCTACAATAGCTGCCATGCGGCTGATGGGGCGGGCCATGGATGCCGCCGTCAGCGGCCATGATGCGCGGGAATGCTTGACGCGCGGGCCATGCTTGCGTATCGGCCGCCCTCTGATTCCGGCCCGTCGCTTGCGGCGGCGGTGTCCTTTTGCAGATTCGAGCGAGAAGAGTTTAGCGATGAAGCGCACTTTCCAGCCCAGCCGCCTCGTGCGTGCCCGCCGTCACGGTTTCCGCGCCCGCACCGCCACTGTCGGTGGTCGCAAGGTGCTGCGCGCGCGCCGCGCCCGCGGCCGCAAGAACCTTTCGGCCTGATCGCCGACCGGACTTGCGCGGACGGCATCCGGGCTGACGTGCCCGGTCCGGCTGTTCCGCGCAAGCAGCCCGCCACGCTGGCGAAGCGTGCGGATTTCCTGGCAGCCAATCGCGGAATCCGGGTCGCAAGGCCCGGATTCGTGCTGTTGGTGAACCCCGTCTCTCACCCCGAAGGGGCGATGCGGTTCGGGGTGACGGTCACCAAGAAGATCGGCAACGCGGTGGTCCGCAACCGCATGAAGCGCCGGTTCCGTGAACTGCTGCGCGACGCGCTCCCGGCCATCGGCGTGCCCGGCGCGGACCACGTGCTGATCGGCCGCGAAGGCGGGGTCGAGCGTGATTTCGCGCTGCTGCGGCAGGAACTGGCGCAGGCGCTGGCGCGGGCCGCCGCCGGCAAGGGCGATCCGCCACGCCGGCGCCCCCGCGGCGGCAACGCGGCAGACGGCAAGGCAACGGGCGGCAAAGAGCGTCGGCCATGATGAAACGTCTGCTCATCCTGATCGCGCGGGGCTGGCAGATCGGCCCTTCGCGGGTGCTTCCGCCCTCGTGCCGCTACATGCCGTCCTGCTCGCAATACGCGATCGAGGCGGTCGAGAAGCACGGCACGATTAGGGGTGGCTGGCTGGCGACGAAGCGGCTATTGCGCTGCCACCCTTGGGGCGGCCACGGCTACGATCCGGTGCCCTGAGACGCGATGTTCCGGCGGTCGCATGGTCCACCGGGCATCTTCCTGCAAGGCAAGCAAAGACAAGAACGCGAGGCAGAGTGGAAAATCAGCGCAATCTGATCTGGGCGGTGGCGCTCACGGCCCTGCTACTGCTCGGCTGGGATCTCGGTACGCGGTATTTCTTCCCGCAGCCCGCCAAGCCTGTCGCCAGCGCCAGCGCTTCCCCGGCGCCGGCCGGTGCGGATGCGCGACCCGCCAAGCCGACGCGCGAAGGTGGCCTGCTCAATCCCGCCGACGTCGCGCTGGAAAAGCAGGACCTCAAGCTTGCGCTCGCCTCGCCGCAGCGCGTCGCGATCGAGGCGCCGGGCGTCAAGGGCTCGATCAACCTCGTCGGCGGCGTGCTGGATGACCTCACTCTCAACAAGTATCGCGAGACCATCGCCAAGGACAGCGCCTCTGTCCGCCTGTTCTCGCCCGCCGGCACGCCGGCGCAGCACTTCGCGCAGTTCGGCTGGGTCGGGCAGGGCGTGCAGGCCCCGGATGCCAACACCGTTTGGCAGGCGGACGGCCACAAGCTGACCCCGCAGACCCCGGTCACGCTCAAGTGGACCAACCCGACGGGGCAGACCTTCGCGATCCGTTACGCGATCGACGATGCCTACATGGTCACGGCCACGCAGACGGTGGCCAACGCGGGTGGCGCGCCGGTGGTGGTGCGCCCCTTCGCGCTCGTCAACCGGACCGACCGGACCGCCAGCCTCGATACCTGGAACGTGCATTCGGGGCCGATCGGCGCGTTCGATGGTTCGGTCGATTTCAGCAACAACTACAAGGATGTGATCGGCACGGGCACGGTCACGCCCAAGGGCAAGCCGAACTGGATCGGCTTTACCGACATCTACTGGCTTTCCGCGCTGATCCCCGATTCCGGCGCGCAGGCGCAGGGCGATTTCCGCGCGCTGGGCGATGGCCTGTTCCGCGCCGACCTGCTCTACAACCCGGTCACCGTCGCGGCGGGCCAGCAGGCCAGCCAGACGGTGCGCCTGTTCGCCGGCGCCAAGGAAAACGCCACGCTCGAACGCTATGAGAAGGCGGGGATCACCAACCTGTCGCTGTCAATCGACTGGGGCTGGTTCCGCTGGTTCGAAAAGCCGATCTTCTGGCTGCTCGACGCGCTGTTCCGCACGGTCGGCAACTTTGGCGTGGCGATCATCCTGCTTACGCTGATCGTGCGCGGCATGATGTTCCCCGTCGCGCAGCGCCAGTTCGCTTCGATGGCGGCGATGCGCGCGATCCAGCCGAAGATGAAGGCGATCCAGGAACGCTACAAGGACGACAAGCAGAAGCAGCAGCAGGAAGTGATGGCGCTGTACAAGCAGGAGGGCGTCAACCCGCTTGCCGGCTGCCTGCCGATCTTCCTGCAGATTCCGGTGTTCTTCGCGCTGTACAAGGTGCTGGTGCTGACCATCGAAATGCGCCACCAGCCGTTTGTGCTGTGGATCAAGGACCTGTCCTCGCCCGATCCGCTGCACGTGCTGAACCTGTTCGGCCTGCTGCCGTTCGATCCGCCCAGCTTCCTGGGCATCGGCATCCTCGCGATCCTGCTCGGCATCACCATGTGGCTGCAGTTCAAGCTCCAGCCGACGGCGATGGACCCGGCGCAGCAGCAGGTCATGGGCATGATGCCGTGGATCATGATGTTCGTGATGGCGCCGTTCGCGGCGGGTCTGCTGATCTACTGGATCACCTCCAACCTGCTCACCATCGCGCAGCAGAAGTACCTCTACAGCCGCCATCCGCAGCTGAAGGCGCAGGCATCGAAGGACCAGCAGGACATCGACCGCGCCGCCGCGCGTGACAAGAAGCCGAAGGCGCGGTGAGCGAACCGGCAATCTCGCCAGAGGAACAGGCAGCCCGCGCGGACCTTGTGGAACGCGCGCGGTTGCTGTTCGCCGGTCGCGTGGAATTCCTGAAATCCGCCCCCGCGCTCAAGTTCCTGCCCGATCCCGAGGTGCCGGAGATCGCCTTCGCCGGGCGGTCCAACGTCGGCAAGTCCTCGCTGCTCAACGCGCTGACCGGCCGCAAGTCGATCGCGCGCACCTCGGTCACGCCGGGGCGCACGCAGGAACTCAACTTCTTCGAAGTGGGTGAACCGACACGCCTGCGGCTGGTCGACATGCCGGGCTACGGCTTCGCCAAGGCCCCGCCCAAGGTGGTTGAGCAATGGCGGCGGCTGGTGCGCGATTACCTGCGCGGCCGCGTGGTCCTGAAGCGCACGCTGCTGCTGATCGACAGCCGCCACGGCGTGAAGCCGGTCGATGACGAGATGATGCAGATGCTCGACGAGGCGGGCGTGGGCTATCGCGTGGTGTTGACCAAGGCGGACAAGATCAAGGCCACCGATCTCGCGCAGGTGCTGGCCGATACGCAGGCGGCTGCGCGCAAGCGCACGGCTGCCTATCCGCAGGTGCTGGTCACCTCGTCCGAGCTCAAGCTCGGCATCGAGGATCTGCGCGCGGCCGTTCTGGAAGATTCCGAAATCTGAACGCGTGCCGTGCGTCCCCGGTGGATGCGGCATGGTACCCTGCCCTTCGCGGTGGATGGCGGCGATCAGGCGCGCGCGGCGGCGGCACTTGCAAAATGCGCACGGGCGATTTTTCCGCGCCGCGCCGGGTTGACCGCCGGTTCCGCTTTCGTCGCAATCCCGTCAAGTTCGGGAAAGGTCGAACATCTTCTTCGACCTAATGCCAATCCCAATTGCCTGCGCCCGCACTACATGGGCCGCCGAGACGCTGAGCTACGCGCCTCGTCTTGCAGGAGATTGAATATGAGGACTTTTCTTGTTTCCGCCGCGGCTTCCGCACTGGCAATCGGGCTGGCCGCTCCGGCCTCGGCCGAACCCTTCAACGGACCTTTCGTGGGTGTGCAGGCCGGCTGGAACCAGGACAAGATCGGCGGGATCAATACCGACGTCGGCGCCGTGGGCGTGAACGGCAAGAAGGATTCCTTCGAGCTGGGCGGGTTCATCGGCTATGACCACAAGATCAACCCGAAGGTCGTCGTCGGCGCCGAGGCGGGCATCAACTGGGGCATCCAGGACAACGTCTATGGCCCGGGCGTCACCATCGATCCGAAGCGCTCGATCGACCTGACCGTCCGCGCGGGCTACCTCGTCAACGACAAGACGCTGGTCTATGCCCGCGGCGGCTATTCCAGCATCCGCGCCCGCACCTACCTGGCCAATGCCAACGCGGGCGAAGACCGTGACGCATGGGTCGTCGGTGGCGGCGTGGAACGCTCGCTGACGCCGCATTTCTCGACCCGGCTCGAATACCGCTACAACGATGCGAGCCAGGGCACCGGCAAGTGGGACCGTCATCAGGTTCTGGCCGGCGTGGCCTATCGCTTCTGAGCCCGTCCCGGAAGCGTCTTGCGGGGCGCTTCCGGGCATTTCCCGCGAAGGCTGGTTCGCGGGCATGACAAAGCCGGGCCGCCATTGGGCGACCCGGCTTTATAATTGTTTGCAAGGCACAATCGCGGCTGTCGGCCCCTCTCCCGTTCATGCTCGACAGGCCCAGCATGAACGGTTACGCCCTCCGCAGGTGCGAAAGGGCGGCCATGAAGCTCATCATCGGGAACAAGAACTATTCGAGCTGGTCGCTGCGGGGCTGGCTGGCCTGCAAGCAATCGGGCCTGGCGTTCGAGGAAATCACGGTACCGCTCTATGGCGAGGACTGGGACGAGGCCCGCAAGGCCGAGGATCTTGCGCCCTCGTCGGGCAAGGTGCCGATCCTGTGGGACGGTGACGGGCCGGATGGCGCGGTGGTGTGGGACAGCCTGGCCATCATCGAATACCTGGCCGACAAGGTGGGGCGCGAACGGTTCTGGCCCCGCGCGGACGATGCCAGGGCCATGGCACGGTCGATGGTCGCCGAAATGCACTCCAGCTATCTGCCGCTGCGCCGCCAACTGCCGATGAACATCCGCAAGCGTATGCAGGGCGTGGCCGTGACCGACGAGGTGCGGGCGGACATCGTGCGCATCCTCACGCTGTGGGCCGAAGCGCGGGCGCGTTTTGGCAAGGGGGGGCCGTTCCTGTTCGGCACGTTCAGCGCGGCCGACATCATCTACGCGCCGGTCGTCTCGCGATTCCTCAGCTATGGCGTGCCGGTGCCCGGCTTCGCCGTGGCCTATATGCAGGCGATCTGGGATCACGAATGGGTGCGGGCCTGGGTGGCCGCCGCCAGCGAGGAGGAATGGACGATCGAACAGTTCGACGGGCCATCCGCCGCCGCGTGATTGCGAATGGTTCCCGGCTCGCCAAGCGCGCGGCCATCGCGTAAGGCCGCGACGATGACCTCCGATCCCGTCTTTCTCGCCGAACGCCTGATCGAATGCCCCAGCGTCACCCCCGCCGCCGGGCTGGTGTTCGATGCCCTGCAGGCGATGCTCGAACCGCTGGGTTTCGCGGTGCACCGCTTCATCGCCGGCGATCCGCCGGACGGGCCGGTGGAGAATCTGTTCGCGATCCGTCAGGGGCCGACGGGCAGCCGCCACTTCGCGTTTGCCGGCCATGTCGACGTGGTGCCGCCGGGCGAGGGCTGGAGCAGCGCGCCGTTCGTGGCCGAGCGGCGCGGCGATCTGCTCTACGGGCGCGGCGCGGTGGACATGAAAGGCTCGATCGCGGCGATGGTGGCCGCCGTGACCGCCATTCCGGCCGAGGCCGGCACGATCAGCTTCATCATCACCGGGGACGAGGAAGGTCCGGCCCGCTTCGGCACCGTGGCCCTGATCGAACACATGAACGCGGTGGGCGCGCAACCCGATCTGTGCCTGGTGGGAGAACCCACCTCGGTCCACCGGCTTGGCGATACGGTGAAGATCGGCCGGCGCGGATCGGTCAATCTGTGGCTCACGGCGCGCGGCGCGCAAGGCCATGTCGCCTATCCCCATCTCGCCGACAACCCCTGCCCGAGGCTGGTGGCGATGCTGGCCGAGCTGGACGCGCTGGTGCTGGACGAGGGCAGCGACTGGTTCCAGCCTTCCAATCTCGAGATCACCGACATCACCGTGGGCAACCCGGCGACCAACGTGATCCCCGCGCAGGCCACCGCGCGGCTGTCGATCCGGTTCAACGACCTCCATTCGGGCGAGCAACTGGTCGGCCGGGTCAACGCCATCGGTGAACGGCACCGCGTCGAAGTCCATGCGATGATCTCGGGCGAGAGCTTCATCACGCTGCCCGGCGCGTTCTCGACACTGCTGAGCGAGGCCATCGCGGCGGAAACCGGCCTTGCGCCCGAGCTCTCCACCAGCGGGGGAACATCGGATGCGCGGTTCCTGCGCGCGGTCTGTCCGGTGATCGAATTCGGCCTGTGCAACGCCACGATGCACAAGACAGACGAAGCGGTGGCGATGGAAGACCTGGCCGTCCTGACCCGTATCTATGACCGCGTGGTGCGCGCGGCGCTGACCTGACTACCGAACCTGACTGGCCACGGCCCTACCGAGCGCGCCGTAAGACGATATAGACCGCGCCGCTGCCGCCGTGACGCTGCTGGGCGGGCCGGACGGCGGCGATCCTGTCGGCGTAGGGGCTGGCCGCCAGCCAGTCGAGCAGCTTGGCGCGGATCGCCCCGCGCCGTTCGCCGCGTCCGTCGGTGCTGTGAAAGCCATGGTCGTCGCGGGGCCGGTGCTTGCCCGCGACCAGCAGGATCACGCGCGCGCCCATCGCCAGCGCCTGCGCCACGCCGTTGACGAGACGGCTGTGCGCCGCGTCCAGCCCCATGCCATGCAGGTCGATCGTCACGTCGGGATCGATCGTGCCGCGCGCCAGCTTGCGATCCCAGCTCGAATCGAGCCCGCTGCGGGTGAGCGGCCGGGCAGGTGCCACGGGTGCCGGAGCCGGAACCGCCCCGGGCGGGGGCACGCGGCCCTTCGCCTTCCGGACTGGTGCGGGCGGCGTGGGAACGGGCGTGTCCGCCGCTTCCGGCGATGGCGGTGGCGCGCGCCGGGCAGGATGCAGCGGCGTGACCGTTTCGGCCACCTTGCGCCACAGCGCGGCTTCTTCGGGCGACAGGCCGCGCGGCGGTTTCATCGGTGCCTCAACCGCTCCAGCGTACCGCGCGGCAGCAGCAGCAATGCCTCGCCATGCGCGCTCATCCCACCGGCGATGGTCGCGGCGTCCGCGCCCGCGCCCCAGAAGCTGTCGAAGCGGTTAGCGCCCCGGATCGCGCCGCCGGTGTCCTGCGCCACCCACAGGCCGTTGGTCTCCGCCCGGTCGGTCCGAAGCCATACCGGCGCACCGAGCGGGACATAGGCGGGATCGGCGGCGAGCGTGGTCCTGCCGCTGATCGGAACGGAAAGCGCGCCGACCGGGCCGGGGCCGGTCAGTTCGCGGAAGAAGATCCAGCTCGCGTTCTGGCGCATCAGCGCGTGGCCTTCGGCGGGATGATCGCGCAGGTACTGGACGATGCCCTGCATCGATCCCGGGTATTGACCCGGCCCGGTGCCGATCAGGCCGCGATCGCGCATGAGCGATCCGATGCCGGTGTAATCCAGCCCGTTCTGCCCGGCATAGCCCAGCCGGATGACGGAACCGTCCGGCGCGCGCAGCCGCCCCGATCCTTGTATCTGGAGGAAGAAGAACGCCACCGGGTCGGCCGCCCAGGCCAGTTCCAGCCCCTTGCCGGCGAGCGCGCCATCCTCGATTTCGGCGCGGCTGTAATAGGGCACGAACCGCCCGGTCTCGTCATAGCGGCCCTTGGGCTGCTGCCCGTCGGGAAGGGGCGGGGCATCGCCCGGCCTTGCGCGGACGAGGTCGGGCGGAAGGCCATAGACCGGGACGTCGAAGCCCGGCTGGCGCGTGCGCACCCCGGCGATTTCCGGCTCGTAATAGCCGGTGACGAACGCCGATCCGTCGGCGACCTTCGCCGTCTCGAAAAAGGTGGCGAAGAAGCGCCGCGCATCGGCGGCGGGCCAGCCGGAGGCGGCATTGCAGGCTTCCGACCAGTCCTGCGGCCGGGTGAGGCCGCTGGTGTCGGTGCGAGCGACAAGGCGCGGGCAACTGGTGACGAAGGCCGCCAGCGCGTCGGACGCTCTTCCCGCGTCCATGCCCAGCGATCCGGGGTGGGGGCCGGGGGCGAGGTTGGACGAGGCGGCTGTGGTTCCGACCGGCGGTACGGCGGCAGGGCCTGTTCCCGGGATCAGCCGCGCGCATCCGCCCAGCAGGGCCAGTGCCAGAAGCAGGCCCGCCGTGCGGCGCCGCAGCATGGGAATTTATCCCTCGTCGGTTTCGTCGAGCAGCCAGTCCGGATCGCGCGAGGTCAGATCGCGCGAGAACGTCCACACATCGCGGCTTTCGATCGCGTCATCGAGCGAGCCGGCCACCACCACGCCATCGGCATTGCGGGTAACCGACGCGATATCCGCGGTGAAGCGGACCGTGATGCGGGCAACCGGCGCGTCGAACGATGCGGCAACGATCTTCGCTTCCTCGATTCGGATCAGGCGCGAATCGAGCGTCTCGCCAGCGGCGATGCGCGCGTCGATCGCGGCAGCGAAGCCTTCGTAGACATCGCGGTCGCACAGCTGGCCGAGCGCTTCCTTGTCGCCGCGCCAGAACGCTTCCAGCACCATGCCGTAAGCGCCGCGCGCACCAACCAGGAACAGACCGACATCGAACCGCCGGTCGGCGCCGATGATGGCGCGGATGCCGGCCTCGGCCGATTGATCGAATCCTGTGAACTCAACGGGTTGCGCCGTCTGCGGACGCAGGGCGACCGCGGCCTTTTCCGGCAGCTTGGGCGCCAGCGTGCGCGGCGCGCTGGACGGATCGGGCTGTTCCACACGGCGGCGCAGCGGTTCCTCGTTCTGTTCCGGACGGCGCCCCAGCACCGAATAGAGCCGGAGGCCGAGGAAAGCCGCGATCATCGCCAGAATGACAATTTCAACAACCACACTCATTGTCCCAAGAAGCGGGCGTCGGGAGCCATATCTCTCCGACACCGGTTCATCGTGCCTCAAATAAGTACGAATTACAAATGAACAACATATGGACGACCAGCCGTTTCCATCGCGCGGTCGTTTTCGTGAAAGGGGTGTCACACGCCTGCAACGCCGCTTTCGCGCGGTTCGCAACGTCTCTATCCCGGCCCGGATTGCCGCGCCAGCGCCATGATGCTACGCGCCCGCCGGAAAGAACCGCAATTCTTGCAGGAAAGCACGGACATGGCCGACGAAGGCAATATCATCAGCGATCTGAACCTCGGCCAGCCGGCCCCGAACGGCGAGGATACCGCGCCGGCGATCGGGCTGATCTCGCAATACGTGAAGGATCTTTCGGTCGAAAATCCGAACGCGCCGGAAAGCTACCAGTGGACGGAGGCGCCGGATATCCAGATCGAATTCAACATCGGCGCGCGCAGCATCGCGCAGGACGTCCACGAGATCGAACTGAAAATCAACGTGACGTCCAAGGGCGCGCAGGGCACCGCGTTTCTGGTCGAGCTGTCCTATGGCGGCCTGATTGGGATGCGCAACGTGCCCGACGATCAGGCGCACCCGTTCCTCTACGCCGAAGGCCCGCGTATCCTGTTCCCCTTCGCGCGCCGCATCATCGCCGATGCCGTGCGCGATGCCGGCTATCCGCCGCTGATGCTGGAGCCGATCGACTTCAACGGGCTCTATCTCCAGCAGCTTTCGCAGCGCCAGGCCGAGGAAGCCGGCGCGGGCGATCCGGTCGGCAACGCCTGATCCGGCGCGTGCCGGTCGGTCGGGCGGAGCCCTGAAGCGGCCATGACAAGGCCATGAACCTCCTCAAGGCCACCGGCACCATCGGCGGGCTCACGCTCGCCAGCCGCGTGCTCGGGCTGGTGCGCGACAGCCTGTTCGCGCGCTATATCGGCGCCAGCTTCGCGTCGGACGCGTTCCTGGTCGCGTTCCGCCTGCCCAACATGTTCCGCGCGCTGTTCGCCGAAGGCGCCTTCGCCTCGGCGTTCATCCCGATGTTCAACCAGAAGGTTGGCGATCCGGAAGGGCGGGGCCTGCCGGACGGGCTGCATTTCGCCGAACAGGCGCTGGCGGTGCTGCTGCCTGTGCTGCTGGCGATGACCGTGCTGCTGGAAGTGTTCGCCTGGCCGGTCACGTTCCTGCTTTCGGGCAGGTTCAACGGGGTCAGTCCCGATCAGTTCGCCTTCGCGGTGCAGCTTTCGCGGATCACGATCCCCTACCTGATGCTGATCAGCCTGGTCTCGCTGTTCGGGGGCATTCTCAATTCGCTGCACAAGTTCTGGGTCAACGCCGCCGCGCCGATCCTGCTGAACCTGACGCTGATCGCCGCGCTGCTGCTGTTCCATTCGCACGACCCGCTGGTGACCGCGCGCAACCAGGCGATCGCGGTCTCGGTGTCGGGCCTGCTCCAGCTGCTGTGGCTCGCCTGGGCCTGCCGTCAGAACGGCGTCAGCCTACGGTTGCGCCTGCCGCGCCTGAACCCGGACGTGAAGCGGCTGATGGCGCTAATCTGGCCGGCCGCCGCCGGGGCGGGCGCGGTGCAGATCAACCTCGTGATCTCGACCGCGCTGGCCGCTTCGCTGCTCGCCCACGGTTCGGTCACCTATATCTACATGGCGGACCGGCTGAACCAGTTGCCGCTGGGGCTGATCGGCATCGGCCTCGGCACCGTGCTGCTGCCCACCATTTCGCGCCAGCTTGGCGCGGGCGCGGAAGCGGAGGCGATGGAAACGCAGAACCGCGGCATGGAACTGGCGCTGCTGCTGACGCTGCCGGCCACGGTCGCGCTGGTGGTCAGCGGGGAACCGATCGCGGCGGCGCTGTTCGGCTATGGCCGCTATACGGCGGAGGACACGCACTTCACCGCGCAGGCGCTGGCGGCCTTCTCGATCGGCCTGCCGAGCTACATCCTGGTCAAGGTGCTGACGCCCGGCTTCTATGCCCGGCAGGATACCAAGACGCCGGTGCGCTATGCCACGCTGTCGATGGTGGTGAACCTGGTCGGCAACCTGCTGCTGATCGTGCCGCTCAAGCACATCGGGCCGCCGCTGGCGACGGCGCTGGCGTCCACCGTCAACGTCTGGCTGCTCTATCGCACGCTGGTGGCGCGCGGGCATTTCGCCGCCGACGCGCGCCTGCGGCGGCGGGCGCCCCGGCTCGCGCTGGCGGCGCTGGCGATGGGCGTGGTGCTGTGGCTGACGCAGGATGCGCTGACGCCTTACGTCCACGGGACGTGGACCGTGCGCTGCCTGGCGCTGGCCGCACTGGTTTCGGCGGGCGGCGTGGTCTATGGGCTCGCCACCGTCCTGCTCGGGGCATTCTCGAAGGACGACCTGCGGCTTCTCCTGCGGCGCAGGCGCACCACATAAGGCACGTTCCATGCGTATCGTTTCCGGTATCCAGCCCACGGGCAATCTCCACCTCGGCAACTACCTGGGTGCGATCCGGAACTGGGTGCGGATGCAGGACGAATGGACCGCCAAGGGCGCGACCTGCCTCTATTTTCTGGCCGATCTCCACGCCATTTCCATGCCGCACACGCCGGCGGAACTCGCTTCCAACACACGCGAGATGGTGGCCGCGCTGGTTTCCTGCGGGATCGATCCGGACCGGTCGATCCTGTTCAACCAGGCGCAGGTGCCCCAGCATGCCGAACTGCAATGGCTGCTGAACGGCACTGCGCGGATGGGCTGGCTGAACCGCATGACGCAGTGGAAGGACAAGGCCGGCAAGAACCGCGAAGGCGCATCGGTCGCGCTGTTCACCTATCCGGTGCTGCAGGCGGCGGACGTGCTGCTCTATCAGGCGACCCACGTTCCCGTGGGCGAGGACCAGAAGCAGCACCTCGAACTCGCGCGCGACGTGGCGCAGAAGTTCAATAACGACTTCGCGCCAAAGGACGAAAATGGGGAAGAAGCGCCCGTGTTCACCCTGCCCGAGCCGATCATCCCGCCCGAAGCGGCGCGGATCATGAGCCTGCGCGATGGTTCGGCCAAGATGTCCAAGTCCGATCCCTCGGACATGAGCCGCATCAATCTGACCGACGACGCCGACGCGATCATGCAGAAGGTGAAGAAGGCCAGGACTGACCCGGAACCGCTGCCGGGCGAAGTCGAAGGGCTGGCCGGGCGCGCCGAGGCGGCGAACCTCGTGGGCATCTATGCGACGATGGCCGGCGTCAGCGCCGCCGATGTCCTGCGCGATTTCGCGGGGCAGGGCTTCGGCGCGTTCAAGCCGGCGCTGGGCGAGCTGCTGGTCGAGAAGCTGGCGCCGATGGCGGCCCGCTACCGCGAACTGCGCGAGGATCGCGCGGCGCTTGACGCCATCCTGCGCAAGGGCGCGGAAAAGGCGCGGGCGCTGGCGGTGCCCACGCTGGACGCGGCTTACGCGGCGCTGGGGCTGGTCCGCTGACGGGTGCGGACCGGGGGCTGTCCCGTGGTGGAACAGCCCCCGGTCCGGACCGTAAGTTTCCCGCCGGTCACGAAATGTTTCGGCGCCATTCAACGCGCATTCAGCACCTCCCGGCTATCGGGATGTCGTGCTAAGACAGGTGCGTCCGCCTGAACCGGGGCAGCCGGGCCGCTCACAGGAGTCGCGTTGAATGAACAAGAATACCAAGCGGAATCGCGGACTTGCCTTGGTTGCCGTGCCGCTGCTTCTCGCCAGTCTGGGAGGCTGCGCATCGACCTTTGACGCCAAGGTCTCCCGTTTCCAGAGCCAGTTGCCCGCCCCCGCCGGACAGACGTTCGCGATCGTTGCCGAAAACCCGCGCAACCAGGGCGGTCTGGAGTTTTCGCAATACGCCTCGCTGGTCGCGGCGCAGCTGCAGAAGGTGGGCTATGTGCCCGCCGCCAGCCCCGACAATGCCGACCTGATCGTCCACTTCGATTATGGCGTCGATCAGGGGCGCGATCGCGTGCGCACCACCGGCATCGGCCCGGATCCGTTCTGGGGGCCGTGGTACGGCGGCTATGGCCCGGGCTTCTGGGGTCGTGGCGGCTTTTACGGTGGCGGCGGTTTCTATGGCCGTCGCGGCTGGGGTTACGGCTGGTACGATCCGTTCTTCTGGGGCGGTGGCTACAACTCGGTCGACGTGGTGACCGTCTATACCAGCGGGATCGACCTCAAGATCGACAGCCGCGCCGATGGCAAGCGCCTGTTCGAGGGCAAGGCCGAGGCGGCCTCGCAATCGAACCGCCTGCCCTATCTGGTGCCGAACCTGGTCGAAGCGATGTTCACCGATTTCCCCGGCCACAACGGCGAAACGCTGCGCATCTCGGTCGCGCCCGAGAAGAAGACGGTCAAGCAGGTCAAGTAACCGGCCGGCCCTTCCCGCCCGCGCGGGGAGGGCCGCCCTATCGCGCGCCGAACAGCGCGCTGCCGATGCGGACATGCGTCGCGCCCAGCATGATCGCGGTCTCGAAATCGTCGCTCATGCCCATCGAGCGGCCGGACAGCCCGTGGTCGTCCGCCAGCTTGTCGAGCAGCGCAAAGAAAGGCGCGGGTTCGATCCCCGCCGGCGGCACGCACATCAGCCCGGCCAGCGGCAGATCGGCCGCCCGCGCCTCGGTCAGCAGCGCCGGCAGGTCCGCGATCGCGCAGCCGCCCTTCTGTTCCTCTTCCCCGATATTGACCTGCACGAAGCAGGGCAGCCGTCGGCCGACCTTGTCCATCGCCCGGGCCAGCGCGGCGACGAGGCTTGGTCGGTCGAGCGAATGGATGCAGTCGAACAGCCGCACCGCGTCCTCGGCCTTGTTCGACTGAAGCTGGCCCACGAGGTGCAGCGCGATTGCGGGATGCGCCTCGCGGAGCGCGGGCCACTTGGCATGCGCTTCCTGCACCCGGTTTTCGCCGAACACGGTCTGCCCCTGCACGATCAGCGGGAGAATCGCCTCGGCAGGCTTGGTCTTGGAAATGGCGACAAGCGTGACCTCGCCCGCCGGACGCCCGGCGATTCGTTCGGCCTGGGCGATGCGGGCGCGGATGTCTTCAAGCGGAGTGGCTGGCTGGCTCATGGCGCGGTGCTATAGCGCGCGCATGGCGAAGCGCTACCCCGTCCCCCGGATCCTCCTCCTCAGCGATGCGCGCAACGATGCCGCGCTGGCGCGCGCGCTGGGCCGCCTGCCGCGCGGAAGCGGGCTGGTGTTCCGGCACTACCACCTTGCACCGGCCGCGCGCCGCGCGCGATTCGGGGCGTTGCGGCGGTTTTGCCGGCGGCACGGCCACGCCATTCTCCTCTCGGGCGCGGCGGCGCAGGCGCGGGCGTGGGGCGCGGACGGGGCCTATGCCGCGCCGGCGCGTCTGGGCCGGCGCACCGGCGGGTTGCGGTTGGCAACCGCGCATGATCTGGCGGAACTGGGCGATGCGGCCCGCGTCGGGGCGGATGCGGTCTTGCTCTCTCCCGTTTTCGCGACGCGCAGCCACCCCGGCGCGCCCGTGCTGGGACCGGTCCGGTTCCACCTGCTCGCGGCGCTGTCGGGCGTGCCGGTGATCGCGCTTGGCGGGATGAACCGGCGGCGGGCGCGGCGTTTGCACAGCCACGGCTGGGCCGCCATCGACGGCCTTTCGTGATCGCGGGACTCGCTGGATTCCCTTGGATTCTTGACGGTGACTCCCGTTCCGGCGCATGATGGGGCGAAAGGGACAAGGGTCATCATGGCATCTCGTGCAATCATTCCAGGAAGGGCGGGCGCGGATTGGCGCGCGGTTCTGCGCCGCAGCCTGCGTCGCAGCCTGGAACTGATCGGCGGCACCGCGCTGTTCGCGCTGATGCTGTTCCTGGCGCTGGCGCTGACAAGCTACACGCAGACTGACCCTTCGGGCAGCACCGCGGCCGGCGGGCCGGTCGAAAACTGGATGGGGTTGCCCGGCGCCTGGGCGGCGGAGCGCGTGCTGATGCTGTTCGGCGCCGCCTCGGTGCTGCTGCTGCCGCTGTTGTTCGTGTTCGCGCGCCGGCTGTGGGACGCGGCCGGCGACCTGATCGAGGCGGACGAGGACGAAGACCCGACGCCCGATCCGGGCTGGTTGCGGCCGACCGGCCTGCTGATGGTGGCGATGGTGCTGATCGGCACGACGCTGGCGCTGGCTTTCACCGCGCCGCGATTCGGCCTGCCCGCCGGCATGGGCGGCCTGACCGGCCTGATCGGTGCGGCGGCGGTGCGCGCCATCGCCCACCTTGCCGGGCCTGCCGAGGGCTGGATCATTCTTCCCGTCGCGCTGGTGGCGCTGTGCGTTGGCGCGCTGATCGCGGGGCGGGTGTTCGCGTTCGACTGGGCGCGCATGTTCCGCCTGCCGCGCCTGCTGCCGGCGCGCGCGCCGCAGGCGGCGGATGGTGCGGATGCCCCCGCGACGCCCGTTTCCAGAAAGGAAAAGGCCGAGCGGCGCGAGGCGTCGACGGTTACGCCATCAACCCCGCTGGATGTCGAAACCGCGACCGCGCCGCGCCGACCCACCGAAATCACCGATCCCTCGCGCGCGGCGGCGCCCGCCGCCTTCAACGCCAAGGCGCGGCAGGGCGATCTGTTCTCGGAATACGAGCTGCCGGGGCTTGACCTGCTGGTCGAAGCGCCGGCCAGTTCGCAGCCGAAGATCGACAAGCTGGCGCTGGAACGCAACGCGCGCCTCCTCGAGAACGTGCTCGACGATTTCAACGTGAAGGGCGAGATCACCGCCGTCCGCACCGGGCCGGTGGTGACGATGTACGAGCTGGAGCCGGCCCCTGGTATCAAGGCCAGCCGCGTGATCGGGCTGGCGGACGACATCGCCCGCAACATGAGCGCGATTTCGGCGCGCGTATCCTCGATCCCCGGCCGCACCGTGATGGGCATCGAACTGCCCAACGCCGTGCGCGACATGGTCTCGTTCCGCGAGATCGTGGCCTGCGACAAGTTCGTCGACGCCAAGGCGCTGCTGCCGATCATTCTGGGCAAGGACATCGCGGGCGAACCGGTGGTGGCCGATCTGGCCACCATGCCGCACCTGCTGGTGGCCGGCACCACCGGCTCGGGCAAGTCGGTCGGCCTCAACTGCATCCTGCTCTCGCTGCTCTACCGGCTCACGCCGCAGCAGTGCCGCCTGATCCTCGTCGATCCCAAGGTGCTGGAACTCAAGAGCTACGACGACATTCCGCACCTGCTCTCGCCCGTGGTGACCGAGCCGGCCAAGGCCGTGCGCGCGCTGAAATGGGCGGTCGAGGAGATGGAGCGGCGCTACCGCATGATGTCCTCGGTTGGCGTGCGCAACCTGACCGGCTTCAACGAGAAGGTCCGCACCGCCGAAGCCAAGGGCAAGCCGCTGGGCCGGCGAATCCAGGTGGGCTTCGATCCCGATACCGGCGAGGAACTGTTCGAGGAACAGCAGCTCGACTACAAGACGCTGCCGCAGATCGTGGTCATCGTCGACGAGCTGGCCGACCTGATGGTCACCGTCGGCAAGGAAATCGAAGTGCTGATCCAGCGGCTTTCGCAGAAGAGCCGCGCCGCCGGCATCCACCTTATCATGGCGACGCAGCGCCCCTCGGTGGACGTCATCACCGGCGTGATCAAGGCCAACCTGCCCACGCGCATCAGCTTCGCGGTCACCAGCCGCATCGACAGCCGCACCATCCTGGGCGAACAGGGGGCCGAACAGCTGCTGGGCAAGGGCGACATGCTCTACAAGCCCAACACCGACCCCATCAAGCGTGTCCACGGCCCGTTCGTGTCGGACGAGGAAGTGGAGCGCGTGGCCGACCACTGGCGCGCGCAGGGATCGCCCGAATATGTCGATTCGGTCACCGAGGAGCCGGAAGACGGCGGCTTCGGCTTCGACGACATCGATGCCGCGTCCGATAATCCGGAGGACCGCAAGTACCGGCAGGTCTGCCAGCTCGTGTTCGAAAGCCAGAAGGCTTCGGCCAGCTGGATCCAGCGCCAGATGGGCGTGGGCTACAACACCGCGTCGAAATGGATCGAGCGGATGGAAGCCGACGGACTGGTCGGCCCCGCCAACCACGTTGGCCGGCGCGAAATCTATCGCGATCGCGACGGCAACCCGCTGTAGAACCGGACTTTATCGTCCGCCATCGTCATTGCGAGGGGCGAAGCCCCGTGGCAATCCAGAGCCGAACCCGACACCCTGGATTGCTTCGCTAACGCTCGCAATGACGACGTTATCAGGTTCCCGGTATTGACGCCGGGGTCTGGCCGCGACTGCCGGCATTTAAGCGAGTCTTAAAGGTTTCTGCGTATTTACCCTGACACGTGCGGCGAAGTCCGTTGATCGTTGGGGGGCGGTAACAAGGGATAACGCACGTCGTCGAAAGGCGAGTGGTTGTCATGGAAGCTCTGACCCAGTGCTGGTTCACCCGCGTTCACCAACCCGAACGCAAGCGCCATCGTGAGCCCGATGGTTCGGTCAGCAGCCTGTGCCGGCATTGCCATCGCCCGATCATCAGCTGGAACCGCCTGAACTGGTTTCTCGCCGGCGGGTTCAACGTCACGCGGCTGGCGGAAACCGCGGCGCGCTTCATCACCGTGCTCGATCGCGAAGACGACTATATCGTCGCCCGCTATCCGGTGGCGCATTTGCCCGACGAAGCGGCGATCGATGCGTTCAAGCTGCAGCTGCGCGAACAACACGGGATGAACGAGCCGGGCAGTTCGCTGGTGCTGGTCGACAGCGGCCGCAAGAAACGGGGCCGCATGGCATCGCCACCCGCCGGCGTCAGCGGTGCGGAACCGGATAGCCCGCAAAGCGCTTGATCTGCCGCAGCGAGAAGCTGGACCGCATCGCCGAAACGCCGGGCAACCGGGCCAGGCAATCGCGATGGATGCGATCGTATTGGGCGAGATCGACGGCGGCGACGCGCAGCAGGTAATCGGCCGATCCCGACATCAGGTGGCATTCCAGAATGTCGTCAAAATCGCCCACCGCGCGCTCGAAGCGATCCATCGCCTCGCGGCTCTGGCTGGTCAGCGTGATCTCGACGAAGACGAGCATGGTCAGTCCCAGTCGCGCCGGATCGATACGCGCGCTGTAGCCGGAGATGATCCCCTGCGCCTGCAGCGCGTGAATGCGCCTATGACAGGCGGAAGGCGAGAGCGCCGTCACCTCCGCAAGCTCCGCGATGGATCGCGACGAATCGCGCTGCAGCGCTTCAATCAGGGCGACGTCCGCTCGATCCATGCGAAAATTTCCCGCGCAAGGGCTGTAGATCGGGAAATATCATTAGTGCGAACGGTTCGGAAGATACATTCTGGTGAAACTTTCTACGTATTCTGGCGTAATCTTTGCGCGACTTTCGACCCTGCGGGAGAACTCCGATGCGCGTAGGTACCGTCCGCGAAATCAAGAATCACGAATACCGTGTCGGCCTGACGCCCGAGAGCGTGCGCGAACTGGCCGCCCATGGCCATGACGTATGGGTGGAACAGGGCGCGGGCCTGGGCATCGGCGCTACCGACCGCGATTACGAGGCCGCCGGCGCGGTGATCCAGCCCGACGCCCGCGCGGTGTTCGAAGGCTGCGAAATGATCGTGAAGGTCAAGGAACCGCAGGCGATCGAACGCGCGATGCTGCGCGAAGGGCAGATCCTCTACACCTACCTGCACCTTGCCCCCGATCCCGAACAGACCGCCGACCTCGTGCGCTCGGGCGTGACCGCGATCGCCTATGAGACGGTGACCGGGGCCGGCAACACGCTGCCGCTGCTCAAGCCGATGAGCCAGGTGGCCGGGCGCATGTCGATCCAGGCCGGCGCCACCGCACTGGAAAAGGCGCATGGCGGGCGCGGCGTGCTGCTGGGCGGCGTGCCGGGGGTGATGCCGGGCAAGGTCGCGGTGATCGGCGGCGGCGTGGTCGGCTTCAACGCGGCGCAGATGGCGGTGGGGCTGGGCGCGGACGTGACCATTCTCGATCGCGATCCCGAAGCGCTCGAACGGCTGGGAATCCATTTCGAAAGCCGCGCCAAGACCCGCTTTTCCAACAAGGCCAACCTGGCCGAGAGCGTGGCCGAGGCCGACCTCGTGATCGGCGCGGTGCTGATCCCCGGCGCGGCCGCGCCCAAGCTGGTGACGCGCGCCATGCTCGCCACGATGAAGCCGGGCGCGGTGCTGGTGGACGTGGCGATCGACCAGGGCGGCTGTTTCGAGACCAGCCACGCGACGACCCATGCCGAGCCGACCTACCTGGTGGACGGCATCGTCCACTATTGCGTGGCCAACATGCCCGGCGCGGTGGCGCGGACCAGCACCTATGCGCTGAACAATGTGACCCTGCCCCACGCGCTGCGCATTGCCGACCTCGGCTGGCGCGCAGCGCTGCGCGCCGATCCCCACCTTGCCGCCGGGCTGAACGTCCATGCCGGCAAGGTCACGTTCGAGGCCGTGGCGCGTGAACTGGGTTACGAATTCGTGTCTTCGGCTGAAATTCTTCGCTGAGTTAACGCCCTTATAACGTCATGGGCTTAGGCTTCGGGGATGGTCCCGGGCCGCAAGATTCTTGTGCTGCTGGCAGCGTTGCTGGGCTGGCTTGTGCCGGCCGTGGCACTCGCCGCGCCGATCGAGGGCGCGCGGCTGTGCCATGCCGCCGCCGCGATCGGCGAAAGCTATGACGTCGTGGCGGCGCGCGCCGCCCGCTGGTCGTGCAATCCGGGCGGTTGGGACATCGCCGCCGATTCCACCTTCCTGCGCTTCACCTTGCCAGAGAGCGAAGATGATCTGCCGCGCAGTTTCGTGACGCACGCGGTGCGGTTCGAGAAGATCGCGATCACCGCGATCGACGCCGACGGCGCCCGCCGGACGATCGATTACACGCTGCCCGAGGCGCACCACCTGGAAGCCGCGCCGCTGATGAGCATGGCGCTGCCCGAGGTGACCGCCCGCACGCGCGACGTGGTCGTGCGGATCGATCGCCCCTGGGTGAAGGCGATCTTTTCCGAAGCGGGGCTGGACAGCGCACCCGAAGGCACCGGCTGGCCATTGTGGCGCGTGGCGGCGCTGGGCATCGTCTGCGGGATGCTGGTGGTCCCGTTGCTGCTCAACGTGGCGTTCTACAGCGTGCTGCCGGAACGGTTCGTGGTGTGGCATCTCGTGATGGTGGTGGCGATGCTGGCGCAGACCGCGATCGGCACCGGCTTCATCCACCTGGTCATGACCATCCACGATCCGGCCGAAGCGATCATATCCAACGTCTGCTATGCCGCGATGGCGGCGGCGGCGATGATGTTCGCGGCGAATTTCCTCGAACCCGAACGCCTCGACCCGCGCCTGCGCACGTTCATGCGGCGCGCGGCGGCGGTGGTGGCCGTGGTGGGGCTGATTACCACTTCGCAGGCGCCGTCCATGCGCGTGTGGTCGACCATGCTGGTCCACCTCAACATGCTGTTCCCGCTCTGCCTCGTCTCGCTGGCGCTGTACGATGCCTGGCGCAAGGGCAGCCGGATGGTGATCTATCCGCTGCTGGGCTGGACGCCGGCGATGGGCGTGGGCCTGCTGCGCGTCGTCACTTATGTCCTGCCGGGTTCGTCCACGCCCGATGTATCGGTGCTCTATTCCTTCGCGCTGGCGATCGAGGTGATCGTGACGGCGGTGGGCATCGTCGGCCGCTTCATCCTGCTGCGGCAGGAGCGCGATTCGGCGATGACCCGCGCCGAGGAAATGGAAGGCATCGTCGGGCGCGATCCGCTGACCGGGCTCAACAACCGCTTGTCGATCGAGCGTCGGTTCGATGAACTGCTGTCAGGCGGCTTTCGCACCATGGCTGTGATCGATCTCGATCACTTCAAGGACGTCAACGATACCCATGGTCATGCCACGGGCGATGCGGTGCTGAAGGCCACCGCGCGCGCGATCGCCGGGGATCGCGATACCCACGCGATCCGCATGGGGGGCGAGGAGTTCATGCTGCTGCTGCGGGGGCCGTTCGCCGCCGAACGCGCCGAACGCGCGCGCCGGGCGATCACCGCGCGCGTGGCGGCCGAAGTGGCCGGGCTGGACCGGATCGTCACCGCCAGCATGGGGCTGATCGAATACGATGGCGACAACCCCGACCTGGCGGCATTCGACAGCCTCTATGCCCACTGCGACCGCCTGCTCTATGAAGCCAAGCGCAGCGGCCGCAACCGCACGGTGCGCGATCTGCTGGCGGTCCAGACGGCCGAGGCGCTGGTGCAGGCGGTGTCGATTTAGGCAACTCCGGGGCGTTCTCTTGCCCCAGGCGGCCGGACTTATCGCAAGCGGGACGTATCGACCCGCTGGAACGAGGCCCGGCGGACAGGCCCGAGATTGACGTCCTGCCGGAACAGGTGGCGCGCCTCGTCGGCTCCTTCGATGGTGACGCAGACAAGGTGCGTTCCACCCGACAGGAGCGTTTCGATGGCGCTGATCGCGATCGCCTCGCGGTGGCACCGGTCGATCACGTCCTGTTCGGCCAGGTTCAGGTTCATCGCCCGCGTGACTCTGGTTTCGACCGGTTCCGTCCAGGATTTTGCGGGCGCGCGTTTTCTGGACGCCGTGGGGGTCTTGCTCATGGGCGAATCTCCGATGGGGTGGCGTTCAAGGCCTGACGGCGAAGCACCCGGACGACCTCTATCAGGCCCAGATCCGAAGCGCCCACGCGCGTGCGCGGAACATCGATCATGCCCGGATGCATGGAATCCAGGAAGCCATTGGCCGCGCGGCGTCCGCCCAGCAGCACGAAGGCCAGGTTGAATGCTTCGGAACGCCGCTTGAGGGCCTGGGGGTCGCTTATGCCGCTGCTGCCGTGCGCAACGGCGCCAGGGCGGTTCGTGCCGCGCGCGGCCCTCATGATACCGCGCCCGCCGGGACGGCGACGCCGCACCAGTCGGGGTAGGAAGAGACACCCATCTGGTGGCGCAGCCGGTCGATCCGCGTCTGGTAATGCTTCACCAGCCTGTAGGCGCCGGCCCTGGAAACAGCGGGCAGCGATGCCGCCTGCATGATCGAGAGCTGGTGGTGATAAAGAAGATGATTCAGGTCCATCGACATGCTCCGGGCTAATGCGGGAGCGCGACGGTCTCTCAGCCACCCACGTGCAAGACGATAATGGGCGATGGGACGGATATGGGGTGCCAGGGGCCGGATTGCAATCGCAATCAGGCACGGTTCCCATGCGGATCAGGGATTTGCACTTTCCGGCAGGAACGGCGCGGCGACGTCCCGGGGCACGCGCAGCAGGCGGCCCGAGGCGCGGTCGAGCAGCGCCCAGGTGGTGCGCGCGCTGACGATTACCTTGCCGGCGGCGTTGGTGAAGTCCACGCGCCGGTCGAACCGCGCGCCGGTGGGGCCTTCGGGAATGAAGGTTTCCGCCGCCACGCTTTCGCCCGCGCCGATATTGCCGCGATAATCGATCTCGTGCCGGGTCACGACCCAGACGTAGGCGGCCTTGTGCGCGGGCGATGCCACCGCTTCCCAGTGCGCCACCGCGATGTCCTGCACCCATTGCAGCCAGACCGCGTTGTTGACGTGGCCCAGTTCGTCGATGTGCTGCGGCGCAGCGGTGAAGGTCAGGCGGTGGCGATTGCTCATGCGCGGGGCCTCAGGCCTCTACGCCGAGCTGCCACAGGATGAAGGCGAATTCCTCCGCGGTTTCCTTCAGGCTTTCGAACCGGCCGGACTTGCCGCCGTGGCCGGCGCCCATGTTGGTCTTGAGCAGCAGTTCGCGGCCGTCGGTCTTCATCTCGCGCAGCTTCGCCACCCATTTGGCCGGCTCCCAGTAGGTCACGCGCGGATCGTTGAGGCCCGCCGTCACCAGCAGCGGCGGATAGGCCTGGCGCTGCACCTGGTCATAGGGCGAATAGGACAGGATCAGTTCGAACGCGGCCTTGTCCTCGACCGGGTTGCCCCATTCGGGCCATTCGCCCGGCGTCAGCGGCAGGCTTTCGTCCAGCATGGTGTTGAGCACGTCGACGAACGGCACATGCGCCGCCACCGCCCCCCACAGGCCCGGATCGGAATTGATCACCGCGCCCATCAGCTCGCCCCCGGCCGATCCGCCGGAAATGCTGATCCGGCCCGCTTGCGTGAACCCGCGCGCAATCAGGCCCTTCGCCACGTCCACGAAATCGTTGAAGGTGTTGGTGCGCTGTTCCAGCTTGCCCGCCTTGTACCAGGCGCGGCCCAGATCGTCGCCGCCACGGATATGCGCGATGGCATAGGCGAAGCCGCGATCGACGAGGCTGAGGCGCGAGGTCGAGAAGCCCGGGCCGATGGCGATGCCATAGGCGCCGTAGCCATAGAGATGCAGCGGCCCGCCGGGCGCGCGGTCCTTGCGCCAGACCACGCTGACCGGCACCAGCGTGCCATCGCGCGCCGCGATTTCCAGCCGCGCGGTATCGTAGAGCGAGGCGTCATAGCCCGAAGGGATTTCCTGCACTTTCAGCAGGGTGAGGCTGCGGGTGGCGACATCGTAGTCATAGACCGAGGCCGGGCTGACCATCGATTCATATCCGACGCGCAGCACCGTCATGGCCCATTCGGGATTGTCGCCGAGGCTTGCCTCGTAGCTTGCTTCGGGGAATGCGATCGGCTCGATCCTGGCGGGATCGTCGTAATAGCGCACCTCGATCCGGTCCAACCCGCGCACGCGCCCTTCGACCACATAGAAATCGCGGAACAGTTCGAAGCCGGTGAGGTAGAAATCGTCGCTGCCCGCGATCAGCGTGGTCCAGTTGCCCGGATCGGCCAAAGGCGCCGTGGCGAGGCGGAAGTTCTCGTGCGTATCATTGGTGTGGATGTAGAGCACGCCGTCGCGCTCATCGACATCGTATTCCACCCCCTTGGCACGCGGCTTGACGAGGATCGGCGGGGCCAGCGGATTGGCGGCGGGGATCAGGCGCGTTTCGCCGGTCTCGTGGTCGCCGGTCGAGACGATGAGCCATTTCTCGTTGGCCGAAAGCGCGGCGCCGACGCGGAAGCCCTCGTCATCCTCGTGGTACAGTTCGACGTCGCTTTCGACCGGCTGGCCCAGCCAGTGCAGCCGCGCGTTGTCCGTGCGCCAGTTCTCGTTGGCGAGCGAATAAACGAGGCCCCTATCGTTCGCGACCCAGATCAGGCCGGACAGCGTACCCGGAATTTCATCGGGCAGCACTTCGCCGGTGGCGATCACCTTGATCCGCGCGGTGAAGCGTTCGGAGCCGTTGTCGTCGACCGACCAGGCCAGCCGCGTGCCGTCGTTCGAAACCGCGATCGCGCCCAGGCGGAAGTAGTCCAGCCCTTCGGCCAGCGCCACTTCATCGAGAATCAGTTCGTCGGCGCTGCCATCGTCCGCCGCGCCCACCGGGCGGCGCCACCACTTCTTGTATTCGGCCCCTTCCTCGAACTCGATCCAGTAGAGCCAGTTGCCGTCTTTCTGCGGCACCGACTTGTCGGCCTCCTTGATGCGCCCGCGCATTTCCCGGAACAGCGCGTCGATCACCGGCTGCCGGTCGGCCATGCGGCTTTCGAACCAGGCGTTTTCGGCTTCGAGATGGGCGAGCACGGCCTTGTCGGTGACTTCGGGATAGCCGGGATCGCGCAGCCAGGCGTAATCGTCGGTCACCGTGATGCCATGGTGCGTGATGCTGTGCGGTTTCTTCGCGGCGACAGGAGGTGTGGCAATGCTCATTCCCCGCATCTATGTTGCCTCCATGATGCCCGCAAGGCGGGCCGCCTTCATTCAGGACGATCCCATGTTGATGCACACTCACGAAGCCCGCCTCGATGCCCTGCGCAAGCAACTGGCGCAGGACGGCCTTGATGGCTTCGTCATCCCGATTTCCGACGAGCACATGAGCGAATATGTTGGCGCCTATGCCCAGCGGCTGGCGTGGCTGACCGGCTTTGGCGGCTCGGCCGGCACCGCGGTCGTGCTCAAGGACGAGGCCGCGATCTTCGTCGACGGGCGCTATACCCTGCAGGTGCGCGAGCAGGTCGATGGCAGGCTCTACAGCTACCAGTCGGTGCCGCAGACCAGCCCCGCCGCGTGGCTGGGGGAACATGCGCCGGAAGGTGCGCGGATCGGCTACGACGCCTGGCTTCATGGCCGGCCGTGGGTGGAAGCGGTGGCGAGCGCGTTGTCCGTGCGCGGCGCGCGGCTGGTGCCGGTGGAGAGGAATCCCGTCGATGCGGTCTGGGCGGACCGGCCCGCGCCATCGATCGCGCCGGCGCTGGTTCATGGCGACGAACACGCCGGCCAGTCCGCGTCCGAAAAGCGTGCGGCGGTGGCGGAGTGGCTGGCGGAGCGCAAGCTGGACGCGGTCGTCGTGTCCGCGCTCGATTCGATTGCCTGGTTGCTCAATATCCGGGGCGCGGATGTGGAACGCACGCCGGTGGCGCTGTCATTCGTCCTGGCGCATGCCGATGGCACTGCCGATCTGTTCATCGCGCCCGAAAAGGTCACGCCGGCGCTGGTCCAGCACCTGGGCAACGCGGTGCGTATCCACGATCGCGAGGCGTTCGTGCCCGCGCTCGGGGCCATGGCGGGCAAGCGCATCGCGGTTGACCCGGAGCGCGCCGTCGCGGCGATCTTCGCCACGCTCGATCGCGCCGGGGCCAAGACCATCGCGCTGACCGATCCCGTGGTGCTGCCCAAGGCAATCAAGAACGAAGTCGAGAAGGCGGGCCAGCGCGCGGCGCAGGCGCGGGATGGAGCCGCCGTTTCGCGCTTCCTGCACTGGCTCTCGGTGGAAGCGCCGCGCGGCGGCGTGACCGAACTGGCGGCGGCCGACCGACTCGAAGCCTTCCGCGCCGAAGGCGGATTGCTGCGCGACCTGTCGTTCGACACGATCTCCGGCGCGGGGCCGAACGGTGCGGTCGTCCACTATCGAGTCAGCGAGGAAACCAACCGCACGCTGGAGCCGAACAGCGTCTATCTCGTCGATTCGGGCGCGCAGTATGTCGATGGCACCACCGACATCACCCGCACGGTCTGGGTCGGTCCGGGGCAGCCGCCGGCCGAGGTCCGGGACCGGTTCACACGCGTGCTCAAGGGCCATATCGCGCTGGCGCGGGCGGTGTTCCCCAAGGGCACAGCGGGCAGCCAGCTCGACAGCTTCGCCCGCCAGTTCCTGTGGTCGGCGGGGCTGGATTACGCGCACGGTACCGGGCACGGCGTCGGCAGCTTCCTGTCGGTGCACGAAGGGCCGCAGCGCATCGCCAAGGCGGCGGGCGGGCAGGCCGGCACCGGCCAGGTGCTGATGCCGGGCATGATCCTGTCGAACGAGCCGGGCTATTACAAGACCGGCGCCTATGGCATCCGCATCGAGAACCTCGTGCTGGTGGAGCCGCGCGACATCGCCGGCGCGGAAGGCGATTTCTATGGCTTCGAGACGCTGACGCATGTTCCGATCGACCGGAACCTGGTGGATGTCGCCCTGCTTACGCCCGACGAGCGGGCGTGGTGGAACGCGTACCACGCGCGCACGCTCGCGCTGCTTTCGCCGCAGCTCGAAGGCGCGGATCGCGGCTGGCTGGAAAGCGCCTGCGCGCCGCTTTGAGAGGTACTATGTTCGTGTTATGTTCCATCCATCATGATTCGCTGAAGGGAGAGTTTAGATGATCGGATACGTAACGCTGGGCACCAATGACCTGGAACGCGGTGCGAAGTTCTATGATGCGCTGACTGCGGAACTGGGCGTGGGCCGGATGATGGAATGGGATGGCGCGATTGCCTGGGGCGCGCCCGGCGGTGGCGCGGGCATCGGCCTTACCAAGCCCTTCGACGGCAATGCCGCCTCGGTCGGCAATGGCGTGATGGTGGCGTTCGAGGCGAAGGACAAGGAACAGGTGGTCCGGCTGCACGCGATCGCGCTGGCCAACGGCGGCACCTGCGAAGGCGAACCGGGGCCGCGCGGCGATGGCGGGTTCTATGCCGCCTATTTCCGCGATCCCGATGGCAACAAGCTCAACGCCTTCCTCATGGCGGCGCCGGAATGACGGAGATCGGGGCCGGCCACCGGCTGGCGGAAAACCCGGTCCATCTCGGCCTCGGCGCACGCGCCGTGGCCGAGCCGGCCTTCACCGGAATGGAGTGGTACGCCGGCTATGTCGCGCGCCATGCCGGTGACGGGAAGGAAGGGCGGCTGGTTAGCCTGTTCCGTTTCGCCGAAAGCTGGGACAGCTGGGAAATGCACCCGGCCGGCGACGAAGTGGTGCTGTGCCTGTCGGGCGAAATCGTGCTGCATCAGGAGTTTCCCGACGGCCGGCTGGAGCAGGTCCGGCTCGCGCCCGGCGACTATGCGATCAATCCGCCGGGCGTGTGGCACACCGCGGATATCGTGGCCACGGATGCCGCGGGCGAGGCGTCGGCGCTGTTCATCACGGCGGGTGTCGGGACCGAGCATCGCGCCCGGTAACGACGGGGTGAGGGGACCGGGCGGGGCCTTCGCTTGCCGCCACATGAACGGTCTCTTTTGAACGCGACAAATTACGACAATGTCGGGCCGGCGCCGGGATATTTGCGCGACAACTGCTCCCTATACCTTGCTCATGGACGTTGCGAAGGTCGCCAGCCTTCCCCTGAAGGGGTCCCCTCCCTCCCTCTCGCCCCTTCATGGCGGCCTCGCAACGCCCTCCCATTGCTGCACACACGGGAGTCAGGATCGATGAAGAAGATTGTTCTGGGCATCTCCGCCGCCGCGCTCGCGCTGGGCGCCGGTGCCCTCTATGCCGCACCCGACGCGCCAGCGGGCGATGTCACCTGGGCCGAAGCCAAGGCCAAGGCCGACGAGATGTGGGCGAAGCTCGACGTCAACAAGGACGGCAAGCTCGACCAGGCCGATCGCGACGCCAGGGTCATGCAGAAGTTCGACGCGATCGATACCAACCATGATGGGGCGATCAGCCGCGACGAGTTTCTGGCCCATCACAATGCGATGCGCGGCCCCGGAGCCGATGGTCCGGGCGCCGGTCCGGCCGAAGGCCATCGCTGGCATCGCGGCGGACGCGGTGGTCCGCAAGGACATGGCTCCGGTCCGGGCGGATCTGGCATGCATGGCGCCATGATGGGCGGTCCAGGCATGGTACTGCGCATGGCCGATGCCAACAAGGATGGCGTTGTGACCAAGGCCGAGTACGATGCGGCCGTGAAGGCGCATTTCGACAGGGTCGATACCAACCATGACGGCAAGATCAGCAAGGAAGAACGCAAGGCCGCGCGCGATGCGATGCGCGCCCGCTTCGGCCGCGGGCCGGGCGGGCCGGGTGCCCCGGGCGGCGACATGCCTCCGCCTCCCCCTCCGGGCGAATGACGGGGAGCGGCGAAGCGCATGAATGAACCTTCGCCGATCCGGGTCCTGCTCGTCGACGACGAGGCGGCCCTGCGCGAGCCCCTGGCGGACTACCTCGTCCGCCAGGGGTTTGCCGTAACGCAGGCCGGCACCGCCGCCGAGGCGCGCAGCCGGCTGGTGGAAGCGGCCTTCGACATCGTGCTGCTCGACATCATGATGCCGGGCGAGGACGGGCTGTCGCTGTGCCGCCATCTGGTCGAGGCGCGGCAGATCCCGGTGATTTTCATCACCGCCAAGGGCGAGGCGACCGACCGCATCGTCGGGCTGGAAATCGGCGCCGACGACTACGTGGTCAAGCCGTTCGATCCGCGCGAACTGGTCGCGCGCGTGCGCAGCGTGCTGCGGCGCGCGGTGCGGCAGGCGGCGGAACCGACCGACGCGGTGGTCTATGAATTCGAAGGCTGGCAGCTCGATCCGCTCAAGCGCCGGCTGACCGACCCGGAAGGCGCGCTGGTGGCGATTTCCTCCGCCGAGTTCCGCCTGCTGATGGCCTTCCTCGACCATCCGCGCCAGGTGCTGGACCGTGATCGCCTGCTCGACATGGTGCAGGGGCGCGAGGCGCATCTGTTCGACCGCGCCGTCGATAACCAGATCAGCCGCCTGCGCCGCAAGGTGGAAGTGGACAGCCGCAATCCGCAACTGATCCAGACGGTCTGGGGTGGCGGCTACATGCTGGCCACCGAAGTGCGCAAGATCGCGTCGCGGGGGTAGTCGCTTGTTTCGAGACCTGCCCCGCGCCTTTTCCCGTTTCGTGCCCTGGCCGCGCAGCCTGCAGGGGCAGATGCTGTTCGCCATCGCCATTGCCTTGCTGATCGCGCAGAGTCTTTCCGCGGCGCTGATCTGGCGCGCGCAGCATGAACGGCACGTGGGGGCGCTGGTGAACTCCGCCGCCTTCCGTCTGCTTGGCCCTCCGCTCTATGGCGGGGAGGCTGGCGAACGGGGCGGAATGCGGCGCGATCGCGGGCCGGAAGCGCGCGAAGGCGGTCCCCCGGGGGCGCCCGGCTTCCGGCACCGTCCACCACCGCCCGACGACGGCTACCGGTTGCCACGCCCCTTGCGCGTGCGCGTGGACAATGCCAGCCCCGAACAGCCCGGCGACCGGCGGATCGCCGCGGCCGAGAAGAATCTGACCGAAGTGCTGGAAAACCAGGGCGTCGCGGTGTCGCAAGTGGTCGTGCTCGAACGCGATCCCCACCAGGACAATGTCATTGCCGAATGGTGGGAGCAGCAGCGCCACCGTTTCGCCGCCTTCAGCAATGGCGATCCTCCGCCGCGTCTGGTCATCGCCTCGTTCAAGCGCCCCGACGGCACGTGGCTGTCCGCGCGCGTCCTGACGCCCGCCGACGAGCGGCAATTGCTGATCTCGTTGCTGTGGCAGACCGTGCTGCTCTATCTTGTGCTGGTCGGCGCGGTGGCGCTGATACTGCGCCGCATCGCGCAGCCGCTCAAGGCGCTCACACGGCGGGTGGAGGCCTTCGCCCGCGACCGAAGCGTCGATGGCCAGCTCGTCCCCGGCGGGCCGGAAGACATCCGCCGCCTGATCGAGGCGCACAACGCGATGGAAGGGCGCATCGCCGGCCTGCTCGACGAAAAGGACGTGATGCTGGGGGCGATCGGGCACGATCTGAAAACGCCGCTGGCCGCGCTGCGCGTGCGGATCGAGGCGGTGGAGGATGATGCCGAGCGCGGCCGGATGGCCAAGGTGATCGAGGACATCAACCGCTCGCTGGACGATATTCTTTCGCTGGCGCGCGTCGGCCGCCCCTCCGATCCGCTGGAAATGACCGAACTGTCCGCGCTGGTGGCCGACGTGGCCGACGAGTTCGAGGACATGGGCGAGGACGTGACGCTGGGCGATACCGCGCGCATCGTGTTGCCGGTGCGGGCAACCTGGCTGCGCCGCGCGATGCGCAACCTGGTGTCCAACGCCCTGCGCTATGGCCAGCGCGCGCGCGTGTCGCTGGCGCGCGAGGGCAATCAGGCGGTACTGCGGGTCGAGGATGACGGGCCGGGGATTCCCGAAGGCGAGATCGCCCGGATGATGGAGCCGTTCACACGGCTCGAAGCCTCGCGCAATACCGCGACCGGCGGCACCGGATTGGGCCTGACGCTGGCGCGCGCCATCGCCGACCAGCACGGCGGATCGCTGGTGCTGGCGAATCGCGTGGAAGCGGGCCGGATCGCAGGGCTGGTGGCGACGCTGCGCCTGCCCGTGACCTGATTGACGGGTATATCCCGGCACGCGAGGGGCGTGCCGGGATAGGGATTTATGCCAAGCTGCTAAGATGCTGACGCATCACAGCTTGGAAATGCTCAAGCGCCGCACGGGCTTAGCCGAAATGCCGTGAGTGATGCTCACCGCATTTCGGCTTACTTGATCTTCGCCACCGCCGCGGACAGTTCCGCGCCGCGCGCGTCCTTGAGCACGCCGCAATCGCGGACCCGCTCGATGGTGCGTTCCAGTTCCAGCGCGCCGCTGCGGCCGGCGAAGCGGGGGCGCAGGGCCTCGAATTCCTTCGCCTGATCGACCGAGCAGAATCCGGCCAGCGTCGAGGGCAGCCGCGCGGCGAGGAAGATGCCGCCGGCGCCATTGAGCATCTCGTCGAGATGCGCCTTGAGCCATGTGTAGCCGACCTCGCGTGTTTCGGGTGTCACCAGAATGCCGGCGATCATGCTGAGTCGTTCGCTGGGGCGCAGCCGGGCGTCCTTGAACCCGTCGAGCACCCAGCGCGCGGTATCGGCATCGCCGCTGGCGGCCACGGCGCGCAGGGCGCTGGGGCGGAACACCGGGTCTTCCGAACCAAGCGCGATATCCGCCAGCTTCTGCGCGCCCGCCAGCTTCGCCTGGCCCAGCCATGCCCGCATCCCCGATCCGTAGAACGCGGGATCGAGCGCGGCCTTGTCACCGCCGAGCAGCGCCTCCGCCGCCGTGGCGAGCCGCGCCCGCAGCGCCGGATCGCGCGCCGTGTCCGACAGGGTGGCGACCAGCGCCACGCGGCGCTGCGCCTTGTCGGGATCGTCGCCGGCATGGGCGCCGGCGCGGGGATCAAAGCCCATCGCTTCAAGCTGCGGGGCATAGAGCGTATCGACGAAGCGCCGGAACGCGGGCTTGGCGGCTTCGTCGATCACGCCGCGCGCGGCCATCGCTTCGAGCAGCGATGTGGCGTTGCCGCTGGCGTAGCTGTCCGGATTGCGGGCCAGTGCTGCCGACGCGGCGATCACTTGCGCGGGCGTGGCGCGCCCCGCCATGAAGCTGGCCGCGACGCTGTCTTCCAGCGCTTGGGCCTCGCCGCCCGGCAGGCTGGCCGCGCTGGCGATCAGCGTGTCCCATTCGGCCGCGGGCAGTTCGAAGCGATAGTATCCGGTGCCGCCGGCATTGGGCATCACCGGCCCCTTGCCCTTCAGCGTCAGCTTCATCGTCGGCCCGGTCATCAGCGAACACTGGCGATCGTCCCCCTGCCGCGCGCAGAGGGGAATGCCCCATTGCATCGCGGGGGCGGGGGTACCGAGCCGGACGTAGCGGCTTTGCGTTACCGTCCAGGCGCCGTTCTTGCCGTCCGCGAACGTCACCAGCGGCACGCCCTGCTGGTCGGTGAAGCTCTGCATCGCCGAAAGGATGCGCGGATCGCCCGCCGCATCGGCCATCGCGCCGAAGAAGTCCGCGCTGGTGGCGTTGCCATAGCGGTGCTTCGCCATGTAGCCGCGCACGCCATCGCGGAAGCGCGTATCGCCCATGAATGCGGCGATCATCGCCACCACATGCCCGCCCTTGCCATAGGTGATCGTATCGAACGCGGCATCGATATCGGCGTTCTTCGGGATTGGCTGGTGGATAGGGCGGCCGGCGATCAGCGCGTCGATGTTCATCGCGCCGAAGCCTTCTTCCAGCGCGCCCGCGCCGATGTTGAGGTCCGGCCGCCATGCGTTGCCGATGCGGAAGCCCATCCAGTTGGCGAAGCTTTCGTTCAGCCAGATGTCGTCCCACCACGCCGGGGTGACGAGATCGCCGAACCACTGGTGCGCCAGTTCGTGCGCCACCACCATGCCGAAGGTGCGCTTCTGACTGGTCGATGCCTTGTCGTCCATCACCAGGATGGAGTCTTCGTAAAGGTCGGCGCCCGCGTTCTCCATGGCGCCGGGCATGATCGGCGCGGTGATCTGGTCGAGCTTGGGATAGGGGAAGGACTGGCCGAAATAGGCTTCCAGGTGCTGGACGATGCCCTTGGTGCCTTCCAGCGCGAAGGCCAGCTTGTCGGCGTTCTGCTTCGTCGAGACCACGCGGATGGGCAGCGGTGCGGCGCGCTGCGGCGTGGCCGGCACGGTGCCTTCGACCGTGGCGAACGGCCCGACCATCATCGCCACGAGATAGCTCGGCAGCGGCAGCGTCGGCGCGAAGGTGTGGACGGCCATGCCGTTTTCGGTTCGCGTCGCGGTTTCCGGCGCGTTGCTTACCGCCTTGAGGCCGGCGGGGGTGCGCAGGGTGACCGTCCACGGCGTCTTGAAGCCGGGCTCGTCGAAGCCGGGGAAGGCGGCGCGCGCGTCGATCGATTCGAACTGGGTCCAGCTGTACCAGTCGTCGCCCACTTTCACGCGGAACATGCCGGCCGGCCCTTCGCCGAACGGCGCGTCGTAATCGAAGGCGAAGGTCACCGCGCCGGCGGGCAGCGCTTCGGGGAAGGTCAGCAGCGCGACCCCGGTGGGATCGACTTGCGCGAACGTGCCGGTCAGAGTCTTGCCGCCGGCCGTGGCGGTGACGCGCGAAACCTTCAGTTCCTTGCCGTGCAGCCAGACGAAGCGGCTGGCCTTGCGGCTGGTGGCGTCGATCTCGACGTGGCCGGAAAACCGCTCCTTGGCCGGATCGATGGTCAGGTCCAGCCGGTAGGTGGAGGGCACGACCGAACCGTCGAGCTTGCCGGCGGGCATCGGGCCGGCTTCGACGGGAATGGATGGGGCGGGAATGGCTGTGGCGGGCGGGGTGGCCGTTTCGGCGTGGGCGAGGGGAATCGCGGCACAGCTCGCAAGCATGGTCGCGGCAAGGAACAAGGAGCGCATGAAAGCCTTTCCGGAAATGGAAAATGCGCCTGACTAGGGTCTAACCGGTTTCAGGCGCAACCGCGTTCGACGGACACCCGATGGCGTTCGTCGAACATTTGCGGCCAGGCCGGAGCGATCAGCGCAGCAATCCGCCCAGCAGGCCGCGCGCGAAGCGGCCAAACGCGGCGCCGCCCAGGCTGGTGGCGACCGAGCCGACCACCGCGCTGAGACCGGATTCGACGGGCGAGGCACGGGTTTTCTTGCCGCTGATCTGCGCGGCGATTACCGCGCCGGCGGACGAAGCCACCGCACCGATCGCCGCCTTGCCGGCCTTGTCCCACAGCGAGGGCGACTGGCGTGGCGCCGCGCGCTGCGCCTCCGTGCCCTGTTCCTGCACCTGCTGCGCGGCGGCGGCGGCATCGGCGGCCTTCTTGGCCAGCACTTCGGCGGCGGATTCGCGGTTCACCGCCGTATCGTACTTGCCTTCCACCGGGCTGGACGCCTGGATCGCCGCGCGTTCGGGCGCCGAGACCGGCCCCAGCCGCGAACGCGGCGGCGCGATCAGCGTGCGCTGGACCACGCCGGGCGCGCCATCGTCATCCAGGGTGGAAACCAGCGCCTCGCCCACTTTCAGTTCGGTGATCGCCTTTTCCACGTCGAGATCGGGGTTGATGCGGAAAGTCTGCGCCGCCGCCTTGATCGCCTTCTGGTCGCGCGGGGTGAAGGCGCGCAGCGCGTGCTGCACGCGGTTGCCAAGCTGGCCGGCGATCTTTTCGGGAATGTCGATCGGGTTCTGGGTGACGAAATAGACGCCCACGCCCTTGGAGCGGATCAGGCGGACGACCTGCTCCACCTTGTCGAACAGCGCTTCGGGCGCATCGTCGAACAGCAGGTGCGCTTCGTCGAAGAAGAACACCAGCACGGGCTTTTCGGGATCGCCCACTTCGGGCAGCGCCTCGAACAGTTCGGACAGCAGCCACAGCAGGAACGTGGCGTAGAGCTTGGGGCTCTGCATCAGCTTTTCGGCGGCGAGGATGTTGACCAGGCCCCGGCCCTTGTCGTCGGTGCGGATGAAGTCGTGGATCTCGAACGCCGGCTCGCCGAAGAAGCGGTCCGCGCCCTGGCTTTCGAAGGCGAGCAGCTGGCGCTGGATCGCGCCGACGCTGGCCTTGGTGACGTTGCCGTACTTGGTGGCGAGTTCGCCCGCGTTTTCCGCGCAGGCGACCAGCACCGCCTGCAGATCGTCCATGTCGATCAGCAGCAGGCCGTTTTCGTCGGCATAGCGGAAGGCGATGTTGAGCACGCCTTCCTGCGTTTCGTTCAGGCCCATCAGCCGCGCCAGCAGCAGCGGCCCCATTTCCGAGATCGTGGTGCGGATCGGGTGGCCGCTTTCGCCATAGAGATCCCAGAACACCGCCGGATTGTCGGAATAGGCATAGTCGGTGATGCCCAGTTCCTTGGCGCGGGCTTCCAGCTTGTCGGCGTTCTTGAAAGTCGGGCTGCCCGGCATGGCGATGCCCGAAAGATCGCCTTTCACGTCGGCCAGGAACACTGGCACCCCGCGCGTGGAAAACTGTTCGGCGATGCCCTGGAGCGTCACCGTCTTGCCGGTGCCGGTCGCGCCCGCGACCAGCCCGTGCCGGTTGGCCCGGCCGAGCCGCAGCACCTGCCGTTCGCCGTTGACGCCGAGGCCAAGGTAGATATCGTCCATGTAACAGTCGTCCCCGCAAGAAAGCGTCCGGTCCCGCCACGGGTTTACGAACATGCGGCGCGCGGTGCGAGAGGTTTTTGCATCCGCGGCGGTGTGCCGCTAAAGCGCGCGCCACCGGCCATGGACCAGACGCCTTTCATCCTGCTTGACGATGCCCGCAGCCACGGGGCCAGCGACGCGCGCATCTATCGCGATCCGCGCGAGATCGTGGTCGCGCGCCGGCCGGTGGAGGTGGCGCAGGCGCTCGCCCGGATCGGTGCCGAACCCGGCGAATGGGCGGGCTACATCGCCTATGAGGCCGGGCTGGCGCTGGAGCCGCGCCTGCTGCCGTTGGCTGCCGCGCGCACCGGCGCGACGGGGCCGCTGGTGTGGTTCGCGCGTTTCGCCACGGTGGAGACCATTCCGGCCGATGCGGTGGAGGAATGGCTGGAGCGGAACGGCGCAGGCCCCGGCCAGCTCGGTCCGCTCGATCCGCAAGTCTCGATCGGCGGCTATGGCCGCGCGTTCGATCGGGTGCAGGAAGCGATCCGGGCGGGGGACATCTATCAGGCGAACCTCACCTTTCCGCTCGGCGGAAGCTGGCATGGCGATCCGCTGGCGATCTATGCCGCGATCCGCCGCGATGCGCGTGCCGGCTATGGCGGGGTGTGCTGGGACGGATCGCACTGGCACCTGTCGTTCTCTCCCGAACTGTTCTTCGCTTTGAAGGACGGCCTCGCCACGGTTCGCCCGATGAAGGGCACCGCGCCGCGCGGCGAAACGCCCGGACAGGACGAGGCGTTCCGCGCCGGGCTGGCGGGCAATGCCAAGGACCGCGCGGAAAACCTGATGATAGTGGACCTCATGCGCAATGACCTGTCGCGCGTGGCGGTGCCCGGCAGCGTCCGCGTCGAAGAACCTTTCGCGATCGAGAGCTATCCCACCGTGCACCAGATGGTCACCACCGTCCGCGCCCGGTTGACCGCTGGCGCGGATGCGCGCGAACTGGTGCGCGCGATCTTTCCGTGCGGGTCGATCACCGGCGCGCCCAAGATTCGCGCGATGGAACTGATCGACGCGGCCGAACGCGATGCGCGCGGCCCCTATTGTGGCGCGTTCGGCCGGATTGACCCCTCTGGTGATGCGGCATTCAATGTGGCAATCCGCACGGTGCGCCTCGATCCCCGGACGGACCGCGCGGTCATGGGGGTGGGCTCGGCGGTCGTGGCGGATTCCGCGATGCTGGGCGAATGGCGGGAATGCGTGGTAAAGGGGGATTTCTTGCGCCTGTCCGCCGGCAATGCCGATCTGATCGAAACGATGGCCTTCGATCCCGCGCAGGGCATCGCGCTGCTCGAACTGCATCTGGAACGCGTCAAGGCGAGCGCGGCCGCGCTGGGTTTCGCGTTCGATCGCCATGCCGCGCGCAATGCCATCCATGCGCTGTGCTTCGATCTGGAAGCGCCGTCGAAAGTGCGGCTGGTGGTGTCGAAGGCCGGCGCGCTGGCGCTGGAGGCATCGGCGCTGCCCGTACCCGCCGACGGGCCGGTGACGTGCGCCGTGCTTCCGCTGCCGGTGGCCGAGGGCGACTGGCGGCTGCGCCACAAGACATCGGATCGCGGTTTCTACGAAGCGGCGCTGCGCGCGGCCAAGGCGGCCGGCGCGGGGGAGGCGCTGTTCCTGCGCGATGACGGTCTGCTGACCGAAGGCAGCTTCACCAATATCTTTGTCGAGCGGGAGGGTCTGCTGCTCACCCCGCGTGCCGAACATGGCCTGCTTCCGGGCGTGCTGCGCCGCAGCCTGATCGAGAGCGGGCGCGCGGCGGAGGCCGACCTGACGCTGACCGATCTTTCCGGCGGCTTCTTCATTGGCAACGCCCTGCGCGGCCTGCTGCCGGCGCGGCTGCTCGGCGAACCGGCATGACCGACCCCATCCTGAGCCGCGCGCTGGCGCGCATCGCGCCGTCGCGCACCAACGCGATAACCGACCGTGCAATGGAATTGCGCGCCGAAGGGCGCGACATCATATCGCTGTCCGTCGGCGAACCCGATTTCGCCACGCCGTCCCATGTCGTGCAGGCGGCGAAGGACGCGCTCGACGCCGGCGACACGAAATATACCGCCGTTCCGGGATCCGCCCGGCTGCGCGCGGCGGCGGCGCTCCATTTCGAGCGCGATCTCGGCATCATCGTTCCGCCGGCACAGGTCATCGTCAGCGCGGGGGGCAAGCAGGCGATCTTCCACGCGCTGCTCGCCACGCTCGATCCGGGCGACGAGGTGCTGATCCCCAGCCCCTGGTGGGTCAGCTACCCGGAAATCGTGCGTTTCGCCGGCGCGACGGTGGTGGACCTGCCGACGCGGGCGGACGGGGGTTTCCGCATCAGCGCCGCGCAGCTCGAGGCCGCGATCACGCCCGCCACGCGCTGGCTGCTGCTCAACAGCCCTGGCAATCCCACCGGCGCGACCTATCCGGCCGAGGAACTGCGCGCGCTGGGCGACGTGCTGCGCCGTCACCCGCGCGTGCTGGTGATGAGCGACGATATCTATGCGCCGCTCCGCTATGGCGCGGGGGCGCACGCCACGCTGGCGGTGGAATGCCCGGACCTGGCCGATCGCGTGCTGACCGTGTCCGGTGTCTCCAAGAGCCACGCGATGACCGGCTTCCGCATCGGCGTCGCCGCCGGGCCGCTGTGGCTGATCAACGCCATGGCGCGGCTGCAATCGCATTCCTCCGGCAATCCGGCCTCGATCAGCCAGGCGGCGGCTGTCGCCGCGTTTGAAGGCCCGCAGGAATTCCTGCTCGACTGGCGCGAACGGTTCCGCGCGCGGCGCGACCTGTGCGTGGCGGCGATCAACGCGATTCCGGGGCTTTCGACCCCGGTTCCCGATGGCGCGTTCTATTGCATGGTCGATGCCGCGCCGCTGATGGCGCGCTTTGGCGGCGAAGGCCCCCACGCGGACGAGGCGCTGTGCCTGCATCTGCTGGAACAGGGCGTCGCCGTGGTCGCGGCTTCGGCATTCGGCGGGCGCGACGGCTTTCGCATCAGCTTCGCGGCAGACGAGGCGACGCTGGAAGAAGCCTTGCGGCGCATTGCCGACGCCGTGGTATGATCCCGCCGCCAGTTGCCGTTCTCCCCGGGCCGGTCGCAGACGGCACGCGGGCGCGCGTGCTTCAACAAGCCCAGCATGAACGGATTTTTGCGCGATGATCGATTTTTCCATCCTGTTCGAAGACGGCGAAGCGCTGGTGATCGACAAGCCCGCCGGCTTGCCGCTCGACCGGCCGCGCGCGGGCGGTCCGTGCCTGGAGGATCATCTCGATGATCTGCGCTTCGGCTTCCAGCGCGAGCCGTTTCCGGTCCACCGGCTCGATCGCGATACCTCCGGCTGCCTGCTGCTGGCGCGCAACCCCAAGGCGTTGAAGCGCTTCTCCGCCGCGTTCGAGGCGCGGCAGGTGGGGAAGGTCTATCTGGGCGTGGTGTCGGGGCCGGTGGAAGGCGAAAGCGGCACGGTGAGCCTCCATCTGTCGAAGGTCAGCACCGAAAAGGACGGCTGGCGGATGATCCCGGCGAAGAAGGGCAAGCCCGCCGTCACGCACTGGCAGGTGGTGGAACGGCGCGACGGGCTGACTCTGGTGGAATTCCGCCCCGAAACCGGCCGTACCCACCAGATCCGCGTGCACGCGCTGGCCGGGCTGGGTCATGCGCTGCTGGGCGATCCCGTTTACGGAAACGGAAAGGGCGCGAAGCGGACGATGCTGCACGCCGCCGCGCTCACCGTCCCGCGCGAAGGGAAGCCGCCGATCGAAGCGCAGTCGCCCCTGCCGCCGGATTTCCACGCGCTGGGGTTCGATCTTGGCTGACGATGCCGACCAGATCATCGCCCGGGCGCTGCCGCTGATCGAGGAGAGCTTCATCGCGGCCGCCGGGCCGGGCGGGCAGAACGTCAACAAGGTGGCGACGGCGGTGCAGGTGCGGCTCGACGTTTTCGCGCTGCGCCTCTCGCCGCCGGTCTTTCACCGCCTGAAGGAACTGGCGGGCAGCAAGTTCACCGCCAAGGGCGAGATCGTGCTGACCGCGCGCAGCCACCGCACGCAGGAAGCCAACCGCGAGGACGCGCGCAAGCGCCTGGCCGATCTGCTGCGCGAGGCGACGAACCTGCCCGAAAAGCGCGCCAAGTCCCGCCTGAACCGCGTGGGCAAGACCGCGCGGCTGGAAGGCAAGAAGAAGCGCGGCGCGGTGAAGGCCGGGCGCGGCAAGGTGCGGCTGGACTGAAACAGCGCCGCAGCCGCTATGGCCCTATCCGGCGGTCGCCCCCATCACCGCGCGGCCATCGGCGGCATAGGCGCCCAGTTCGTAGCCCGCATCCGCGCGGCGGAAGGCAAGGTGCAGCGGCTCGTCCGCCACGGCCGGCGAAAGCCCGCGAAAGGCGAAGCGTTCCAGCACGTTGTCGCCCAGTTGCCGCCGGGCGAGATCGAGCAGCAGCGTCGCGGTCAGTGGCCCGTGGACGACCAGCCCGCGATAGTTCTCCTCGCCCGTGGCGTAAGGCCGGTCGTAATGGATGCGGTGGCTGTTGAAGGTGAGTGCGGAATAGCGGAACAGCAGCGCCGCATCCGGCTCCACCGTGCGCACCGCGTCCCATGCCGCAGGATCGAAGCGGCCTTCCCCCAGGGGCGGCGGAGCCGGCGGGGTGCCGGCGGGCGCGGCTTCGCGATAGACGATCGACTGCACCTCGCGCACCGCGGGCACGCCATCGCCCAGCGTCTCGTGCGCCACGTCCACGAACACCAGATGGCCCGATCCGCCCTGCTTGGGCGTTACCGACAGCACCCGCGAGCGCCGCTCGATCGCTTCGCCCACGCGCAGCGCGCTCAGGAACTCGACCTTGCTCGCCGCCCACATCCGGCGCGGCAGCGGCACCGGGGGCAGGAAGCCGTCCGGGCTATCGTCGCGGCAGGGATGGCCGTCCGGCCCCAGCGCGGCGGTGGGGGCATCGGGCAGGCACAGGCACCAGTGCAGGCCCTGCGGCGCGGCGCCGCCGGCCGGGGTCGCGCGGCCCAGCGTGGCGCACCAGCGCGCCAGCAATCCCGCGTCCACCCGGTCGGAACGGGCTTCCTCGCGCCCGACCCATGCCGCCCATTCGCTCATCGGCTCGATCCGCCTTTCAATTGCGCCCGCCCACCAGGCCGCGCGCGATCACCTGCGCCTGGATCTCGGCCGCGCCCTCGAAGATGTTGAGGATGCGCGCGTCGCACAGCACGCGGCTGATCTCGTATTCCAGCGCATAGCCGTTGCCGCCGTGAATCTGCAACGCTGCGTCGGCGTTGGACCAGGCCGCGCGCGCCGCCAGCAGCTTGGCCATGCCGGCCTCGATATCGCAACGCTTGCCCGAATCCTTGGCGCGCGCGGCGGCGTAGGACAGCTCGCGCGCCGTGACGAAATCGACGAGGCTCATCGCCAGCTTGTCGGCCACGCGCGGGAAGTGGACGATCGCCTTGCCGAACTGCCGGCGCGTCAGCGCATAGTCCAGCCCCAGTTCCAGCGCGCGGCGGGCAACGCCCACGGCCCGCGCGGCGGTCTGGATGCGCGCGCCTTCGAAGGTGCGCATCAATTGCTTGAAACCCATGCCTTCCTCGCCGCCGAGCAGGGCATCGGCCGGGGCGCGCATCCCGTCGAACTGGAGCGCGTATTCGCGCATTCCGCGATAGCCCAGCACCGCGATCTCGCTGCCGGTCATGCCGGGGGCGGGGAAGGGATCGGCCTCGGTTCCGCGCGGCTTGGGCACCAGCAGCATCGACAGGCCGGCATAGCCCTTCGCGTCGGGCACGGTGCGCGCCAGCAGCGTCATCAGATCGGAGCGGCTGGCGTGGGTGATCCAGGTCTTCGCCCCGTCGATCACCCAGCCCTGTCCGTCGAAGCGCGCGCGCGTCTGCAACGAACCGAGGTCCGATCCGACATCGGGTTCGGTGAACACAGCGGTCGGCAGCACCGCGCCGCTGGCGATGCGGGGCAGCCAGTGCGCCTTCTGTTCGTCGGTGCCGCCCATCGCGATCAGTTCGCCGGCGATTTCGGATCGGGTGCCGAGCGAACCCGCGCCGATCCACCCGCGCGAAAGCTCCTCGGTAACAAGGCACATCACCAGCTTGTTGAGCCCCAGCCCGCCGAACGCTTCGGGGATGCACACGCCGAACGTGCCGAGATCCGCCATCGCCTGCACCGTCGCATCCGGGATCAGCGCGTTGGCGAGGTGCCACTGGTGCGCGTGCGGCAGGATTTCCGCTTCGGTGAACTTGCGGAACTGGTCGCGGATCGCGTCGAGATCGGGATTGTGGAAGGTCTCGCTCGGCCATTGTCCTTCGGCAAGCGCGACGACGAGGCTGGCGCGCGTGGCGGCGTGATCCGCGTCGAGCAGGTCGGCGCACGCCTCCGCCAGCGCGCGCGCCGGGTGGCCAAGGCCGAGGTCCGCCGGACGGAACAGCTCGTTCTGCCCCATCGGCAGCCCGCCGACGAGCTGTGCCAGCGTTTCGGCGAAAGCGAGCCGGCCGACCAGCGCGTCGACCGGACGGGAATCGTCGTTGGCCGCCAGCCAGCCGTCGATCGCTTCGAGCGCCGCCACGCTCGTCGCCACCCAGGCGAAGCCGTGCGCGGCGCGCTGTTCGGCATCGATCGGCCGCGTCGCCAGCCGGTCGGCCAGCGCCGCCTGCGCCGCCGCGCGATAGGCGCGCGCGGCCTCCAGCGCGGTTTCGATCGTCACGCCCGTTCGAACACCGCCGCGATGCCCTGCCCGCCACCGATGCACATCGTTTCGAGGCCATAGCGCCCGCCGCGGCGCACCAGTTCACGCGTCAGGTTGGCGAGGATGCGCCCGCCCGTCGCGCCGATGGGGTGCCCGAGCGAGATGCCCGATCCGTTGACGTTGAGCATCTCGTTGCGGCTGTCGTCCTCGCTCCAGCCCCAGCCCTTGAGCACGGCCAGCACTTGCGGGGCGAAGGCTTCGTTCAGCTCCACCAGGTCGATGTCGGACCAGCCGAGGCCCGTGCGCGCGAACAGGCGCTCCACCGCCGGAACCGGGCCGATGCCCATGCGGCTGGGGTCGCAGCCGGCGGCGGCCCACGAATGGAACCACGCGATCGGTTCGAGGCCCAGTTCGGCGAGCTTGTCCTCGGCCACGACCAGGCAGGCGGCCGCCGCATCATTCTGCTGGCTGGCGTTGCCCGCCGTCACCACGCCGCCTTCCAGCGCGCGTAGCTTGCCCAGCGTTTCCAGGCTGGCGTCCGGGCGATAGCCTTCGTCGTGATCGAACAGCACCGGATCGCCCTTCTTCTGGGGCACGGGCACCGGCACCAGCTCATCGGCGAACAGGCCGTTGGCCCAGGCCGCGGTCGCACGCTGGTGGCTGCGCACGGCATAGGCATCGGCCTGTTCGCGGGTGATGCCATAGTCCTTGGCGAGGTTTTCGGCCGTCTCGATCATGCCGGTGATCACGCCGAAGCGTTCCACCGGCTGCGACATCACGCGGCCGCGCGTCAGCCGGTCGTGCAGCGTCAGGCTGCCGGCGCGGACGCCCTTGCGCACGTCAGTGGTGTAGTGCTCGACGTTGGACATCGATTCGACGCCGCCGGCGACGACCACGTCCGAAGCGCCGGTCTGGACCATCATCGCCGCGTTGACGATCGCCTGCAGGCCCGATCCGCAGCGCCGGTCGAGCTGGTAGCCCGGCACCTCCAGCGGCAGGTCCGCCGCCAGCCAAGACCAGTGCGCGATGCACGGCGCTTCCCCACTACCGTACCCTTGCGCGAAGACGACATCGTCCACCCGCGCGGGATCGATCTTCGTTCGTTCGACCAGCGCCTTGAGAATCACCGCGCCAAGCTGGCCGGCGGTGAGGCCGGACAGCGCCCCCCCGAACTTGCCGACGGGGGTGCGGATCGGGGCGACGATGGCGGCGCGGCGCAGGGACATCAGGATTCTCCGGTTGGGGCGATGCCGACGATGCCGGTATCGATCAGGCGGGCGATCTCGCCCGACGAAAGGTTGAGCCGCGTGGCCAGCACTTCTTCGGAATGCTGGCCGTTGCGCGGGGCGGGGCGGGGCGGCTGGCGGTCTGCCTGGGGCAGCGTGGCGAAGGCGCCCGCGGCCGGATAGGCGAAGCCGCTGGGATTGTCGCAGGCGCCGAAGACCGGGTTGTCGGCCACCAGCGCGCGGTCCTCGACCGCTTCCAGCATCGTGCGATAGGCGGAATGGACGATGCCCCCGGCATCGAACGCGGCGGCCAGGTCGGCCTGCGTGCGCGCGCCGATCGCGCGTTCGAACAGCGGGTAGAGCGCATCGCGGTGGGTGAAGCGCAGCCCGTCGTCCCTCGCGAAGGACACGCCGCGCTCTGCCTCGATCGCGGCGATGGCACCGCCAAGGTCCAGCGCCTTGACCAGATTGGCCCACTGGCGCGGAGTGACCACCACGATCATCGTGCGCACGCCGTCGGCGGTCACGAAATCGCGGCCGAACAGGCCATAGACTGCGTTGCCGAGCCGCGGCCGGTTGGCGTTTTCGTAAAGCACTTCGGCCACGCTGCCGAGATTGGCGGCGGTGCCGATGGCGACGTCGGACAGCGGAATCCGCACTTCGCCGCCCGCGCCCGAAGCCTCGCGCTTGCGGATCGCGGCGAGCAGCGCGAAGGCGGCATAGGCGCCGCTCAGCAGGTCCCACGCGGGCAGGACGTGGTTGACCGGGTCCGGGCCGGGGCCGGTCATCATCGGGTAGCCGACCGCGTTGTTGACCGTGTAGTCCAGCGCGGGCGAACCGTCCGCCCAGCCCATCACGCGCACCGTGATCAGGTCCGCGCGGCCCTGCGCCAGCACGTCATGCGCCATGAAGCCGCCAACCGGGAAGTTGGTGATGACCTGCCCCGTCGCGCGGATCAGTTCCTGCAACAGCGCGCGCCCTTCCGGCCGGCCAAGATCGAGCGCGACCGACCGCTTGGCGCGGTTGAGGTTTTCCCAGTAGAGCGAATCGTTGGCGGCGGTGACCGGCCAGCGGCGGAAATCGGGGCCGCCGCCGATCTGGTCCACCCGGATTACGTCCGCGCCCATCTGCGCGCAATAGAGCCCGGCGGTGGGCGAGGCGACGAACGAGGACGCCTCGATCACCGACAGGCCGTTGAGGAGATCGTACACGCGCGCGACCCCCCTCTCAGCCTTGCGCGCCGGCAGCGAAATCGCGCAGCATCTGCTTGGCGATGACCAGCTGCATGATCTGTGTGGTCCCTTCGTAGATACGGTAGATGCGGCTGTCGCGGAAGAAGCGTTCGGCTTCGTATTCGGCCAGGTAACCCGCGCCGCCGTGGACCTGCACGCAGCGATCGGCCACGCGCCCGCACATCTCGCTGGCGAACATCTTGAAGGCGGCGGCTTCCAGCAGGATCTTGCGCCCTTCGTCCGCCTTGCGGATGGCATCGCGCATCATGCATTCGGCGGCGTAGATTTCGGCGTGGCTGTCCGCCAGCATCGCCTGGATCAGCTGGAAATTGGCGATCGGTTCGCCGAAGGCCTTGCGCTCCGTGGCATAGCGCACGGCGGTATCGAGGATGCGCCGGGCATAGGCGGTGCTGGCCGCGCCGACCGAAAGGCGGCCGTTGTCGAGGCTCTGCATCGCCGTGGCGAAGCCCTTGCCTTCCTCGCCGCCCAGCAGCGCGTCGCCGGGGACGAACACGTCTTCCAGGATGATGTCGGCGATGTGGCTGCCGGACTGGCCCATCTTCTTGTCGGACTTGCCCACCGTGACGCCCGCCGTATCCATCGGCACGAGGAAGGCGGAGACGTGCGCGTTGCGGGGCAGGTTCTCCTTCGCGGTGCGCGCCATGATCAGCGCGACTTTCGCGAAGGGCGCGTTGGTGATGTAGCGCTTGGTGCCGTTGAGCACATAGCCGTTGCCCGAACGGACGGCGGTGGTCTGCAACCCCGCCGAATCCGATCCCGATCCCGGTTCGGTCAGCCCGAAGCTGGCGATGTCCCCGGCGGCGAGGCGTGGAAGCCAGGCGGCCTTCTGCTCCTCCGTGCCGCCGTTCTTGATCGCCGAGCAGACCATGCCAAGGTTGATCGACACGATCGAGCGGTAGGCCGGCATGGCGTAGCTCAGCGTGTGGATGGTCTCGATATACTGCGACACGTTCATGCCCGCGCCGCCGTATTCCTCGGGCATGGTCAGGCCGAACAGGCCCATCTCGCGCATTTCATCCAGCAGCTCGTCGGGGATGCGATCCTGGGCGATCACCTCGGCTTCGGCGGGCACCAGCCGTTCGCGGACATAGCGTTTCAGCTGATCGAGGAACTGTTCGAAGACATCGGCATCCATGCCGGGGTTCACCATGCTCACCGGGTCTCTCCTCAAACCGGATCGTAGGGGAAGACGTGGGCCGAAACCTCGTCGGCCCGTGCGAAGGCGGGGCGGAACGCGGGGATCAGTTCTTCCGCGATCGCCTCGGGCGTCCAGCCTTCCAGCTTGACCATCGACCGGACGGGGCGCGGCTTGTTGAACAGCACGATCTCGTTCTTGCGCACCGCGAAGATCTGGTTAGTCACGTCCTTCGCGGCATCGGAGGCGAGATAGGCTACCAGCGGGGCGATCTTGTCCGCGCTCATCGTCTTCATGCGTTCGACGCGCTGCTTCTGCTCGGGCGTTTCGGCGGGGATCGAGGCGGTCATCCGGCTCCACGCGAACGGCGCGATGCAGTTCGAGCGCACGCCCCAGCGCGCCATGTCGAGCGCTATCGAGTGCGAGAGGGCGACAAGGCCGAGCTTGGCCGCCGAATAGTTGGCCTGCCCCACGTTGCCGATCAGCCCGCTGGTGGAGGTGAAATGGATGAAGCTGCCCGACTGCTGCTCGCGGAAATAGGGCGTCGCCGCCTTGGAGACGTTGAATGCGCCGGTCAGGTTGACGTCGATCACGCTGGTCCAGTCCTCGTAGGACATCTTGTGCCAGATGGTGTCGCGCAGGATGCCGGCGTTGTTCACCACCGCGTCGATCCGCCCGAACCGCTGCACCGCATCCTCGACGATCGAGGCGGCGGCCTTGGGGTCGGCCACGTTGGCGAGGTTGGCCCAGGCCTTGCCGCCGGCCGCGCGGATATCGTTGACGGTGGTGTCCGCCGGCCCCGCATCGCCCCCGTCGCCGCCTTGCGCCACGCCGGGATCGTTCACCACCACGGCCGCACCATGCCGTGCGCACAACAGCGCTATTTCACGGCCGATGCCACGGCCCGCACCCGTTACCGCCACGACTTTGCCTGCCAGGATTCCGGACAACGATTCTCTCCAGTCGGTTCGACGCCGAAGCTAACCGTGCGTAGGGATAAATTCAATATTGGGAATTGTTTTTCATCATCATGAAAAATATGATGCCTTCATGTCCGGTCCTGTCCGCTCGCTTTCCCAAGGGTTCACCATTTTGCGCCTGTTGGCTGTGCGCGAAGCGCTGACTCTGTCCGACATCTGCCGGGAAACGGGTCTTAGCCCCTCGAGCGGACTGAATCTGCTGCGCACGCTGGTGGCCGAAGGGGCGGTCGATCGCGAGTCCGGCGGCAAGCGCTACCGGCTGGCGGCGGGCTGGGGCGATCTTGGGGTGTTGCAGGCGAACGCGGTTTCGCGTTTCGCCGCTCGCGTCCGGCCATTGCTGGCGCGGTTCGCCGCCGCGCACGACGCCACCGCCGGGCTATGGCAGGTGCAGCCGGGTGAGCGCCTGTCGCTGATCGCGCTGGGCGAAAGCGGGGCGGAGACGCGCATCCACATGGTCGAGGGCCAGCGGCAGCCGCTTGGTGGCGGTGCGGCCGGAAGGGCGCTCACGGCGGCCGAAGCGCTGGATCGCGATGGTCTCGTCGCCCGTTTTGCGCGGGTGCGCTGGCGCAAACCGCTGGGCTTTACCACATGGCTGGGCCAGGTGGCGGAAGCGGTCCAGCGGGGCTATGCGGTGGACGACGGCTATATCCATGCCGGCGTCTGCTCGGTCGGCGTGGCGGTGCCGGGCGCGCCGGTGCGCTTCTGTCTTTCGGCAACGATCTTCGCCGGATCGCGCGACGCGGCCGCGATCGACGAACTGGGGCTGGCGCTCAATGCGCTTGCGCGTCGGCCCGATCTGAGGCCTGAACCGGAGGCGTAGCGGCCGCGCTGGCGCTCGCCTGCGGCACGTCCGCATCCGTCGTGGGTGGGGCTGGCCGCTTTTCCAGCATTTCGGCGGCTTCGTCGAGCGCGCGGGCTTCGCCCACGGTCACGCCGCCCGGCCCCGGATCGGTGTCCTTCTGGCCGCAGCTCGCCAGGGCCAGCAGGGGGAGAAGATACGGCGCCCGGTTGAGGGCGGGTTTCAGGGCGCGCATCGCGATACTCCGGAAAGGCAAGGAAAAGGGGCGGAGATTCCCATCTGCCGCCCCCTTCGTTCTCGAGAATCCGTGCCGCGCCCCGCCGGTGCGGTCGGGGCGCACGGGATCACATCTTCTTTTCGGCGTCCGCCGCGGCGTCGGCGGCGGCCTTCTTGACGTCGGCAGCGGCGGCGGCGGCGCTGTCGGCGGCGTTGCGCGCGGCATCTTCGGCCGAAAGCGGCGTGGCATCGGCGGCGGGCGCTTCCACCGGCGCGGCGGCGGCGGAGGTGTCCACGGCGGGCAGTTCCTCGGCCGGCATCTCGACATTGTCGGTGGCGGCGGCTTCGGTGGCGTCCTCGGACTTGCCGCAGGCGCTGAGCGAAAGCGCGGCGGCGCAGGCGATGGCGGTGAAGGCGATCTTCTTCATGGGGTCCCTCTACTGTATTTTCGTTCGGCGGCGTTCTATCGGCGTGGCGGGGCCAAGGCAAACCACAAAAGGGACCTGCGCCGCCGGCACGTCGCCGATAAAGGGTTTAGGTAGCAACCCTAACGGCTGATATAAAGAAGTCTTTATGTGGCTTGATTGATATAAAGATTTCTTTATATGGCTCTGATCATGACCCTGCTCGACACCCTTCGCGCCCTGGCGGATCCCACGCGATTGCGGATCATGCGGCTGCTGGCGAGCATGGAGCTGGCCGTGGGGGAACTGGCGCAAGTGCTGGGGCAAAGCCAGCCGCGCGTCTCGCGCCATGTGAAGATCCTGTGCGATGCCGGGCTGGCCGAACGCCGCCGCGAAGGGGGATGGGTGTTCCTGCGCGCCGCGATCGGCGGCGATGCCGACACCGGCGGGGATAGCGCCGCGATCGGGGCGGTGGTGGCCCGCCTGCTGGCCGTGGCGGAAGAGGCCGATGCCGGGTTCGGCCTGCGCTGTTCGGAGGATCGCCAGCATCTCGATGCGGTGCGCGCCCTGCGCGAGACGCATGCCGCCGATTACTTCGCGCGTCATGCCGAGCAATGGGACCACCTGCGCAGCCTGCACATCGCCGACGGCCCGGTGGAGGCCGCGCTGGTCGAGATGCTGGGGCAGGGCGCGGATACCGCAGCGCTGGGCCGCGTGCTGGACGTGGGCACCGGCACCGGGCGCATGGCCGAACTGTTCGCGGCGCGGGCCGACCGTGTGGTGGCGCTCGACAAGAGCCCGGAAATGCTGCGCGTCGCACGCACCCGTCTGCAGCATCTGCCCGCCGGCCGGGTCGAACTGGTGCAGGGTGATTTCGCGCAACTGCCGTTCGCGCCGGGCAGCTTCGATACCGTGCTGTTCCACCAGGTGCTGCACTATGCGATCGCGCCGGAAGCGGTGCTGGCCGAAGCCGCGCGGGTCACCGCACCGGGCGGCCGTGTCGCCATCGTCGATTTTGCCGCGCACGACCGCGAGGAACTGCGCACCGCGCACGCCCATGCGCGCCTGGGCTTTTCCGATGCGCAGGTGGAAAAGCTGCTGCTCGATGCCGGGTTCGAACCCGATGGCGAACGGGCGCTGCCGGGGCACGAACTGATCGTCAAGGTCTGGACCGGCATCCGCAGCGCGCACGCCCAGTCGGCTCCGGCCGGAAATGTCACCCCTATCCAGCCCGAACATGCCCGCACCGGGCGGAAGGCCACGTCATGACCACGTCCTATGACCAGTTGCGCGAAGCGCGCACCGCTCTCGATACGCCCCTGTTCGCCGGCTTGCCCGGCGACATCCGCGTGAGCTTCGAATTCTTCCCTCCCAAGACCGACGCGCTGATGACCCAGCTGTGGGATGTGGTGACCACGCTGGCGCCGCTGGAGCCGCAGTTCGTTTCGGTGACATACGGCGCGGGCGGCTCCACGCGCGACCGCACGCACGGCACCGTCGCGCGGATCATTTCCGAAGCGCGCCTGCCGGCTGCCGCGCACCTGACCTGCGTGGACGCCAGCAAGGCGGAAATCCGCGAGGTGGCGGAAGGGTACTGGGAGGCCGGCGTGCGGCATATCGTGGCGCTGCGCGGCGACATGGGGGCACCGGGCGTGCCGTTCACGCCGCACCCCGAAGGCTATGCCAACGCGGCCGAATTGGTCGCGGGGCTGAAGGCGATCGCGCCGTTCGAGATTTCGGTGGCCGCCTATCCGGAAAGCCATCCCGATTCGCCCAGCGTCCAGGCGGACATCGATAACCTCAAGCGCAAGCTCGATGCCGGGGCCACGCGCGCGATCAGCCAGTTCTTCTTCGAACCCGAGACGTTCTTCCGCTTCCGCGACAAGCTGGCGGCGGCGGGGATCGATGCGCCGGTGCTGCCGGGCATCCTGCCCGTGTCCAACGTGGCGCAGACGCGCAAGTTCGCCGCTGCCTGCGGCGCGGCGATCCCGGCGTGGATGGACGGCCTGTTCGAAGGGCTGGACACGCACCCCGCCTCGCGCCAGCTCGTCGCCGCGACCATCGCCGCCGAGTTCTGCCGCCGCCTCTATGCCGGCGGCGTGCGCGATTTCCACTTCTACACGCTCAACCGGGCCGAGCTGAGCTACGCGATCTGCCATTTGCTTGGCCTGCGTCCCGGCCGCCCCGCACTGGAAAAGGCCGCATGACTCTCACCCCATCCGCCGCCCGCGCCGCGCTGCTCGATCAGGCGCGCCAGCGCATCCTCATCACCGATGGCGCTTTCGGCACCGAGATCCAGCGCTGGAAGCTGTCCGAAGAGGACTATGCCGGCACGCTGGGGCTGGCCAAGGACCAGAAGGGCAACAACGACATCCTCGCGCTGACCAAGCCCGAAGTGCCCGAATCGATCCACCGCGCCTATTTCGCGGCCGGCGCCGACATCGCCGAAACCAACACGTTCTCGGCCAACCGCATCAGCCAGGCGGACTATGCGGCGGAGCATCTGGTGCGCGAGATCAACCTCGAATCCGCGAAGCTCGCCCGGCGGATCGCCGACGAGTACGCGGCCAAAGACGGCCGCCCGCGCTTCGTCGCCGGCGCGATCGGGCCGACCAACAAGACGCTGTCGCTCTCGCCCGACGTCAACGATCCCGGTTTCCGCGAGATCGACTGGGATTTCCTGGTCGATGTCTATGCCGAACAGATCGCCGCGCTGGTCGAAGGCGGGGCGGACTTCATCCTGATCGAGACGGTGTTCGATACGCTGAACGCCAAGGCGGGCGTGATGGCGGTGCGCAAGGTGGAGGCGGCGCTGGGCCGCGAAATCCCGATCATGCTGTCGATGACGCTGACCGACCTTTCGGGCCGCAACCTTTCGGGCCACACCGTCGAGGCGTTCTGGTACGCTGTGCGCCATGCGCGGCCGGTCACGATCGGCCTCAACTGCTCGTTCGGCGCCACCCAGTTGCGCCCGCATGTGAAGGCGCTGTCCGAAATCGCCGACACGCTGATCATGGTCTATCCCAACGCCGGTCTGCCCAACGAGCTGGGCGAATACGACGAAATGCCACTGACCACCGCCGGTCTCGTCCGCGAATGGGCCGATCATGGCCAGGTCAACATTCTGGGCGGCTGCTGCGGGTCCACGCCCGATCACATCGCGGCGATGGCGCAGACGGTTGCCGGCCTCGCGCCGCGCGCGTTGCCCCATCCCGATCAGGTCACGCGCCTGGCCGGGCTGGAGCCGTTCGTAATGGCGGCGTGAACCAGTTCCCCTCCCGCTTGCGGGAGGGGCAGGGGTGGGCAGCACAACGGCACCCACTCCAAAAGAAAAGAACCCACCCCCGGCCCCTCCCGCAAGCGGGAGGGGGGAGCATCAGATGACCACCCAAGCCTCCTCCCGTTTCGTCAACGTCGGCGAACGCACCAACGTTACCGGTTCCGCCGCGTTCAAGAAGCTGATCCTCGCGGGGGACTACGCGAAGGCGGTCGAGGTCGCGCGCCAGCAGGTCGAGAACGGCGCGCAGGTGATCGACGTCAACATGGACGAGGGCCTGCTCGACGCGGTCGAGGCGATGACCACGTTCCTCAAGCTGATCGCCGCCGAGCCCGACATCGCGCGCGTGCCGGTGATGATCGACAGCTCGAAGTGGGAGGTGATCGAGGCGGGCCTCAAGTGCGTGTCGGGCAAGCCGATCGTCAATTCGATCTCGATGAAGGAAGGCGAGGAAGCCTTCCTTGCCCACGCGCGCAAATGCATGGATTATGGCGCTGCCGTGGTCGTGATGGCGTTCGATGAAAAGGGCCAGGCCGACACCAAGGAGCGCAAGGTCGAAATCTGCTGCCGTGCCTACAAGCTGCTGACGGGCATCGGTTTCCCGCCCGAAGACATCGTGTTCGATCCCAACGTCTTCGCCGTCGCCACCGGCATCGAGGAGCACGACCGCTACGCGCTCGATTTCATCGAGGCCACGCGCGAGATCAAGGCGGCCTGCCCGCACGTCCACATCTCCGGCGGCCTGTCCAACCTCTCGTTCTCGTTCCGCGGCAACGAGACGGTGCGGCGCGCGATGCATTCGGTATTCCTCTACCACGCCATCCCGGCGGGCATGGACATGGCGATCGTCAACGCCGGCCAGCTTGACATCTACGACCAGATCGATCCCGTGCTGCGCGAAGCCTGCGAGGACGTGCTGCTGATGCGCCGGGCCGACGCGACCGAACGGCTGATCGACCTCGCCGAAAGCTACAAGGGGCAGGACAAGGCGGCCGAGAAGGCGGCCGAGGAATGGCGCGGCTGGGATGTCGTGCGCCGGCTGGAACACGCGCTGGTCAAGGGCATAGACGCCCATATCGTCGACGATACCGAGGAGGCGCGCCAGCAGATCGCCGCCCGCAACGGTCGCCCGATCGAGGTGATCGAAGGCCCGCTGATGGAAGGCATGAACACCGTTGGCGACCTGTTCGGATCGGGCAAGATGTTCCTACCGCAGGTGGTCAAGTCCGCGCGCGTGATGAAGAAGGCGGTGGCGCACCTGATCCCGTTCATCGAGGCGGAGAAGGAAGCCGGGTCCAAGGCCAAGGGCCGCATCGTGATGGCCACGGTGAAGGGCGATGTGCACGATATCGGCAAGAACATCGTCGGCGTGGTGCTCCAGTGCAACGGCTACGAGGTGATCGACCTGGGCGTGATGGTGCCGTGGGCGTCGATCCTGCAGGCCGCCAATGAGAACGAGGCAGACATCATCGGTCTGTCGGGCCTGATCACCCCCTCGCTTGACGAGATGGTGACCGTGGCCGAGGAAATGCAGCGCGCCGGCATGACCATTCCGCTGCTGATCGGCGGGGCCACGACCAGCAAGGTCCACACCGCGCTGCGCATCGATCCGGCCTATGACGGCCCGGTGGTCCACGTGCTCGACGCCAGCCGCGCGGTGGGCGTTGCCTCGCAACTCCTGTCGGACACGCAGCACGATGGCTTCGTCAAGGCGACGGCCGCCGATTACCAGCACGTGCGCGATGCCCGCGCGGGCAAGGGCGCATCGAAGCTGTTGCCGCTGGCCGATGCGCGCGACAACGCCTTCGCGCCCGATTTCTCGGAAAAGGCGCCGCCGCCCGAACAGCCCGGCCTGCACGTCTTCCCCGAATGGGATCTCGCCGATCTGGTCGACTGTTTCGACTGGACGCCGTTCTTCCGCGCCTGGGAACTCGCGGGCACCTATCCCGCGATCCTCGACGACGCGGTGGTGGGCGAAAGCGCGCGCAATCTCTATGCCGATGCCCGCGCGATGCTCGAAACCATCGTCGCCGAAAAGTGGCTGACGGCCAAGGCTGTCGCCGGGTTCTGGCCTTGCGCCCGCCACGGCGACGACGTGGTGCTGCATCCCGATGACGACGAACGGTCGGTGCACCTGCCGTTCCTGCGCCAGCAATTCATCAAGAGCCGGGGCCGGGCCAATTTCTGTCTGGCCGATTTCATCGATCCGGCGGGGGACTGGATCGGCGGCTTCGCCGTCGGCATCCACGGCATCGAACCGCATCTGGAGCGTTTCAAGGCCGCGCACGACGATTATTCGGACATCCTGCTGAAAGCGCTGGCCGATCGCTTCGCCGAAGCCTTCGCCGAACGCCTGCACCAGCACGTGCGCACGACGCTGTGGGCCTATGCGCCGGGCGAACAGCTCACCAACGAGGCGCTGATCCGCGAGCAGTACCGCGGCATCCGTCCCGCGCCCGGCTATCCGGCCTGCCCGGATCACAGCCTGAAGCCGATCCTGTTCGATCTGCTGGGCGCGCAGGAGAACGCCGGGATCGTGCTGACGGAGAGCCAGGCGATGCTGCCCACGGCGGCGGTCTCGGGCTTCTATTTCGCCCACCCGGAAAGCCAGTACTTCGGCGTTGCCACCATCGGGCGCGACCAGCTTGAGGATTACGCCGGCCGGCGTGGGATGGACCTGGCCACGGCGGAGCGCTGGCTGCGGCCGAATCTGGACTAGGAGTCCGTCAATCGGGGCGAGTGATCGGGCGATTTGGCGCTACATCGCGCAGCATCCGGACAGGGTGTGCAACGCGGCGAAATATAGCGAAAAATATTAGAATTCCGCCATTTCGGCCCGTCCTTGCGAGGGCAAGGAGAAAAGCCATGTCGATCGGTTCCATTACATCGGCCGTCACGTCGGCCGCCTCGTCCGGCAGCACGCTGGCGAGCCTGTTGCAAACGAGCGGTCTGTCCGCCGACAAGATCAAGATCGTCGAAGGTGATCTCGCCGACACCCAGCAATCGCTGGCGTCGAGCATTTCGGCCAGCGTTTCGGGAACGGTCGACAGCACCGCGTTCCGCGCCGCGATCGATGCGAAGATCGCCGACGACGTCGCCTCGGGCAAGTTGACCGCGAAGGATGCCGAGGCGGTCGGCAAGGCGCTCGACCAGATCGAGGGAACCGCTTCCGGCGCAAGCGCTTCCAACGACGCCAGTGGAGCGGCCTCGGTCGCGGCAGCGGCGGCCGGTTCGACGCGGCCGGCCGGTGGTCATGGTGGGGGCGGTGGGAGCGACGCCAAGACCGAAGTCTCGCGCGTGGAAACGGTGGCGGGCGGGATCAAGACCACCGTCATCACCTATAGCGATGGCACCACCGAGACGCAGACCAGCGTGACCACGGACCCCGACACCGGTTCCACAAATGCCACGTCGGGCACCAGGACGGGCAAGAGCGACGAGCAGAAGGCGCAGGACTACCTGGCATCGCTCCAGCCGGGCACGCTGTTCAACGTGATGGCCTGATGCCCGGGGCCGGTGCTCAGCGTGGTGTCAGCACGGTGTCGCGCGCGGCATCGTTGGTCTGCGGATAATCCAGATTGTAATGCAGGCCCCGGCTTTCGTGCCGGGCGCGGGCCGACTGGACGATAAGGTCGGCGCTCTGCAGCAGGTTGCGCAGCTCGATCAGGTCGGTCGAGACGCGGAAGTGGCCGTAGTAGTCGTTGACCTCGTCCTCCAGCATCTTGATGCGGTGCGCGGCGCGTTCCAGCCGCTTGTCGGTGCGCACGATGCCCACGTAGTTCCACATGAAGCGGCGGATCTCGGTCCAATTCTGCTTGATGACCACTTCCTCGTCGGAATCGGTCACGCGGCTTTCGTCCCACGGGCGCACCGCGGGTGGGGCGTCGAAGCTGTCCCACCGTGCGAGGATGTCGCGCGCGGCGGCGTCGCCGAACACGAAGCATTCGAGCAGCGAGTTGGAGGCGAGGCGGTTGGCGCCGTGCAGCCCGCTTTCGGTGCATTCGCCCGCCGCATAGAGACCGGGCAGGTCGGTACGGCCGGCCAGGTCGATCAGGATGCCGCCGCAGGTGTAGTGCTGCGCGGGCACAACCGGGATCGGCTGCCTGGTCATGTCGATGCCGAGGCCGAGCAGCTTTTCGTAGATGTTGGGAAAGTGGCTGCGCACGAAGCCGGCCGGCATGTGGCTGATGTCGAGATGCACGAAATCGAGGCCGAAGCGCTTGATTTCCGAATCGATCGCGCGCGCCACGATGTCGCGCGGGGCGAGTTCGAGCCGTTCGGCGTCGTAGAATTCCATGAAGCGCTTGCCGGTGCGCGGATTGATCAGCCGCCCGCCTTCGCCACGCACCGCCTCGGTAATCAGGAAGTTCTTGACCTCCAGGTGATAGAGGCAGGTGGGGTGGAACTGCATCATCTCCATGTTGGAGACGCGCGCGCCGGCGCGCCAGGCCATCGCGATGCCATCGCCAGTCGCGCCGCGCGGGGCGGTGGAGAACTGATAGACGCGGCCCGCGCCGCCGGTGGCGAGGATCGTGGCGCGCGCGGTGTGCGCTTCCACCGTGCCGCTGGCCTCGTCGAGCGCATAGACGCCCCAGACCCGGCCCGATCCGGAATAGCGCGCCTGTTCGTGCCGCCCGGTGATGAGATCGATGCAGGCCCGCCCTGGTAGCAGGGTGATGTTGGGGTGTTCGCGCGCCGCCTGCAACAGCGCCTTCTGCACCGCCGCGCCGGTGGCGTCGTCGACGTGGACGATGCGCCGGTGCGAATGCCCGCCCTCTCGCGTCAGGTGCAGCGCGCCGGCTTCGGCGTTGAACGGCACGCCCAGATCGACCAGCCGGCGGATCGCCTCGGGCGCGTGCTCGATCACGAATTCGACCGTCTCGTGCCGGTTCAGCCCGGCCCCGGCGATCATCGTGTCGCGGATATGATCCTCGAAGGTATCGCCTTCGTCGAGCACGGCGGCGATGCCACCCTGCGCCCAAGCGGTCGATCCGCCATCGAGCGCGCCCTTGGCCAGCACGAGGACGCGGCACTTTTCCGCCAGCACCAGCGCGGCGGTAAGCCCGGCGGCACCGGAACCGATGATCAGGACGTCGTGGCTCACTGCCTGCTGCCTTCCGTCATGGCCCGCGCCATGCCCTGTTCTGCGCGATCCGTGGCCGCTGCACGCCGCCCGCGGGTCTGCAAGGAATCTGTCACGCGCGCGCTTTGCCGCGCGCGAAGCCGTTTGAAAAGCGCGAACTGGCGGGCGCGGCGCGGGAGGGCGGGCCGCTTTTCTTCAATTTCGCAAGTGCAAAATCCGGGGTGGCTTCGCTTGCGAGCGTTCAGGCAGCCTGCGCGGGTTCGCTGGTGAGCGAGACGAACACGTCCTCGAGATCGGCTTCGCGCGTGGAGACGTCGACGATGGCGTAGCCTTGTCCCTGCACCAGCGCGAGCACTTCGCCGGCGTTCATCTGGTCCTTGTCGTAAGTGACCTCGACTTGTCGTTCACCCGAAATCACGCTCTTGCGGAACGCCGGATGCTGCGGTGCGGCGGGAACGTCGCGGTCGAGCGTCAGCACCACGATCTTCTCGCGCGCCATGTCGACCAGTTCGCGCGTGGGCTTGTTGGCGATGAGCTGGCCGTGGTTGATGATGGCGATGCGCTCGCACAGTTCCTCGGCCTCTTCGAGATAGTGTGTGGTCAGGACGACGGTAACGCCTTCTTCCTTGTTGAGGTGCGAGACCAGTTCCCAGAGCTGGCGGCGCAGTTCCACGTCGACGCCGGCGGTCGGCTCGTCGAGCACGATGATCGGGGGATTGTGGACCAGGGCCTTGGCGATCAGCAGGCGGCGCTTCATCCCGCCCGAAAGCGTCCGGGCATAGGCCTTCGCCTTGTCCTCCAGATGCACCGCGCGCAGCAGGTCCATCGACCGGCGCAGCGCCTTGGGCACGCCATAGAGACCGGCCTGATTCTCCAGCACCTCGATCGGCGTGAAGAACGGGTCGAACACGATTTCCTGCGGCACGATGCCGATTGATGCCTTGGCGTTGCGCCGGTCGCGATCGATGTCGTGACCCCATATCTCGACGCTGCCCGATGTCTTCATCACCAGCCCGGCAAGCGTGTTGATCAGCGTGGACTTGCCCGCGCCGTTGGGGCCGAGCAGGCCGAAGATCTGGCCCTGCGGCACGTCGAAGCTCACGCCCTGCAAGGCCAGCTTGCCCGGAGCCTTGCCTGAGGCGGCGTATTGCTTGACGAGGTCGCGGATGCGGATCGCGGGCGGAACCGTGGGTGTGGAATCCATAGGCTATGCTATTTAGGGACGAACCGCGCCGGGTAAAGGGCCAATGCACGGCGACCCCGGACCAAAGGATGACCCCGCCCTTGTCCACGCGCGCTCTGGAATCGCCGCCGCTTCCCCGCTATAGCGCGGCCATGAGCAAGGCCCCCGAAACCGTTTTCACCACGTCCCACCGCGTCAGCTGCGACGGTGCGGGCGACATTCGCGGCGGCGCCGCGTTCAAGCCCTCGGCGCTCGGCCATCCGCGCGTCTGGCTGGAAATCGACGAGCGCGGCTATGTCGATTGCGGCTATTGCGACAAACGCTTCGTGCTGAAGGGCGGCCCGGCGGATACTGCTAGCTCCGACACCGCACAGGCGGCCTGAGCTTTCCCGAGTAGCGCGCGCGCGTTTCGCCTCCTATATCGGGGGCGATGACCGACTTTTCCGACACCCGCTCGCTCCTCTACCGTTCCGGCGCGCTGACGCCCGACGATGCCCTGCGCCTGACGCGCGACGCACTGGCCGCGTGCGACGATGGGGAACTCTATCTCCAGTTCATCGCCAGCGAGAGCTTCGGCTTCGATGACGGGAGGTTGAAAACGGCCGACTATTCGCGCGACGCGGGCTTCGGCTTGCGCGGCGTTTCGGGCGAGATGACGGGCTTTGCCCATGCCAACGAGATTTCCGCCGCGGCTATTGCCCGCGCGGGCGAGACGCTGAAGCTGCTCGATCCGGCGAAGGGTAGCGCCGCGCCACCGCCGCGCAACAGCAACCGCCACCTCTACACCGACGCCTCACCGCTCGACGCGGTGCCGTTCGAGGCCAAGGTGCGCCTGCTCGAACAGATCGACGCCGCCGCCCGCGCGCGCGATCCGCGCGTGGCGCAGGTTTCGGCTTCGCTCGCCGGAAGCTGGTCGGTGGTCGAGATCGTCCGCGCGGACGGCTTCGTCGCGCATGACGTGCGGCCGCTGGTGCGACTCAACGTCTCGATCGTGGCCGAGCAGGACGGGCGGCGCGAGACCGGCAGCTTCGGCATCGGCGGGCGGCGTCTCTACGACGATCTGTTCGCGCCCGAGACCTGGAACCGTGCGATAGACAGCGCGCTGGCGCAGGCGCTGACCAACCTCGAATCGGTGGCCGCGCCGGCGGGCGAAATGACCGTGCTGCTCGGCCCCGGCTGGCCCGGCGTGCTGCTGCACGAGGCGGTGGGCCACGGCCTCGAAGGCGATTTCAACCGCAAGGGCACCAGCGCCTTTTCCGGCCGCATCGGCCAGCGCGTGGCCGCGCCCGGCGTGACCGTGATCGACGACGGCACGCTGCTGGGCGTGGGCGGCGCGGGGCGGCGCGGATCGCTCAGCATCGATGACGAAGGCACGCCCACGCAGGAAAACGTTCTGATCGAGGACGGTATCCTCAAGGGCTATATCCAGGACCGGCTCAACGCCCGGCTGATGGGCGTGGCCCCCACCGGCAACGGCCGCCGCGAATCCTATGCCCACGCGCCGATGCCGCGCATGACCAACACGTTCATGCGCAGCGGCAACGACGATCCGGCGGAACTGCTGTCGCGCGTGAAGAACGGCATTTTCGCCAAGAGCTTCGGCGGCGGGCAGGTGGACATCACCAGCGGCAAGTTCGTGTTTTCCTGCACCGAGGCCTATCGCATCGAGAACGGCCGGCTGGGCGCGCCGATCAAGGGCGCCACGCTGATCGGCGATGGCCCCACCTGCCTGACCAAGGTTGTCGGCATCGGCAACGATCTGGCGCTCGACGAGGGCGTGGGCGTGTGCGGCAAGGGCGGGCAGAGCGTGCCGGCCGGCGTCGGCCAGCCGACGCTGCTGGTCGAAGGGCTGACCGTGGGCGGCACGGGCTGACAGGCCTGTTCGCGCAAGCAGGAATATGGCCGGCTGGAACCGGACCGGAGGGTAGCGGCGATGGCGATTGGTGATGCGATAACCGGCGGCTGCGACTGCGGTGCGGTGCGCTGGCGGGCGGTGGATCGGGGCTTCCGCCCCTATGCCTGCCATTGCAAGGGCTGCCAGACACGGCAGGGCAGCGCCTTCGCGCTGAACCAGCAGGTGCTGGTGGTCGATCTGGTGACCCAAGGCGAGCCGATCGAGGGAACCTGCACGGGCAGCCACGGCGCGACGGAGACGCATGTCGCGTGCCCGTCTTGCATGACCCGGCTCTACACGATCAATCACGAACGGCCCGAAATCGCGACGATTCGCGTTGGCACGCGCGATGACAGCCCGGACCTGGTGCCCGCGTTCCACGTCTGGACATCGCGCAAGCAGCCGTGGATCGCGCTGCCGGACGACGTGCCGCAACTGGAAACCCAGCCCGCCACGCGCGAAGGATGGATGGCGCTGGTCTTGCCCGCCTGACCGCTGGGCCGGTCAGCGACCGTTCAGGGGACTTGTGCCATCGATCGAAGATCGATTTCTCGGAACAAGCCGTCGATCGAAGACCGATTTTTCCGGAACAAGGACATGCAAGCCATGAACAGAATTGCGCGCAGGACGGGTATCGCTCTGGCCGCAGCAGCGATGGCGCTGACCGCTGCGGCGGCCGATGCTGCCAAGCCGAAACTGACGCCTGAACAGCAGCTTGCCAAGGCGCTGGAAGGGCGCGTGGCGGGCGCGCCGGTGGATTGCATCTACATGCCGACCATCCGTTCGACCCAGATCTACGACAAGATCGCGATCGTCTATGACGCGGGCGGCACGCTCTATGTGCAGAAGCCGCGCGTGGGGGCCGAATCGCTCGATAACGACGACGTGCTTGTCACCCGGCTGACCAGTTCGCAGCTTTGCAGCATCGACACGGTGCATCTGGTCGACCGCACGAGCCACTTCCAGCGCGGCTTCGTGGGCCTGGACAAGTTCGTGCCTTACACCAAGCCCCCCAAGGTCGCCGCCGCGGGCAACTGATCGCGAAGCGGCAAGGCTGGAAAGGCGTGATCCCTGCCTCTATGGCAGAGCCATGGCCACACATTCCCTGACCGTCCGCCTTGCCACCCCCGCCGATGCCGCCACGCTCGCCGATCTCGGCCGCCGCGCCTTCGTGGCCAAGTTCGGGCATCTCTACCGCCCCGAAGACCTCGCCGCGTTCCTCGACGGCAGCCATACCGAGCAGAAGCTTCACGCCGAACTGACCGATCCGGGCATGGTGACGGCGGTGGTGGAGGACGGGCCTGGGCGGCTGCTCGGTTTCTGCAAGCTGCGGCTGGAAAGCAGCCTGCCGCGCGTGACCGATGCGGCGCACCCCCTGGAATTGAAGCAGCTTTACGGCGATCCCGACGTGCTGGGGCAGGGCCTTGGCGCGCGGCTGATGGACTGGGCGCTGGGCGAGGCGCGCAGGCGCGGCGCGGACGAGGTGCAGCTTTCGGTGTGGAGCGAAAACCCCGGCGCACAGCGGTTCTACGGCCGCTACGGCTTCGTCAAGGTGGGCGAGGTGGATTTCATGGTGGGCGAACAGCGCGACGAGGACTGGCTGTTCGCGCTGAAGCTGTAAGGACTTACACCTCAATTTCTTGACCGGGCCACATGCGGGCTTTTGCGCGCGCGCGGGGGGCGGTATAGGGCGCGCATGTCTTCCGTACGTCCATGGCGCGATATCGCGCGTCGCAAGAGCCGCCAGATCATGGTCGGCACGGTCCCCGTCGGTGGCGATGCGCCGATCACGGTCCAGACCATGACCAACACGCTGACCTCCGACCCGGTGGCGACGATCAACCAGATCCGCCGTTGCGAGGATGCCGGCGCGGACCTGATCCGCGTGTCGTGCCCGGACGTGGAAAGCACCGCCGCGCTCGGCAAGATCGTGAAGGCGGCGCGCATCCCGATCATCGCGGACATCCATTTCCACTACAAGCGCGCGCTGGAAGCGGCCGACGCGGGCGCGGCCTGCCTGCGCATCAACCCCGGCAACATCGGCTCGTCCGAACGCGTGGCCGAAGTGGTGCGCGCGGCCAAGGCCAACGGCTGCGCCATCCGCATCGGCGTGAACGCGGGCAGCCTTGAGAAGGACCTGCTCGAAAAGTACGGCGAACCCTGCCCCGAAGCGCTGGTCGAATCCGCGCTCGATCATATCAAGCTGCTGCAGGATCACGATTTCCACGAATACAAGGTGGCGGTGAAGGCCAGCGACGTGTTCCTGGCGGTGGCGGCCTACATGGGGCTGGCCGAAGCGGTCGATTGCCCGCTGCACTTGGGCATCACCGAGGCGGGCGGGCTGGTCGGCGGCACGGTCAAGTCCTCGATCGGCATCGGCAACCTGCTGTGGGCCGGGATCGGCGACACGCTGCGCGTCTCGCTTTCGGCCGAGCCCGAAGAGGAAGTGCGCGTCGGCTTCGAGATCCTGAAATCGCTGGGTCTGCGCACGCGCGGCGTCCGCGTCGTCTCGTGCCCATCGTGCGCGCGGCAGGGCTTCGACGTGATCCGCACCGTGGAAGCGCTGGAAGCGCGCCTTTCGCACATCAAGACGCCGCTTTCGCTGTCGGTGCTGGGTTGCGTGGTCAACGGCCCCGGCGAGGCGCGCGAGACCGACATCGGCCTGACCGGTGGCGGCAACGGCAAGCACATGGTCTATCTTTCGGGCGTGACCGACCACCACGTGCAGAGCGAGGACATGCTCGATCACATCGTCGCGCTGGTGGAAGCCAAGGCGGCGGAACTCGAGGCCGCGAACGACAAGGTCAGCGAAGCGGCGGAATAACTCCGCCGTTCGGGGTGGTCGGTTTCTGAAGGGCCGGTTTCCCAATCGTCAACCTCTTGCCGCTAGACCGGCGGGCGATGAATCGCCTGCTGGCCCTTGTTCTCGGGATGACCGCCGTGCTGCTGATGCTGGCGCAGGGCGGCGGCGTGTTCAACCTGTCCGGGCCGGAAAGCGGGGCGACGGACGCGGCCGCGGTGACGGTCGCCGATCTTCACGCGTCGCGCGATCAAGGTGCGGGCAGCACCCGCGAAAGCGGCGTGCGCGGCGGATCGACCGTGCTCGATCGCGGGGCGGACGGGCAGTTCCATGTCTATGGCCGGGTCGATGGCGGCGAGGTGCGCTTCCTGGTCGATACCGGCGCGGACATGGTGGCGCTGACCGTGGAGGATGCGCGGCGGCTGGGCATCGATCCCCCGTCGTCGGCCTACCAGCCGATCCTGCGCACGGCTTCGGGGCAGGGCTATGGCGCGGTCGTGCGGATCGACCGGCTGGCCGTGGACGGGCGCGAGATCGGCGGGATCGAGGCGGTGGTGGTGCGCGATCTTTCGGTCAACCTGCTGGGCCAGTCGGCGCTGAAGCGGCTGGGCAAGGTGACGCTGGAAGGCGACCGGCTGGTGATTTCGGCGAACTGACAAGTTCGCCAAGACGATGCAAACCATCGTCATTGCGAGGCCATCGGCCGAAGCAATCCAGAAGTGTACCGCGATCGGCCCCTGGATTGCTTCGTCGGCTGCCGCCTCCTCGCAATGACGATTCCATTTTTGCACTCGTGGCGCTAACCGCGCGGGCATGAGCATTTCCATCCGGCCCGCCACGCCCGCAGACCTGCCGCTGATCGGCGCGTTCATCCGCGAACTGGCGGAATACGAGAAACTGGCGCACGAGGTGCGCTTCGACGAGGCGGTGCTGGGCGCCAAGCTGTTCGGCCCGCGCCCCTATGCCGAAGTGGTGATCGGCGAAGTGGACGGCGCGGCGCAGGGCTTCGCGCTGTTCTTCCATAACTTCTCGACCTTCGAGGGGCGGCCGGGCGTCTATCTGGAAGACCTGTTCGTGCGGCCCGCCGCGCGCGGGGCGGGGCTGGGCAAGGCGCTGCTGGCGCATCTGGCCGCGCTGGCGATCGAGCGCGACTGCGCCCGTCTGGAATGGTGGGTTCTCGACTGGAACGAACCGGCCATCGGGTTCTACAAGGCGCTGGGCGCGCGGCCCATGGACGAATGGACCGTGATGCGCGTGGATGGAGAAGCGCTTGCGCGACTCGGGGCAAAGGCGTCAGATTCCTGACACGGGGACACGATTCGCGCCGTTAAGCTTAGGGCAGGGCGCGATGTGGCAGGGTAGTGGCATGAAGACTCGTGGGAACGAAGCCGGGATCGACCGGCGTGCGGTGCTGAAAGGCGTGGGCTTGGCGGCCGTCTCCGCCGTCGCGCCGGCAAGGGTCTTCGCGCAGCCCTATTCGCCGACCGAGCAGCACCGCCGCCTCCTGGACGTGGCCAAGGAACAGATGGAGCGCGTGCGCGCGCAGCTGTGGCGCACCGATGTGGTGGGCGTGGCCGATTTCGCGCTGCCCTCGTCGCTGCCGCGCCTGCATTTCGCCGATCTCGAAAAGGGCGAGGTGCGCTCGTTCCTCGTCGCCCACGGCAAGGGATCGGACCCCGAGCACGATGGCTTCCTCAAGCGCTTTTCGAACGAGCCGAACAGCCTGGCCACCTCGCGCGGGGCGTTCATCACCTACGAATGGTACAAGGGCAAGTACGGCACCTCGATCCGGCTGGGCGGGGTGGACCCGGACAACACCAACGCGCTTGACCGCGCGATCGTGATGCACCCGGCCTGGTACGCCAATACCGACATGCTGGCGAAATGGGGCAAGCTCGGCCGCAGCGACGGCTGCTTCGCGATGGGCGAGGCGGACTTCAACGACGCGCTGTGGCACCTCTCCGGCGGCCGCCTGCTCTATGCGGACCGGCTGGGGATCGGATAGAACCCCGCCGGCCCGCGCCTTGCGGTGCCGGCGCCTTACAGCGGATTGTCGAGCTTGATCACCGCCTCGTTGCTCTTGCGCTGGCTGGTGTGGAGCTGGCGCGGCTGGGCGAAGCTGGCGATGACCGGGGCATCGCGGCCATAGATGTCGGAAAAGCTGCGCATCAGCCCGTTCACGTCGTGCGCGACCGTGAAATAGGTGATGTAGACCGGGAAGGTCTTGGTCATCGGCACCTTGGTGTACTTGCCCGAGAGCGTGTATTCGACACCCTGGTCCGGCGTGATGTCGGCGCCGAGAATGGCCATCGTCATCGCCAGTTCGCTGGCGCGTTCGGCGCGGATGCAGCCGTGCGACAGCGCGCGGCTGGGCTGGTTGAACAGCGCGCGGTTGGGCGTGTCGTGGATGTAGATCGCATGTTCGTTGGGCATGTCGAGCTTCATCAGGCCCAAGGAATTGTTCGGCCCCGGTTGCTGGACCACGGTGATCGTGCCGTCCGCCGATTTGCTGACGGCATAGCCCTGGCGGCGGGCGGAGGCGGGGTTGCCGATCAGCCTGGCGCCCAGCCCTTCACCTTTCACGATCGACTGCGGCACCGTCCACGTCGGGTTGAACACGACGTTGCGAACCTGTTCGGCAAGCTGCGGCGTGGCGGTCTTGCCCGGCTTGCCGACAATGGCGCGATAGCTGCGGATGACCTTGTTGTTCACGGTCAGCCGCAGTTCCTGTTCGGGCACGTTGATGATCAGGTATTGCAAGCCCAGATCGTGCGCCAGCCAGCGCCAGCGGTCCATGTTGGCGCGGATCATCGCGATCTGCGTCGGGTCCTTGGCCTTGGCCAGCATGGACTTGAGTTCGGCGTAATCCGGGTGCGTGGGGTTGAGCGAAGCGAGCACCCCCGGCACGTCGTGCTTTTCCATAGCCTCGGCCAGCAGCGCCGAGGACGGGCGGACATCCTGGTCGGGATCGACAGCGAACCACTGGATGCGCGCGGTCATCGGAGTGCGGCCATCGCGCAGGTCTTCGGCCAGCCACACGAACAGGCGGCTGGCGAGGGCGTTGAGATCCGGCCCCGGCCCCTTGGCGATGGCGGCGGCTAGCGCGGTCGGCTCGTAATCGCGGGAAAACAGCCCTTCGGCACCGATGCCACGGATCGCGGCGAGCAGCGCCTGCGCGTCCGAGACGGACCACTCCGCCAGCGGCGGCGGCAGCGGCGCCGGCGTGGGCTGCACGACGGGAGCCCCTGGTGCGGTTGCCTGCCCGGTTGCCTGAGCGGAAGGCGAAGCGGCCGGCGCGGGGGCGGAATTGGGCGTGGGCGTCGCGCTGGGCCGGGGCGCGGGAGCCTGCGCGGTCAGGTCGACAGGGCCGTTCTGCGCGGCGGAGGCCACGCCGGCTTGCGCCAGCAGCGCCGCCGCCAGCGTTCCGGAAATCATCGTTCGAGCCATCGGCCGACCCTTTGCACGCATTCTGTACAAGCCCCTGTCTTTCGTCGGGTGATGCCGCGGTCGGGATGCCGACGCGGCCTTGGATGTTTCATGCACCGCACTTGGCCCTTCCATCAAGCCCGGCATCTGACCATAGCCTGAATCATTCACGTGCCGCTTGGTTCCGGAAACGCTGGCCGCCATCACCAGACCTCAGGCAGGCGACCGAATGGCGTTTCCATTTGAAACTATAATCCCTAGGAGCCTCGGGCATGGCCCGTCACGTTCATGCCGTTCCCATCCTGATCGCGCTTACGGGGCTTGCCACGTTCAGCGTGATGGACGGCTTCATGAAGGAGGCGTCGATTCTCGTCGGCGCCTATGCCGCGATGGCCTTGCGCAGCGTGGCGGGAACGGCGCTGATGCTGCCGGTCTGGCTCGGCCGCCGCGGACGCTGGCCGGTGGCGTCCACGATACGGCTTCATGCGCTGCGCGCGGTGGTTGCGGGCGTGATGGCGGTCCTGTTCTTCTATGGAGTGGTGCGCACACCGCTGGCGGAAGGCATCGCGCTGTCGTTCATCGCGCCGCTGATCGCGCTCTATCTCGCCGCCATTTGGCTGGGCGAGCCCGTGGGGCGGCGCGCGGTGGGCGGATCGCTGCTGGCGCTGATGGGCGTGGGCGTGATCGTGGCAGGCAAGCTTGGCGGGCAATATTCCCCCGAAGGGGTGAAGGGGCTTTGCGCCATCCTTGTCTCCGCCGTGCTCTACGCCTGGAATCTCGTGCTGCAACGGCGACAGGCGCTGTTGGCGGGGCCGGAAGAGGTGGCCTTCTTCCAGAACGCGGTGACCGCGCTGGTGCTCTTGCCCGGCCTGTTGTGGGTGGCTCCGGCGCCGACGCCGGCCGCGCTGGGCTGGATCGTGACCTCGGCGGCGTTGTCCGCCGCCTCGCTGATGCTGATGACCTGGGCCTATGCCCGCGCCGAAACGCGGGTGCTGGTGCCGCTGGAATATACCGCGTTCATCTGGGCGGCGATCGTCGGCTGGCTGATGTTCGGCGAAGCGCTGACGCTGCGCACGCTGGCGGGCGTCGCCCTGATCGTGGCGGGCTGCCTGATCGCCGTGCGGGCCGGGAAGGCAGAGGCGGCCCCCGCCGGGAAAGCGCCGGCACAGGCGGCTTGATCCCGCTTCGTTCCGATCCGCATTGCTGTTGCGAAGCATTAGCCGATGTAATGCCGGGCTTTGGCCGAATTAGACCTTGGCTACCCTTGACGGCGCGGCGGTTAGCGCGCATCGCGCACTCGATTTCGGGTCATCCGGAACCGCACTTTCGCGCCGATTATGCAACGATCGCGTCGTCGCGGGAATGCCCCGATGGATGGCTCTTGGCCAACGGCAGGAGGTACGACACTTAGCCATGACCCAGGTCGGACAGGATACGCTCGGAACCCGCAGCACGCTGAGCGTGGGCGGCAAGGACTATGCCTACTATTCGCTCCGCAAGGCGGCGGCGAAGTTCGGGGACATTTCCCGCCTGCCCTTCTCGATGAAGGTGCTGCTGGAAAACCTGCTGCGCTTCGAGGACGGCGGCTTCACCGTTTCCACCGACGACGTGAAGGCCGTGGTGGACTGGCAGAAGAACCCCAGCGAATCGTCGAACGAGATCCAGTACCGCCCGGCGCGCGTGCTGCTGCAGGATTTCACCGGCGTGCCCTGCGTGGTCGATCTTGCCGCGATGCGCGACGCGATCGCCACGCTGGGCGGCGACACCAGCAAGATCAATCCTCTGGTGCCGGTCAACCTGGTGATCGACCACTCGGTCATGGTCGACGAATTCGGCCATCCCAAGGCGTTCGAGGAGAACGTCGAGATCGAATACCACCGCAACATGGAACGCTATGACTTCCTCAAGTGGGGTTCCAAGTCGCTCAACAACTTCTACGCGGTGCCTCCCGGCACCGGCATCTGCCACCAGGTCAACCTGGAGAACATCGCGCAGACGGTGTGGACCAGCACCGACCAGAACGGCGCGACCGTGGCCTATCCCGACACCTGCGTCGGCACCGACAGCCACACCACGATGATCAACGGCCTGGGCGTGCTGGGCTGGGGCGTGGGCGGCATCGAGGCCGAAGCGGCCATGCTGGGCCAGCCGGTCTCGATGCTCATTCCCGAAGTGGTCGGCTTCAAGTTCACCGGCCAGCTGCGGGAAGGCGTGACCGCCACCGACCTCGTGCTGACCGCTACCAACATGCTGCGCAAGCACGGTGTGGTCGGCCGCTTCGTCGAATACTACGGTCCGGGCCTCGCCGGCCTGACGCTGGCCGATCGCGCCACGCTGGCCAACATGGCGCCCGAATACGGCGCGACCTGCGGCTTCTTCGGCATCGACGACAAGACGCTGGACTACCTGCGCCTGACCGGCCGCGAGGAAGCGCAGATCGCGCTGATCGAAGCCTATGCCAAGGAGCAGGGCTTCTGGATCGATCCGTCGGTCGAGCCGATCTTCTCGTCCACGCTGGAACTCGACCTGTCGACCGTGGTGCCTTCGCTCGCCGGCCCCAAGCGCCCGCAGGACCGTGTTTCGCTGCCGGACGTGGACGACGTGTTCAACAAGGACATGGCCGAAACCTACAAGAAGGCCCACGCGCGCGTGCCGGTCGAAGGCAAGGACTTCGATCTGGGTGACGGCGACGTCGTGATCGCCGCGATCACGAGCTGCACCAACACTTCGAACCCGGGCGTGCTGGTGGCCGCCGGTCTCGTCGCCAAGAAGGCCGACGAACTGGGCCTCAAGCCGAAGCCGTGGGTCAAGACCAGCCTCGCCCCCGGATCGCAGGTCGTCACCGACTACCTCGAGCGCGCCGGGCTGCAATCGCACCTCGACAACGTCGGCTTCAATCTCGTCGGCTATGGTTGCACCACCTGCATCGGCAACTCCGGCCCGCTCGCCGATCCGATCAGCAAGGCAATCAACGAGAACGGCCTTGTCGCCAGCGCGGTGATCTCGGGCAACCGCAACTTCGAAGGCCGCGTCAGCCCCGATGTTCGCGCCAACTTCCTCGCCTCGCCGCCGCTGGTCGTCGCCTATGCGCTGAAGGGCACGGTGATCGAGGATTTCGTCACCACCCCGATCGGCACCGGCAAGGACGGGCAGGACGTGTTCCTCAAGGACATCTGGCCGACCAACGAGGAAGTCTATTCGACGATGGCCGGCTGCATGGACCGCGCCATGTTCCAGGCCCGCTATGCCGACGTCTACAAGGGCGACAAACACTGGCAGGCGATCAACGTCACGGGTTCGGAAACCTACCAGTGGCGCGCCGGTTCGACCTATGTCGCCAACCCGCCCTACTTCGAGGGCATGTCGATGACGCCGGCCCCGGTGCAGGACATCATCGAGGCCAAGCCGCTGCTGGTGCTGGGGGATTCGATCACCACCGACCACATCAGCCCCGCCGGCAACATCAAGGCCGACAGCCCCGCCGGCCAGTGGCTGCTGGAGCACCAGGTCTCGAAGGCGGACTTCAACAGCTACGGCGCGCGCCGTGGCCACCACGAAGTGATGATGCGCGGCACCTTCGCCAACATCCGCATCAAGAACGAAATGGTGCCGGGCGTCGAAGGCGGCTTCTCGAAGTTCAACGGCGAAGTGCTGCCGGTCTATGACGTGGCGATGAAGCACAAGGCCGCCGGTACGCCGATGGTCGTGATCGCGGGCAAGGAATACGGCACCGGTTCCAGCCGCGACTGGGCGGCCAAGGGCACCAACCTGCTGGGCGTGCGCGCGGTGATCGTCGAAAGCTTCGAGCGTATCCACCGCTCGAACCTCGTCGGCATGGGCGTGCTGCCGCTCCAGTTCAAGGACGGCGCGACCCGTCAGTCGCTGGGCCTGACCGGAGACGATACCTACACGATCAAGGGTGTGGCGAACCTCCAGCCGCGTCAGGACGTGGAAGTGGAAGTGACCCGGCCGGATGGCTCGACCTTCAGCTTCAACGCGCTGTGCCGCATCGATACCGCCAACGAAGTCGAATACTTCATGAATGGCGGCATCCTGCACTACGTGCTGCGCAAGCTGGCGGCCTGACCGCCGCGCCGGCCGCTCCCGGCCTCCTTGCGAGGCCGGGGCTGCGCCGGACTCGCGTTATGAAAAAAGAAGAAGGGCGGCTCCCCTTGCGGAGGCCGCCCTTCCCTTTTCCCGGACCGTGTGGAGGCTACGGGAAAAGTTCCCGTCCAGGGGTATTCCGTCAGGCGGCCTTGGGCCTGGCAAAGCGCCGACGCGCGACTAGCGCGGCCGCTGCGGCGCCGAAAAGCAGGACCATCGACGGTTCGGGCACTTCGGTGCCGCTGGACGTCGAGGACGAGGTGCTGCCGTTCGAGGAAGAGGAAGTCGAGCTCGACGACGAGGTTGACGAACTGGTCGAGCTTGATGTGGACGACGATGTCGAGGAACTCGTCGAGCTGGACGTCGACGAGGACGTCGAAGAACTGGTCGAGACGTTGCCCGACGAGGTCGATGTCGACGAACTGGTGCTGACGTTGCCGGAACTGGTCGAGACATTGCCCGACGAGGTGGAAACGTTGCCCGAGCTGGTGCTGACGCCGCCGGTCGACGTCGAGACGTTGCCGCTCGAGGTCGACGTCGAGGTGGAGACGCCGCCCGTGGAGGTCGAGACGCCACCCGACGTCGAAGACGTGGACCCGCCCGAGGTGGAGGTGGAACCACCCGATGTGGAGGAGGATCCGGTGCTGGTCGAGGAGACCACCACGCTGCCGCCGCCACCGCCGCCGCCGAAGAAGCCCCCGAAGAAGCCGCCGCCGAAACCGCCGATCGGGCCGCCGCCGATCACCACCGGCACGCCGCCACCACCGCTAACCGGCTGGGGCGGCATCGGCGGCATATAGGGCACGGGCACCATGGCCATCTGCTGCGCGGGCGCCTCGCAGGTCCGCGTGGTGGTGGTCCGCACGATCTTGCGGGCGCGATGCACTTCGCGCGGGGCACGGTGCGCGATCTGGCGCGGCGCGCGCTTGGCCTGCTTCACCTTCACCGGCTTGACGTGGTGAATTTCGCCCGAGGAGGGGGCTTCTGAAACGTGCACTGCGCCGCCACCAAGAATGGCGCCGCCCGCCGCGCAGGCTGCAAGTTTCGCCAAGGCCATCCGAACCGACATGATCGTTGCTCTCACTAGTTCCCCGAGGAAGCCCGATAGCATGACGGCGTTAACAGCCTGCTTCGCCCTTCCTGACGTGTCGAACAACGCAGATGAATCGCCCCGCGACAATGGCGTTAACCGGGTTTCGGGCATGAAAAATGCCCAAAGATGTCCCGTTTCCGACGCCGCGGTTAACTCTGTCCCAAACTGGAACCGAATCCCGGCAGGCCGTTACCCCGATCGGACGTGCGCGTTTACTTGCCGCTGTCGAACAGGTCGGGAAGCGAACCGGTGGGAGGCGTCAACCCCAGGTGCTGCCAGCCGCGATCGTTGAGGCAGCGCCCGCGTGCGGTGCGCGCGACGAGGCCGAGCTGGATCAGGTATGGTTCGATCACTTCCTCGATCGTGTCGCGCGGTTCGGAAAGCCCGGCGGCCAGCGTTTCCACGCCAACGGGCCCGCCCTTGTAGATATCGGCGATCATGGTGAGGTAGCGGCGGTCCTGCGCGTCCAGCCCCAGCGAATCCACTTCCAGCCGGGTGAGCGCCGAATCGGCAAGGGTGCGCGTGATCGTGTCCGCGCCCGCCACTTGGGCGAAATCGCGCACACGGCGCAGCAGGCGGCCGGCGACGCGCGGGGTGCCGCGCGCGCGGCGGGCGATCTCGGCGGCGCCTTCCCGGTCGATGCCGATGCCGAGCAGCCCCGCGCCGCGCGTTACCACGCGTTCCAGTTCGGCCACGGTATAGAACTGCAGGCGTACCGGGATGCCGAAGCGATCGCGCAGCGGGGTCTGCAACAGGCCCTGCCGCGTGGTCGCGCCGATCAGGGTGAAGGGTGGCAGGTCGATCCGCACCGACCGGGCGGACGGTCCTTCGCCGATGATGAGATCGAGCGCGCGGTCCTCCATCGCCGGATAGAGCACTTCCTCGACCACGGGATTGAGGCGGTGGATCTCGTCGATGAACAGGACGTCGCCATGTTCCAGATTGGTGAGCAGCGCGGCGAGATCGCCGGCCTTGGCGATGACCGGGCCTGAGGTGGCGCGGAAGTTCACGCCGAGTTCCCGCGCGACGATCTGCGCCAGCGTGGTCTTGCCCAGCCCCGGCGGGCCGAAGAACAGCACATGGTCCATCGCCTCGCGCCGCATCTTCGCGGATTCGATGAACACGCGCAGATTCTCGCGCGCGGCTTCCTGCCCGGTGAATTCGGCGAGCGACTTGGGCCGTAGCGCGGCGTCCGGGTCTTCGTCCTGCCGCGCGGCGGAAAGGAGGGGGTTATCGGTCATTTGCTCGACTGCCGTATCGCGAGACGGGTGTTCATCGCGATCACCCCGCCGCCCGCTTCAGCGCGACGCGCACGAGGTCGTTCAGGCCGGCGTCCTCGCCCAGTTCCTTCAGCGCGGCGGCGACGGCGGTGCTGGCGACGGCGGGTTTGAAGCCCAGGTTCTGGAGCGCCGATATGGCGTCGGCGCTGGCGGAGCCGGCGGGCAGGGGCACAACCTCTCCGCCAGGACCAAGGGGCGAGGCATAGCCGGCCAGGCCGCCCGCCTTGTCCTTCAGTTCGTTGACGATGCGCCCGGCGAGCTTCGGGCCGACGCCGTTGGCCCGCGCGACCATGGCGCTGTCGCCATTGGCGCAGGCCCGCTGCAGTTCCTCGACCGACAGGGCGGACAGGATCGCCAGCGCGACCTTGCTGCCCACGCCCTGCACGGCCGTCAGCAGGCGGAACCACGCCCGTTCGCCCGCGCTGGTGAAGCCGATCAGGCGCTGGTCGGTCTCGCTGACCTGCATTTCGGTGTGGACCACGACCTTGTCGCCCCGGATGCCGAGGTGGGTGAGCGTCTTGGCCGAGCAGTGGACGAGATAGCCGACGCCGTTCACGTCGATCACGGCCCAGTCGGGGCCGGTGTCGTCAAGGGTGCCGGTGAGCTTGGCGATCATGGTTTGTTCCTATGGCAGGATTGTTCGCCGCGCACCAGCCCCTGTTGCGCGGCGCTTCCTGCCACCGGTGATCGCTACTGTCAGTGCAGCACGCCGGTCCGTTTCATGGACGATGCATACCACAGCAGCAACAGCAGCACGCCCCAGATCAGGGCGGTGAAGATCGCCATCGCGGTGCCGCTCATTTCCGGCGGCCGTTCGGTCATTATCTGGTAGCCTTGGCTGACGGCCAGCCCCAGCAAGGACAGCCCGAACGCCGGCACGGCGTGGCGCGATCGTGCGATCAGCAAGAGCGAACCCGCCAGCGAACCCCACACGCCCAGCGCCCAGAAGCCGGTGAGCCACGCGGGCATGGCGTCGAGATAGGCCAGCGTATCCGGCGTCAGCTGCGCCATTGCCACCGGATCGCGCGTGACCGTGCGAATGTAATCGAGACAGCCGAAGCTGTTCCACAGCAGGCTGATCACGCCCACCACCCACAGATGCCATGGCGCGCCCAGACGTCGTTCCTCGAGCGGTTGCCGTTCTTCGACAGATACCATGCGCCTCTCCCCATAAGGCTGCTGGCGCATGATACCATCATCGAACCATCCGTCCAAGCGCGAGTCCGGCAGCATCAGAGCCGTTCGATCCGGCGCGCCGCCTCGTCGAGGATGTCGGCGATCTGATGGGCCACGCCATCGTCGAGGCCGCCCATCAGGCGCTGGCCGAGCGCCACCTTGAGGTTGTGCATCGCCCGGCGTACCGGCGGGCTGCTGTGCCGCTGGCGCTGTTCGCCGAACGCCTTGAGCCGTTCGACCAGCGCATCGGCTTCGCCCGCCTTTTCCGCCAGTTCCGCGCGCCCGGCCTCGGTCACGGTGAAGGCCTTGCGCGATCCTTCGCCGGCGACTTCGGCCAGCAGGCCTTCGTCCACCAGCAGGCTGAGCGTGGGATAGACCACGCCGGGGCTGGGGGCGTATTCGCCGCCGGTCAGTTCCTCGATCGCCTTGATCAGTTCATAGCCGTGGCGATCCTGTTCGGCCACGAGGCGCAGCAGCACCAGCCGCAGTTCGCCGCCGGCAAACATCCGCCCGCGTCCCCTGCCGCCGCCGCGACCGCCCCGGCCGCCCGATTCGTCATCCCAGCCGCCAAAGCCGCCGCCGAAATCGCCGAAACCCCGGCCGAACGGACCGCGTCCGCCCATCATCATCTTCATCATGCCACGCGCGGCGAAACCGCGTCCGTGGTTGCGGCCGTGATCGACGCCGCAGCGGTGTTGTTCGTGTCGCAATGTCTCTACTCCGTATATCACGATGCGTCTAAGATATATCTTATTAGACGTTGCGCAAGAGCGGGGATGAAAAATTTTTGCGGCGCGCTATCTGCCCCCCATGCGGGTTACGCCCTATCACGAACGCAGATGACCGACCTGTTCGCCTCTCCCCCGGCCGAAACGCCACCATCGGAGCCGCGCGACGACGGGCCGCTGGCCGATCGCCTGCGCCCGCGCACGCTGGCCGACGTGATCGGGCAGGAGCACCTGACCGGGCCGGAAGGCGCGATCGGGCGGATGGTGGCGGCGGGCAAGCTCTCCTCGATGATCCTGTGGGGTCCGCCGGGCACCGGCAAGACCAGCACCGCGCGCCTGCTGGCCGATGCCGTCAACATGCGCTTCGTGGCGATCAGCGCGGTCTTTTCGGGCGTGGCCGACCTGAAGAAAGCCTTTGCCGAGGCCGAGGCGATGGCGCTCACCGGCCGGCGCACGCTGCTGTTCGTGGACGAAATCCACCGCTTCAACCGCGCTCAGCAGGACGGTTTCCTGCCGTTCGTGGAGAAAGGCACGGTCACGCTGGTCGGCGCGACTACCGAGAATCCCAGCTTCGCGCTCAACGCCGCGCTGCTCAGCCGCGCGCAAGTGCTGATCCTGCACCGGCTGGACGCGGCCGCGCTCGGCGAACTCCTGCGCCGTGCCGAGGACATCACCGGGCTGCGCCTGCCGCTGACCGGCCCCGCGCGCGACGCGCTGGTCGCCTCGGCCGATGGCGACGGGCGCTTCCTGCTCAACCAGGCGGAAACGCTGTTCGACGTCTCGCTGACCGAGCCGCTCGATCCGGAGGCGCTGTCGAAGTTCCTGATGCGGCGCGTGGCGGTGTACGACAAGGACCGCGACGGGCATTACAACCTGATCTCCGCGCTGCACAAGGCGCTGCGCGGATCGGACGCGCAGGCGGCGCTCTATTACCTCGCGCGGATGCTGACGGCGGGCGAGGAGCCGCTCTACGTGCTGCGCCGGCTGGTGCGCTTCGCCAGCGAGGACATCGGCCTTGCCGACCCGCAGGCGCTGGTCCAGTGCCTTGCCGCCAAGGACGCCTACGATTTTCTCGGCAGCCCCGAAGGCGAACTGGCCATCGTCCAGGCCTGCCTCTATTGCGCGACAGCGCCCAAATCGAACGCGGCCTATGTCGCGCAGAAGGAAGCCTGGAAAAGCGCGAAGGAAACGGGATCGCTGATGCCGCCGGCCAATATCCTCAACGCGCCGACCCGGCTGATGAAGGACATCGGCTATGGCAAGGGCTATGCCTATGACCATGACGCGGAAGACGGCTTCTCCGGTGCGGACTACTGGCCGGAAGGCATGGGGGCGCGGCACTATTACCGCCCGGTAGAGCGCGGTTTTGAAAGACAGGTGCGCGAACGGATGGATTGGTGGGAAAGGAAAAGGCGTGAACGTCGGGAAGGCTAGCATCCTTCTGGTGATGGCAGGGATGGTGGTGACGCTCGCCGGCTGCGGGCAGGACGCGACGCCAGCTCCCCGGCCCGCGCAGAGCGCCACGCCCGCCGCGACCGGTGCGCCGGCGATGATGGCGTCCGCCACGCCGTCACCGGCTCCGTCAGCATCGCCATCGCCATTGCCTTCGCCCGAGAGCACGCCCGCTCCGTCGCCTTCCGCGCCGTCGGCTTCCGCCACGCCCGCGCCCGCTTTCCCGCCCTGCGCCGAAGTGCCGCGGCGGGGCCGGTACTTCCCGGACAAGCCGGTGGTGATTCCGGGCGCGCTGCATGCGCTGGTGATCGGCGGGACCACCCGGCTCAGCGTGAAGACGCTTTCGGGCCGCACGCTGTGCGTCAACATGTACGGCATGGCGCAGGCGCGCGACTTCCGCATCAGCGAGGACCTGCGGCTGCTGGGCTTCTGGTGGACCGGTTACGAGGCGGACGGCTACAAGGTGATCGATCGCATCGGCCATGGCCGGGTGATCGAAACCGTCTCGCGCCCGCTGCTTTCGCCGGGGCACAAGCGCTTCGCCGCGATCCAGTTCAGCGATGCCAGCTTCGGCGGCATCGAAGGCGTGCGCGTGTGGGAAGTAGGCAAGCGGCAGGTGGTGCGCGTTGCCGACGTCAGCAACAAGGGCGGGCTTTACGGCAATGCCTGGCGCCTGCTGCGCTGGGCCGACGATTCGTGCCTGGTGCTGTCGATGATGCCGTTCGATCGCGATGTCGGCCCGCGCCGCCGGATGGAACTGCGCCTGCTGAAGAATGATTTCGCGTTCACCGAGATCGAACCCGGCCACGCCGGCTGCGCCGAGCCCGAGGCGGACGACACGCCCCGCTCGACCAAGACGGGCGATCACAAACCGGCCGGCAAGGGCAGGGCAGGGCACGGCAGGACGCGACACGGCAGGGCGTGAAAGGGCGCTTCCGCCATTTCGCCGCGATCGACTGGTCGGGCGCGGCGGGTGAGCGCCACCGGGGCATCGCCGTGGCGCTGTGTCGTGAAGGCCGCGAGGCGCCGGCGCTCGTGCGCGAAGGCCATCGCTGGTCGCGCGCGGAGGTACTGGGCTGGCTGCTGGATGATTTGCCATCCGATACGCTCGTTGGCATGGACCTTGGCATGTCGCTGGCGTTCGCGGATGCCGGCGCGTTCTTTCCCGGCTGGGCGGAAAGCCCCGTCTTTGCGCGCGATCTCTGGCGGCTGGTCGACCGGCTCTGCTGGGAGGAACCGCACCTCGCGGTCGGTGCCTTTGTCGATCACCCGGAACTGGCCCGGCACTTCCGCCGCCACGGTGGGCGCGAAGGCGATCGCTTCCGCCTGCCCGGCGCGGCGGACGGGCGTGGCCGCTTCCGCGTGACCGAGCAAGAACAGGCAAGGCTGGGGTGCAAGCCCTACAGCAATTTCAACCTCGTCGGCGCGGCGCAGGTGGGCAAGTCGAGCCTTTCGGGGATGCGCCTGCTGCACCGGATGGAGGGGCGCTTGCCGGTCTGGCCGGTCGACCCGCTGCCCGCCGGCGGATCGGTACTGGTCGAAATCTACACCACGATCGCCGCCATCGCCGCCGGCCGCAGGGCCGCCCGTTCGAAGATCCGCGACGGAGCGGACCTCGACACCGCGCTCGCCGCGCTGGGCAGCGCACCCGCCGGGCATCGGGGCGCGATCGATGACCATCGCAGCGATGCCTTGCTCACAGCCGCCTGGCTGCGCGCGAATGCCGGCCGCGCCGAACTCTGGGCGCCCGCGCGGCTAACCGACGCCATCGCGCGAACGGAGGGCTGGACCTTCGGCTGTCCTTGAGGCTAGGGAGACCGCGACGCTCAGGCGCGCCGGCTTAGCACAGTGGTAGTGCAGCGGTTTTGTAAACCGAAGGTCGGGGGTTCGAATCCCTCAGCCGGCACCATTTCATCATCCAGCGCTGTTCGCGTTACTCCACCGCCTCGCGCAGCACAGCCACGCCGCTTTCGCGCTGCGCTTTCAGCTCGCGCTTCAGCACCGCCGGGTCGCGCGCGAAGACGAAGCCGAAGCTGACGCCGCCGTGCTTGCCGATCGTCGCGTGGTGCAGCTTGTGCGCCTGCACCAGCCGCCGGGCATAGCCGCGCCGGGGCACCCAGCGGAACCAGCGCTGGTGGACCAGCCCATCGTGCACCAGCGTGTAGATCACGCCATAGACCAGCACGCCGATGCCGATCCAGGTGGCCGGAGCCCACGCCGCTGCCCCGCGCACCAGCGGGCTGCCCAGCGCGAAGAACGTGATCGAGATCGCCGCGCCAACCAGCGCGTAGAGGTCGTTGCGTTCGAAAAAGCCGTCGTGCGGCTCGTGATGATCGCGGTGCCAGCCCCAGCCGAAGCCGTGCATCACATACTTGTGGCTGCTCCACGCAAGGCCTTCCATGGCGATCACGGTGGCAAGGACGATCAGCGTGGCGGCAAGCGTGGTCATGGCCGTTTCCTTACCGCCCGGCGCGACAGATCGCGACACTTTCTTGCAGCGCTGCGACGTGCATTTTCGGGCCATTCAGGCACCCGGGGGCAGGAACGGCGTTGTGCGGAAGAGACCGCAGATTGAAAGGACCGAAGCCATGAAGAAGTTCATTCTCGCCGCCCTCATCCCCGCCACGCTGGCCGGCGTCGCCGCACCCGCGCTCGCGCAGCCGATGCCGCCGCGGCACAACGATGCCTGGGCGCTGACGCCGGCGCGCAATGCCGAAATCCGCTCCGACATCCAGCGCCTGCGCGCCGACATCGATCGCGCCCAGGCCCGCCGCACGATCTCGCCGCGCGAGGCCAGCGGGTTGCGCCGCGAGGCTGCCGATATCCAGCGCCAGTACGCGGCGTTTTCGCGCGGGGGGCTGGATCGCAACGAGGTGCGCAGGTTGCAGGACCGCGTCAACGACGTCCGTGTCCACCTGCGCATGGAACGGCGCGACTGGGACGGCCGTCGCGGCTGACGCGCCTGCGCGGCGGCTGCGCAAGAAAATTTCGTAAACCAACCTTCCGGCGCGCCTCTTCCCGCTTGAAATGCGGCAGGGGCGCGCCTAACCGCCTTGCATGACCAGCAATCCGCGCACGCTTTACCAGAAAATCTGGGATGCCCACGTCGTCGAGAGCCGCGACGATGGCACCAGCCTGATCTACATCGACCGCCATCTCGTGCATGAAGTGACGAGTCCGCAGGCGTTCGAGGCCCTGCGCGTATCGGGCCGCAAGGTGCGCCGTCCGGACCTGACGCTGGCGGTGCCCGACCACAACCTGCCCACCACCGCGCGCCGCGACGCGCAGGGGCGGCGCATTCCCATCGCCGATCCCGAAAGCGCCTCGCAGCTGGCCGCGCTGGAGCGCAACGCGCCCGAATTCGGCATCCGCCTGATCGGGGACGCCGATATCGAGCAGGGCATCGTCCACGTCGTCGGCCCGGAACAGGGCTTTTCCCTGCCGGGCGCGACGATCGTGTGCGGCGACAGCCACACCGCCTGCCACGGCGGGCTGGGCGCGCTGGCGTTCGGCATCGGCACGTCGGAAGTCGAACACGTCCTCGCCACGCAGACGCTGCTGCTCAAGCAGTCGAAATCGATGGAAGTGCGCGTGGAGGGCGATCTGCGTCTCGGCGTTTCGGCCAAGGATGTGGTGCTGCACATCACCGGCGTGCTGCGCGCGGCGGGCGGCACCGGCTATGTCATCGAATATACCGGCTCGGCGATCCGCAGCCTGTCGATCGAGGGCCGGCTGACCGTTTCCAACATGGCGATCGAGCACGGTGCGCGCGCCGGGCTGATCGCGCCCGACGAAAAGACCTTCGCCTACATCAAGGGCCGTCCCTATGCGCCGCAGGGCGCGGAATGGGACAAGGCCGTGGCCTGGTGGCAAAGCCTCGCCACCGATCCCGGCGCCCCATACGACAAGGTGGTGGTGATCGACGCCGCCGATATCGCGCCGAGCGTGACCTGGGGCACCTCGCCCGAGGACGTGCTGCCGATCACCGGCATCGTCCCCGCGCCGGAAAGCTTCGACGATCCCTCCAAGCAGGACGCGGTGCGCGCAAGCCTGGCCTACATGGGCCTCGAACCCGGCCAGCGGCTCGATTCTATCCCCGTGGAGAACGTGTTCATCGGTTCGTGCACCAACAGCCGTATCGAGGACATGCGCGCCGCTGCCGCTGTGCTCAAGGGGCGGAAGAAGGCCGACAACGTGCGCTGGGCGATCGTCGTGCCCGGGTCCGGTCTGGTCAAGAAGCAGGCCGAGGAGGAGGGGTTGGACCGCATCTTCGTCGACGCCGGTTTCGAATGGCGCGAACCGGGCTGTTCGGCCTGCCTCGCCATGAACCCGGACAAGGTGCCGGCCGGTGAGCGCTGCGCCTCCACCTCGAACCGCAATTTCGTCGGCCGCCAGGGGCCGGGCGCGCGCACGCACCTCGTCAGCCCGGCGATGGCGGCGGCGGCGGCGGTGACCGGCCATCTCACGGACGTTCGCGAACTCGTCTGACGGGGCGCGGGGATGAGCCGCAAGGCGTCGTTCCCGCCCGTCGCGTCCTCCGCCACGCGGGTGCTTGTGCTGGGCAGCCTGCCGGGCGAGGCGTCGCTGGCGGCCGGGCGCTATTACGCGCATCCGCTCAACCAGTTCTGGCGCCTGATCGGTGGTGCGATCGGGCGGGACATCGCCGCGCTCGATTACGACGCGCGGCTTGCGGCATTGGTCACGGCGGGCGTGGGGCTGTGGGACACGATCGGTTCGGCCCGGCGCCGCGGCAGCCTGGACGGCGCGATCCGCGATGTGGAGGCCAACCCGCTCGCCACGCTGGTTGCCGGCCTGCCGAACCTGCGCTGCGTGGCCTTCAACGGCGCCACGGCCGCGCGGATCGGCCGGCGCGCGCTGGTGGAACGTGACCGCGTGGCGCTCGTTCAGCTTCCGTCCAGCAGCCCGGCCTATTGCAGTATCACGTTCGCGCAGAAGCAGGCCGAATGGTTGAAGCTGCGGGATTTTCTGGCGGAAAATCCGCCGGGGTGAGGTTGCAAATCGATGACGGTCCGTCACATTGGCCGCACATCAAGGAGTTTGGTTTCGTGACGACGAAGAAGACGGACTGGACCGGCAAGGCGGCCATGGCGGGCGCGGCGATCGGATCGGCGGCGCTGGCTGCGGCCCTGCTTTACGCCTCGCGGCGCAAGGAGAGCGCCGAGGCGGCCAAGGCGAAGCCGACGCCCCCGGCCGAGCCGGCCGAAACGGACTGACGTTTTCCGCGAATTGGGGGCGCTTTCCGGTCTTGCCGGGCGCGTCCGCGCGGCTATAGCGATCCTATGGAACCGGTCAGCCAGATTGACGGACGGGCGATCCCGTTCGGCCGCAAGAACGTCGATACCGACATCATCATCCCCGCCCACTGGCTGAAGACGATCAGCCGGGACGGGCTGGGCCGGGGCGCGTTCGAAGCCCTGCGGCAGGATCCGGACAACCTGTTCGATAGCGCCGAGTTTTCGGGATCGCCGATCCTGATCGCGGGCGACAACTTCGGCTGCGGATCGAGCCGCGAACACGCGGCCTGGGCCTTGCTCGACCTTGGCATCAAGGCGGTGATCGCGCCGTCGTTCTCCGACATCTTCTCGGGCAACGCCTTCAAGAACGGCATCCTCACCGTGGTGCTGCCGCAGGAACAGGTCGATCGTCTGTTGGAAGTGGCGAAGACCGATCCGGTCCACATCGATCTGGAAGCGCAGACGGTAACCACGCCGTTCCAGGACCGTTTCCGCTTCGAGATCGACCCGTTCCGCAAGCACTGCCTGCTCAACGGGCTGGACGAAGTGGGGCTCACGCTGGCGCGCGATACCGCGATTTCGGCGTTCGAGGGCACCGTGCAGGCCGAACGTCCGTTTCTGGCGCGGGGAACCGGCGTCGCGGCCTGATTTGCGGCTGGACGTCGGGTTCGTTTAACGGATCGCTTAAACCCTCTTCCCTTCACCGGTGAAACTTGCTTGCATGCGCGGGTGAGAACCGGACGGCCTTTCCGCATCCGGCAACGAATGGAATTGGGGAGATACCGATGAAGGCCTTGCGCACCCACGCCGTTGGCGGTCCCGAAACGCTGACGCTGGACGATGTGTCCGATCCCGTGCCGGGCGCGGGGCAGGTCGTGGTGGCGATGAAGGCCTGCTCGATCAACTTCCCCGATACGCTGATGATTCGCGATCTCTACCAGTTCAAGCCGGAACGGCCCTTTGCGCCGGGCGGGGAGCTGGCCGGCGTGATCGACGCGGTGGGCGAAGGCGTGACCGGCTGGAAAGTGGGCGATCGCGTGATCGCCATGGTTGGCAACGGCGGCCTGGCCGAGAAGGTCCGGGTCGAGGTCGGCCGGCTGTTCCCGCTGCCCGATGGCGTCGATTTCGCCACCGGCGCGTCGCTGCTGATGACCTATGGCACGACGTATCACGGGTTGGTCGATCGTGGGCATATCAAGGCGGGCGATACCCTGCTGGTGCTGGGCGCGGCGGGGGGCGTGGGCCTTTCCGCGATCGAGCTGGGCAAGGCGTTCGGCGCGCGCGTGGTCGCGGCCGTTTCGAGCGAGGAAAAGGCCGCCGTGGCGCGTGAGGCGGGCGCGGACGATGTGGTGATCTATGGCCGCCCGCCGTTCGACAAGGCGCAGTCGAAGGACCTCGCCGAAAAGTTCAAGGCGGCCTGCGGCCCCAACGGCGCCAACGTGATCTATGACATCGTCGGCGGCGACTATTCGGAACCGGCGCTACGCTCGATCGCGTGGGAGGGGCGTTTCCTTGTGGTCGGCTTCCCCGCCGGCATTGCGAAGCTGCCGCTGAACCTGACGCTGCTCAAGTCCTGCGACGTGTGCGGGGTGTTCTGGGGCGCGTTCACCGCGCGCGAACCGAAGAAGTTCGCGGAGCAGGTCGCCGAACTGTTCGCCATGCTCAAGGCCGGCAAGATCAACCCGCGCGTTTCCGCGCGCTTCCCGCTGGAAAAGGGCGGAGAGGCGATCGCGGTGCTGGAAAACCGGCAGGCGGTGGGCAAGGTCGTGGTGACGACGGCGTAACGCGGTCGGTCAGCGCCGGCTTCCATAGGCCGGGATGCCCAGCTTCCAGTGAATCGCCGCGCCGCGCAGGCCGAAGCCGGCCAGCGCGGCGACCGGCCAGACAAGCCCGTCGGGCAGGCCCGCGATCCGGCCCAGCGCGCAAAGGCCGGAAGCGAGTGCTGCCGCGGTCACGTAGAGCTCGGGCCGCATCAGGATCGAAGGGCGGCCGGCCAGCACGTCGCGGATGATCCCGCCGACGCAGCCGGTGATCACGCCCATCATCATCGCCGGCACCGGCGAGACGCCATAGGCCAGCGCCTTGACGGTGCCGAGCACGGCATAGGCGCCAAGGCCGGCGGCATCCGCCCATTCCAGCGCGCGCCCTTCCCACCAGCGGTGCGGCGTGAACCAGGCCACCAGCGCCACCACGAAGCAGACCGGGGCGACCGACGGATCGCGCACCCAGAACACCGGCGCGCCGATCAGCAGGTCGCGCACCGAGCCGCCGCCCACCCCCGTCACCAGCGCGAAGAACGCCATGGTGACGAAGGTCTGCCGCAACCGCGCCGCAAGCAGCGCGCCGGTCAGCGCGAACACCGCGATCCCGGCCAGATCGAGGAAGCCGAGAATCGCGGGCAGGGCCGGAGCGGCGAGCAACGGGGAGGCGATCGCGGAGGCGGCGGGGAGAGCCATCAGCCCAGTTCCCCGGCCAGCGTGCGCACCAGTTCGCCCGCCGGAAGGAACCGGGCGAGACGGGCGCCTTGCCCGGCCCATTGCGCGCCGAAGCCGGCTTCGCCCCGTGTCTTGGCCGCCGCGTTCAGCGCTTTGCCGGCATCGTAGGCGATCGGATAGGCCGGAGCGGTCAGGCCGCAGCTTTCGCCCCAGGCGGTGAAGCGGTTGGCCAGACCGCGCGCCGGGCGGCCGGAGATGGCGCGGGTCATCACGGTCGGCCGTCCTTCGGCCAGTGCCGCGCGATAGGCGGCGTCGGCCGCGCTTTCGGGGCAGCCGACGAAGGCCGTACCCAGCTGCGCCGCGACCGCGCCGAGCGCCAGCGCGGCACGGATGCCGGCGCCGTCCATGATGCCGCCCGCCGCGATCACCGGCACGCCCGCGCGCCGTGCCAGCAGGCGGGTCAGCGCCAGCGTGCCCAGCTGCTCGTCCGGCGCGTCGGGATCGAACATGCCGCGATGCCCGCCCGCTTCGAACCCCTGCGCCACCACCGCATCGATGCCCGCCGCGCGCGCCGCATCCGCTTCGGCCAGCGAGGTGGCGCTGGCCAGCAGCAGACATCCCGCCCGCTTCAGCGCGGCGATGCGGTCGGCTCCGGGCACGCCGAAGTGGAAGCTGACCACGGCGGGGCGTGCCTCCACCAGCGCGGCGAGCATGGCGTCATCCTCCGCGAAACTGCGGTAGATCTCGCGCAGCGCGGTCGGCGGTTCCGCGCCGAATTCGTGGAACAGTGGCGCCAGCCCGGCGCACCACGCCGCCTCGTGCGCGGGATCGGCCACGGCCGGCGCGTGGACGAAGACGTTGACGTTGAAGGGGCGGTCGGTGCGGGCCTTCAGGTCCGCGATCATCGCCCGCGCGCCGTCCGCGTCGGTCGCGCCGACGGCGATCGAGCCGAGACCGCCCGCCGCATTGACCGCCGCCGCCATCGCCGGGGTGGAGACGCCCGCCATCGGCGCCTGGATGATGGGATGGGCCAAGCCCAGTTGTGCGACGAGTCCGGTCATGAACGGAGCTTTAGGCTATCGCCTGATCGCGCGCCATATTCCGGTCCTGTCGCCGGTCTCTGCTTGGCGGAAAATCGGTGGCGTCCCCGGCAACCGCGTCATGGCGGGCGTGCGGATCGCATTCCGAGACGGCCGCAAAATAAGGCCCGGTGCGGGGGAGCACCGGGCCTTCCAGGGTCAGGCGTGCGCTGTTGTCCAGCGTCGGGGGTCAGAGTTTGCAGCCCATCGCGGAATAGGTCGCCTTGGCCTGTTCCGAAGCGGCCTTGCACGATTGCGCGAGCGCCGCCTTGTCCTGGATGGAGGCCCACGAGGCTTTCGACTGCTGGATCGCCTGCTCCATCGCCGCGCGCTGGCCTTCCGGCACCTTGTCCTTGATGCAGGCCATGACCTTGTTGAGATAGTCATCGCATTCGGCAACGCCGGTCATGCCGTCGGCGGGCTTGCTGGCGGATGCGGTCGTGCTCTCGCCGGCAGCGCTGGAAGCCGTTGCTTCCTTCTTGGCTTCGGAACAGCCTGCCAGCAGAGCGACGCCAGCAAGAACGATGGCCATTTTCTTCATGCAACGATCCCCGGTTTCCGTGATTTCCCCTGATCCTATGGGCGGGGTCCGGGGCCAGCAATCGGGCGATTGGCCGGGTTCGGATGTATGTTGATTACATCCGGATATGCGGCTTCAGGATGCCGGAATACCGCCGTTTGGCGGCACGACCGCGCGGTTTGCGTGACATGTTTTTACATGACGGCGGGGGTGCGCGTCAGATTTCGAGCTGGCTGCCCAGCTCGATCACGCGGTTCGAGGGCAGGCGGAAGAACTGCATCGCGCTTTCGGCGTTGCGCACCATCCACGCGAACAGCTTTTCGCGCCAGATCGCCATGCCGGGGCGCGATGACGGGATCAGCGTCTGCCGGGCGAGGAACCAGCTTGTCTCCATCGGCTTGAACGGCCCGCCGGCGCGATCCTCGGCGGCGAGTTCCGCCGGCAGGTCTGCCTCGTCCATGAAGCCGATATGCACGATCATGCGGTAGAAGCCGTGGCCCAGGTCTTCCAGTTCGCGGCGCCTTTCCGTGGGAACGTGCGGCACGCCTTCGGTGACGACGGTCAGGATCACCACGCGTTCGTGCAGGATGTGGTTGTGCTTCAGATTGTGGAGCAGCGCGGGCGGAATGCCATCGGCGGTGGAGGCGAGGAACACCGAGGTGCCAGACACGCGCTTCACTTTCGCCACGACCGAGCCGACGAACAGGTCGAACGGCATGGTGTCCTCGGCCAGCCGGTCGCGCACGATCCGCCGCCCGGTCGCCCAGGTGGACAGCAGCGTGAAGGTGACCGCCGCGACCAGCAGCGGGAACCAGCCGCCATCGGGAATCTTGGTGACGTTCGACGCGAAATACGCGCCATCGACGATCAGGAACGCGCCGGTGACCAGCGTGGCCAGCGCCGGGTGCCATTTCCATACCGCGAAGGTCAGCACGCCCAGCATGCAGGCGGTGATGAACATGGTGCCCGTTACCGCGATGCCATAGGCGGAGGCGAGGTTGCTGGATGTGCGGAAGCCCAGCACCAGCAGGATCACCATGCCCAGCAAAAGCCAGTTGACCAGCGGCACGTAGATCTGCCCGGCCGCGCTGGCGCTGGTGTGGCGGATGCGGATGCGCGGCAGGAAGCCGAGTTGCACCGCCTGTTGCGAGATCGAGAACGCGCCTGAGATCACCGCCTGGCTGGCGATGATCGTGGCCAGCGTGGCCAGGATCACCAGCGGCAGCCGCGCCCAGTCCGGCGCCATCAGGAAGAACGGGTTCTCGACCATGGCCGGGTTCTTCAGCAGCAGCGCCGACTGGCCAAGGTAGTTGATGAGCAGGCAGGGAAACGCCACCCACAGCCATGCCACCATGATCGCCTTGCGGCCGAAGTGCCCCATGTCGGCATAGAGCGCCTCCGCCCCCGTCACCGCGAGCACGACCGAGCCGAGCGCGAGGAAGGCCAGCGCCGGGTCGATCAGGAAGAAGCGGAGCGCATGGATCGGGTTGATCGCGCCCAGCACTTCGGGCGCCTGCGTGATGTTGACGATGCCGAGCACCGCAAGGACCGCGAAATAGACCAGCATCACCGGCCCGAACAGGCGGGCGACGGCGGCCGTCCCGCGCGCCTGGATGGCGAACAGCGCGATCAGGATCGCGATCGAGATCGGCAGCACCAGTTCGGCGAAGGCCTCGTGCACCACGGTCAGCCCTTCGACGGCGGACAGCACCGAAACCGCCGGCGTGATGATCGCATCGCCATAGAAAAGCGCGGTGGCGATCAGCCCCAGCACGGTCATGCCCACGCTCCAGCGCCCGGCGTCGAGCCGCCGCCCGATCAGCGCCAGCAGCGCCAGGCTGCCGCCTTCGCCCTTGTTGTCGGCCTTCAGGATCACGAACACGTACTTGATCGTGACGATCAGCATCATCGTCCAGAAGATCAGCGACAGCACGCCGAAGATGTGCGCCCGGTCCACCGCCAGCGGATGATGCCCGATGAAGCTTTCCTTCAGCGCATAGAGCGGCGACGTGCCGATGTCGCCGAACACCACGCCGATCGCGCCCACCGCCAGCGTCGCCAGCCCTTCGTTGGGATGCGCGCCGTGTTGCGAAGAATTTCCGGATTCGTCCATGGATCGGCCCGTTAGTCGCGTCGAAGCAGGCATACCACGGACTTTACGGGTTCTTTATGGCGATCCGCGCGGGGCTATGCGGTCGGCACATCGACGCAGGCGATCAGCCCCGGCCCGCCGTTGCGGAACGAAAGCCGGCCGCCGAAGCGCTGGAGCAGGCGGTGCGCGGTGGGAATGCCCAGGCCGAAGCCGGCGGTATTGCGCGCGCGGGAACTGTCGAGGCGGAAGAAGGGATCGAGCACGGCATCGAAGCAGTCTTCCGGAATGCCGGGGCCGTCGTCGGCGATCTCGATCCGCCAGTGACTATCCTGCCCGCCGATCGTCACCCGCGCGCGTTCGCCATATTGGAGCGCGTTCTCGATCAACGGGGTCAGCGCCAGCAGGAGCGGTTCACGATAGGTACGGGTCAGCGCCACGGGCGGGGCATCGAGACTGGTTTCGCCCGGCAGCGATGCCAGCAGATCGCGCACCATGGCGACGAGATCGACGTCGGCCGCATCCGCCGTCATGTGCTGCGCGCGCAGGAACGACTGGAGCGACATCAGCATCGCCTCCATCTCCTCCGTGCTGGAACTGACGATGCGCGAGATGTCGCTGTCATCGACGAAATCGGACGCGATCTTCAGCCGGCTGAGCGGCGTGCGCAGATCGTGGCTGATCGCCTCGAATGACTTGGCCTGATCGGTTTCCAGCCCCGATATGCGTGCCTGCATGTCGTTGAGCGAGCGGGCAAGGTCGCGCAGTTCCGCCGGTCCGCTTTCGCGCAGCGCCGCACTCTGGCCATGCGCCATGGCGTCCGCCGCGCGCGCCAGTTGCGCCAGCGGCCGCATCAGCGCGCGCAGGGCATAGAGCCCGGCGGCAACGCACAGCACGGTGGCCAGCAGGGTCATGATCGTGGCCCGCAGCGCCACCGCCCAGCCCGACGCGACATCGGGCGAGCGGAAATTGAGCCACGCGCCGTCGGCCAGCCGCATCGACCCCACCAGATCGCGCTGCCCGTGCGGCCCTTTCACCACGTCGAGCAGCAGGGTGCGTCCGGCCAGCGCCGGTTCCCACGCCAGCACCAGCCGCCGGATGTCCACCGCCGCGCGCGCTTCGCCCTGGCGCCGGACGGCGGGGGCGGAGGCGACAGCCGCCTGCAGGTGGCTGGTCGACATGATCGTGGCCGGCGCATCGCGATCGATCGCGTGCAGCCGTTCGCTGACCACGAGCAGTTCCGCCACGCGGCGGGCATGGTCCTCGCGGATCGTTTCGCGGTCGATCGTTTCGTAGAAGGCGAGGCTGGCCACGGCCTGGACCGCGGCGATGCCCAGCAGCAGGACCATGGCATAGCCGACCAGCCGGTGCGACCGCAGCCGGATCATTGCCTTGCCGATGAGCGTGCTCGCTATGATCGCCTCTCCCGCCCGGTCATGCGCGCCGGGCATGGCCAACCGCTGTCATCATGCGCCGGCCAAGTCAATTGCGCCGTGGCGCCGTTCGCGCACTCGACAAGCGCCGCGAAGCCGCGCATCCAGCGCGGGTGAGCGACCTGTCCATCCCCGAAAGCCACGACCCCCACCGGCGCGAAGGGCGCTGGGGCAGCGGTACCGGCTATCTCGTGTCCTTCGCGCTGGTGGCGCTGGTCACGCTGATCGGCGGGGTGCTGTTCGCGCGCGGAAACAGCACGGACATCGGGCTGCTCTATCTGATTCCGGTGATGTACGCGGGCACGCGGCACGGGTTGGCGACGGGCGTGATCGTGGGCCTTGCTTCCTCGCTGGCGTACAACTTCTTCTTCATCCCGCCCACGCACACGCTGTCGGTCGACAATCCCGAACATCTCATCACGCTGCTGATCCTGCTGGGGGTGGCGGTGGTTGGCAGCCAGCTTGCCGCGCAAGTGCGCGAACAGGCGATGCTGGCGGAAGCGCGGGCCGACCGCAACGCCGCGCTTGCTGGTTTCGCGCGCCTGCTCACCGGGGTGGGCCGGCGCGACGAATTGTGGCGGGTGGCGGCGGCGGAAGTGGCGCGGCTGTTCGATGTGCGCGCGATCGTTCTGGTGCGCGCTTCGGCCGAGGCGGGCGACCATGGCCTGGTGCTGTGCGCGTCCTCTCCGCCCCAGCACCGCATCGAACTGATCGAGATGGCCGCCGCGCAGTGGTGCTTTGACAACGCCGCGCCCGCCGGCCCTGGGTCCGAAACCCTGACCGCGTCCGAATGGCTGTTCCATCCGGTGATCGGCCCGGCCGGGGCGGTCGCCGTGATGGGCGTGGGTCGCGCCGATGCGGGCGAGCCGCTGCATCCCGGCCAGGCTCTGCTGCTGCGCAGCCTGCTTGACCAGTGCGGGCTGGCGCTGTCGCGCATCGTCGCGGAGGAGGAAGCGCGCGCGCTGGGCGAGGTGCAGGAGCGCGACCGGTTGCGCGCGGCGCTGCTCTCGTCGGTCAGCCACGATCTGCGCACCCCGCTGACCACCGTGCTCGCTACCCTGCGCGCGATGCGCGCGGCGGTGCCCGAACAGGAAGCGCAGCTTGCCGCCGCGCGGACCGAGGCGGAGCGGCTCAACCGCTTTGTTGCCAATCTGCTCGACATGGTGAGGATCGAGACCGGCGCGCTGGACCGGATGGTGCAGCTGGTCGATCTGGCCGAGGCCGCCGGCAGCGCGATCGAGGACTTGCGGCCGGTGCTGGGCGCGCGCCGGATCGCCGTGGCCATGCCCGATGACCTGCCACTGGCGCTGCTCGATCCGCAGCTTTTCCATCACTGCCTCATCAATCTGATCGACAACGCGGCCAAGCACGGCGGGCCGGATGGCACGATCACCGTGGCGGCGGAGACGGCGGCGGATGGCGGCCTTGTCCTTTCCGTGCAGGATAGCGGCCCCGGCCTGCCGCCGGGCGAGGAGCAGCGGGTGTTCGCCACCTTCGCACGGCTGGAAGGGTCCGATCGCACCGGCGGCTCGGGGCTGGGGCTGGCGATCGTGAAAGGGTTTGCCGAAGCGATGGGTCTGATGGTGCGCGCGGGCAACCGTGCCGACGGGCATGGCGCGTGCTTTGCCCTGCACATTCCCCCGCATCTCGTGCGCACGCCCGAGGAGATGGCATGACCGAGCCCGTGCCGCTGCTAATCGTGGAGGACGATGCCCCGATCCGCGCGCTGCTCGTCTCCGCGCTGGCCGCCGCCGGCTATCGCCCGGTCGAGGCCGCGACCGCGCGCGAGGCGCTGACCGCGCTGGCGGAGGCCCGGCCGCACGCGGTCCTGCTTGATCTGGGCTTGCCGGATCGCGACGGGCTGGAACTGGTGCCCCTGCTGCGCGGGGCGGGGGCGGCTGTGGTGATTCTCTCCGCGCGCGATGCCACGGCGGAGAAGGTGGCGGCGCTCGATCTGGGCGCGGACGATTATGTGACCAAGCCGTTCGATCTCGACGAGGTGCTGGCCCGCCTGCGCACCGCGCTGCGCCATCGCGCCGCGCCCGGCGCGGTCACCGGCACGGTGCGCGCGGGCGGGGTGGAGATCGACCTGCTGGCGCGGATCGTGCGCCGGGACGGCGTGGAAGTGCATCTTGCCCCGCGCGAATACGCCATGCTGGCCGAACTGGCCGCCCACGCCGGCAAGGTGGTGACGCATGCGCACCTGCTGCGCGCCGTCTGGGGGCCGGGTCATGAGGAGGATGTCGAATACCTGCGCGTGGCCGCGCGGGGCATCCGGCGCAAGCTGGAGGACGGCGCATCGGGCGCGCCCTCGCTGATCCGCAACGAACCGGGCGTGGGCTACCGGCTGGTCGTCTGACCAGCGTTAGCGCGTTAGTCTTCGGGCAGCGGTTCTTCCGGCAAGGTCCGGGGCTGCGGGGGGATCGCGCCGATGATTTCGGCGATCTCGATCACGGCGGACACGGCGATCGCTTCCTCGCGGCTCAGGCCGTCGAAATCGGGCAGGAACGCGCGGCAGGCGGTGAGCAGCGCGCCCTGCGCGTCTTCCAGTTCCAGCCGGTATTCCGCCAGCGTGGTGCAGCCGTCGATATCGGACCAGCGCAGCCCGCTGGGCGCCGGGCGTTCGTGATAGGCCCACAGCGCATCGATGGCGCGATCCATCGCGCCGCGCACCTGATCGGCCACCGCATCGCCCGAGGCGCGGGCTTTCAGCTTCTGTCGGTAGCGCCGCTGGCGCTCGGCGTTGGTCATGGCCATGCGCGCAGAGTAACCACGCGCGGCGCGTTTGCGCAAGGATGTTACGTAACTTTGTTCGCGCTTCGGTTTCGCTGGGCCGGTTTCACCGGATTGATATGAGTCAAAGCAATTCACCCGCACCACCCTAGGGTCGCAGTCTGTCGGGAAGGTAGCAACACCCAGATCCGGGAGAGCAGGACAATGACCATGGCGAGTGCGGAAGTGCGGCGGCGGCCGCCCATACCCGGCACCACCCTTTTCGATGGCGACATGGCGCGGCGCGGCTTCGCGCTGAACGCAATGTGCTATTCGTTCAACGACGCTGCCAACCGCGAGGCGTTCCGCGCCGACGAGGACGGCTATTGCCGCAAGTTCGCGCTGACGCCCGAACAGCGCAAGGCGGTGGCGGACCGCGACGTGCTGGCGATGATCGAAGCCGGCGGCAACGTCTATTACCTGGCCAAGCTGGCCGGCATCTTCGGCCTCAACGTGCAGGATCTCGGCTCGCTCCAGACCGGCATGAGCCTTGACGATTTCAAGGCGCACCTCGTGGCGCAACGCGCCAAGATCGCGCCCGACATGGTTGTTTCCACCGGTATGGAGAACGCGTGATGGCGGAAATCGTCGGCGGCTATTTCACCAGCCACGTGCCGGGCATCGGCGGCGCGATCGTGCGCGGAGACCAGCAGCAGCCCTACTGGAAGCCCTTTTTCGATGGCTATCCCCCGATCCGCGCCTGGCTTGCCGAAGCCCAGCCGGACGTGGCCGTGGTATTCTACAACGATCACGGGCTGAACTTCTTCCTCGACAAGATGCCCACGTTCGCGGTCGGCGCGGCGGCATCCTATGACAACGCCGACGAAGGCTGGGGCCTGCCGGTGTACAAGAGCTTCACCGGCCACCCCGAGCTGAGCTGGCACATCATCGAGGAACTCGTGTCGTCCGAGTTCGACATCACTACCTGCCAGAAGATGCTGGTCGACCATGCGTTGTCGATCCCCTTCGAGCTGGTCTATCCCGATGCGCCGGCCTGGCCGATCCGGCTGGTGCCGATCGCCATCAATACCGTGCAGTATCCGCTGCCATCGCCGAAGCGCTGCCTGGCGCTGGGCCGCGCGGTGGCCAAGGCGCTGCGTTCGTGGACGGGGGCCGAACGGGTTCTGGTTGTGGGCACGGGCGGTCTTTCGCACCAGCTCGATGGCCCGCGCGCCGGGTTCATGAATCCGGACTACGATCGCTTCTGTCTCGATCACCTCGCGGCCGATCCCGATGCGCTGACGCGCCATTCGGCCGAGGACGTGGCCGAACTGGCGGGCACGCAGGGCGTGGAGATACTCAACTGGATCGCCGCGCGAGGGGCGCTGGGCGACGGTCCGCTGAGCGAGGTGACCCGGAACTACCACATTCCGATCAGCAATACCGCTGCCGCCAGCCTGGTGCTGGAGCCGGCCTGAGGCGGTTGACGGCTTGTTTGGTGCGGCGGTCCGCTTCGGGGCATCGCCATCATCTGTGCCACGCGGATGGCGATGCCTCGCCGCTGCTCCCTGCTCCGCGTGGGTGGGGGCAGCGGTCTCAGGCGCGCCGCGCGCTTCGGCCCGTCCGGTTGTGACGCCGCGCACACCATACCCGGCGAATCGATGCGAAAAGAGCCGAAAGGCCTAGCGGTCCGATGGCACCTTGGTGCGATCGTTGCGCGTCTGGGTCATCGCGGAAGCAAAGCTCTCCGCAAAATGCCGCGTGAAGTTGTCCTGGGCTTTCAACGAGATGGCCCGGGCGTGGTGGTTTGCCTGCTCTCCCCCGCCGAACAGGTGGGTGGCTGGCGCCCTGCAATGGTGTTCAGTGTCCGTCACGGTCTTGCAGATCCCCGCCGATCCGCTTCAGTGCCGCGGCCGGCCTTGCTCGTTTCATGGTTTCTTATCCGTTACCGGCCGTAACATCCAAAATGAAATTTGAATTGTACCGACACGACACGGTTAGCACTTTCGTAAAGCGCTATGGCATGGGCCTGGTCCCCTGTCCGTGACAGCGGACACGCTCTGCTCATCAACCGTTTTCCTTGCCCCCTTGCCCTTCCGCGATGCCCTTCCCAGATAGCGCGCTTCTCCCCAAGAGCCGTCTTGCGCTCTGTGAACAAATCTGGAACACGGGTGCCCATGTCGCTCAGCAAGATTTCCGTCCGTGGCGCCCGTGAACACAATCTCAAGGGTATCGATGTCGATCTCCCGCGGGACAGCCTGATCGTCATCACCGGGCTTTCCGGATCGGGCAAATCCTCGCTGGCGTTCGATACGATCTATGCCGAAGGGCAGCGCCGCTACGTCGAATCACTCTCGGCCTATGCCCGCCAGTTCCTCGAGATGATGCAGAAGCCGGATGTCGAGCACATCGACGGCCTCAGCCCCGCGATCTCGATCGAGCAGAAGACCACCAGCCGCAACCCGCGCTCGACCGTGGCCACGGTGACCGAGATCTACGACTACATGCGCCTGCTGTGGGCGCGGGTGGGTGTGCCCTATTCGCCGGCCACCGGCCTGCCGATCAGCGCGCAGACGGTCAGCCAGATGGTCGATCGCGTGATGGCCCTGCCCGAAGGCACCCGCGCCTATCTGCTGGCGCCGGTGGTGCGCGGCCGCAAGGGGGAATACCGCAAGGAACTGCTGGAATGGCAGAAGGCGGGCTACACCCGTGTCCGCATCGATGGCGAGCTTTACGCGATCGAGGAAGCCCCCGCGCTCGACAAGAAGTACAAGCACGACATCGAAGTGGTGGTCGATCGCATCGCCGTGCGGGACGGCATCCAGACGCGGCTGGCCGACAGCTTCGAACAGGCGCTCAAGCTGGCCGAGGGGCTGGCCTACATCGATCTGGCGGATACGACGGTGGCGGAGGCTCTGGTCGTCTCCCCCCTCCCGCTTGCGAGAGGGGTTGGGGGTGGGCCGGAACTGGATGCCGCGCCCGGGCAGCCCACCCCCAACCCCTCTCGCAAGCGGGAGGGGAATCTCAAGGGCGCTGGCCTTCCGCCGAACCGCATCGTGTTCAGCGAAAAGTTCGCCTGCCCGGTCAGCGGCTTCACCATCGAATCGATCGAACCGCGCCTGTTCTCGTTCAACGCTCCCCAGGGCGCGTGCCCCGCCTGCGATGGGCTGGGTGAGAAGCTGCTGTTCGATCCGCAATTGGTCGTGCCCAACGAGGCGCTCAGCCTCAAGCAGGGCGCGGTCGTGCCCTGGGCGAAGTCCAATCCGCCGTCGCCCTATTACATGCAGGTGCTGTCCAGCCTCGCGGCGCATTTCGGGTTCAGCCTGGAAACGTCGTGGGAGAAGCTGCCGGGCGAGGTGCGGCTGGTGATCCTCTATGGCACCGGCGGCAAGGCCGTGCCGCTGACCTTTGTCGATGGCAAGAAGAGCTACACCGTCACCAAGGCGTTCGAAGGCGTGATCGGCAATCTCAACCGCCGCATGCTGCAGACGGAAAGTGCCTGGATGCGCGAGGAACTGGGCAAGTTCCAGACCGCGCAGCCGTGCGAGACCTGCGGCGGCGCGCGGCTCAAGCCCGAGGCGCTGGCGGTGAAGATCGCGGGCGAGGACATCTCGATGTCCACCCGCCGTTCGGTGGCCGACGCGCTGGCGTGGTTCTCCACGCTGGAGGAGAAGCTGACCGACCAGCAGCGCCAGATCGCCAAGGCCATCCTCAAGGAAATCAACGAGCGGCTGGGCTTCCTCAACAACGTCGGGCTCGACTACCTCAATCTCGATCGCACGTCGGGCACGCTGTCGGGCGGCGAAAGCCAGCGCATCCGCCTGGCCAGCCAGATCGGTTCGGGCCTCTCGGGCGTGCTCTACGTGCTCGACGAACCCTCGATCGGCCTGCACCAGCGCGATAACGACCGCCTGCTCGAAACGCTCAAGCGCCTGCGCGACTTGGGCAACACGGTGATCGTGGTCGAACATGACGAGGACGCGATCCGCACGGCCGACTGGGTCGTCGATCTCGGTCCCGGCGCCGGCGTCCATGGCGGCGAGATCGTGGCGCAAGGAACGCTCAAGGACATTCTCAAGAGCAAGGCCAGCCTCACCGGCCAGTACCTGACGGGCGCGCGCCGCATCGACGTGCCCGCGCACCGCCGCAAGGGCAACGGGCTGGATCTGGTGGTGGAAGGCGCGCGGGCCAACAACCTGCGCAACGTCACCGCGCGCATCCCGCTCGGCACGTTCACCTGCATCACCGGCGTTTCCGGCTCGGGCAAGTCATCGCTGACGATCGACACGCTGCAGGCGGGCGCCGCGCGCGTGCTCAACGGCGCGCGCGTGATCGCCGGGCCGCACGACGCGATCAAGGGGCTCGAGGCCTGCGACAAGGTGATCGAGATCGACCAGTCTCCGATCGGCCGCACCCCGCGTTCCAACCCCGCCACTTATACCGGCGCGTTCACCCTGATCCGCGACTGGTTCGCGGGCCTCCCGGAATCCGAGGCGCGTGGTTACAAGGCCGGGCGCTTCAGCTTCAACGTCAAGGGCGGCCGGTGCGAATCCTGCCAGGGCGACGGCCTGATCAAGATCGAGATGCACTTCCTGCCCGACGTGTACGTGACGTGCGAGGAATGTGGCGGCAAGCGCTACAACCGCGAAACGCTGGAAGTGAAGTTCAAGGGCCACTCGATTGCCGATGTGCTCGACATGACGATCGAGGATGCCGAGGAATTCTTCAAGGCGGTGCCGCCGATCCGCGATCGCATGCACATGCTGAACGAGGTGGGGCTGGGCTACGTCAAGGTCGGCCAGCAGGCGACGACGCTCTCGGGTGGCGAGGCGCAGCGCGTGAAATTGGCCAAGGAACTGTCGCGCCGCTCCACCGGGCAGACGCTCTACATCCTCGACGAGCCGACCACCGGCCTCCATTTCGAGGACGTGCGCAAGCTGCTCGAAGTGCTGCACCGGCTGGTCGAACAGGGCAACAGCGTGGTGGTGATCGAGCACAACCTGGACGTGATCAAGACCGCCGACTGGATCATCGACATGGGGCCGGAAGGCGGCGTGCGCGGCGGCGAGATCGTGGCCGAAGGCCCGCCGGAAGACGTGGCGAAGAATCCGCGCAGCTTCACCGGGCAATATCTGGGGCCGCTGCTGGCGCGCCACGGCTGACGAACGCGGACGACGGAAGCGGGCGAGGGAAACGGGCGGCGGGCTTGACTCCGGGCCGTTCCCACCGCCAAATCGGCGGCCAGGGCAGCAAGATCCTGATCGGGGAAGATGTTGGCAGGCGAAGGCGGCGCGCCGGGAATCGTGCCGCACGGGGGATCTGTCATGCCGGTTGCGATCGCATTGCCCATTTCCGAAGCCGAACGGGCAGAGGCTCGTTCTCGATCCGGTGGCGCTTGCGTGCGATGCGGTTGCACCATCGCCTGTTTTTGTCGCGCGGGCGCGGAAGATGGGTCGCCCGCGTTCCTGCTTTGCCCGGACTGTATGGCGATCATCGAGCGGGGCGGCGTCCCGGCGGAAACGATCGCGCGGTTGCGCGACGCGCCGGTTGCGATCCAGGCCGGCCTGGATCGCTCCCCGCTGCTGTTCACCGTCGAGGAGCAGATTCCGGACATCGTCTTTCCCGGCGGGGCGAGGATGACGGGCACCTATTGTCCGATCACCGTCGATGCCCGGCCATTGCTGTCGTTCCGGCCGCAGCCGGTGTCTGGCGGACCGATCGTGATGAGCCTGGTGCTGGGCGCGGTGGACGAGGAACCGGATCTGATCGTGAAGGACAACGAATGGCGGCCGGCATCGGATGCGTGGCACTTCGAGCGGCGGGGCAACCGTTACCGCTTCAGCCACCGCAGCGGCACCGCGTTACTTGCCTTCGCGCACCGGACCGCCGATGAAATCGCGATCGAGGCCATGCGTGGTGTGTTCGGCAACACGATACTGGAGATCGGGGAGCGCGGAACGCTGCTGAATAACGTGGCCGTAACGATTCCGTCAGTCCGGTCGCAACTGGTCGGGGTGCATTTGTAGGGCGCGCACTGCACGCGCTTCAACCGATCTCGTCGTTGACCACCATCAGCGCCAGTTCGGTGCGGTTCTCGATGTTCAGCTTCTGATATATGGCATGGAGATAGACCTTCACGGTCCCCTCGCCGATGTTCAGCTGCTGCCCTATTTCCCGGTTCCGCATGCCCTTGGCCACAAGCCTGGTAATGTCGCGCTCGCGCGCGTTGAGCTTGGCGAAAGGGTTGATGACGGGCTTGAGCGACAAATCGAGCGCGCGTTGCAGGAAGGCCGGGGCGATTGCCTTTTCGCCGGCATGGACCCGTTCCAGCACCTGGACCAGCTCGCTTTCCGCGCCATCCTTGGACACGATGCCCTGCACGCCCGCCCGCATGACGGTCATGAGCTGCCGATCGGTGATCTCGGCGGTGAGCAGCACGACCGGACGTTCGTCGCCTTTTTCGCGCAGCGCTTCCAATGCCGCCACGCCATTCAGGCCGGGCATGTTGATGTCCAGCAGCACCACGGCGGGATTGTGCTGCTCGATCGCGGCCAGCGCTTCCTCCCCGCTGGCGGCAGTGGCGACTACCTGGAAGGGCGTGCCGCGCAATACCGCTTCCACGCCGGCGCGGATGAAGCCGTGATCGTCAGCCACAAGAATCGGGATCATGCGCCCGTCCTTTCCGGAAGCGCGATGCGCAGGGTCACGCCCCGCGCACTGTTGTCGATGGCCAGCATGCCGCCCAGCGCCTCTACCCGCTCGCTGATCGAACGGGGGGTGGCATGCGCCTTGTCGGCGGGGAAACCGGAGCCGTCATCACTGACAATCATCTTGAGCGTTCCATCGTCTTGAATAAGGTTAACCCCTATAAGACGACACCGACCGTGCCGAACCGCATTCGCCACGGCTTCTCGTGTGATCTGGCGTATCTCGTGCGCCAGATCCATGGGGACGAGCAACGGACCGGATGGCGCATCCAGCCGGGTTTCGATGGCCCAGTGATGCCCCAGTTCTTCCAGCAGCGTGCCAAGCTCCTCGGTCAGATCGGTCCGGCGATCCCCCTTTTCGCCAAGGCGCAGGCGCTCGATCATCCTGCGCATTTGCGCCTGTTCGCGCCGCAGCGCTTCCTTGATCGCGACAATTTCGGTGTCGGGATCGTTGCCCTCGCGGATCCAGCGCCGCAACGCTTCCAGCCGGAACAGCGTGCCGGCGAGAAACTGTGCGACGCTATCGTGCAAGTCGCGGGCAAGGGCGTTGCGCAGGTTCGAAACCTCCCGCGCGCGCGCCAGCATCGCCACGTCCTCGCGATCGAGCGCCTGTTCGGCATCGCGCGTCATTTGCGCCAGCAGCGGCAGGTCATCGGGCGAGATGCCGCGGATGCCCCACAGCAGAAGCTGGCCCGGTCCGCGGGCCGCGCCGATCGAGGCGGCAAGGCCTTCTTTCACCTCGCACAGCGTGGCGAGATGCCAGACGTGCCGTTCGCTGGCGTGGTTGACCATCCCGTCGGTGTCCAGCCACAACTGGCGATGCCGCTGGCCGTCGAACAGGGTGGGACGGCAGGAAATCTCGATTTCGGTCAGCAGCGGGCCGGGGCCGGCGCGCAGCGCGCGCGTGGCATCTCCGCTGGCGATCATGATTTCCACCCATGGCTCCTCGCCGTCCGCCAGCGCGATGGCGCCGCCCGTGGCACCCAGCACGGCGCGCGCGTGATCCAGGATCGTCGTCATGATCGCGTCGTGGCGCAGGCCCGGCAGCCCCGGCGGTTCCGGCAATCGTGGCGCGCTGGCCCGGTCGCCGCCGGTGCTCAGCCAGAGCATCATGATCGCCAGCCCGATCGTGTAGCCCTGCCGCCGGCTGAAACGGTAGGGATCGATGCTGAGGTGAAGCGAATGCATCAGCAGGCCGAGCGCGAAATTCAGCAGCACCAGCGCCAGCGCCGTCCAGAGCACGCCGCGCCATCCCCAGCGCAGCGAGGCGCCAATCAGGATGAACGATGCAAAGACGATGAACGGGCTGGAAAATTCCTTGAAGGCGGATTCGGTCATATAGGTCGCGGCCGTGAAGATCGCGATATCGATGACGTGCATCAGCCGGGCCAGCCGGAAATCGTACCACCAGCTGCGGAAGGCGATGACAGTGGCGAACCCGCACCACGCGGCATAGGCGATCAGAAGGGTGTAGGTGCCGGCGACCGAACGTGTCGGTTGCACCGGATCAAGCCAGATCGCGGCAATGAAGATAAGGGCCAGCATCAGCCGGCTCAGCGCCAGCAATCGGCTCCGTCGTCGCGAAAACAACTGGCGCTCCACCTCTTTCCCCCTGCCTGCCCAAGACCATGTACCGGCGGAAAGAGGCGCTTCGCAACGGGCATGAGGCGGAAGTCCCCGGGCGCACAGGCTGGGGGCTTGCTCCGTGACGGTGCAATACCCCCGAAAATATCGTTAATCTTTGTTTGGATTTGGTCGCCGATTAGTTCAAATTGGTTCTCGGATCGATCGGGCGAAGGCTTGTAGCGGGTCGAATGGATGGACGTTGAAGCGATGACAAGCGGTGCCGAAGAGAACGGGGGCAACCCCCTGGCGGCGCTGACGTCGAAGCAGCGGGAAGTTTTGGATCTGCTGATCCAGCACAAGACCTCGAAGGAAATTTCGCGTCTGCTCGGCATTTCGCCACATACCGTGGACCAGCGGATATTGCTGGCGCGGGGTAAGCTGGGCGTCGCCACGCGCAACGAGGTGGCGCAGGCCTATCGGCGGCTCAAGACGATATACGAACAGCCCGTATATGATTTCTCCCACATCGACGGTGACGGCGTGGAAGCGCACGATCCGGTCCGGGAAGTCACGATGCCGGCCGCTGAGGCGGTTCAGACCGTCGCCATGGTCAAGCCCCCGGGAGGCGAGACCGAGGCGATGCAGGCAAGGTTTTCGGCGACGGGCCAGGCAATGGCCTTCGTCTCCGGAAAGATGCCTGGCGACACGGCCTATCATGTCCTCCCGGAGATGTTCGACGGGCCATACGGAACCCTGCTGCGGCTTGGCGCGATCGTAGCGATCGCATTGTTCCTGATCCTGATCGTGCTGGGGGGGCTGACCATGTTCGCCCAGCTTTCGACGATCATCGATCACTGACCCGCCGTCGCATCTCCTCCACGATGCTGCAATGGCAGCGGCGCGATCTTCGCCGCTGAGAGGAGGGTACGACGATGACGATGAATACCCAGGTTGCACAGATGCGTATCACGCGGGATCTCCACGATGCCGAAGGTGCGCTTGACGAGGCGCTGATCCGGCAGGCACGGCTTTTCGCCACGATGGTCAGCGCACGACGCGAAAGCGGCGCGGCGCCGTTCATGGGGCAGGACGCGCTGCTGCGGCTGGCGAAGAGCCAGCAATCGATGCTCACGGCCGGCGGCGAACTTGCCCGCGTCCACGGCCGTCTCAGCGAGATTGCGGTGGAGACGAACGGTGGCAACGACGGCTGCCCCCCGGTCAATGCGAGCCTCGATGAACCCGCGGTCGTGACCGGGGTCGCGGCCTGATGCTTTCCGGTGGCCGATCCGTCCGTTTCATGTGACCAGGCATGTCCTACATCTGGCTGACCCGCATCCTGCTCTTCGCTGTCGTGCTTGTTGCCGCCCGCAAGGGTGGCGAGCCGGAGCGACTGACGGCTGCGGTCCTGCTGACGACGTTCGTCCTTGATCTCGTCAACCACGCGGTGTTCGGTGACCCCGTGTGGTACGCGGTCAATCCCGGCCACGTCGTGATCGATAGCTGGGCGTTCTGCGCGCTGCTGTCGATCGCCCTCTACGCCAACCGCGGGTGGCCCCTGCTCGTTGGCGCTGGCCAGATGATCGTGATGGCGGGGCATGTCGCCAAGCTGTGGGATCTGACGATGGCCCGGCGTGCGTACTGGGTGCTCACGCAGATGCCCTTCCTGTTGCAGCTGATGGTCCTGTTGATCGGGACCGTGGCCCACATGAACCGGGAACGCCGGATTGGCCCGTATCAATGCTGGCGGTGGGCCTGAAGGCCGGCCCACCGCCCCACTTTCAGGGATATTCCCGTCACATGACCGTACCTCACATGCGCGCGGCGAAAGGCAGCGCGATGCCCAGCGGCGAACAGACCACGGTGGCGAACGGCAATGCCGTCTATTCTGGCGGCAGGACCGCGGAGGCGGGAAGCGCCTTGCGCGGTGCCAGTCCGCCGCACGACGCGCGGGTCACTCTCGCCCGCGAACTCTACGCCGCGCGGCGGCGTCGAAGCCGCCTGTTCCCCGCCGACCTGTTCGGCGAGCCGACGTGGGACATACTGCTGGATCTCTACGTTGCCGGGCGCGAAAGCCGGCGCGTGCCGACCACCAGCGCCTGCATCGGGGCGCATGTGCCCCCGACCACCGCGCTGCGATGGCTGCGTATTCTGGAAGCCCGCGGTTTTGTGGAGCGCGAGAGCGACGGCAAGGACGGCCGACGCACCTTCGTGCGACTGACCGTCCGGGGAAATGCGGCGATGGATGATTTCCTCGACGCGATGCTGGTCAACATCGGCAATGGCGCGAATGCGCCCAGCCTTGGAATCTGATGCCGTCCGTGGTCAGCGCCGGCGTTCGTAGCGGCACTTGTTCTTGTTCTTGCGGGCGATCTCATGGCCCGCGACGCCACCCGCCGCCGCGCCGATCAGCGTGCCGGCGGTTCCGCCCGCGATGACCTTGCCGAGCACCGCACCGCCGACCGCGCCGATCACCGCGCCGCCGGTCTTGCTGATCCGCTTGCTGCAATCGCGCGCCTGCGCCGGCGAGGTAGCGGCGAGGGCGGCGACCGCAATGGCCGCGGTCAGCGAGGATTTGATGCGAAAGGTCATGAAGCTTCCCCCGATTGGCTTGGAATATGGTGGCGCAACGATCGGAACCCTTACCGGTTCCCGGTGATGTCGCACGCCGAGGTTGCCCGGGAGCGCGGCTGCCCGGGAGCGCCGCTGCCGGGTAAGGGACGCCGACCCGGATGCGGCGCCCCTTCCGTTGCGGTCAGTCGGTGATCTGCCAGCGGATCGCTGTGGTAAAGCTGCCGGCGGTTTTCGCGCCGTCCTTGTCGATGGCGGGATCGAACCGGGCGCGCGCGCTTACCTTGGCGCAGGCCGCGCGGTCGAGTTCGTCATGCCCGCTGCTGCCGATCACTTCGCAGCCGGTGACCCGCCCATCGGCGCCTATGCCAAGCCGCAACCTGGTGAGGCCTTCCCAGTTTTCACGGATCGCGCGGGTGGGGTAATCGTTGCGGGTGATCCACAGGCCGGCATCGCCGCGAGGACGGGCCGCCTTGGGGGTGAACGTGGGCGAGGGTGTCGGTGTCGGCCCCAGGCCGCCGACATCGCCGCCAAGATCGCCACCGCCGATCGTCAGGTTCCCCGGATCGACAGGAGTTACCTTGTCATTGGCTCCCAGGAACAGGTCCTTGCCGGGGTTGAGGTCGATCCCCTTGTCGGGGACCTTGATCTGCTGCTTGTCGCGCGCGGCGTTGGGTTCGACCGTGGGCAATGGCTTGGGCGGAGGGGCGGGCGGGGCGAACCACATCGTCGGCAAGGCATCGCGAACCGTTTCCGCGATCACCCCGCCCGCGAACGTGGACAGCAGCGCCATGCCGATGCCGACATGCAGCGCCGTCACGGCGGCGGCCGTGCCCAGCCTTCCGCCCAGCCTCCCTTCGCCCAGGCGTCCTGCCGTCAGGCGCAGGGTCGCGCCCGTTCGCCAGCTACCGCGTTCATCAACATGGACCATCGGCACACCTCTCTCGGCTTGCGTCGTCCCGTTTGTCCCGGCCGTCCGGGGTGGGACGATCGTCGTAATGATGCAACATACCATCGGTCGGGCGTGTGCTGAAGCGAAATCTCTACCAAAATAGTGGATTTAAAGAGACGGAGTCGTTCCGTTCGGGACGCCCTGTTCGCTGCTGCGTACTGCTGCCCGCGGGGGCCTGTCCTTGACGTTCCGGCGGTTTCCCCGTAATGGCGCGCTCGGTCGATGGGGTCGCAAGGCGTCCATTGGCTGTAGAGCTGAACATTGCCGGTGCGTATGCAAGCCTCGGGCGGCGGTTTTCCGTTGATCTGGGGGGCTTTATCCGTTGGGTCGGACGCGCGAATCATCGTGGTGTCCGCCTGCCATGCAATCCGTCAAAGTAACCCGGCGCTGTTTGCCCGGGTGGAGCGTTTCAGGCTCGCCGAGGGATGATCTTGCGCATGCAGGGTCGGGTTGGGGCATGTGCCCGCAGCCATCCATCCGGCGGACTTTTGACCCTTCACCTTTGCCGGCCGTGCCACAATCAAGGTGAAGAGTACTTCATGCCCACTATCAACCAGCTGATCCGCAAGGGTCGCGTTCCGCAGAAGGCCAAGAGCAAGGTCCCTGCCATGGAGCAGAACCCGCAGAAGCGCGGCGTCTGCACCCGCGTTTACACCACGACCCCGAAGAAGCCGAACTCGGCGCTTCGCAAGGTCGCCAAGATTCGCCTGACGAACCAGCGCGAAGTCATTTCCTACATCCCGGGCGAAGGCCACAACCTGCAGGAGCACTCGGTGGTGCTGATCCGCGGCGGCCGTGTGCGCGACCTTCCGGGCGTGCGCTATCACGTGCTGCGCGGCGTGCTCGACACGCAGGGCGTGAAGGACCGCAAGCAGAGCCGTTCGAAGTACGGCGCCAAGCGTCCGAAGTAAGCAGGGCGGCCATCCTGTCGGTCGTGCCCGTCATCCCAGCGAAAGCTGGGACCTCGGGCCGGATGGCAGGCCCTCTCGCTGGTTATTGATCAAGGCTTCGCCCAGGCGACCGAGATCCCGGCCTTCGCTGGGATGACGTTGAAGGCGAAAGCCACATAGAAGGAAATTGCGATGTCTCGTCGTCGTAGGCCCGAAAAGCGGGTCATCCTGCCCGATCCCAAGTTCGGTGATCAGGTTCTGTCGAAGTTCATGAACAACCTCATGCTCGACGGCAAGAAGTCGGTCGCGGAAAGCATCGTCTACGGTGCGCTCGACACCATGCAGACCCGCGCCAAGGCGGATCCGGTGCAGCTGTTCCACGATGCGCTGAACAACGTGAAGCCGCAGATCGAAGTGCGTTCGCGCCGCGTTGGCGGTGCGACCTACCAGGTCCCCGTCGAAGTCCGCCCCGAACGTGCCCAGGCGCTGGCGATCCGCTGGCTGATCACCGCCGCGCGCAACCGTTCGGAAACGACGATGTCGGCGCGCCTTTCGGCCGAGCTGCTCGACGCCGCCAACAACCGCGGCAACGCCGTGAAGAAGCGCGAAGACACCCACCGCATGGCCGACGCGAACCGCGCGTTCAGCCACTACCGGTGGTAAAAAGGCCGGCAGCCCCGCCGCCGTCACCGGCTGGCAGGGCCGCCCGTCTTTAAACGGTCACGCAAGTAACCATATGGGGCGGGCCTGAATCCATCAGGCCCCTCCGGAACCCAAGGAAACCCCCATGGCCCGCAGCCATCCGCTCGAGCGCTATCGCAACTTCGGCATCATGGCGCACATCGACGCCGGCAAGACGACGACGACCGAGCGCATCCTCTACTACACCGGCAAGTCCTACAAGATCGGCGAAGTGCACGACGGCGCCGCGACCATGGACTGGATGGAACAGGAGCAGGAACGCGGCATCACGATCACGTCGGCCGCGACGACCTGCTTCTGGAACGACCATCGCCTGAACATCATCGACACTCCCGGCCACGTCGACTTCACCATCGAAGTCGAGCGTTCGCTGCGCGTGCTGGACGGCGCGGTTGCGGCGTTCGACGGCGTTGCCGGCGTTGAGCCGCAGTCGGAAACGGTGTGGCGCCAGGCCGACAAGTACAACGTGCCGCGGATGTGCTTCATCAACAAGCTCGACCGCACCGGCGCGAACTTCAAGTACTGCGTGCAGACGATCATCGATCGCCTGGGCGCGACGCCCGCCGTGCTCTATTTGCCGATCGGCGCGGAAAGCGATTTCAAGGGTCTCGTCGATCTCGTCGAGAACCGCGCGATCATCTGGAAGGACGAATCGCTCGGCGCCGAGTTCTTCTATGAAGAGATCCCGGCGGACATGGCTGACGAAGCCGCGGAATACCGCTCGAAGCTGGTCGAACTCGCCGTCGAACAGGACGACGAGGCGATGGAGGCCTACCTTGAAGGCACCGAACCCGACGTGGCGACGCTCAAGGCGCTGATCCGCAAGGGCACGCTGGGCCAGGCGTTCGTGCCGGTGCTGTGCGGCTCGGCGTTCAAGAACAAGGGCGTGCAGCCCCTGCTCGACGCGGTCGTCGATTACCTGCCTTCGCCGCTCGACATCCCCGACGTGCAGGGCGTGAACCCCGACACGGACGAGCCGGACAGCCGTCCGACCGCGGACGATGCGCCGTTCTCGGCCCTCGCGTTCAAGATCATGAACGATCCCTTCGTCGGTTCGCTGACCTTCACCCGCATCTATTCGGGCACGCTGACCAAGGGCAGCTACCTGAATTCGGTGAAGAACAAGAAGGAGAAGGTCGGCCGCATGCTGCTGATGCACTCCAACAACCGCGAAGACATCGACACGGCCTATGCGGGCGACATCGTGGCGCTGGCCGGTCTCAAGGAGACCACCACGGGCGATACGCTGTGTTCGGAAAAGGCGCCGATCATTCTCGAACGGATGGAATTCCCCGAGCCGGTGATCGAGCTTTCGGTGGAGCCGAAGACCAAGGCCGACCAGGAGAAGATGGGCATCGCGCTCAACCGTCTCTCGGCCGAAGACCCTTCGTTCCGCGTTTCGACCGACCACGAATCCGGCCAGACCATCATCAAGGGCATGGGCGAACTTCACCTCGAAATCCTCGTCGACCGCATGCGTCGCGAATTCAAGGTGGAAGCCAACGTCGGTGCGCCGCAGGTGGCCTATCGCGAATACCTCGCGAAGCCGGTGGACATCGACTACACCCACAAGAAGCAGTCGGGTGGTACGGGTCAGTTCGGCCGCGTGAAGGTCAAGGTCACGCCGGGCGAGCGCGGTTCGGGCATCACCTTCAAGGACGAGATCAAGGGCGGTAACATTCCGAAGGAATATATCCCCGCGATCGAGAAGGGCATGCGCGAAACGGCGGAAACCGGATCGCTGATCGGCTTCCCGATCATCGACTTCGAAATCCTGCTCTACGACGGTGCCTACCACGACGTCGACTCGTCGGCTCTGGCCTTCGAAATCGCCGGCCGTGGCGCGATGCGCGAAGTGGCCCAGAAGTCTGGCATCAAGGTCCTCGAACCGATCATGAAGGTCGAGGTCGTGACGCCGGAAGAGTTCATGGGCGACGTGATCGGCGACATCAACAGCCGCCGTGGCCAGATCCAGGGCACCGACAGCCGGGGCAACGCCCAGGTCGTCGAGGCGATGGTGCCGCTGGCTAACATGTTCGGTTACGTGAACCAGCTGCGGTCCTTCACCCAGGGCCGCGCGCAGTACACGATGCAGTTCTCGCATTACGACGAAGTCCCGGCGAACGTCGCGACCGAACTCAAGTCGAAGCTCGCCTGATCGGGTCCGATCGGGGGAACATAGGAAAGCTTGCCTGATCCCGCGGATCAGGCTAGGGGCGGCGCCTGATTTTCTGGCGCGAGTCTGGCGGGTGCCGTCTCCAACAGCAATCAACAGCTAGTGAAAAGAAGGTTTGAACAATGGCCAAGGCTAAGTTTGAGCGGAACAAGCCGCACTGCAACATCGGCACCATCGGTCACGTCGACCATGGCAAGACCACGCTGACCGCCGCGATCACCAAGGTGCTCGCGGAAACCGGCGGCGCGGAGTTCACCGACTACGCCAACATCGACAAGGCTCCGGAAGAGCGCGAGCGCGGCATCACCATCTCGACCGCCCACGTCGAGTACGAGACGGCCAACCGCCACTACGCGCACGTCGACTGCCCGGGCCACGCCGACTACGTGAAGAACATGATCACCGGTGCCGCCCAGATGGACGGCGCGATCCTGGTCGTGAACGCCGCTGACGGTCCGATGCCGCAGACCCGCGAACACATCCTGCTCGCCCGCCAGGTCGGCGTGCCGGCGCTGGTCGTGTACATGAACAAGGTCGACCAGGTCGACGATCCGGAAATCCTCGAGCTCGTCGAACTCGAAGTGCGCGAACTGCTGTCGTCGTACGACTTCCCGGGCGACGATATTCCGATCGTCAAGGGTTCGGCCCTGGCCGCTCTGGAAGGCCGCGATGACGAAATCGGCAAGAACTCGATCAACGAGCTGATGGCCGCCGTCGACAGCTACATCCCGCAGCCGCCGCGCCCGACCGACAAGCCCTTCCTGATGCCCGTCGAAGACGTGTTCTCGATCTCGGGTCGTGGTACCGTCGTCACCGGCCGTATCGAAACCGGCATCATCAAGGTGGGTGAAGAAGTCGAAATCATCGGCCTCAAGGACACCGCCAAGACCACCGTCACCGGCGTCGAAATGTTCCGCAAGCTGCTCGATCAGGGTGAAGCCGGCGACAACATCGGTGCGCTGATCCGTGGCATCAAGCGTGAAGAAGTCGAGCGTGGCCAGGTTCTCGCCAAGCCCGGTTCGGTGACGCCGCACACCGAATTCTCGGCCGAAGTCTACGTGCTGTCGAAGGACGAAGGTGGCCGTCACACGCCGTTCTTCGCCAACTACCGCCCGCAGTTCTACTTCCGCACCACCGACGTGACCGGTGAAGTCGTTCTTCCCGAAGGCACCGAAATGGTGATGCCGGGCGACAACATCACGCTGTCGGTCAAGCTGATCGCGCCGATCGCCATGGACGAAGGTCTTCGCTTCGCCATCCGCGAAGGCGGCCGGACCGTCGGTTCGGGGGTTGTCAGCAAGATCACGAAGTAATATAGGCCGCGCACCGGCGGGAGATTCGCTCTCCCGCCGGCCGGTTTTTTGATCGGTCGGCCCGCTTTCTCCTTCGGGATGATGGGTGGGATGGCCGGTTTTGTTTTTGCTCTTTCGCATCGGTAAACGGACATGGAAGCCCAGAATATCCGCATTCGCCTCAAGGCCTTTGATCATCGCGTACTTGACCAGGCCACTGGAGAAATCGCGGACACCGCGCGCCGCACCGGCGCTCTCATCCGGGGCCCCATTCCGCTGCCGACGCGCATCGAGAAGTTCTGCGTCAACCGTGGACCGCACATCGACAAGAAGTCGCGTGAGCAGTTCGAGGTCCGCACCTACAAGCGCCTGCTCGACATCGTGCAGCCCAACGCGGCCACTGTCGACGCGCTGATGAAGCTGGACCTCGCGGCCGGCGTCAACGTCGAGATCAAGCTGGCGTAAGCCCGCTTGCGTTTTTAGCCCCCGCGCAAGCGGGGGTCTCAAGAGGCCGGATCGAACCTCTCAGGTTCCTCAAACCGGCCCGAGGTCCTCGCTTCCGCGAGGACAGCGAACGAAAAGCGGACGCTTTTCATTCTTGGGATACCTCCGGCATTCGCCCCTCGGGGCAACTGGCCGGGCAAGCGTCCCCCGTTCGCTCCCGTTAATCGGGGGCACTCAGCCCGGACGGGGCATGCTTCACAATACGGGCTGAACACGCCTGCGGGGATGGGCCTCGCAGGCCTCTGTGATGGAGTATTGGATCATGCGCACCGGCGTGATCGCGAAGAAGGTCGGGATGACCCGCCTTTTCCAGGAAGATGGTCGGCACGTGCCGGTCACCGTCCTTTCGCTTGAAAATTGCCAGGTGGTTTCGGTCCGCACCGCAGACCGCGACGGTTACGTCGCGCTGCAGCTGGGTGCAGGCCAGGCCAAGCAGAAGAACGTCGCCAAGCCGCAGCGCGAACATTTCGCGAAGGCGGAAGTCGAGCTGAAGATGCAGGTCGCCGAGTTCCGCGTCGCTGACGACGCGCTGCTCGATGTCGGCTCCACCATCGCCGCTTCGCACTTCGTCGCCGGGCAGTATGTCGACATCACCGGTCACACGCAGGGCAAGGGCTTCGCCGGCGCCATGAAGCGCTGGGGTTTCGGCGGTATGCGCGCGACGCACGGCGTCTCGATCTCGCACCGTGCCCACGGTTCGACCGGTAACCGCCAGGATCCGGGCCGCGTCTTCAAGAACAAGAAGATGGCCGGCCACATGGGCGATCGCCAGCGCACCCAGCAGAACCTCGAAGTCGTTCGCACCGACGACGAGCGTGGCCTGATCTTCGTCAAGGGCTCGGTCCCGGGCGCGAAGAACGGCTGGCTGCTCGTCCGCGACGCCGTGAAGGTCGATCGCCACGCGGAAGCCCCGTACCCCGCCGGCCTCAAGCAGGTCGCCAACAACAACGATGCGGCTCCGGCCGACACGCCTGCGGCAGACGTCGCGGCGGTCGAGTCGACCGAAGGCCAGGAGGGCTAAGTCGTGAAGGTTCAGGTCCTCAATCTGGACGGTAGCGCCGCTGGCGACGTCGAGCTTTCGGATGACGTGTTCGGCATCGCGCCGCGCACCGACATCCTGCATCGCGTCGTGACGTGGCAGCTTGAAAACCGTCGCGGCATCGCCCGCAAGGCGCGCGAACGTTCCGACGTCGCCCGCACTGGCAAGAAGTTCGGCCGCCAGAAGGGCGGCGGCACCGCCCGTCACGGCGACCGCAAGGCGCCCGTGTTCATCGGCGGCGGCAAGGCGCACGGCCCGCGCGTTCGCGAGTTCAACATCTCGCTGAACAAGAAGGTTCGCGCGCTCGGCCTCAAGATGGCGCTCTCCGCCAAGGCCCAGCAGGGTCTGGTCGTGGTCGACAGCCTGGAGCTGAAGGACGCCAAGACCAAGGCGCTGGCTGGCCAGCTCGCCAAGGCGGGCTTCGGCAAGAAGGTGCTGGTGATCGACGGCGAGCAGGTGAACGAAGGTTTCGCCCGCGCTTCGGCCAACCTGGTCGGCGTGAACGTGCTCCCCGCCGTCGGCGCCAATGTCTATGACATCCTGAAGCATGATACGCTGGTGCTGACGCGCGCCGCGGTCGAAAAGCTGGAGGCGCGTTTCAATGGCTAAGGACGCAATCGACACGCGTCACTATGACGTGATCGTGGCTCCCCACATCACCGAAAAGGCGACGCTGCTCAGCGAGCACAACGCCGTGGTCTTCAAGGTGGCGGACTCCGCGACCAAGCCGGAGATCAAGGCGGCGGTCGAAGCCCTCTTCAACGTGAAGGTCACGGGTGTGAACACCCTGACCCAGAAGGGCAAGACCAAGCGGTGGAAGGGCAAGCCCTATCGCCGTTCGGACGTCAAGAAGGCCGTCGTGACGCTGGCTGCTGGCCAGTCGATCGACGTGACCAGCGGTATCTGAGGCGCGCACGACCATGGCACTCAAGAACTACAATCCGACCAGCCCCGCGCGCCGCGGCCTGATCCTCGTCGACAAGTCGTCGCTGTGGAAGGGCAAGCCCGTCAAGGCGCTGACCGAAGGCAAGAACAAGACCGGCGGCCGCAACAACAAGGGTCATGTGACCTCGCGCGGCATCGCGGGTGGTCACAAGCAGAAGTACCGCTACATCGACTTCAAGCGTCGCAAGTGGGACATGCCGGCCACCGTCGAGCGTCTGGAGTACGACCCCAACCGCACCGCGTTCATCGCGCTCGTCAAGTACGAGGACGGCGAGCAGGCCTATATCCTGGCGCCGCAGCGTCTCGCCGTTGGTGACGTTGTCGTCGCCGGTGAAAAGACCGACGTGAAGCCGGGCAACGCCATGCTGCTGTCGCAGATGCCGGTCGGCACCATCATCCACAACGTGGAGATGAAGCCGGGCAAGGGCGGCCAGATTGCGCGTTCGGCGGGCACCTATGTGCAGCTCGTCGGCCGTGACCGCGGCATGGTCATCGTCCGCCTGAACTCGGGCGAGCAGCGCTACCTGCGCGGTGACTGCATGGGCACCGTCGGCGCGGTCTCGAACCCCGACAACTCGAACCAGAACCTTGCCAAGGCCGGCCGCAACCGCTGGCTGGGCAAGCGTCCGCTGACGCGTGGTGTCGCCAAGAACCCGGTCGACCACCCGCATGGTGGTGGTGAAGGCCGGACTTCGGGCGGCCGCCATCCCGTGACGCCGTGGGGCAAGCCGACCAAGGGCGCCCGCACCCGTCACAACAAGCAGACGGACAAGTTCATCATCCGTTCGCGCCACGCGAAGAAGAAGAGGTAATCGACCATGGCACGTTCCGTCTGGAAGGGCCCCTTCGTCGACCTGCATCTCCTGAAGAAGGCGGAAGCCGCTCAGGACGCTGGTACCCGCGCCGGCCCGATCAAGACCTGGTCGCGGCGTTCGACGATCCTGCCGCAGTTCGTTGGTCTGACGTTCAACGTCTACAACGGACAGAAGTTCATCCCCGTCTCCGTCTCGGAAGAGATGGTCGGCCACAAGCTTGGCGAGTTTGCGCCCACGCGCAACTTTCCCGGCCACGCCGCTGACAAGAAGGGCAAGCGCTGATGAGCAAGCCTAAGGCACCCCGTCGCGTCGGCGACAAGGAAGCGCTGTCGGTCGGCACGCAGATCCGCGGTTCGGCCCAGAAGCTGAACCTCGTTGCGGGCCTGATCCGCGGCCGCAAGGCCGAAGAGGCCATGAACATCCTGGCCTTCTCCAAGAAGGCGATGGCGGTTGACGCGCGCAAGGTTCTCGCTTCGGCGATCGCCAACGCGGAAAACAACCACAACCTGGACGTTGACGCGCTGGTCGTGGCGGAAGCCTCGGTCGGCAAGTCGATCACGATGAAGCGCTTCCACACGCGTGGTCGTGGCAAGTCGACCCGGATCCTCAAGCCGTTCTCGCGGCTGCGGATCGTTGTCCGCGAAGTCGAGGAGGCCTGATCATGGGTCACAAGACCAACCCCATCGGTCTGCGCCTGCAGATCAACCGCACCTGGGACAGCCGCTGGTACGCCGAAGGGCGCAACTACGAGCAGCTGCTCAAGGAAGACCTTCAGATCCGCAAGTTCATCGTCGAAACGCTGCCGCAGGCCGCGATCTCGAAGGTGGTGATCGAGCGCCCGGCCAAGCTGTGCCGTGTGTCGATCTATGCGGCCCGTCCCGGTGTGATCATCGGCAAGAAGGGCGCGGACATCGAGAAGCTGCGCTCGAAGCTGGCCACGATGACCGGCAGCGACGTGAAGCTGAACATCGTTGAAATCCGCAAGCCGGAAATCGACGCCAAGCTCGTTGCCCAGGGTGTTGCCGACCAGCTCATCCGCCGCGTCGCCTTCCGCCGCGCGATGAAGCGCGCCGTGCAGTCCGCCCTCCGTCTTGGCGCCGAAGGCATCAAGATCACGTGCGGCGGCCGTCTCGGCGGTGCGGAAATCGCCCGCGTCGAATGGTACCGCGAAGGTCGCGTTCCGCTGCACACGCTGCGCGCGAACATCGACTACGCCGAAGCCGAAGCCCTGACCGCCTATGGCGTGATCGGCATCAAGTGCTGGATCTTCAAGGGCGAGATCCTGGGGCACGACCCGATGGCGCAGGACCGGCTGATGATGGAGGCTCAAACCTCCGGCGTCCGCCCGGCGCGCTGAGGCTCAGGATAGAGAAGCACCATGCTGCAACCGAAGAAGACCAAGTTCCGCAAGGCCTTCAAGGGCCGGATCAAGGGCGACGCCAAGGGCGGTACGGACCTGAACTTCGGCTCCTATGGCCTGAAGGCGCTGGAGCCGGAGCGTGTCACCGCGCGCCAGATCGAAGCCGCCCGCCGTGCGATCACGCGCCACATCAAGCGTCAGGGACGCCTGTGGATCCGCGTGTTCCCCGACGTGCCGGTTTCGAAGAAGCCCGCCGAAGTCCGTCAGGGCAAGGGCAAGGGTTCGGTCGAATACTGGGCAGCCCGCGTCAAGCCGGGCCGCATCCTGTTCGAACTGGACGGCGTTGCCGGTCCGCTCGCCGCGGAAGCGTTCAGCCGCGCCGCGATGAAGCTGCCCATCAAGACCAAGGTCGTCGCCCGTCTTGGCGACACCTCGCACCTGGGAGGCGAATAATGGCCAAGTTCGAAGACCTGCGCGTCAAGAGCGATGACCAGCTTTCGGCCGATCTTGCCGAACTGAAGCGCGAGCAGTTCAACCTGCGCTTCCAGGCTGCGACCAACCAGCTCGAACGTCCGGCGCGCATCAAGGAAGTGCGCCGCGACATCGCTCGCATCAAGACGCTGCAGACTGAGCGTTCTCAGGCTGCCAAGGCGTAAGGAGTCACACGATGCCCAAGCGTATCCTTATCGGGACCGTGGTCTCCGACAAGACCGACAAGACCGTGGTCGTGAAGGTCGAGCGCAAGGTGAAGCACCCGCTCTACGGGAAGATCATCCGCCGCTCGAAGAAGTATCACGCCCATGACGAGGCGAATGCCTACAAGACCGGTGAAACGGTGCGGATCGAAGAGACCGCGCCGGTTTCCAAGCTGAAGACCTGGAAGGTTATCGAACGGGTCCAGGCCGGCAAGGGCACCGCGGTCGAAGCGGACGTCTAAGAGCAGCGACAATTTTGGAACTGCCGGACTGGTTCCGGCAAGCCAGTGAGAAGGAACCGGATCAATGATCCAGATGCAATCCAATCTCGACGTCGCGGACAACAGCGGCGCGAAGCGCGTCCAGTGCATCAAGGTGCTGGGCGGGTCGAAGCGCCGTTTTGCCGGCGTCGGCGACATCATCGTGGTGTCGGTGAAGGAAGCGCAGCCGCGCGCCCGCGTGAAGAAGGGTGACGTGCACCGCGCCGTGATCGTTCGCACGAAGAAGGACGTGCGCCGTCCCGACGGCAGCGTGATCCGCTTCGACAGCAACGCCGCCGTGCTCGTCGGCAAGAACGAAGAGCCGATCGGCACGCGTATCTTCGGCCCCGTGGTGCGCGAACTGCGCGGCCGTGGCTTCATGAAGATCATCTCGCTCGCTCCGGAGGTGCTGTAATGGCCGCCGCCAAGATCAAGAAGGGTGACAGCGTCGTCGTCCGTTCGGGCAAGGACAAGGGCCGCACCGGCACGGTGCTCCAGGTTCTCCCGAAGGAAGACAAGATCGTCGTTGCCGGCGTGAACATCGCCGCGCGTCACCGCAAGCCGAGCCAGCAGAACCCGCAGGGTGGCATCGATCGCCGCGAAGCGCCGATGCACATCTCGAAGGTTGCCATCGCCGACAAGGACGGCAAGCCGACCCGCGTTCGTTTTGAAACGAAGGACGGCAAGAAGGTCCGCGTCGCCGTGAAGTCCGGGGAGACGATCGATGGCTGACAAGTACGTTCCGCGCCTGAAGACGAAGTACGCCGACGAGATCGCCAAGGCGATGCAGGCGAAGTTCGGCTACAAGAACGCGCTCGAAATCCCGAAGATCGAGAAGATCACGCTCAACATGGGCGTCGGCGAAGCGAGCCAGGACAAGAAGAAGGTCCAGACCGCAGCCGCGGAAATGGAGCTGATCGCCGGCCAGAAGCCCGTGATCACCAAGGCGAAGAAGTCGATCGCGCAGTTCAAGCTGCGTGAAGGCATGCCGATCGGTTGCAAGGTTACCCTGCGCCGCGAGCGCATGTACGAATTTCTCGACCGCCTGGTCACCATCGCGATGCCCCGTATCCGCGACTTCCGTGGTCTCAACCCGAAGTCGTTCGACGGTCGCGGCAACTACGCGATGGGTCTGAAAGAGCAGATCATCTTCCCCGAGATCAGCTACGATCAGATCGAGAAGGTGCGTGGCATGGACATCATAGTCACCACCACCGCCAAGACGGACGAAGAAGCGCGCGAACTGCTGCGTCTTTTCGGTTTCCCGTTCCCGCAGGAAGCTGCTGAACAGCAGCAGGCCGCCTGAGCCAGAATTTAGGAAGAGCTTAAGTCCATGGCGAAACTGAGTTCGATCAACAAGAACGAGAAGCGCAAGAAGCTCGTTCAGAAGTATGCGGCCAAGTATGCCGCGCTGAAGGCCCAGGCCGACGACGAAGCGCTCGACGAAACCGAGCGCCTGATCGCGCGCCTCAAGATGGCGGAACTGCCGCGCAACGCGAACCCGACCCGGGTGCGCAACCGCTGCAACACCACCGGCCGCCCGCGTGGCTACTACCGCAAGTTCGGCCTGTGCCGCGTCGAGCTGCGCGACCTCGCCAACAAGGGGCTTATCCCCGGCGTGACCAAGTCGAGCTGGTAAGGATCATCCGATGGCATTGACCGACCCCCTGGGTGATATGCTCACCCGCATCCGCAACGGCCAGCAGGCGAAGAAGGATTCCGTCCTTTCGCCCGCGTCGAAGCTGCGCGCCCACGTGCTCGAGGTTCTCCAGCGCGAAGGCTACATCCGTGGTTTCAGCGAAGACAACACGGGCCTGCACCCGCAGCTTCGCATCGAGCTGAAGTATTTCGAGGGCCAGCCCGCGATCAAGCACGTGGCCCGTGTCTCCAAGCCTGGCCGCCGCGTCTATTCGGGTTCCAAGGAACTTCCGGTGGTGCGCAACGGCCTTGGCATCACCATCGTCTCGACGCCGAAGGGCGTGCTCTCGGATGCCGAGGCGCGCGCTGCCAACGTCGGCGGCGAAGTGCTGGCGGAGGTGTTCTGATGAGCCGCATCGGCAAAAGGCCGGTGGCGATCCCGAGTGGCGTCACCGCGAACATCGCGGACGGCGTGCTGACCGTGAAGGGCCCCAAGGGCACGCTCACGCTCTCGCTGCGCGACGAAATCAGCTACACGGTGGAAGGCGACGCCATCATCGTGAAGCCGGCGAACGACACCAAGCAGGCGCGCGCCTTCTGGGGTATGCAGCGCACGCTGGTCGATAACCTCGTCACCGGCGTGACTCAGGGCTATACCAAGGTTCTGGAAATCACCGGTGTCGGCTATCGCGCCAACTCGCAGGGCAAGAACCTGAAGCTGCAGCTCGGCTACAGCCACGACGTCGATTTCGCCGTGCCAGAAGGCATCGAGATCAAGACCCCGGATAACACCACGGTCGAAATCTCGGGCATCGACAAGCAGAAGGTCGGCCAGGTAGCCGCCGAGATCCGCCGCTGGCGCAAGCCCGAACCCTACAAGGGCAAGGGCATCAAGTACCGCGGCGAGTACATCTTCCGCAAGGAAGGGAAGAAGAAGTAATGGCCAAGCTGTCTCTCTTCGATCGCCGCCGTCGCCGCGTCCGCACTGCGCTCAAGGCGCGCTCCGGTGGCCGTCCGCGCCTTTCGGTGCACCGCTCGGGTCGCCACATCTACGCCCAGATCATCGACGATGCCGCCGGCCGCACGCTGGCCGCCGCCTCGACGCTGGTGAAGGGCGAGAAGTCGATCGGCGCCAACGTCGATGCCGCGGCCAAGGTCGGCAAGGAAATCGCCGAGAAGGCGAAGGCCGCCGGCATCACCACCGTCGTGTTCGATCGCGGCGGCTTCCTGTTCCATGGCCGCGTCAAGGCGCTGGCTGACGCTGCCCGCGAAGGCGGCCTGGAGTTCTGAGCATGGCTGACGAAACCAACCTGGAAGGCGCAGCCGTCGCCGTCGAAGCCGGCGCTGGCGCCGGTGAGCAGCGTGAAGGTCGTCGCGGCCGTGGTCGTGGCGGTGATCGTGGCGAACGCGGTGAGCGTGGCGGCCGTGGCCGTCGCGACGACCGTCGCGGTCGTGGCAACAACGAGGAAGAAGGTGGCGAGGAGCTGATCGAAAAGCTCGTCCACATCAACCGCGTTTCCAAGACCGTGAAGGGCGGCAAGCGCTTCGGCTTCGCCGCGCTGGTCGTGGTCGGCGATGGCAAGGGCCGCGTCGGCTTCGGTCATGGCAAGGCGCGCGAAGTGCCCGAAGCCATCACCAAGGCCACCGCTTCCGCCAAGAAGAAGATGGTCCGCGTTCCGCTGAAGGAAGGCCGCACCCTGCACCATGACGGCAAGGGCCGTTTCGGCGCGGGCAAAGTCAACGTCCGTTCGGCTCCGGCCGGTACCGGCATCATCGCCGGCGGTCCGATGCGCGCCGTCTTCGAAAGCCTGGGCGTGGCCGACGTGGTGACCAAGTCGGTCGGCACCTCGAACCCCTACAACATGATCCGCGCCACCTTCGACGCGCTGACCGACCAGACTTCGCCGAAGTCGGTCGCCCAGCGTCGCGGCAAGAAGGTCGCCGACCTGCTCGGTCGCGGTGGCGCCAGCGCGGTGGAGGCGGAAGCCGCCGCCGAAGCCATCGTGGAGTAAGAGACATGGCGAAGATCAAGATCAAGCAGATCGGTTCGCCGATCCGCCGCCCGGAAAGCCAGAAGAAGATTCTGATCGGTCTGGGTCTCGGCAAGATGCATCGCGTGGTCGAGGTGGAAGACACCGCCGAAGTCCGCGGCGCGCTGGCCAAGCTGCCGCACATGGTGGCAGTGGTCGACTGAGCCGAGGGTTCGGGCGAACGCAATCAGAAGGCCCCGGTGGAAACGCCGGGGCTTTTTGTTTGGCGATCTTTTCGTCTCGCGTGGCCCACCCCCAACCCCTCCCGCAAGCGGGAGGGGCGCGAGATTTGCAGGGGTGACAAGCGCAGCCGCTTCGCCTATGCGCCCCCATTCCATCAAGCGCGACTCAAAGCGAAAGCGAGTGCAAGACATGACCAAGCTGAACGATCTTCGTGACAACAATGGTGCCCGCAAGGGCCGGATGCGCGTCGGACGCGGCATCGGTTCGGGCAAGGGCAAGACCGCCGGCCGCGGCCAGAAGGGCGCAAAGGCGCGTTCGGGCGTTTCGATCGCCGGATTCGAAGGCGGCCAGATGCCGCTGCACATGCGCCTGCCGAAGCGCGGCTTCAACAACATCTTCGCCAAGGACTATGCCGAGGTGAACCTGGGCCTGATCCAGAAGGCGATCGAGGCGGGCAAGCTCGATGCCGGTTCGGTGGTCGATCACGCCGCGCTCAAGGGCGCGGGCCTGGCCCGTGGCGGCAAGGACGGCGTGCGCCTGCTGGGCAAGGGCGAGTTCTCCGCCAAGGTCAGCTTCAAAGTGGCCGGCGTCAGCAAGGGCGCCAAGGAAGCCGTCGAAAAGGCCGGCGGTTCGGTCGAAGTGATCGTCAAGGCCGCTCCCGCCGCCTGATTTATCGCTTGTTTCGGGCGCGGGGGTTCTTGCATCCCCGCGCCCGCACTATATGGGCTTGCTCATATGGTAAGCGGGCCGGTTTTCAGTCCGGCGCCACAGCGAGGCTTGAAACCCGAAAATGGCATCACGCGCCGATAACATCGCCAGCAACCTCAACCTGGCCAACTTCTCGAAGGCGACCGAGCTCAAGAAGCGCATCTGGTTCACGATCGGCGCGCTGATCGTTTTCCGCTTCCTCAGCTTCGTGCCGCTGCCGGGGGTGAACCCGCTGATCCTGGAATCGCTCTACGACCAGACGCGGGGCGGCATCCTTGATATCTTCAACGCCTTCTCGGGCGGTTCGCTCCAGCGCATGAGCCTGATCGCGCTGGGCGTGATGCCCTACATCACGGCCTCGATCGTGGTGCAGCTGGCCGCGTCGCTGCACCCGGCACTGGCCGCGCTGAAGAAGGAAGGCGAAAGCGGGCGCAAGAAGCTGAACCAGTACACCCGCTATGGCGCGGTGTTCCTGACGGCGGTGCAGGGCTGGTTCCTCGCCTCGGGCCTGGAAGCCTATGGCGCGTCGAGCGGCCTGCAAGCGGTGGTCAATCCCGGCTACCTGTTCCGCGTCGGCGCGGTGGTCAGCCTGATCGGCGGCACCATGTTCCTGCTGTGGCTTGGCGAACAGATCACCAGCCGCGGGATCGGCAACGGCGTTTCGCTGATCATCATGGCCGGCATCGTCGCGCAGATGCCGAAGTTCATCTCGAACCTGTTCGAAGGTGGCCGTACCGGCTCGATCTCGCCCTTCGTGATCGCGGGCGTCACCGTGATGATCCTCGCGCTCGTGGTGATGATCTGCTTCATGGAGCGCGCCACCCGGCGCCTGCTGATCCAGTATCCCAAGCGTGCGACGCAGCGCGGCATGATGAATGCCGATCGCAGCCACCTGCCGCTGAAGATCAACACCGCCGGCGTCATCCCGCCGATCTTCGCCAGCTCGCTGCTGCTGCTGCCGCTGACCATCACGCAGTTCGCCGGCAACGCGCTGAAGCCGGATTCGGTGATGGGCAAGGTGGTGATCGCGCTGAACCAGTACCTTGGCCATGGCAAGCCGCTGTACATGCTGCTCTATGCGCTGGGCATCATCTTCTTCAGCTTCTTCTACACCGCCGTGGTGTTCAATCCCGAGGAAACCGCCGACAACCTGAAGCGCAACGGCGGCTTCATCCCCGGCATCCGCCCGGGCAAGAACACCGCGAACTACCTCGATTACGTGCTGACCCGCATCACCGTGCTGGGCGCCGCCTATATTACCATCGTCTGTGTTGTGCCCGAATACATCATGGCCGAAACGGGCATGGGCACGTTGTTCTTTGGCGGCACGAGCCTGCTGATCGTGGTCAACGTGACCGTGGACACGATCACGCAGATCCAGTCGCACCTGCTGGCGCACCAGTATGGCGACCTGATCAAGAAGGCCAAGCTGAAGGGACGCCTGCGCTGAGCAGCCTCGGCTGCTCGGAGAGGTGCAGAAAAGGGGGAATGCCGAAGTGAACATCATCCTGCTGGGGCCGCCGGGAGCGGGCAAGGGCACGCAAGCGCAGCGTCTGGTCGAGCGCCATGGCATGAAGCAGCTTTCGACCGGCGACATGCTGCGCGCGGCGGTCAAGGCCGGCACACCGGTGGGGCTGAAGGCCAAGGCCGTGATGGAAGCCGGCGAGCTGGTGTCCGACGAGATCGTCTCCGCGCTGATCGGCGACGAGCTGGATGCGATGCCGGCGGGGCAGGGCGCCATCTTCGACGGCTATCCGCGCACCGCGCCGCAGGCGGAATCGCTGGATGCCATCCTTGCCAGCCGGGGCCGCGCGCTGGATCACGTCATCGAACTGGAAGTGAACGAGGACGCGCTGGTCGAGCGCATCACCGGCCGTTACACCTGCGCCACGTGCGGCAAGGGCTATCACGACAAATTCGAGCAGCCCAAGGTCGCCGGCACCTGCGACAAGTGCGGCGGGCACGAGTTCAAGCGCCGCCCCGACGACAACGAGGAAACCGTCCGCACGCGCATGGCCGAATACCGCGCCAAGACCGCGCCGATCCTGCCGATCTATGAGGCGCGCGGCATCGTTTCGCGCGTGGACGGCATGGCCGAGATGGACGCGGTGACGGCCGCTATTGAGGCGATTCTCAAGAACGGATAAACAGCGCTGACGGGACTAGGCTGAAAGGCAAGCCAAGGGGGGCGCCTGTGCGGAATACGGTTCTGGTAGGCGCCTTGCTGGCGGGCATGATCGCCACACCCGCGGCGGCCGAAGTGACGGCGCAGTCCGATGTCGGCTTCGTGGTTCGCGAAGTGGCAGACGTCTCCGCCACGCCGGCCGAAACGTGGCGCGCGATGACCACGCCCGGCGCCTGGTGGTCTTCGGCCCACACCTTTTCCGGCAGCGGGGCCAACCTGTCGCTCAGCCCGACCGTGGGCGGCTGCTTCTGCGAGCGCTTCCCGCCGCCGAAGGGCGCACCGGCCACGCAGCCGGCGGGCGGCGTGCAGCACATGCGCGTGATCTACGTCGAACCGAACCGCGTGCTGCGGCTGAGCGGCGCGCTGGGGCCGCTCCAGTCGGAAGCGCTGGCCGGCACGCTGACGATGGCCCTGCGCGCGACCGACACGGGCACGCACATCACCTGGGAATATGTCGTCGGCGGGTACATGCGCTACAAGGTCGACCAGATCGCGCCGGCGGTGGACCGGATGCTGGCGGAACAGATCTCGCTGCTGGCCGCGCATATCGCCAAAACGTCCGCGCCGGCTTCTGCAGCACCCGCCACTCCCGCACCGGCTACCCCCAAGCCGGGCAAGTCGCCCGCCGCGCCGCCGACCAAGGCCACTTCGCCGGCTGCCTCTCCGGCCACCGCGCCGGGCGGGGACGACGCGGCCAACGATGCCGCCAGGGCGGCTTTCGATGCCGCGCTCAAGAAGACGCCCCCGAAGCGCCAAGGCGCGCAGCCCCGGCGGTGAGCCTCTTGCGCGCGCGCTCTTTTGCCCGCGCGAAAAACGGCTAATCTCCCGGAAACAAAAGCGCGACTCGGGATGTCCGGGGACAGGCGCGTCACGGGCCGCAGGCGTGTTCCGAAGCCAGGCGATCAAGTCTGGCGCATGGGGAGAAGACCGTGGCCGTTTCCGATCATGTTGACCTGCCGACCTTCATGGAAGGCGTCAAGAAGCGCAACCCTTACCAGCCGGAGTTCGTTCAGGCGGTGCAGGAGGTTGCCGAGGACATTTTCGATTTCATCGCCGACAAGGAAGAATACCACGCGCAGCAGATCCTGCGACGGATCGCGGAGCCGGACCGGGTGGTCTCGTTCCGCGTGTGCTGGGAAGACGACAACGGCAACGTCCGCGTGCAGCGGGGCTGGCGCGTGCAAAACAACAACGCGATCGGGCCCTACAAGGGCGGCATCCGCTTCCATCCTTCCGTGACCGAATCCGTCCTGAAGTTCCTGGCCTTCGAGCAGACCTTCAAGAATGCCCTGACTGGTCTGCCGATGGGCGGCGGCAAGGGGGGATCGAACTTCAACCCCAAGGGCAAGAGCGTGCGCGAGATCATGCGCTTCTGCCAGAGCTTCATGACCGAACTCTATCGCCACATTGGCGCCGACGTGGACGTGCCGGCGGGCGACATCGGCGTGGGCGGGCGCGAGATCGGCTTCATGTTCGGCCAGTACAAGCGGATCACCAACAACTTTACCGGCGTGCTGACCGGCAAGGGGCTGGAATGGGGCGGATCGTTGATCCGCACCGAGGCGACCGGCTATGGCGCGGTCTATTTCCTGGCCAACATGCTGGCGACCAGGGGCGAGGATCTTGTCGGCAAGACGGCGGTGATCTCGGGATCGGGCAATGTCGCCACCCACGCGGCGGAAAAGATCGTCCAGCTCGGCGGCAAGGTGCTGACGCTGTCGGATTCGGGGGGCTTCATCCACGATCCGGACGGGATCACCCAGGAAAAGATCAACTGGGTCAAGACGCACAAGACTCACCGCCGGGGCCGCATCCAGGACTATGTGGAGGCGTTCCCGGCCGCGACGTTCCACGAGGGCAAGACGCCGTGGGGCGTGCCGTGCGACGTCGCGCTGCCCTGCGCCACGCAGAACGAACTGCTGGGCGAGGACGCGAAGACGCTGATCGGCAACGGCTGTCGCGCGGTTTCGGAAGGGGCCAACATGCCGACCGACCTTGACGGCGTGCACGTGTTCAAGGCGGCGAAAATCCTCTACGCCCCGGGCAAGGCGTCCAACGCGGGCGGCGTGGCGGTTTCGGGGCTTGAAATGAGCCAGAATTCGGAACGCCGCGCGTGGAAGGAAGACGAGCTTCAGCAGATGCTGAAGGACATCATGGCCGGCATTCACAGCTCTTGCCTTGCCTATGGCGATCAGGGCGGCGGTTATATCGACTATGTGAAGGGCGCGAACATCGCCGGCTTCAAGAAAGTGGCCGATGCGATGCTGGCGTTCGGCGTGGTCTGAAGCGGAACGGGCGGCGTCGCGTGGCGATGCCGCCTTTCCTTCGGGTGCGTCAAACAGGCGGGGTGGTCAGGAAGCCGAAACCCAGCCGCTCTGCTCCTTCTTGAGCACCACTACGAACTGCTGCGTGATCGGCGCGCTCGATCCCGGCGGGGTGGAGGTCACCTGCACGGTGCAGGCATAGGCGCCGTCCGGGCTGTTGGCGGCGTTGCACGGGCCGCTGGAGGCGACAGTCGCGCGCGCGGCGGCCGTGATCAGCGCTTCGCGGGCATGGGCTTCCAGCGACGGCGGCAGTCCTGCAACCATCTGTTCACGCGCTACCTTCTCGACATCGGCCGAAGCCGGCCCGCCGAACAGGCTGCAGGCGGCGAGCAGCAGCGCGGTGGCTATAAGGATAACGCGTATCAAGTCATGCCTCCCACCGGTATTCCGTTTTCCCGTTCCCCGTCACGGGCGCTGTCGCGAAACCGCACTCCGACGCGAAAGGGCCGTGCCGGAAGCGGTGCAGCCTTCCGACTCGCGCCCGGGGAACGGTGTCCGGATCATAGGCCGGAACGGACCTTGTGATTGTAAAAGCTTGTAAATTGGGATCTCACATGGTCGGACCGGGGGCCCGCGACCGCAGGGTGACCGGCTTCCTTTGACCTCGGACCCGGTCTTGGCTATGATGCATATCACAGCAGCTTCGCGTGGTGGCATGATCGTGTCGTGCCTTGTTCCGCGTGCGCAGCTTTCTGTTGACGCGGCTTGCGAATCCGCCTAAGCGCGCCTTTCACTCGATTTCAGGGAGACGTCCGGCAAGCGCGAACAAGACTGCGCTGTCCGGGCTTTTTGCCGTTGAGCGGGTGAAACGCGATGAGATGGGGGTTGTGGCCGGATCGGCCCCTCCCCTGTGGAGCAGGAGAAACAAGTGGCTCGTATTGCCGGGGTCAACATCCCCACCAACAAGCGTGTTATCGTTGCGCTGACTTACATTCACGGTATCGGCCCGTTCAAGGCGAAGCAGATCGCCGACAAGCTGGGCATTGATCACAGCCGCCGCGTGCAGGATCTGTCGGACGCCGAAGTGCTCCAGATCCGTGAAACGATCGACGCGGAACACACCGTGGAAGGCGATCTCCGTCGCGAAACCGCGATGAACATCAAGCGCCTGATGGACCTGGCCTGCTATCGCGGCCTGCGTCACCGCAAGGGCCTGCCGGTCCGCGGCCAGCGCACGCACACCAACGCCCGCACCCGCAAGGGCAAGGCCAAGCCGATCGCCGGCAAGAAGAAGTAAGATCGCGCCTTACAAGGCAGATCTTCCAACGGTTTCTCGACAGGATTTCAAGAAATGGCTCGCGAACCTCAGCGTATCAAGCGGCGGGAGCGCAAGAACATCACCAGTGGTGTCGCGCACGTCAATGCCAGCTTCAATAACACCATGATCACCATCACCGACGCCCAGGGCAATGCCATCAGCTGGTCCTCGGCCGGCATGATGGGCTTCAAGGGCAGCCGCAAGTCGACGCCCTATGCCGCGCAGGTTGCGGCGGACGACGCGGGCAAGAAGGCCGCCGAACACGGCGTCCGCACGCTCGAAGTGGAAGTGAAGGGCCCCGGTTCGGGTCGCGAAAGCGCGCTGCGCGCGTTGCAGGCGGTCGGCTTCACGATCACCGCGATCCGCGATGTGACGCCGATCCCGCACAACGGCGTTCGTCCGTCGAAGCGCCGTCGCGTCTGATCCTGCCCTTGGCGGCGCGTCACGGTACCTGACGCGCCCGCCCAATTCCGATCGGTCCGCGGCTCCCTCAGTCGACGGCCGGCGTCCCGACAAACCCCAGGGGAATTCCATGACTGTCAACATCAAGAACTGGCAGGAACTGAAGAAGCCCAACAATCTCGAGATCAAGCCCGGCTCTGATCCGAAGCGCCGTGCGACGTTCGTCGCCGAACCGCTCGAGCGTGGCTTCGGCCTGACGCTCGGCAATGCGCTTCGCCGCGTGCTGCTCTCGTCGTTGCAGGGTGCTGCCGTCACCTCGATCAAGATCGAGAACGTGCTGCACGAGTTCTCGTCGCTCGCCGGGGTGCGCGAGGACGTGACCGACATCGTCCTCAACGTGAAGCAGATCGCGCTGAAGATGCAGGGCGAAGGCCCGAAGCGTCTCCAGCTTTCGGCGACCGGACCGGGCGAAGTGAAGGCCGGCGACATCGCCGTGACCGGCGACATCGAGGTGATGAACAAGGATCTCGTGATCTGTCATCTCGACGAAGGCGCGACCTTCAACATGGAACTGACGTGCGATACCGGCAAGGGCTATGTCCCCGCCGTGTCGAACCGTCCGGCCGACGCGCCGATCGGGCTGATCCCGATCGACTCGCTCTATTCGCCGGTGCGCCAGGTTTCCTACAAGGTCGACAACGCCCGTATCGGCCAGGAGCTTGACTTCGACAAGCTGAGCCTGACGGTCGAAACCGACGGCACCGTGACCCCGGAAGACGCCGTGGCCTATGCCGCGCGCATCCTTCAGGACCAGCTGGCGCTGTTCGTCCACTTCGACGATCAGGTGCCTGCCGGCCACGTGCCCGCGATGGCCGGCATGGCCGCGCACACGCCGGAAGAGAACGACGCCAACCAGCTCAACCGCTACCTGCTCAAGAAGGTGGACGAACTGGAGCTGTCGGTGCGTTCGGCCAACTGCCTCAAGAACGACAACATCATCTACATCGGCGATCTGGTCCAGAAGACCGAGGCCGAGATGCTGCGCACGCCGAACTTCGGCCGCAAGTCGCTCAACGAGATCAAGGAAGTCCTCTCGTCCATGGGCCTGCGCCTTGGCATGGACATCCCCGGCTGGCCGCCGGAAAACATCGAGGAAATGGCCAAGAAGCTCGAACAGGAGCTGCTGGGCTGAGATCGCGCGTCGCCCCAGCGGAAGCTGGGGCCTCGTTCGGCTACAGAGCTTCTGTAGCGGCCTGAGATCCCGGCGTTCGCCGGGATGACGGATGGGGCAATGGGCGGCGCCCCGCATGGCCGCCTGGATCGGGGTACCTGATACGGCCCCCCTACGAACGGAGAAAGAATCATGCGTCACAAGCTGGGCCAGCGGAAGCTGGGTCGTACCTCGTCCCACCGTATCGCGCTGCTGCGCAACCTGTCTGCCTCGCTGATCAAGCACGAGCAGATCACCACCACGCTGCCCAAGGCGCGCGAACTGCGCCCCTATATCGAAAAGCTGATCACGCTGGCCAAGAAGGGCGGCCTTTCCAACCGCCGTCTCGCCCACGCCCGTCTGCTGGACGATGCGCAGCTGGTGAAGCTGTTCGACGTGCTGGCCACGCGCTATGCCGATCGCAACGGTGGTTATACCCGCATCATCAAGGCCGGTTACCGCGCTTCGGACGCCGCGCCGATCGCCGTGATCGAACTGATCGACCGCGATGCCTCGGCCAAGGGCCAGGATTCCGGCCCGGTCATCACGGCCGACGAGGACGAATACGAAGCCGCCTGATCGCGCTTCGCGTCATCGCGATACAGGAAAACGGGCGGGGCCACGCGGCTTCCGCCCGTTTTCTTTTGTTGCCGCGACCAGGCTGGCCTTGCCGGATGGAGGCGGCGAACTACGTTGGAAGTCCGGTTGCGGGCAGAGACAACGAGGGCGCATGGCGAAGGTTGGCACAGCAGGGCTTTTCGTATCGGCGGCGGCGCTCGCGCTCGGGGCCGCCCCACTCTTCACCGCACAGGCTGCTTCCGTGACATCCCAGACTCCCGTTCTTCCCGCCTATCCCGCCACGGCACGCGGCCCCGTCGTCGACGAAGCCTTCGGCGAGCAGGTGCCCGATCCCTATCGCTGGCTGGAGGCGGACGTCCGCACCGATGTGGCTGTGGAGCAATGGGTGGCCACGCAAAGCGCATTCACGGCCGCCTATCTCGCGCAATTGCCCGAGCGCGCGGCGTTCGAGAAGCGGTTGCACGGCCTGTTCGATTACCAGCGCTATGGCGTGCCGGTGGAAGAGGGTGGCCGGCTGTTCTATGCCTATAACAGCGGGCTGATGAACCAGGCGCAGCTGCTGGTGCGTGACAAGGACGCGCCGGCGGACACCGCCCGCGTGCTGCTCGATCCCAACACCTGGGCGAAGGACGGGGCGACCGCGCTCGATGCGTGGAAGCCTTCGCCGGACGGCACGCTGCTGGCCTATACGGTGCAGGATGGCGGTTCGGACTGGCGCACGATGAAATTCGTGCGTGCGGCGGACGGCTCGGCGCTGGTGGACGAACTGCGCTGGGTGAAGTTCAGCGGGATCGCCTGGGCGGGCGACGATGGCGTGCTCTATTCGCGCTTTCCCGAACCGAAGGAAGGGGCGGCCTTCCAGGCGCTGAACTACGACCAGACGATCTACTATCACAAGCTGGGCACGCCCCAGGCGCAGGACCGGGCTGTCTATGCGACGCCGGACAGCCCGAAGCTGGGGCATGGCGCCAGCGTGACCAGCGACGGGCGCTGGATGGTCGTCTCCAGCCATGAAGGGACCGATCCGCTGGCGATCGTGCATGTCGCGCCGATCGGCCGGGGCGACTGGACCGTGAGGCCGCTGGTGCCGGACCTGAAGGCGCAGTGGGATCTGATCGATGGCGTGGGCGACCGGTTGTGGTTCGTTTCGGGCGATGGCGCGCCGCTCAAGAAGATCGTGCGGGTGGACCTGTCCGGGCCGGAGCCGGTGTTCACGACCGTGGTGCCCGAAAGCGACAGCAATCTCGAAGAAGCGCATATCGTGGGCGACCGGATCGTCGCCTCCTATCTCAAGGACGTGAAGTCCGAATTGCGGCTGTTTTCGCTGGACGGGAAGCCGCTGGGCACGGTGGCGCTGCCAGGGCCGGGCACGGTGGCGGGGGTGAGCGGTGAGCCGGGCCGGGTCAACGGCTACCTCGCCTTCACCAGCTTCACCACGCCGGGCACCGTCCACGCGTTCGACAGCGCCAGCGGCAAGACAGCGGTATGGCAGCCGGTGAAGCTGACCTTCCGGCCGGAAGACTACCGCATCGACCAGGTGTTCTACCCTTCGAAGGACGGCACGAAAGTGCCGATGTTCGTGGTGCGGCGCAAGGATGCCAGCGGGCCGGTGCCGACGATCCTCTATGGCTATGGCGGTTTCAACATCGGCCTGCCCCCCGCCTATTCCGCCGCGCGCATGGCGTGGCTGGAAAGCGGCGGCGCCTATGCCGTGGCCAACCTGCGCGGCGGGGGCGAATATGGCGATGCCTGGCACGACGCGGGCCGGCGCGCGAAGAAGCAGAACGTGTTCGACGATTTCATCGCGGCGGGCGAATGGCTGATTGCCAACGGGGTGACGCCCAAGACCGGCCTTGCCATCGAAGGCGGCTCCAACGGTGGGTTGCTGGTGGGCGCGGTGGTCAATCAGCGGCCCGACCTGTTCGCCGCGGCGCATCCGGCGGTGGGCGTGATGGACATGCTGCGCTTCGACCAGTTCACCGCCGGGCGCTATTGGGTGGATGACTATGGCTATCCGGAGAAGGAAGCCGACTGGCGCGTGCTGCGCGCCTATTCCCCCTATCATAATATCCGCGCGGGCGCGGACTATCCGGCGATCCTGGTGACCACCGCCGATACCGACGATCGCGTGGTGCCGGGGCACAGCTTCAAATATGCGGCGGCGCTGCAGGCGGCGGACATCGGGCCGAAGCCACACCTGATCCGCATCGAGACGCGCGCCGGGCACGGATCGGGCAAGCCGGTGGCCAAGCAGATCGAGGAAACCGCCGACGTCTATGCCTTCCTGGCGCACTGGACGGGCCTGTCACCCCGGCCGTAACCGGTGCAAATCGCGCTCGCCTTGGCGCCGTGGTCGGTGCTAGATTGTTGAAACAAGCAGATAGAAATACTGCGCAAAACGCTTTGGGAGCAGGACACAGGAACATGCCGCGCGTGCCACGCCTCTGGCTGGGTGCCGTGTTGGCGCTTCTTTCGCCGACGGCGTGGGCCGCCGGCGGGAGCGCGAACGACGGTATCGATATGGACGTTGCGCCCGTCCATGCCGAGCATGCGCCCGTTCCATCTACGCGCCTGGTGCTCCCCAAGGCCGCCTATCCCGTTACCCGGCGCGATCCGCTGGTCGAGCACGTTTTCGGGCAGGACGTGGCCGATCCCTATCGCTGGCTGGAAGGCGATCTGCGCAGCAATCGCGATGTCGCGGACTGGGTGAAGCGCCAGAACGCGACGAGCGCGTCCTATCTTGCGCAACTGCCGGGACGCGGCGCGATGGAAGCGCGCATCCGCGCGCTGTTCAACTTCGAGCGCTTCAGTCTGCCGCGCAAGGCGGGACGCAGCTATTTCTATCTGCGCAACGGCGGCTTGCAGAACCAGTCCGCCCTCTATGTGCAGGGTGCGGAGGACAAGCAGGGGCGCTTGCTGATCGACCCCAACGGCTGGTCGAAGGACGGCGCCCTGGCGCTGGATGCCTGGGTGCCTTCGCGCGGCGGCCGCTGGCTGGCCTATACGGTGCAGGAAGACGGCAGCGATTGGCGCACGGTGCGCGTCGTCGATGTCGCGAACGGCAAGGTGCTGGACGACCGGCTGGCCTGGGCCAACGATACGCAGATCGGCTGGATCGGCGATGAGGGCTTCCTCTATTCGCGCTTTCCGCAACCGGCGGCCGGCGAGGAATACCGCGCGCCGACCTATAACAAGGCGATCTGGTACCATCGCGTCGGCACGCCGCAGGCCGAAGACCAGCTTGTCTATGCCACGCCCGACCATCCCGAATGGTCGCACAAGGCCATGGTGAGTTCGGACGGGCGCTGGGCCGTCATCACCAGCGAGATCAGCACGCTGCCCCGCCATGCCGTCCACGTGATCGACTTGCGGCATCATGTGAAGGGCGAATGGCCGGTCCGCGCGATCATCCCCGATTTCGAACACGACTGGAAGTTCGTGGAAGGCATGGGCGACCGGCTGTGGTTCATCACCAATGCCGCCGCGCCGCATTACCGGATGACGCGGCTGGACCTGTCGCGCGAGACGCCGGCCTGGCAGGACGTGATCCCGGAGCGTTCCGATACGCTCGACAGCGGGGCTATCATCGGCAACCGCCTGATCCTGTCCTACCTGCACGACGGCGCGCGGACGGCGATGGTCACCGATTTCGCCGGGCGTCCGTCGCGCGCGATCACGCTCGACACGATCGGATCGGCCAGCGGGTTCGTGGGGCGGCCGGGCGATCCCGAGACGTTCTACCAGTTCTCCAGCTTCAACCAGCCACCGGCGATCTTCCGTTTCGACATGCGTTCGGGCAAGGCGACGCCTTTCATCATGCCGCGCCTGGCGTTCAATCCGGCCGACTACGTGGTGGAGCAGCGCACCTATCCGTCGAAGGACGGGACGATGGTGCCGATGTACATCGTGCGCAGCAAGGCGCTGGTCCAGGCGAACAAGGCCGCGCCCACGCTGCTATACGGCTATGGTGGCTTCGACATCTCGCTGACGCCGGGCTTTTCGGCGGTGCGCATGGCCTGGCTGCAATCGGGCGGGGTGTTCGCGCTGGCCAATATTCGCGGGGGCGGGGAATTCGGCAAGGCCTGGCATGACGCCGGCCGGCTCGACCGGAAGCAGAACAGCTTCGACGATTTTATCGCGGCGGGCGAATACCTGATCCGCCAGGGGATCACCCCGCGCGACGGGCTGGCGGTTCAGGGCGGCTCCAACGGCGGGTTGCTGGTGGGCGCGGTGGTCAACCAGCGCCCGGATCTGTTCGCGGCGGCGAACCCCGACGTTGGGGTGATGGACATGCTGCGGTTCGACCGGTTCACATCGGGCCGGTTCTGGGTGGACGACTACGGCAGCCCCGAAAAGGAAGCCGACTGGCGCGTGCTGCGCGCCTATTCACCCTATCACAACGTGCATGGCGCGGCCTATCCGGCGGTGCTGGTCACCACGGCGGATACCGACGACCGGGTCGTGCCCGCGCACAGTTTCAAGTACGTGGCCGCGCTGCAGGCCGGGGATACCGGCGACAAGCCGCATCTGCTGCGGGTGGAAAGCAAGGCCGGCCACGGATCCGGCAAGCCGGTGGAGAAGATCATCGCGTCCGGCGCGGATGTGCTTTCGTTCCTGGCCTACTGGACCGGTCTGAAGGTGGAATAGCCGCCCGTGGTTGCGAAAACCGCGATGCGCCCTTGCGGGCTGGCCGCTGGCTCACTATCCGCTTCGGGATAGACCGAAGGGACTGACTGGCCATGACGATGTTTGACGATCGCGAGCGTGCCGAGGAAGCGAAGTTCGCCCGTGACGAGGAAACGCTGTTCCGCATTCATGCGCGGCGCAACCGCCTGCTGGGGCAGTGGGCTGCCGAACGCATGGGCCTCGATGCCGCGGAAACCGAAGCCTATGCCAAGTCCGTCGTCCAGGCGGATTTCGAGGAAGCCGGTGACGAAGACGTGATCCGCAAGCTGCTGGGCGATCTGGTATCGGCCGGTGTCGAAACCGACGAGGCCGAGATCCGCACCGCGATGGACGCCAAGGCGGTGGATGCGCGCCGCCAGCTGATGGGCGAAGCCTGATGGCGATGGCCGCGGCCGAGATCGAGGCGATGATCCGCGCCGCGCTGCCGGACGCGGAGGTGACCATCACCGATCTTGCCGGCGATGGCGATCACTATGCTGCCCATGTCGTGTCGTCCTCGTTCCAGGGGCTTTCGCGCGTTGCCCAGCACAAGGCGGTCTATGCCGCGCTGGGTGGCCGCATGGGTGGCGTGCTGCACGCGCTGCAACTGACCACGGCCGCCGCCTGAATACTGAGACGCTTGTGACCGGGGCGCTTGTAACTGGCGTCCGCAGTTCCCAGTTTGAGCGGCGAGAAAGGATTCCTCCGCCATGTCGACCCAGAATGCCACGCAGGCCCGTATCGCCGAGATCGTGAACGGCAACGACGTTGTCCTCTTCATGAAGGGCACGCCGCTGTTTCCGCAATGTGGATTTTCCAGCAAGGCGATCGCCATCCTCGATCACCTGGGCGTGGAATACGCCAGCGTCGATGTGCTGCAGGACATGGAAGTCCGCCAGGGCATCAAGGAATTCTCGGATTGGCCGACGATTCCCCAGCTCTACGTCAAGGGCGAGTTCGTTGGCGGTTCGGACATCATGATGGAAATGTTCCAGGACGGCGAATTGCAGCAGCTCCTGCAGGATTCGGGCGTTTCCGCGCAGTAACGCCATTTCGCAAGCCCGATCGGGCGTTTGCGCCGCGGATGTAAAATTATCCGACAGATCGTTTTCCATCGGTCGCCAATCGAATGAACGCGGTTCCATCTCCGGATGGGCCGCGTTTTTTCTGGAAGCCGTGGTGGAGGGGGAAGGCCCGGGAAGAGGCGGAACCCTTGGGAGACCAGGTCGGGTTCCGCCCCTCAAGAAGACTATTCTCGGGACATCTCTCCATAAGCATGACCCGTGCCAGTTTTCAAATGCCCTTGAAAATGGAGGTTTTGGCTCGATACGCCGCCTCCCATTTCGCTCCATTGTCAAGGTTTCCGACACCCCGAGAAAAGGGGCAGCTTGGCAAGCTGCGGCGGCACGAGCATGATGCCGCAAAACACGCGCGGGATGGCTGGGACTGCATGGAAGATTTCGACGACGCCGATGATTTGCCTCTCGCCATTCCGGCGGCAACGCTGGTGGTGTTCCGCCGCGACCCGGCCGGCGGCGCGGCGCAGGTGCTGCTGCTCGAACGCTCCGGTGCGATGCGGTTCGCGGGCGGCGCCACAGTCTTTCCTGGCGGAAGGATTGACCGGGCGGACTACGAACTGGCGGAGCGTGTTCGAAGCGATCTTGATCTGGACGATGCCGCCGCGCGCGTGGCGGCGATCCGCGAGACGCTGGAGGAATCCGGGCTGGCCATCGGCCTTGTCGGAAACGTGACGGCGGAGACGGCGGCCACGGCCCGCCGGATGCTGATCGAACAGGGCACGCTCGCACCAGTTCTGGAAGCATTCGGCTGGCAACTTGCGCTCGATCGGCTGACCCCGTTCGCGCGATGGTTGCCGAAGCACCGCGCGCCCCGCGTCTTCGATACGCGCTTCTACATTGCCGATCTGGGAACGGGTGCGGTGGACGTGGCGGTCGATGCCACGGAAAACACGCACCTGTTCTGGGCCAGCGCGCGCGAGGCGTTGCGGCTGGCCGAAGCCGGCGAAATCCAGGTGATCTTCCCGACGCGGCGCAATCTCGAGCGGCTGGCCCAGTTCGATGACTTCGCCGCGTGTCTCGAACACGCGCGGGCGACGCCGGTGGTCACGATCACGCCTTCGGTCGCCGTGCGTGACGGGGCGCGATGGCTGACCATCCCCGAGGACGCGGGGTATCCGGTCCATGGGGAGCCGATCGAGAGCGCGATGCGTGGTTAGGCCATTTTCCGCGCTTTCCCCGTATTTCTCCTGAGGGGCAAAGCGTATGGTGCGCATAGGCAAATAGGCGCACGAAGCGGGCATATTACGGGCTGGAGATCACCCTATGCCAGCCGAATGCCAGCACCCGTTCGATGTTTCTTTCCCCTCTTCCGAAAGCGGTGGCGGGCCGGATGCGGAATTGTCCCGCATCGAAGGGCGTCGGGATGGCGTGCGCGTTATGCTTGCGGCCGTGCGCATGACCGCGCCGCTGATGCTGTCGACCACGCTTTGGGCCATCGTCGGCTGGGCGATCTGGATGGGCGGCTGACAGGCCGCCATCGGCGCGTCCTCAGGCAAGTGCGTTCGCGCAGGCCAGCCGCAGGGCGGACCGGGTATCCTCGCGCGGCGTTGCGCCGCCGATCAGGCCAATGCGCCGCCGGAAATCGTAACCGTCGAGCGGCACGGCGACCACGCCTTCGCAACGGAGCGATTCGGGCGCCGTGGTCACGCCCATGCCGGCGCGCACCATCGCCATGCAGCGATCGTCGTTGGCGCTGCGCAGCAGGAAGCGGGGCCGCACCCCGCGCTGCGTGAAGAAGCGGCTGGTTTCGGCAAGCAGTTCGCAGGACCGGCGCGCGATCATGGTGTCGCTCGCCAGTTCGGCCGGATCGAGCGTCGCGCGCCCCGCCAGGCGGTGGCTTGCCGGCAGCATCATGCGATAGCCTTCGTCGATGATCGGCTGGGCATCCTCGCCTTCGCGCAGCAGGGTCAGCGCGGCGTCGATCTGCCCTTCGCCCAGCTTGCGCCGCAGTTCGGCATCGCTCCCTTCGGTCAGCATCAGCGGTTCCGGCCCGGCGAAGCCCGTGCCCAGCCGTGCCAGAAAGGCCGTTGGCAGCGATGCGAGGACGCCCAGGCGCAGCGGCGGGGCGAGGTCGGTCTCGCTGCGCAGGCTGGCTTCGGCCAGCCGGAACTCCCGCTCGATCGCGCGGGCATGGGCCAGCAGGCGGTTGCCGGCTTCGGTCAGCCGCACGTTGCGCCGGTCGCGCACGAACAGCGGCGCGCCAACCAGCCGTTCCAGTTCGGCGATCCCCACCGACAGCGTGGGTTGCGTCACGTTGATGCGGCGGGCGGCGGCGGTGAATCCGCCGGTTTCCACAACCGCCAGGAACTGCCGCAAATGGGTGCGTTTCATCATAGAATTTATCTATCGAACTTCGCGCGACGTTTCAATTTCACCGGCAATATCATCGATGGTATCAAGCGGCGTGGGAGACGATGCGCCGGGCCTTGCCTGGCTGCGGCTTTTCCCGTCGATTGTTGATGGCTGCGGGATGCGCTGTCTCCAGCGTATCCTGATCAGCCGTGGGAGGATGCCATGCGCGCGACGCCTGATTTCGATTTCGGCCTGCCTGAAACCGCCCTGATGATCCGCGAAAGCGCCGCGCGCTTCGCCGACGAGAAGATCGCGCCGCTGGCGGCGAGGATCGACGCGGAGGACTGGTTCGCGCGCGAACTGTGGCCGGCGATGGGCGAACTGGGCCTGCACGGCATCACCGTGGAAGAGGAATGGGGTGGCCTGGGCCTGGGCTATCTCGATCACGTGATCGCGGTGGAGGAAGTGAGCCGGGCGTCGGCCTCGATCGGCCTGTCCTATGGCGCGCATTCCAACCTCTGCGTCAACCAGATCCGCCGCTGGGGCACGGATGAGCAGAAGGCGAAGTACCTGCCGGGGCTGATCTCGGGCGAACACGTCGGCAGTCTGGCCATGTCGGAAGCGGGCGCCGGGTCCGATGTCGTCGGCATGAAGCTGCGCGCCGATGCCACGTCGGGCGGCTATGTCCTCAACGGCACGAAGTTCTGGATCACCAACGCGACCTATGCCGATACGCTGGTGGTCTATGCCAAGACCGCGCCGGAATCGGGATCGCGCGGGATCACGGCGTTCCTGATCGAGAAGGACTTCGCCGGGTTCGCGATCGGCCAGAAGATCGACAAGATGGGCATGCGCGGCTCGCCCACGGCGGAGCTGGTGTTCAGCGACTGCTTCGTGCCCGAAGAGAACGTGATGGGGCCGCTGCACGGCGGCGTGGGCGTGCTGATGTCGGGCCTCGATTACGAGCGCGTCGTGCTGGCGGGCCTTCAGCTCGGCATCATGCAGGCGTGCCTCGATACGGTCATCCCCTATGTCCGCGAACGCAAGCAGTTCGGCAAGCCGATCGGCGCGTTCCAGCTGATGCAGGCCAAGATCGCGGACATGTACGTCGCGCTGCAATCGGCCCGAGCCTATGTCTATGCCGTGGCGCGCGCCTGCGATGCCGGACAGACCACCCGCTTCGACGCGGCCGGCGCTATCCTGCTGGCCAGCGAGAACGCGTTCCGTGCGGCGGGCGAGGCGGTGCAGGCGCTGGGCGGGGCAGGCTATACCAAGGACTGGCCGGTCGAACGCTATCTGCGCGATGCGAAGCTGCTCGACATCGGCGCCGGCACGAACGAAGTTCGCCGGATGCTGATCGGGCGGGAATTGATCGGGGCGGCGTGATGCGCTGTGGATGCCCAGGGCGCGCGGCGGCGGGGCAGCAAGGGAATCTCGACTTATGACTGCACCCACGCTCACCTCGAATCTCGACCTTTCCAGCCCCGAGGCGCAGGCCCGCGCCGCGCACAACCGCGCGCTGGCGCGGGACTTGCGCGATCGCGTGGCCCGCACGGCGCTGGGCGGCGATGCGCGATCGCGCGAGCGGCATGTCGCACGGGGCAAGCTGCTGCCACGCGATCGGGTGGAGCGGCTGCTCGATCCCGGATCGCCCCTGCTGGAACTGAGCCAGCTTGCCGCGGGCGGTCTCTATGGCGACGAGGTGCCGGGCGCGGGCGTGATCACCGCGATCGGGCGCGTATCGGGCCGCCAGTGCGTGATCGTGGCCAACGATGCCACGGTGAAGGGCGGCACCTATTACCCGCTGACGGTAAAGAAGCACCTGCGCGCGCAGGACATCGCGCGCCAGAACCGGCTGCCGTGCATCTATCTGGTCGATAGCGGCGGGGCCAACCTGCCGCACCAGGCGGAGGTCTTTCCCGATCGCGATCACTTCGGCCGCATCTTCTTCAACCAGGCCAACATGAGCGCCGAAGGCGTGCCGCAGATCGCCTGCGTCATGGGCAGCTGCACGGCGGGCGGCGCCTATGTGCCGGCGATGTCGGACGAGACGGTGATCGTGCGCAAGCAGGGCACGATCTTCCTGGCCGGCCCGCCGCTGGTGAAGGCGGCCACCGGCGAGGAGATCAGCGCCGAAGATCTGGGCGGCGGCGATCTCCACGCGCGCAAGTCCGGCGTGGTCGATCACCTGGCCGAGAACGACGAGCACGCGCTGACAATTGTCAGGGACATCGTTTCGCATCTGGGGCCGGCGGGGGACGGCGGCATCGAACGCCGCGCGCCGCGCCCGCCGAAGTACGATCCGGAAGAGCTTTACGCGATCGTGCCCGAGGACGTGCGCGCGCCCTATGACGTCAAGGAAGTGATCGCGCGGCTGGTCGACGGCAGCGAGTTCCACGAGTTCAAGGCCCACTACGGCACCACGCTGGTCTGCGGCTTCGCGCACATCTGGGGGATGCCGGTGGCGATCCTGGCCAACAACGGCGTGCTCTTTTCCGAAAGCGCGCAGAAGGGCGCGCATTTCATCGAACTGGCGTGCCAGCGCCGCATCCCTCTGCTGTTCCTCCAGAACATCTCGGGCTTCATGGTCGGCGGCAAGTACGAGGCCGAGGGCATCGCCAAGCACGGCGCCAAGCTGGTCACGGCCGTCGCCACCGCCAGCGTGCCCAAGATCACCGTGCTGATCGGTGGCAGCTTTGGCGCCGGCAACTACGGCATGTGCGGCCGCGCCTATGAGCCGCGCTTCCTGTTTTCCTGGCCCAACAGCCGGATCAGCGTGATGGGCGGCGAACAGGCGGCTTCGGTGCTGGCCACGGTCCATCGCGATGCCGCGACGTGGACGGCGGAGGAAGCCGAAGCCTTCAAGGCCCCGATCCGCCAGAAGTACGAGGACGAGGGCAACCCCTGGTACGCCACCGCCCGCCTGTGGGACGATGGCGTGATCGATCCCGCGCAGACGCGCGATGTGCTCGGGCTGGCGCTGGCGGCAACGCTCGAGGCCCCTATTGCGGAGGCGCCCCGGTTCGGGGTGTTCAGGATGTGATGGAAGCTTGCCCCTCCGTCAGCGCTGCGCGCTGCCACCTCCCCGAGACAAGCTCTGGGAGGGATTGGGGAGTGACTGCTTCATTCCTCCCCAAGCTTGTCTTGGGGAGGGGGACCGCCCGCAGGGTGGTGGAGGGACAGGCGCTCCAGGCAAGCCGCGATAATGCCCTGAACCACCGCCCCCGGATCCGCCAATACCTCGCGCGCCGGGATGCGCAGGGTTTCGATCCCGGCTTGCGCAAACCACGCATCGCGCGCCGCGTCGCGAGCGGCGCGGTCGCCCGCGCCATGGGTTTCGCCGTCAATCTCGATCGCCAGCCGCGCGTCGCTGCAATAGAAATCCATCACATAGGCGCCACTTGGATGCTGGCGTCTGAACTTCAGGCCCGCCGGTCGCGCTCGCAGCGCCCGCCAGAGCAGCCCTTCCGGCAAGGACAGCTCGCGCCGCAACCGCCTCGCCTTGGCGATGGTGCCGGATCGCGGCTTCGGCGCGATGTCCTTGAGCATCGGATTTCCCCCTCCACCATGCTTCGCATGGTCCCCCTCCCCGAGACAAGCTCGGGAAGGAATTTTGGGTAAAGCGCATGATCCAGTCCCTTCTCATCGCCAACCGCGGCGAAATCGCCTGCCGCGTCATCCGCACCGCCCGGGGCCTCGGGATACGCACGGTCGCGGTCTATTCCGACGCCGATGCCAGGGCGCTGCACGTGCGGCAGGCGGACGAGGTCGTGCATATCGGGCCTGCCCCGGCTCGCGAAAGCTATCTCGTGGGCCAGCGCATCATCGATGCCGCGCTGGCCACGGGCGCGGAGGCGATCCATCCGGGCTATGGCTTCCTTTCGGAGAATGCGGAATTCGCCGAGGCGGTGATCGCGGCGGGGCTGGTCTGGGTCGGCCCGAAGCCGTCCTCGATCCGTGCCATGGGGCTGAAGGACGCGGCCAAGAAGCTGATGATCGCGGCCGGCGTGCCGACCACGCCCGGCTATCTGGGCGAGGACCAGTCGCCCGCGCGGCTCCAGGCGGAAGCCGACGCGATCGGCTATCCGGTGCTGATCAAGGCGGTGGCCGGCGGCGGCGGCAAGGGCATGCGCCGGGTGGAGCGGACGGAGGACTTCGCCGATGCCCTCGCCTCGTGCCAGCGCGAGGCGGCGTCCTCTTTCGGCGACGATCGCGTGCTGATCGAGAAGTACATCCTCTCCCCCCGCCACATCGAGGTGCAGGTGTTCGGGGATAGCCACGGCAATGTGGTCCACCTGTTCGAACGCGATTGCTCGCTGCAGCGGCGCCACCAGAAGGTGATCGAGGAAGCCCCCGCGCCGGGCATGGACGACGCGACGCGCGAAGCGGTCTGTGCGGCCGCCGTGCGCGCGGCGAAGGCGGTGGATTACGAAGGCGCGGGCACGATCGAGTTCATCGCCGACGGTTCCGAAGGGCTGCGCGCGGACCGCATCTGGTTCATGGAAATGAACACGCGGCTGCAGGTCGAACATCCGGTGACGGAGATGATCACCGGCGTCGATCTGGTCGAATGGCAGTTGCGCGTGGCGAGCGGGGAGCCGCTGCCCAAACGGCAGGACGAGCTTTCGATCAACGGTTGGGCGATGGAAGCGCGGCTCTATGCGGAAGACCCGTCCAAGGGGTTTTTGCCGAGCATCGGCCGTGTGGACAGCTTCCATTTCTCCGAAGCGCAGGCGCGGATCGATACCGGCGTCGAGGCCGGCGCCGCGATCTCTCCGTTCTACGATCCCATGATCGCCAAGGTCATCGTCCATCGCGACAGCCGCGCCGAGACCATCGCCGGGCTGCGCGATGCGCTGGCCGATGGCGTGGTCGGTCCGCTGGTGACGAACAAGGGCTTCCTCTGGCGGCTGCTCGGCCATGCCGGGTTTGAAGCGGGCGTGGTCGATACTGGTCTGATCGAGCGCAATCTGGAGATGCTGACGGCGCGGGCCGAACCTTCGGCGGAACAACTCGGTTATGCCGCGATGCGGCTGGTGGGCACGCCGGGGCAGACCCCGTGGACCAGCCAGTCCGGGCTGCGGCTGGGAGCCGAGCCCCGGCTCGAAGTGCGCCTGACCGACCAGTTCGGGCGGCACTACGCGATCGACCTGCCCCCAGAGCCGGCGTTCGATGACTGGCCGGCCGAAGCCGAGACCGCCATAGACGAACAGGGCGAACGCTTCCTTGTCCGGCTGGCGCGGACCGAAGGCCACGCCGGTGGCGCGGCCTCCGACGGCGCCATCCTCGCCCCCATGCCCGGCAAGGTGATCTCGGTCGATGTCGCGGCGGGCGACAAAGTGGCCAAGGGGCAGAAGCTGCTGGTGCTGGAAGCGATGAAGATGGAGCACGCGCTGACCGCGCCGTTCGACGGGACGGTGGCGGAACTGACCGTCACCCCCGGCGCGCAAGTGCAGGTTGAGGCATTGCTGGTGCGCGTGGAGCAGGGGGAAGGCTGATGGCGGGGCGCTATTTCGACGAATGGAGAGTGGGCGACCGGATCGAGCACGACATCCGCCGCACCGTGACCGAGACGGACAACCTGCTGTTCTCGACCATGACGCACAACCCGCAGCCGCTGCACATCGATCTGGAAGCGGCAAAGGCGAGCGAGTTCGGCCAGATCCTGGTCAACGGCACCTTCACGTTCGCGCTGATGGTCGGCCTGTCCGTGGGCGATACCACGCTGGGCACGCTGGTCGCCAACCTGGGCTATGACAAGCTGGTCATGCCCAAGCCGGTGTTCATCGGCGACACCATGCGCGCGACGAGCGAGGTGGCCGAGCTGAAGGAATCGAAAAGCCGGCCGGGCGCGGGCATCGTCACCTTCACGCACGAGCTGATCAACCAGCGCGACGAGGTGGTGTGCCGTTGCCTGCGCAGCGCCTTGCTCAAGAAACGGCCGGCGTAAGGCGGCTTATGGCTGCGCGGGTTCCGCGCTCAGCCCGCCGCCCAGGCTGCGGTACAGCTCCACCATGTTGCTCGCCGCCGTCAGCCGCGTGTTCACAAGGCTGAGACGCGCGCTGTAGAGCGTGCGCTGCGCGTCCAGCGTGGCCAGGTAGGTATCGATCCCGTTGCGGTAGCGCGATTGCGACAGGGTGAGCGCGCGACCGGCGTTATCCGTCAACGCGACTTGCGCGGCCAGCTTGTCGTCGATCGTGCCGCGCCGGGCGAGCGCGTTGGCCACCTCGCTGAACGCGGTCTGGATCGTCTTTTCATAGGTGGCGACGGCGGCGGTGCGCGCCGCCTTGGCCGAGGCGAGGTTGCCGCTGCGCGCGCCGGCATCGAACACCGTCTCGCTGGCGTTGCCCGATGCGTTCCAGCGGAAATCGCCGTTGTTGAACAGGCCGGAAAGGCTGCCCGAGGCGACACCGAGCGCGGCCGTCAGCGAGATCGTGGGGAACCATGCCGCGCGCGCCGCGCCGATGTTGGCATAGGCCGCGCGCAGCCGGTGTTCGGCGCCGAGCACGTCCGGCCGTTGCAGCAGCACGGCGGAGGAGAGACCGACCGGCAGCGTGGCAAGCGTCTGCCCGCCGTTGCCCAGCGTGTCTGCCAGCATGGCCTCGGTGACCGGGGCGCCGGTCAGCAATTCCAGCGCGTTGCGCGCTTGCGCCAGCCGGGTCTTGTAGTCGGCGACGTCCGATCGCGCGGTCTGGAGCGCGGTCTGCGCCTGCGCGATATCGAGCCGGGTGCCGATCCCCATGGCCTCGCTCCGCTGCGTCAGCGCCAGGCTCTGTTCGCGCGATTGCAGCGTTTCTTCCGCCACGCGCAGCAGATCAGCGTTGGCGGCATAGGTCAGCCACGCGATCGCCACTTCGGCGACGAGCGTGATCTGCGTGGCCTTGCGCCCTTCGTCGGTGGCGAGGAAGGTCTGGAACTGCGCCTGCGTGAGATTGCGCTGCCGGCCGAACAGGTCGAGCGTGAACGACGAAATGCCGATGCCGGTGGACAGGGTATCGACGGTGAGACCGTTGGTGCGCGCTTCCGATCCCGTCGCGGTGGCCGCGACGGTGGGGAACAGGGCGGCGCGCTGCACGCGATAGAGCGCCTGCGCCTGTTCCACGTTGGCCACGGCCACGCGTAGGTCGCGGTTGTTGGCGAGCGACAGCGCGATCACTTGCCGCAGCCGGTCGTCGAGGAAGAAATCGCGCCAGCCGATCTCGTCGATCCGCGTCTCGCCGGCGGCCAGCGCGGGATAGGATTCTCCCTGCGGCAGCGCAGGGGCGACGGGCGCTTCGGGGCGGACGTATTTCGGCGCCATATTGCACCCTGCCAGCGCGGCGAGCGGCAGCGCGGCAAACAGAAGGCGGCGGTTCATGCTCCGGCCTCCTGCCCGGCTGCGGGCGCGGGCGTGGCCTTGCGCGCGAACCAGCGCTTCACCAGCACGAAGAACAGCGGAACGAGGAAGATCGCCAGCGCCGTGGCCGACAGCATCCCGCCCATCACCCCGGTGCCGATCGCGCGCCGCCCGTTCGCGCCCGCGCCGCTGGCGATCACGAGCGGAACCACGCCAGCGATGAAGGCCACGCTGGTCATGATGATCGGGCGGAATCGCAGCCGCGCGGCTTCGAGCGCGGCCTCGAGCGGCGGCACGCCGTCTCGCAGCGCGGCTTCGGCGAATTCGACGATCAGGATCGCGTTCTTGGCGGAAAGGCCGATCGTGGTGAGCAGCGCCACCTGGAAATAGATGTCGTTGTCGAACCCGCGCAGCGTTACCGCCAGCACCGCGCCGATCACGCCCAGCGGAATGACCAGCAGGACCGAGAACGGCACCGACCAGCTTTCGTAGAGCGCGGCAAGGCACAGGAAGATGAAGAAGATCGACACGGCATAGAGCACGGGCGCCTGGCTGCTCGACCGGCGCTCCTGATAGGACAGCCCGCTCCACGCGACGGTGAACCCGCCGTCGAGCTGGCTGGCCATCTTCTCGATCACGTTCATGGCGTCGCCCGAACTGGTGCCCGGCCCCGGCGCGCCCTGCACCTGCTGCGCGGAAATGCCGTTGAAGCGACGCAGGATCGGCGCGCCGATCGTCCAGCTCGTTTCGGCAAAGGCCGAGAAGGGCGCCATGTCGCCATCGGCGGTGCGCACGAACCACTGGCTCAGGTCCGATGGCTGGCTGCGGAACGGTGCATCGCCCTGGACATAGACGCGCTTGACGCGGCCGCGGTCGATGAAGTCGTTCACATACGTGCCGCCCCACGCGGTCGAGAGCGTGGAATTGACGTTGGCGGGCGTGATCTGGAACGCGGTGAGCGCGGCGTCGTCCACTTTCACCTTGAGCTGCGGCGTGTCCTCAAGGCCGTTGAAGCGCACCTGGCCAAGACGGGGCTCGTCGGCCGCCTGCGCCAGCAGGTCCTTGCGCGCGGCGGTCAGCGCGGCGGTGCCCTGTCCTTCGGCGTCCTGCAGCCACATCTCGAAGCCCGAGGCGTTGCCCAACCCGCGGATGGCCGGCGGCGAAAGGACGAGAATCTGCCCATCGCGCGAGGAGGCGAAGTGCTTGTTGATACGCTGCGCGATGGCGGAGGCGCTGTTCGCGCTGCCCACCCGTTCGTCCCACGGCTTGAGCAGGATGAAGCCCTGGCCGGTGTTCTGCCCGCTGCCGCCCTGTCCGCGGCCGACCACGGTGAACACGGCCTGGATGTTGTGGCTTTCCGTGCGGTTGATGTAGTCCGAAAGCTGGTCGGCCACGGCTTGTGTCTGTTCGATGGTCGATCCGGCGGGCAGCGTGTAGCTGAGCGAGAGGTTGCCCTGGTCCTCGTCCGGCAGGAAGCTGGTGGGCAGCCGCGCATAGAGCAGCGCCATGCCCAGGCAGATGCCGGCGAACACCAGCATGCCCGGAAGCGGCCGGCTCACCACCCGCAGCAGCCGGCTGCGATAGCCGCCTTCCAGCCTTTCGTAGCTGCGGTTGAATTTGGCGAAGAACCATCCGCGCGGCTTCTCGTGCTCCTTCAGCAGCGTGGCGCACAGCGCCGGCGTCAGCGTCAGCGCGACCATCACCGACAGCGCCATGGCGGACACGATGGTGACCGAGAACTGGCGATAGATCACGCCGGTCGATCCGCCGAAGAAGGCCATGGGGATGAACACGGCGGTCAGCACCAGGGTGATGCCGATGAGCGCCGAGGTGATCTCGCCCATGGATTTCACCGTCGCCTCCAGCGGGGGCAGGTGTTCCTCGTGCATCACGCGTTCGACGTTCTCGACCACCACGATGGCATCGTCGACCAGCAGGCCGATGGCAAGGACGAGGCCGAACATGGTCAGCGTGTTGACCGAATAGCCCACGGCGGCGAGGATGCCGAAGGTGCCCAGCAGCACCACCGGCACGGCGATCGCGGGGATCAGCGTGGCGCGCCAGTTCTGCAGGAACACGAACATCACCACCACGACGAGGCCGATCGCCTCGATCAGCGTCCAGACCACTTCCTCGATCGAAATCTTCACGAACGTGCTGCTGTCGCGCGGATAGGCGACCGCGTAACCTTCGGGCAGCTCGGTCGACAGTTCGGCGACCTTTTCCTTGACCAGCCGCGCAGTGGCCATGGCGTTGGCGCCGGATGCCAGATTGATGGCGAGGCCGGTGGCGGCGGCGCCGTTGAACTTGTTGATCGAGCCGTAATTCTCCAGCCCCATTTCGACGCGGGCGACATCGCCCAGCGTGACGGTGGAGCCATCGGCCTGGGTCTTGAGCACGACCGCCTTGAACTGGTCGATCGTTTCCAGCCGCGACCGGGCCGTTACCGTGGCGTTGAGGCGCTGGCCCGGCTGCGAGGGCAGGGCGCCGATCTCGCCGGCCGAAACCTGCGTGTTCTGCGCCTGCAACGCCGAAATCACGTCGGCCGGCATCAGCTTGACCGCGTTGAGCCGGTTGGGATCGAGCCAGATGCGCATGGCGTACTGGGAGCCGAAGATGTCGGCGCTGCCCACGCCTTCCACGCGCGAGATCGGGTCCTGGAAATGGGTGGCGAGATAGTCGGCGATGTCCGCGTTGTCGCTGCGGCCGCTGGTGTCATAGAGCGAGACGACCATCAGCTGGTCCGCCTGCGCCTTGTTCACGTTCACGCCCAGTTGCTGCACGATCTGCGGCAGCCGCGTGACGCCGCGCGCGATCGCGTTCTGGACCTGGACCTGCGCGGTATCGGGATTGATGCCCTTTTCGAAGGTCACCGTGATCTGCGCCGAACCGTTGCTGCTGCTGGACGTGAAATAGAGAAGCCCGTCGATGCCCTTGAGCTGCTGTTCCAGCACCTGGGTCACGCTGTTCTCGATCGTCTGCGCGTCCGCGCCGTTGTAGCTCGCGTTGATCGAGACGGTCGGCGGCGCGATGTCCGGATATTGCTCCACCGCCATCGTGGTGATCGAGAACCCGCCCGCCGCCATCACCACGATGGCGATGACCCAGGCGAAGATCGGGCGATGCGCGAAGAATTTCGACAGCACGGCGTTTACTTGCCAGCGGCGGCCGGCGCGCCGGCACCTTTCCCGCCACCCTCTTCCGCTGCCTTGCTGCCGGCCGGCACCGCCTTCACCTTGGCGCCGGGGCGGGCCTTGAGCAGCCCTTCGACCACGATCTTCTCGCCGGGCTTGAGGCCGCTGGTGATCAGCCAGTTCGTGCCAACGGCGGTATCCGCGGTGACGTTCCGCGTTTCGATCATGCTTTTGGCGTTGACCACCAGCACGGTCGCGGTGCCGCGCGGAGACCGCGTGACGGCCGTTTGCGGGACGAGGATGCCGTCAGGCACGGTGCCCTGGCCCACGCGCGCGCGCACGAACAGGCCGGGCAGCAGATCGCCACGCGGATTGGGCACGGTGGCGCGCAGCGTGACCGTGCCGGTCTGCTCGTTCACGTCGATATCCGCGAAGTTCAGCTTGCCCTCGACCGGAAATTCGCTGCCGTCCGACAGGATGATGCGCACCGGCGTCGATCCCGCCGCGATGCGTCCGGCGTCCATCGAGCGGCGCAGCGCCATGAAATCGGTGCTCGATTGCTGGATGTTGACCCAGATCGGATCGAGCCGCTGCACCTTGGCCAGTGCATCGGCCTGATTGGACGTCACCAGCGCGCCCTTGGTCACGGCGGACCGGCCGATCCGGCCGCTGATCGGGGAAGTGATCCGGGTGAAGCCCAGGTTGACGTTGGCGGAAGCCAGCGAGGCGCGGTTGAGCGCCACTTGTGCGCGGGCCTGGTTGTAAGCCGCGATGGCGTCCGCCGCGTCCTGCTTGCTGATCCCGCCTTCCTCGGCCAGCACGCGATAGCGCTCTGCCTTCAGGCGGCTGGCTTCGACCGATGCCTGCGCGTTGGTCAGCGCGGCGCTCGCCTGTTGCTGGGATGCGGCATAGAGGCGCGAATCGATCTGGTACAGCGGCTGGCCCGCGCGGACGTTGCTGCCTTCCTCGAACAGCCGCGCCATGACGATGCCCGACACCTGCGGCCGCACTTCGGCCACTTCCGACGCCTGCGTCCGTCCGGCCAGGTCCGCGGTCAGCGTGACGGGTCCCGCGCGGGCGGCGATCACGCCCACGGTCGGCGTCGGGGATTGTTTGCCTCCGCCCTTTTCGCCGCATCCGGCAAGCAGGAGAGCGGTGCAGGCCAGGGGCACAAGGAAACGCAATTTCGGCTCGCAATCTTTCATCGGACCATGCGGACAAGGGAGCAACGGCAGCATCGGCGATGGCATTTCCCGCGAATCAGAACGACAGCCCCGTGCGGACAGCGGCAAGGTCATGTTCCGACATGGTCTCCCCCGAAAGCCCCCATGGCTCTCAATCGTGATTCGCAGCTTGCTAGCACATCGCGCGGCGACTGCGCCTGCCTATGCTGCGTTGCCGCATCGATGCGACACAATGATACAAATGGAGATTGTGCACACCTCCTTTTTGGACGTTTGTCAAAAAAGGTGGCGGTGAGCCGCCGGTCGCGGGAAGCCGGCGGGAGGCGCAGTCAGCGCGCGGCGAACAGCAGGCGGCCGGGGCCGAGCCGTTCGAGCACATGGGCGATGTCGTCCGCGGAGACCGCGAAGCAGCCCTGGCTCCGGCCCACGCGCCCCTGGCTTTCCGCCAGATCGGGCGCGACATAGCGCGCGGCGTGGATCACGATGCCACGGCTGGAGGCCATGCTGTTTTCCATATCCAGCCCTTGCAGCCGGCGCGACCGGCCGTGCTTGCCGCTGTAGATTTCGCCGGTCAGGAAGGCGCCGCTGCACGAGGCATTGGAGCCGGGACGGTTCGACAGACGCTGGACCCAGCCGCTGTTGCCGGGATCGGAACCGCTGCCGTGCGCGACGAGATGGTCGGAAATGACCTTTCCTGCCGCCACGTCGACCAGCTGGAAGCGCGGCAGACGCGAAGGCGCGGAAAAGTCGACAATGCCGATCACGTCGCGGCTGGCGACGCGATCGTGATGCTGCTGCAAGGCTGCCAATGCGCGGGACAACAGCACGGACCTGTCCGCACCCGCCGGAAGGTGTTCCGGCTGGGGGGCGATCGCCTGCGCAAGATCGCGCGGCATGAACAGGCTGGCTGCCGACCCGGCAATGGCGCCCAGAAAATGGCGCCTGCCCAGGTACATGCTATTCCGAGACCCCGATTTTGCTCTTGCCCGGGATGTATGGAGCAGCCTGGCGAATTTCAAACCGCAACGGAGGAAAGTGCGGCGAGCGGTGCCAGGGATCGCGTGGGGCGAGCCGCGGGGCGGGAACTTTTGCCGCCGCGGCTCGCTTCGCCGCCCGGTTTTCAGGGCAGGGCGTCGAAGGCTCCCGGGGCGGCAATCGTACCCACGGCCTTGCGACCGCTCGGCGCTTCCTTGGCGCGCAGGCCTTCGGGCAGCACGTCCGGCGAAGCCTTGCGGCCGATCGCGGCGGCGGCTTCGACGCGGAACCTTTCGGGAATGCCGAGTTCCGAACGGATGCGGTCGAAGTCGATCCCGGTCATGCCATGGGCGTGATAGCCCATCGCCGTGGCTTGCAGGGCCAGCTGCGCCCAGGCGGCGCCCGCGTCGAAGCTGTGGCTGTGCGATGGCCGCGCTTCGTCACCGCTACCCATATGCGTTTCCGAGAGGATGAAGACCAGCGCGCCGGCTTGCTTCGCCCAGCTGGCGTTGAACGGAATCAGCAGCGAAAGGAACAGATCCCAGTGCGCATCGCCGTTCACGGCATAGAGAAAGCGCCAGGGCTGGTAGTTGAAGGCGGAGGGGGCGAGGCCGGCAGCCTCCAGGATCACGTCGAGGTCTTCCTGCGGCAGGGCGCTGCCATCGAAGGCGCGCGGCGACCAGCGGTCGATCAGCAGCGGAACAAGGCGGGGATTGGTGGTTCGGCTTTCCATGGCGGGGCCTTTCGGGAAGGGAGTTCGTGGATGGTGGCAATGCGTCCGGGCGGCCGATGGGGCCGCCCGGATGCGTGGCCTCAGGTGCGTGGACTCAACGGCGGTCGAGCGCGAAGCGGCCAGCGCCGAAAGCGACAACCTGCAACAGCCCCCCAGCCATCGCCACGTTCTTGAAGAAGTGGATGAACTGGTTCTGGTCCGCAAGGTGGTTGTGGAAGGCGAGCGCGGTTGCCAGGCTGAACAACGCCAGTATCGCGGCGACGAACCGGGTCCGGAAGCCGGCCACAAGGGCCAGACCGCCGCCCAGTTCCACGATAACGGCGATGGCCAGGCCGACTTGCGGCAAGGGCAGGCCCGCGCTGGCGATATAGCTGATCGTTCCGGCGGGCGCGGCGACCTTGGACAGGCCGCTCAGCACGAAGATGGCGGCAAGGAGGATGCGACCGGCAAGAGCGGCGACATCGCTGGCGGAAGTGCCGGGGCGGGCGGTAGTGGTCTGAATGGTCATGGGATGGGATTCTTTCTGTTCGAAGGGGGGGAGGAGGGCAGTCAGGCCGCGTCGACGAGGACGATCTCGCTGTCTTCGAGCGCGGTAATTTCGATAGTGGCGATGCCGGTGATGGCCACGCCATCGCGGGCCTGGGCTTCTGCCTCGCCGATGCGGATGCGGCCGGTGGCCGGAACCAGATAGGCATGGCGATCGGGATCGATGGCGTAACGCAGGCTCTGGCCTGCCGGCAGCGTCGCGCCCAGTACGCGGGCATTGGCGTTGATGCGCAACGCGTCCTCGTCACCGGCGACGCCCGAAGCCAGCACGTCGAAGTGGCCGGTGCGGCTGTCGCGCGGGAACGGTCGCGTGCCCCAGCTTGGCGCATGGCCGCGCCGGTCGGGCATGATCCAGATCTGGAACAGCGTCGTTTCCTCGTCTTCCAGATTGTATTCGGCATGCTGGATGCCGGTGCCGGCGGACATGACCTGCACGTCTCCCGCCACGGTGCGACCAGCGTTGCCCAGGTTGTCGCGGTGCGAGATCGCGCCGGTGCGGACATAAGTGACGATTTCCATGTCGCTGTGCGGGTGCGGCGGGAAGCCGCTCTTTGCCGCGATGGTATCGTCGTTCCACACGCGCAGGGCGCCCCACTGCACGCGCTGCGGGTCGTAATAGTCGGCGAACGAGAAATGGTGGTGCGCGTCGAGCCAGCCGTGGTTGGCGGCGCCAAGCGAATGGAAGGGGCGAACTTCGATCACGGGATGTCTCCAAAAATCGCGTTGCAGCGAATGACCTCGGTATGGCCCTTGAAAGGCAATCTGAAAATTCCGATAAAATTGATGGGAATGTTCAGGAGTATCGAACGTGGACGTCGGCCAGCCAACCATTGACCAGATCCGCATCTTCCTTGCCGTGGTCGATGAAGGCAGTTTCAACGGCGCCGCGCGCAAGCTGGGCCGGGCGATCTCGGTCATCAGTTACGGCATCGCCAACCTGGAGGCGCAGTTCGGCGTCACCCTGTTCGAGCGCGAGGGATCGCGCCGGCCGACGCTGACCGAAGCGGGCCGCGCGGTGCTGGCGACGGCGCGGGCGGTGGCGGACGACATCGATGCCCTGATGGCCTCGGTGCGCGGCTATAACCAGGGGCTGGAAGCGGAACTGACGCTGGCCGTGGACGTGATGTACCCCACGGCCTGGCTGGCGCGGTTGTGCCGGCAGTTCCAGGCCTATTTCCCGACGGTGGACCTGCGCCTGCATGTGGAAGCCCTGGGCGCGATCGCCGGAATGCTGCTGGAGGGGCGGGCGCATGTGGGCGTGACGGGGCCGGTGGTGATCGAGGATCCGGTGTTGGACCGGATGCGGATCGGCGAGGTGGAACTGCTGCCGGTGGCCGCGCCTTCGCACCCGCTGGCACGCCTGGCGGAGATTCCGCCGGGGGCCGGACGGCAGCATCTGCAACTGGTTCTGACCGACCGTTCCAGCCTGACCGAGGGCCGCGATTTTTCGGTGCTCAGCGCGCGCACCTGGCGATTGGGCGATCTCGGCGCCAAGCATGCCCTGCTGCTGGAAGGCATTGGCTGGGGCAACATGCCGCTGCATCTGGTGCAAGACGATCTCGATGCCGGGCGGCTGGTGCGCTTGCCGATGCAGGAAGCGCCGGGCGTGGCCTATCCTTTCAACGCGCAGTGGCGGCGCGATTGTCCGCCGGGGCCGGCGCGTTCCTGGCTGATCGAGGCGCTGAAAGCGGGGTGCGGTGGCGATCACGCCGGCCCCATTGTCATATAGCGCGCACAAATCCGCCTTTGAAATGAAAGGAAAACTGCACGATCGTGCAACACCGGCCGTCTAGCGGCGCATCTCGAGTCCAGGCCCATGAGGGGAAAAGAGATGCGCTGTGTGACTGCCTTGTTCGTGACGACCGCCATGGCCGTCGCCGCTCCCGCCTTTGCCGCCGAAGCACCCGCTGGTGAAGCTGCGCCGGCACCCGCCGATGCGTCCGCCGGTGCGGAAATCGTCGTGTTCGGTGCCGGCCAGACGCGGCAGGTCCAGGAAATTTCCAACGCCGATCTGACGGTGCTGGCCGCGGGCACCAGCCCGCTGAAGGCCATCGAGAAACTGCCGAGCGTCAACTTCCAGTCGGCCGATCCTTTCGGAAACTACGAATGGTCGACCCGCATCACCATTCGCGGGTTCAACCAGAACCAGCTTGGTTTCACGCTGGATGGCATTCCGCTGGGCGACATGACCTATGGCAACGTCAACGGGTTGCACATCAGCCGCGCCATCACGTCCGAAAACATCGGCGTGACCCGCGTGTCGCAGGGGTCGGGTTCGATCGACACGCAATCGACCAACAACCTGGGCGGCACGCTGGAGTTCGAATCGATCGATCCCGCGCGCGTGCTGGGCGTGGACGGCAACGTGACCTACGGTTCCTCGAACACCGTGCGCGTCTTCGGCCGGGTTGGCCTGGGCACTGCCGATGGCCTGCGCGCCTTTGCTTCCGTGCAATACCAGAACCTCGACAAGTGGAAGGGCGATGGGCAGCAGCGCACGCTGATGGCCAACGCCAAGGTGGTGGCGCCGCTGGGCGATGCCACGGTCGATGCCTATCTCAGCTATTCCGACCGGGCCGAGCAGGACTATCAGGATCTCTCGCTCGGCATGATCAAGCGGCTCGGCTACGACTGGGACAACTTCGGCCCATCGCAATACGCGCTGGCGGTGCAGGTGGCGGATATCGGCGCCAATCGCGGCGACAGCGGTACCACGCCGCTCAACCCGACGGCGGGCAAGGTCTATCCGGCGCCGGTCCAGTCGCTCGACGATGCCTATTACGATGCGTCCGGCCTGCGCCGCGACTGGCTGGGCGCGGTGGGCCTCACCGCCCCCGCCGGCGACAAGGTGACCTTCAAGTTCAAGACCTATTACCACCACAACTCCGGGCAGGGCACCTGGGGCACGCCCTATGTCAACAGCCCCACCGGCGTGCCGATGGCGGTGCGCACGACCGAATACACGATCGACCGCGCCGGCATGTTCGGCAGCGTGAACCTGGACCTCGGCGCGAACCAGGTGGCCATCGGCGCGTGGTACGAGAACAACAATTTCGAGCAGGCGCGGCGCTTCTACGCCTATGAAAGCCGTACCAATCCGGGCCGCAACCACCTGGATTTCATGCGCAACCCGTTCTTCACCCAGTGGGACATCAAGTACAACACCGCCACGGTGCAGTATTACGTCGAGGACCAGATCACCCTGGGCGATGCGCACATCAACCTTGGCTGGAAGGGGTTCCAGGTCAACAACAACGCCAATCCGGTGGTGCTGGCGGACCGGACGATCGGCCGCCTGTCCGCGCGCGACTGGTTCCAGCCGCACGTGGGCGTGAACTACAAGTTCGGGCGGGGGCTGGAAGCGTTCGCCGGTTTCACCTCGGTGACGCGGGCCTTCGTTTCGTCGGCGACGACGGGGCCGTTCTCGTCCACCCAGGCCGGGTTCGATGCGATCAAGGGCAAGCTGAAGCCCGAACAGTCCGACACCTATGAAGGCGGCCTGCGCTACAACACCGGCGTGGTGAACGCGGTGCTGGCCGGCTACTACGTCGATTTCCGCAACCGCCTGCTGACCATCCCCACCTCGGTGGGAATCGTTGGCGCGGCCAACGCGCTGCAGAACGTGGGCAGCGTGCGCGCGGTGGGCATCGAGGCGGCGCTGGACGTGAAGCTGCCGATGGGCTTCGGCGCGTTCGCCTCCTACAGCTACAACGACACGACCTATCGTGACGACATCAAGGACGCGAACGGCAACTTCTATGCGACCAAGGGCAAGACCGTGGTCGATGCGCCCAAGCATCTCCTGCGCGGCGAAATCTCGTATGACAGCGACGGGTTCTTCGGCCGCCTTTCGGCCAACTACATGTCGAAGCGGTACTTCACCTACCTCAACGACCAGCAGGTGCCGGGGCGCACGCTGATCGATGCCTCGCTGGGCTATCGCTTCAACGTGGGCTGGCGCAAGCCGGTGGAACTGCAGGTCAACGCCACCAACCTGTTCGACAAGCGCTATGTCGCGACGATCGGTTCGAACGGCTTCGGCTTCCAGGGCGACAACCAAACCCTGCTGGCCGGCGCGCCGCGGCAGGTCTTCGTGACGCTGAAGACAGCCTTCTGACACTGCCACCATTTCGGAGCCGGGTACCGGCTCCGACCAAACAACGCGAAGCGCCTTCCATCCTTCGGAGTGGGGGGCGCTTTGTTGCAGGCGGCGGGCCTCGGCGTCGCTGATTATGGCGTCAGGGACGGACGATTCGCGGAGCGGCATCCGCATTTTTCCCAACGGGAAACATCTGGAAACGTTCTGAAATTCCTGGGTTTCGTCACAGCTCCGTCGCAATGCGCGAACATTTCCCGAGAGAATCGGCGGGACCGTAACAAAACTGCATTGGAAGGCGGCTAGACGCGGCCTCGCCCGAGGACACAAGTCCTCACAAGTGAGGGAAACATGAACTTCCAGACCTGTCTGCGTGCCGGCCTGCTGGCCGGAACGGGAGCGCTTGCGCTTGCCGTCAGCCCCGCCTTCGCCGCTGAAGCCGCCGCACCCGCCGCCGATGCCGCTTCGCCCGAAACCGACAGCACCGGCCTGACCGAAATCGTCGTGACCGCCACCAAGCGCGAGACGAACCTCCAGCAGACGCCGATCTCGATCTCGGTGATGGGCGCGGACGATCTCAAGAAGCGCCACGTCCAGAGCCTGATGGACCTTGCCGACGGCTCGGTTCCGTCGCTGCGCATCTCGACCTTCGAAGCGCGCCAGTCGGCGCTGACGATCGGTATTCGCGGCATCGTTCCCGACGACGCCAACCAGCCCGCGCGCGAACAGGGCGTCGGCGTCTATCTCGATGGTGTCTATCTCGGCCGCCAGCATGGCCTGAATGCCAGCCTCTATGACGTCGAGCGCGTCGAAGTGCTCAAGGGGCCGCAGGGCACCCTGTTCGGTCGCAACACCGAAGGCGGCGCGGTTTCGATGGTGCTCAAGGCGCCCACCGGCGAATTCGGCGGCCGCCTGCAGGCCGGCGTGGGCAACTACGGTTCGTACAACGCCCAGTTGCACCTCGATCTGCCCGAATACCACAACATCTCGATCAAGCTCGATGGTGTGCTTCAGCACCAGGATCCGACGATCAAGAACCCGCTGGCGGGCCAAGCCGGCTGGAACCAGTATCACCGCTACGGCGGCCGCATCGCGGCGCGCTGGAAGCCCACCAGCGATCTGACGATCGATCTCGCGTTCGACAAGTCGCGCGACGAGAACACGCCGTTCTACAGCCAGCTCGTGACGATCACGCCGTCCGCGCTTGCCAACATCCCCAAGGATGCCAACGGCACGCCGCTGATCCAGTACGGCTATGGCCGGGCCACCTCGGCCGATATCGGTGTGCCGCAGCAGCCGAGCATCGACATCACCAAGGGCTTCACCGGCCACATCAGCTACAAGGTGTCGCCAGGCCTCGAACTGCGCTCGATCACCTCGTGGCGGACGGTCAGCGACGAACAGTGGGACAACTCGGGCGGCGCGCACCGCACGCCGATCTGGGGGCCGAACGTCAACTTCAGCCGCTATTCGCTGGCCGGGTTGCAGCAGCGCCAGTTCAGCCAGGAACTCCAGGCGGTCGGTTCGGCCGGCAAGTTCGACTACGTGTTCGGCCTGTATTACTTCAACGAACGCGCCAGCGACTGGGCGCGCACGCCGAACACCAACAAGTGGAACGCGGCGCTCAACGGATACACCATCAACGATCCGTCGACGTACCTCAGCGCCACGCTGGCCCGCGCCAGCACGGCCTATGCCAAGAGCTATGCCGCTTACGGCCAGGTGACCTACAACCCGTTCGATCCGCTGCACATCACCGTGGGCGGTCGCTACACCAAGGACGACAAGAACGGTCTGCTCTACACCGTCAACGGTGCGGCAACGAACTTCACGTTCAATCAGTCGAACAGCCGGTTCGATCCGCTGGTGGTGCTGGCTTACGAGGTCAACCCCGACATCAACGTGTACGCCAAGTATGCCACCGGCTACCGCGCCGGCGGCGCCAGCTCGCGCTCGCTGAATTACCGCTCCTTCGGACCGGAATCGGTGAAGTCCTACGAAGTGGGCCTGAAGACCGAGTTCTTCGACCGCAAGGTGCGCTTCAACGTGGCCGGTTACATCATGGACCGCGACAATACGCAGGTGGACTTCAACTATTTCATCCTGCAGCAGAACGGCACCGTTCGGAACACGCTGGAAACCGTCAACGCGCTTGGCACCACCAAGATTCGCGGTGTCGAGGCTGACCTGACCGTGCGTCCGGTCGACGGGCTGTCGATGGGCCTGTCCTACGCCTACACCTACACCCACGTTCCGCCGGCGCGGAACACGGTGCAGGAAGCGCTGAACGCCTCGCTCAATCCGCCGGTGACCACCCCGGTCTTCGAGACGGTCTATATCCTGTACACGCCGAAGAACGCACTGTCGGGCTCGATCGATTATGAACTGCCGGTCGGCGGCGCCGGCACCGAACTGCGCTTCCACGTCGATGGCAACTACAGCGATCCCGTCCACTCGTTCGCCGGCGAAGCGCTGATGACCGACAAGAGCTTCATCGTGAACGGTCGCCTGTCGCTGGCCGACATCCCGATGAGCGATGGCGGCCAGAAGCTGACCGTTTCGGCCTGGGCGCGCAACCTGTTCAACGAAGAACACATCTATCGTCGTTCGGGCGCCAACACCTCGCTGGGCGATTACGCGAACTACAACGCGCCGCGCACCTTCGGCATCGATGCGACGGTTCAGTTCTGACGCGTGACGAACAAGGCCGGGGCGGGCTGCTGGCCTGCCCCGGTTCACTTCTGACCACCCTTTGCGGCGGCGGGCCTGTGCCTTGCCGCCGCTTTTTTGCGCGCGTCGGAACGCGCCGGAAGGACCGGCGGTTGCGCGTGTGAAAAAGGTGGCTGCCGTCAGGCCGCGCGGCGGTGTGGAACAACCAGGCGTTCGTAAGAGGCGAACAGTTCCGCGAAGTGATCGTCCATCGTGCGTGGCGGCGGGATGATCGCGTGCGGGCCAGTTTCGCCGCGTTCGCGCGCCGCGGCATAGTCAGCGATGGCATCCGCAGCGGCGGCGGCGCTGGCCGAGGCATAGGTCCAGCCGCCGGAAGCCCGGGCCTGATCCGCCGCGCCGCCTTCGTCGGGCGCGATCAGCGGCAGGCCGCTGGCGCGCGCTTCGGCGGCGACCATGCAGAACGTTTCCGCCTCGCACCCGTGGACCAGCGCGTCGGCGCTGGCCATCACGCGGGCAAGTTCGCCACGATCGGTGATCGGCTTCAGGATGCGGATATGCGGATTGGCCGAAACGCGGCGCACGATCGCCTTGCGGTCCCGCCCCTGTCCCACCAGCACCAGCCCGACCGGATGGCGCGAGCCGGCGGCCTCGACCGCCTCGACCAGCATCGGCCAGCGCTTTTCGGGCGCGAAGCGGCCGACGCCGAGCAGCAGCGTGGCGCTTTCGGGCAGCTCGCACATCGCCAGCAGGCGGCGGCGCAGGTCTTCATCGCGCAGGCGCGGCGAAAACACGCCCGGATCGACGCCCATCGGGTTGGTCACCACGTGGCGCAACCCGCCTTCGACCAGCCGCGCGGACAGCCCGGGGCTGGCGCTGACCACCATGTCGTATTTGCCGTCAAGCCGGCGCAGGTGCCGCCAGTAACGGTCGAACGCGCGATCGATCGTGGGCCGCTTGGCCACGGGATCGAGCCAGCGATAGGCATAGGCGGATAGAGGATCGGCGTGCATGATCAGCGCGCGCGGGGCATTGCCCGGCCAGTCCGCGATCGTGCTGGCGCTGCGCCAGGGGGATGAGGCTTCGACGAAATCGGGCGCCTCGCGATCGAGCGCGGCATAGAGCGCTTCGGTATCGTTGAAATAGCGGTAGTTGAAATCGAGCGGGAACAGCTGCGATTTCAGCCACACGATCCGGGCATTGGGGCCACGCTGCTCGACATGATCGTGGGCGCCGGGCGCAATGACCACCACTTCGTGCCCCAGCGCGGCGCCGGCCTTGAGCTTGCGGTCGATATAGGTCCGCACGCCGCCGCCCTTGGGAGCATAGAAGGCGCAGACATCGACGATCTTCATTTACGCCGCCTTTTCCTTGCGCACCGCGTCCAGCACCGTCAGCGCCAGAAACAGGATGACGTGCGTGGCCAGGATCAGCATCGAGACCATCGCGATCATCACCCCGATCTTGAGATGTTCGCCCACCAGCAGGGTGGCGACGCCGGCAAAGGCGATGTCCTTGTTGGGGATCAGCGGCAGGCGCGAGATCAGCAGGCGCATCGTGGCCAGCAGCAGCCACGATCCCAGGCTCACGCCCGGCAGGATCAGGTGCCAGGCCAGCGCCGCGAAGCCGGTGTTGGCAATCACGCGCAGGCAGTGGACGACGAAGGTATAGATCAGTTCGTCGCGCGGCAGGCTGAGCAGCCCGTTGCGGAAGAACATGATGACCAGCGAGGTCAGCAGGACGATGCCGATCGACATCGCCATGAGGTTGCCGTCCTTGCCGAAGCCCAGCAGCCCGATCAGCGGCCAGGCCAGCGCCAGCATGGCCAGCGTGAGGATGTTGCCCGCCAGCGCCGAGAGGATGGCCACGTCCTTCACCGCGCCGAAGGGTGAACCTTCCATCTTCACATGCTTGCGCGCCCAGTCGTAGAAATAGACCTCGCCGACGTAACCGAGCAGCAGCTCGTTGCCGATCATCTTCTTGACCAGCGGGATGAAGCCCGCCGCCGGGATGTTCCACAGGCGGCGGAAGATCAGCCAGTCCGCGGCCGGCGCGGCGAAATAGCTGGCCGCAAGCACCAGCCACACCAGCGGCGATCGGGGGATGATCGACCAGATCATCGACCAGTTCAGTTCGCGCAGCTGCAGCAGGACCGCGGCCAGAATGGCCAGCGAGATGGCGGGGCCGAGCAGGGGACTCCACTTGCGCAATCCGGCGCCGGCGGCGATCGGATCGGGCAGGCTCATCCCGGGTGCGGAGACATCGGACGCGCTAGTCATCGCGAAAACCTTGAGAGAAACAGCATGGCCGCAACTCGGTGGCGGGCCGGTAGCAGGATCGTGCCGCGCCTAGGGCGGCGAACCTTGCGGCCGGATGAACGGTCCGCGGTGGAGGCGGCGGGCGGCGCGTCACGCGGCCAGCGCCTTTGGCGCGGCGGCGACCGAATCGTAGCGGCTGGCCCGGTGCGTGCGCAGGAAGCGGCGCAGCGTGCTGTCGATGCTGGCAAGTAGGGCCGGTACGCCGCAATCGCCGGGATGGACCGCCAGGCGCAGCGTTGGCAGCACGTGCGGCAAGGCCGTGCGGGCCAGCGCCGCGAAGGCGATCGAACTGGCGATGCGGGGGCGGCTGCGGCTGGCCCAGGTGACCACGGGGCCACGGGCGACGACGGCGCCGGTGGCCGGCTCCCACACCTTCATGTGATCTTCCGCCAAAGCGAAGCCGGCGTCGCGCGCGGCCTCCAGCGCGCCATCGCTGTACAGCCAGGCCGGCGCGATGAAGCCGGCGACCGGACGGCCGATCGCCTGTTCCACCAGCGCCCGCCCTCGCGTCATGCGCGCCAGGGCCTCGGTGCGGGAAAGGCTCAGGAATTAGCCTTCACCAGCGGTCATGCGCTTCGCCTTGAAGCCGGCCACACTGCCCCGGGGTGGGGTTTCGTCGATGTGCGACCAGCCGTGCAGGAACATTTCCACGCCCGCATCGGCCCAGTCCCGCAAGCGGCGCTGAAACGCCCGCGCTTCGGCCAGCGGCGCGCCGTGCCAGTGATCGGGAATGACCAGCATGGCAAAGCACGGTCCGCCCAGATGCGCGGCAAGCCGTTCGGCCAGTGCATCGACCTGCCGCTCGAAACGCGGCGAGACATCGTGGATCGACACGAGCAGACGGCGGGAGGGAGGGGAGCTTGCGGTCATCAACGGCGGTTTGGCGCTGGGTATGATCTGGCGTCAGAAAAAGGCCTGCGGAGCGCAAGCCCATGCCCGATAGACGTCGCCGATCGTGTATTCCAGCAAGCGAAACATCCTTCCGGCTCATGGCACCGCGAGTGTGCCATTATTGTGACGCCGGTACCGGCGCCTGGCTCCAAGGACAGGCGACTGGCCCGAAAGCCGGTCGTCTGTCCCGGGATTGCTGCGCACTTTGGCCCCTATCCGCTGAAGTTGGAATTCAAGGCCGATACCGCGTCTAGCCGCTCGCTTCTTCCCGCGATGTGTCAGGGCAATTACAGATCGTTAATTCTCCGTCGCGCGGATCGGATCAGGCACCCCAGATGCCAAGCCCGCGCTTGGGCCTGAAAAGAAATCATTCCGTCGCCCGACGATTGTCTACTTCATGGGTTGAGTTATCTTGAGGGCGTCGGGACGTATTCCGAGTCGACCGGCCGGCAATCCTTCAGGAGATGCAATCATGGCCACCCATACGCTGCTTTCGGGGCTGCCTTCCGGCACCAACACCGATCGAGAACCCCTTGTGCTCACCGTTCCCGGGCTGAACAACAGCGGCCCCGGCCACTGGCAGACCATCTGGGAACAGGAATTCGACAATTGCCATCGGGTCGACCTTGGCCTGTGGGACGATCCGCATCGCAACACCTGGGTCAACAAGCTGAACCTGGCGATCCAGCGGGCCGACCGCCCCGTGGTGCTCGTCGCGCACAGCCTGGGCTGCCTTGCCGTGGCATGGTGGGCCGAATACGAACAGCCCGGCCGTGACGGGCCGGTGGTTGGCGCGCTGCTGGTGGCGCCGCCGGACGTGGAGGAGCGCCCGCTTGACCGGCGGCTGACCCGGTTTGCGCCGTTCCCACCCGCCGAACTGCCGTTTCCCTCGATTCTCGTCGCCAGCCGCAACGATCCCTACCTGCGCTTCAGCGCGGCGCGGCGCCTGGCCACGGCATGGGGCAGCCGTTTCGCCGATGCAGGGCCGGCCGGCCATATCAACGCGGAATCCGATCTGGGCGAATGGACCTTCGGCCAGTTGCTGCTCTCGCAATTGCTGCCGGACGGCTTGCGTTCGGCGGTCGCGGGCAAGCGGCCGTTGCCGCGCATCGGTTCCATCGGCGATGGGCGGGGGTCGCGTCTGGCGGAGCGCTGATCCGCGGACCATTGCCTGCACCACGGCCCGCGCGTTAAGCCCCGGCGATGGAAATGGCCGGCACAGCACGCGCGGGCGAGCGCAGGATCGATGGCGAACGCCGCGCCGAAATCGGGCGCGAGCGCAAGGCGCGCACCCGCACGCGGATTCTGGCCGCGACGTTCGATCTGTTCGGGCGGCAGAACGGCCTGTTCACCCGCGTCGAGGAAATCTGCGACGCGGCGCGGATCACCCGTCCCACGTTCTATAACCATTTCGCCGGGATGGAGGATCTGCGCGAGGCGCTGTCCTGGGAAGTGACGCACGATTTCCTGGCGGCGGTGGTGCAGGCGATCGGTACGCTGCCCGATGCCGCGCAGCGCACCGCCACCGCGATCCGGTACTACCTGCGGCGCGGGCAGCAGGATGCGCGCTGGGCCTGGTCGATCGTCAACATCAGCGCGTGCGGGATCATCTTCGGCGCGGAGACGCACCAGCAGGCTCAGCGCACGGTGGAAGAGGGCATGGCGTCCGGCGCCTTCCGCATCGCCGACGCGCGCATCGGCCGCGATGTCGTGCTCGGCGCGACGCTGTCGGCGCTGGTGACCTTGCTGCGCGAGGAGACGGGGGAGGATTATCCGGCCCAGATTGCCGAGTCCGTGCTTGTCGGGCTGGGCATGGCTCCCGCAAAGGCGGCCGTGCTGGCGCGCACGCCGCTCGCCGATCTCTGATCCGCGTTTTCGGGGCACCGGACCGCATTTCGCAGCGTGACACGCGCGGCGTTCGCAGCGCTTGACTCCCTGTCCTTCCCGCGTTCAAATTTTACACATAGTAAGATACGAAAAGGGGGCAAACAGCCCCCGGACGGGAGTTCTGGGATGCTTCGCTTGTATGGAGGCATGATCGTGCTGGCGCTGGCTGGCCCGGTCGCGGCGCAGCAGCGGCTGGGAGAGGCGCAGGCGCCGCGCGCGCCCGAGCAGGTCTATGCGAAAGTGTGCGGGTACTGCCACGGCCGCAACGTCGGGCCGATCCTGCTGGGCCGTCACCTGCCCGCCGAAACCGTGAAATACGTGGCACGGCACGGCCAGAACGGCATGCCCGCGTTCCGCCCCACTGAAGTGACGCCGGCAGAGCTTGACGCGCTGGCGGCATGGATCGCGGCGGCGCCCGCGCGCAAGGAGGAGCACGGCCAATGAGCGGCTTTTCGATCGATCGTCGTGGTCTGCTCGGCACCGGGCTGGGGGCTTCGCTGGCTGCGGGGCTGGGCACCGGTGCCAGCGCGGCCAATCCCGCGCCGCTGGCGCCGGGGCGCACCAGGGCGGACTTCGCCGGCGCGATGAAGGCGTTCCGGGGCGTGGTCGGCGCGGAATGGGTGTTCGGCGACGAGGACGCGGTCGCGCCCTGGTCGAAGACCTACATTCCCGATCCCGCGCACCAGTACAAGCCGGTGGGCGCGGTCTGCCCGCAGTCGGTGGAGGAGGTGCAGGAGATCGTCCGCATCGCCAACACCTACAAGCAGCCGCTGTGGACCGTCTCGACCGGCAAGAACATGGGCTATGGCATGACCGCGCCGGCCACGCCGGGACAGGTCGTGCTCGATCTCAAGCGGATGAACCGCATCCTGGAAGTGGACGCCGATCTCGGCACGTGCCTGCTCGAACCGGGCGTCACCTATCAGCAGCTCAAGGATTACCTCGAGGAGCACAAAATCCCGCTGTGGATCGACGTGCCTACCGTCGGCCCGATCGCCTCGCCAGTGGGCAACACGCTCGATCGCGGGGTGGGCTACACGCCCTATGGCGAACACTTCATGTTCCAGTGCGGCATGGAAGTGTGCCTGCCCGACGGGCGGCTGATGCGCACCGGCATGGGCAGCATCAAGGGCAGCACGGCCTGGCAGGCGTTCAAGTGGGGCTACGGGCCCTATCTCGACGGCCTGTTCACGCAGTCGAACTTCGGCATCGTCACCAAGATGGGCTTGTGGCTGATGCCCAGGCCGCCGGTCTACAAGCCCTTCATGGTGCGCCATGCCAATATGGAGGACGTGCCGAAGATCATCGAGGCGATGCGGCCGCTGCGCGTGTCCAACCTTGTCGCCAACTGCAACCTGATGATGAGCGCATCGTACCAGCTCGCCATGTTCAAGCGGCGCAACGAGATCGTGCCCGATGGCGCGCCGCTGGACGAAGCCTCGCTGAAGAAGGCGGCCAGCGCCAACGGCCTTGGCATGTGGAACACCTATTTCGCGCTCTATGGCACCGAACAGACGGTGGCGGGGGTGGAGCCGATCATCCGGGCGACGCTGACCGCCAGCGGCGGCGAGGTGCTGACGGCGGCGGAGATGGAGGGCAACCCCTGGTTCCACCATCACCAGACGCTGATGCAGGGCGGCCTCAACCTGGACGAAGTGGGCCTGCTGCGCTGGCGCGGGGCGGGCGGCGGCCTGGCCTGGTTCGCGCCTGTGGCGGCGGCGCGCGGCGTGGAGGCGGAACGGCAGACCGCGCTGGCGAAGGAAATCGTCGAGAAGCACGGTTTCGATTACACCGCCGCCTATGCGATCGGCTGGCGCGATCTGCACCACATCATCGCGCTGCTGTTCGACAAGGCCGATCCGGCGCAGGAGCAGAAGGCTGACGCCTGCTATCGCGAACTGGTCACGCGCTTCGGCGCGCAGGGCTGGGCCAGCTACCGCACCGGGGTCAATTCGATGGACCTCGTCGCGCAGCAATACGGCGAGGTGAACCGCGACTTCAATCTCACGCTCAAGCGCGCGATCGATCCCAACGGCATCCTTTCACCGGGCAAGTCGGGCATTCATCCCTGATTATCGGCGGGCCGCGCGAGCCGGGCGGCCCGGTCGATCGTCAGCGCGAAGGGGCGGGCCGGATCGTGCGACGCGTAGTGGAAGCCTTCCGTTTCGGGGGCTTCCCACAGCGCCGCATCCATCGGGCGGCCATCGAGCGATGACCACTGCCCCTCCTCGGGAAAGCGCGTGAACCAGTCCGCCCGCGCGCCGCGCCATGCGGCGAGGGCGGCCACCCAGTCTTCCAGCGCGCGGTCGCGGCCGGCCCAGTCGACCCAGCCGATCGCGTTGTCCTGCGCATAGGCGTTGTTGTTGCCCTGCTGCGTGCGGCCGAACTCGTCGCCGGCGGTCAGCATGATCGTACCAGTCGAGCCGAACAGCGTGCCCAGCAACGCGCGTAGGTCCGCGGCGCGGCGGGCGAGCACGACAGGATCGCCGGTCTGGCCTTCCACGCCGTTGTTCCACGAGAAGTTCTCGCCATGGCCGTCGCGGTTGTCCTCGCCATTGGCCCGGTTGTGGCGGTGCTCGTAGGCTACGCTGTCGGCCAGCGTGAACCCGTCGTGCGCGGCGAGGAAGTTCACGCTGCGGCAGCTTTGCTTGCCGAACACGTCGGACGACCCGGCCACGCGCGTCGCCAGCACGCCCACGCCTTCGTCGCCGCGCCAGAAGCGCCGCACATCATCGCGATAGCGGTCGTTCCATTCCAGCCAGGTGTCGGGAAACCGGCCCAGCTGGTATCCGCCGGGGCCGATGTCCCACGGTTCGGCGATCATCACGCGGTCGGCCAGCAGAGGATCGGCGGCAATCTCGGCGAAGATCGGCGCATCGGCGGCAAAGCCGGGGCTGCGCGCCATGATCGGGGCAAGATCGAAGCGGAAACCGTCCACGCCGGCGTGCCGCACGAAATGGCGCAGCGTGTCGAGCGTCAGCCGGCGTACCGCCGACTTGCCGAAATCGAGCGTGTTGCCGCAGCCGGTGTCGTTGATCAGGCTGCCGTCGGGCGCGTGGGCATAGGCGGCGTTGTCCAGCCCGCGCAGCGAGAGGATGGGGCCGAACACATCGCTTTCGCCAGTGTGGTTGAACACCAGATCGAGCAGCACGCCGATCCCTTCGGCATGCAGCGCGGCCACGGTATCGCGCAGTTCGGCCACGCCGCCGGGGCACAGGCCCGGATCGAGCGCCATCGGCGCCACCGGGTTGTAGCCCCAGGCATTGCACAGCCCCAGCGGCGGCAGGTGCCGCTCGTCGATCCACGCCACGATCGGCATCAGTTCCACCGCGCCGACGTGCAGCTTCTTCAGGTGGGCGAGCACGGCGGGATGGGCCAGCGCCGCCACCGTTCCGCGCAGCGCCTCCGGCACATCGGGGTGCAGCATGGTGAAGGCGCGCACGTTGACTTCGTAGATCAGCCCGCCGCGCGCGAAGCGCGGCGCTTCGTGCGCGCAGTCCGGGAGCGCGCCCGGAACGATCGCCTTGGGCACGAGTGGCGCGGTGTCCACGCCGAATTGCGACAGGCGCGGATCGTAGGCGAAGCGGTGGTCCAGCTCCACCGCGTAAGGATCGACCAGCAGCTTGGCCGGGTCGAACCACAGCCCGCGTTCGGGCGCCCACGGACCTTCGGCGCGATAGCCATAGCGCGCCCCGGCAAGCTCACCCGGCAGTTCCACGATCCACGTTTCACCGAAGCGCGCCATGGGTTCGCGGCGTTCGCCGGCCGCGTCGAACAGGCACAGCCACACCGCCTCCGCCAGAGGGGCGCGCACGGCGAAGCGCGTGGCGCCGGACCCGATGCTGACGCCCGCCGCCGCGCTCACGTCACCCCCCTCACGTCACCACGTCGGGCGCGGTCCGGCCGGTGTGGCGCACGATGCCGGCGACGGCGTCGGCCGCCGCGATCAGGTCGGCCAGCATGGCGGGCGTTTCGCGGTCCAGATCACCGCCGGCGGGTTCGTAGCGCTCCAGATAGACGCGCAGCGTCGCGCCCTCGGTGCCGGTGCCGGACAGGCGGAACACGATGCGCGATCCGCCTTCGAACAGCACGCGCAACCCCTGGTTGGCGCTGGTCGAGCCATCGACCGGATCGAGGTACGAGAAGCTGTCGGCCTGCGCGACGGTCAGCGGGCCGAAGCGCTGGCCCGGCAGCGTCGCCAGCTTGCCCTGCAGTTCCGCGATAAGCGCATCGGCGATGTCGGTCGGCAGGGCCTCGTAATCGTGCCGCGCATAGTAGTTGCGGCCATAGTGCGCCCAGTGTTCGCGCGCGAGCTGGTCCACGCTGATGCCGCGCTCGGCCAGGATGTTGAGCCAGAGCAGCACCGCCCACAGCCCGTCCTTTTCGCGCACGTGGTCCGATCCGGTGCCGGCGCTTTCCTCGCCGCAGATCGTTGCCATGCCGGCATCGAGCAGGTTGCCGAAGAACTTCCAGCCGGTGGGCGTTTCGAAGCAGGGCACGCCCAGCGCTTCCGCCACGCGGTCCGCCGCGGCGCTGGTGGGCATGGAGCGGGCGATGCCTTTCAGGCCCGCGCTATAGCCCGGCGCAAGGTGCGCGTTGGCCGCCAGCATCGCCAGCGAATCCGATGGCGTGATGAAGCGTCCGCGCCCCACGATCAGGTTGCGATCGCCATCGCCATCCGACGCCGCGCCGAAATCGGGCGCGTCGGGGGCGAACATCCGGTCGAACAGCGCCTTGGCGTGAACCATGTTCGGATCGGGATGGTGCCCGCCGAAATCGGGCAGCGGCGTGCCGTTGCGCACGGTGCCGGCGGGAAAGCCCAGCCGGTTCTCGAGAATCTCGATGGCATAGGGGCCAGTCACCGCGCTCATCGCGTCGAACGCCATGGTGAAGCCGCCGGCTACGGCCTGCCGGATCGCGCCGAAATCGAACAGCGTTTCCATGAGATCGGCATAGTCGGCCACGGGATCGATGATCGACACGATCGTATCGGCCACCGCGCTGGAACCGCAGGTGTCGAGATCGATGTCTTCGGCATCCACCGTCAGCCAGCGGTCGATCACCTGCGTGCGGGCATAGACCGCCTCGGTCACGCCTTCGGGCGCGGGGCCGCCGTTGGCGATGTTGTACTTGATCCCGAAATCCTCGTCCGGGCCGCCGGGATTGTGGCTGGCCGAGAGGATCAGGCCGCCCGATGCCTCGTACTTGCGGATGACGTGGCTGGCGGCGGGGGTAGAAAGGATGCCGCCCTTGCCTACCAGCACGCGGCCATAGCCGTTGGCGGCGGCGATGCGGATCGCCTGCTGGATCACGGTGCGGTTGTGGTAGCGCCCGTCCCCGCCGATCACCAGCGTGGCGCCGGGTGCCGGCTGCACCACGTCGAACACGGCCTGGATGAAGTTTTCCGCATAGTTGGGCTGCGCGAAGACCTTCACCTTCTTGCGCAGGCCGGACGTTCCCGGCTTCTGTCCGGCATAGGGTGAACTCGGAACGGTAACGGTCATCGGTCCTCCGCGATCAGTTCGGAATAGAGGTCGGCATAGGCCTTGCCGCTGCGGCTCCACGAGAAATCCGCTTTCATGCCGTTGCGTTGCAGGCTCTGCCACAGGTCCGGCTGGCGGTGCAGCGCGGCGGCGCGGCTGATCGCCTCGGTCAGCGCCTGCCAGTGGACGCCGGTGAACTGGATGCCCGTGGCGACGCCCGCATTGGTGGCGGCAAGGTTGGCGTCGATCACCGTATCGGCCAGACCGCCGGTGCGCGCCACCACCGGTACGCAGCCATAGGCGAGGCCATAGAGCTGCGTCAGGCCGCACGGCTCGAACCGGCTGGGCACGAGAATCGCGTCGCCGCCCGCCTGCATCCGGTGCGACAGCGCCTCGTCATAGCCGATGCGCACGGCGACGCGGCCGGGATGGCGCGCGGCGGCCTGGTGGAAGCCCGTTTCCAGCGCCGCATCGCCCGACCCCAGCAGCGCAAGACGCCCGCCGATCCCGACGAGATGGTCGATCGCTTCGAGCAGGACGTCCATGCCCTTCTGCCAGGTGAGCCGGCTGATCACCACGAACAGCGGACCGTCGCCGGGTTCCAGCGCGAACTCCTGCTCCAGCGCCCGTTTGTTGGCGGCGCGTTTTGCCAGCGTGCGAGCGCTGAAATTCGCCTTGAGCGCGGGATCGACCTGCGGGTTCCATTGCTCCGTGTCGATGCCGTTGACGATGCCGCGCACCCGATCGCCCCGGCTGACGATCAGCCCTTCCAGACCCATGCCGAATTCGGGCAGGCGGATTTCACGGGCATAGGTGGGGCTGACGGTGGTGACGGCGCTGGCCGCTTCCATCCCGGCCTTCAGGAAGCCGACGCCGCCGTGATATTCCACGCCGTCCATGGCCCAGGCTTGGGGCGGCAGGTCGAGCAGCGGGAAAAGGTCGCCTCCGAAATAGCCCTGGAACGCCATGTTGTGGATGGTCATCACCGAGGGCAGGGCCTTGCCGTCAAAGGGCGCGAACCGCAGATAGGCGAGCGCCATGCCCGCCTGCCAGTCGTGCGCGTGGACCAGGTCGAAACCGTGCTTCTTCACCGCGCCGCCGGCGATATCGGCCGCCGCGCGCCCGAACGCGGCATAGCGCCGCCAGTTGTCGCCCCAATCGTAACCGAAGGGATCGACATAGGGGCCGCCGTCGCGCTGGAAAAGGCGCGGCGCGTCCAGCACCAGCAGCGGATGATCGCCCAGCTTGCCGGCCAGCAGCCGCGCCGGCTCCCCCAGCAGGGCATCCCAGGCGTGGATCGCCTTCGCCTTGCCCAGCGCCTTCAACACGGCGGGGTAGCCCGGCAGCAGCGTGGTCATCTCCACGCCATGCGGGGCCAATGCATCGGGTAGCGCGCCGGCCACATCGGCCAGGCCGCCGGTCTTCACCAGCGGCACGGCTTCGGAGGTGACGGACAGGACGCGAATCGTCATGCCAGGCGCTCTATCATGTCCTTGGTAATCAGACAGACGCCGTTGTCGGTGCGGCGGAAGCGGCGTGCGTCGAGTTCGGGATCCTCGCCGACGACCAGCCCTTCGGGAATGCGCACGCCCGAATCGAGGATCACGCGGCTGAGCCGCGCACCGCGCCCGATGTTGCAATAGGGCAGGATCACCGCTTCCTCGCACGACGAGAAGCTGCCCATCTTCACGCCGGTGAACAGCAGGCTGCGCCGCGCCAGCGCGCCCGAGACGATGCAGTCCTGCGAGATCAGCGAGGAGATCGCCATGCCGCGCCGCCCTTCCTCGTCATGCACGAACTTGGCGGGCGCGGCGATGATCTGGTCGGTCCAGATCGGCCAGTCGCGATCGTACATGTTCAGCTTGGGCACGGTGTCGGTCAGGTCGAGATTGGCTTCGAAATAGGCGTCCAGCGTCCCCACGTCGCGCCAGTATTCCTCGATCTCCTCCGCCGCGCGGATGCAGCTGGCGGTGAAGCGGTGCGCCACGGCCTTCCCGTGCTTCACGATGTAGGGGATGATGTCGTTGCCGAAATCGCGCTGCGAATCCGGGGTTTCGGCATCGCGGCGCAACTGGTCGAACAGGAACTTCGTCTCGAACACGTAGATGCCCATCGAGGCGAGCGAGAAACCGGGGTTGCCGGGAATGCCCGGCGGGTCCTTCGGCTTTTCGACGAAGGCGGTGATCGCGTCGTTTTCGTCCACCGCCATCACGCCGAAGCCGGTCGCATCCTTGCGCGGCACGACAAGGCAGCCGATCGTGACGTCCGCGCCCGAGTTGACGTGCTGGCGCAGCATCATCTCGTAGTCCATCTTGTAGATGTGGTCTCCCGCCAGGATGACCATGTACTTCGGCGCATGGGCCTGGATGATGTCGATGTTCTGGTACACCGCGTCGGCCGTGCCTTCGTACCACAGCATTTCCGAGATGCGCTGCGAAGCGGGCAGGATGTCGAAGCTTTCGTTGCGTTCGGGGCGCATGAAGTTCCACGCGCGCTGCATGTGGCGGATCAGCGAATGCGCCTTGTACTGCGTGGCCACGCCGATGCGGCGGATGCCCGAATTGATCGCGTTGGACAGGGCGAAATCGATGATCCGGCTCATCCCGCCGAAATAGACCGCCGGCTTGGCGCGGTTGTCGGTCAATTCGCGCAGGCGGCTGCCGCGCCCCCCGGCCAGCACATAGGCCATCGCATCGCGCGCCAGCGGCTGACCATATGTTTCCCGTGCCATGTCCTCTGCCCCTTTCCGTTCAGCCTTCGTATTCGAAATAGAGTGTCGCCAGCGGCGGCAGCACCACCAGCGCCGCGCCGTCGTGCGCGGTGATGCGGCCCATGTTGCCCCGGCCGCTGCCGCCATAGACGGCGGCGTCGCTGTTCAATACCTCGCGCCACGCGCCGTCGTGCGGCAGCGGCAGGCGGTAGTGATCGTGGACGGCGGGCGTCATGTTGCAGACCACGGCCACCGGCTTGTGCCCCGGCGCCTTGCGCAGCCACGCGAAGACCGAGGCGAGTGCATCGTCCACCACCAGCCAGGAAAAGCCTTCCGCCTCGCAATCGCGCGCGTGCATGGCGGGGGTGGACGTGTAGGCACGGTTGATGTCGCGCACCCAGCGGCGGACGCCCTCGTGCGCGGGCGCTTCCAGCAGTTCCCAGTCGAGCGACCGCGCCTCGCTCCATTCGCGGCGCTGGGCGAATTCCTGCCCCATGAACAGCAGCTTCTTCCCCGGATAGCCCCACATCATTCCGTAGTAGGCGCGCAGCGAGGCGAACTTCTGCCAGTCGTCCCCGCTCATCTTGGTCAGCAGGGAGCCTTTGCCGTGGACCACCTCGTCATGGCTCAGCGGCAGCACGAAATTCTCGCTGAAGGCGTAGACCAGGCCGAAGGTGATCTCGTCGTGATGGTAGCGGCGGTGGATGGGCTCGCGCGCCATGTACTGCAGCGTGTCGTGCATGAAGCCCATGTTCCACTTGAACCCGAAGCCCAGGCTGGTCGCGCCGGGGCCGCCGTCGCCCACCGGCAGCGTCACCCCCGGCCAGGCGGTCGATTCCTCGGCCACGGTCACGAAGCCGGGATGGCTGCCATAGACCGCCTTGTTCATCTTCTGGAGGAAGGCCACCGCCTCCCAGTTCTCGCGCCCGCCCTGCTCGTTGGGAATCCATTCCCCGGCCTCGCGCGAATAATCGCGGTAAAGCATCGAGGCGACCGCATCCACGCGCAGCCCGTCGACATGGTACTGTTCGGCCCAGAACAGCGCGTTGTTGACCAGGAAGCTGGACACCTCGCGCCGCCCGAAGTTGTAGATCGCAGTGTTCCAGTCGGGATGGAAGCCCAGCCGGGGATCCTCATGCTCGTACAGCGCGGTGCCGTCGAACCGGGCAAGGCCGTGTTCGTCGGTGGGGAAGTGCGCCGGCACCCAGTCGATCAGGACAGAAATGCCGGCGCGGTGCGCGCCATCGACGAAGCGGGCGAAACCGTCCGGCCCGCCAAACCGCGCGGAAGGGGCGTAGAGGCCGGTCGTTTGATACCCCCAGCTCGGGTCGTAGGGATGCTCGCTGACCGGCAGGAACTCGATATGGGTGAAGCCCATCTCGACGACATAGGGGATCAGCAGGTCGGCCAGTTCGTCCCAGGTGTGGAACGCGTCCTCGCCGGGCTTGCGCCACGATCCGGGATGGACCTCGTAGATCGCCATCGGTTCGCGCCGCGCATCGACCGAGGCCCAATGCGCGCGGTGCGCGGCATCACCCCAGTCTGGCTTGGCCGGACGCGCGGTGAGCGAGGCGGTCTTCGGCCGCATTTCCGATGCGAAGGCGAAGGGATCGGCCTTCAGTGGCAGAACCTCCCCGGTCGGGCCGACGATGCGGTACTTGTAGGCATGGCCCGGCCCCACATCGGGCACGAAGATTTCCCACACGCCGATGTCCGCGCGCTTGCGCATCGGATGGCGGCGGTGATCCCAGTCGTTGAAATCGCCGACCACGGCGACATGCCGGGCATTGGGCGCCCAGACCGCGAAATGGACGCCGGAAACGCCTTCGTGTTCGATGCAATGCGCGCCCATCTTGTCGAACAGGCGGAAATGGGTGCCTTCGTTGATGAGAAAATCGTCCAGCGGCCCCAGCACCGGGCCGAACGAGAAAGCGTCGGTCACCCACCATTCGTGCGTGCCGGCCTTGCAGCGATACTTGACGGGTTGGGCCTTGCCCGTCACCGCGCCTTCGAACAGGCCGCGCCCGTCCACGCGTTCGAGCGTGCCTAGCTTGCGTCCCTTCAGCGAACAGGCGGTCACTTCGTCCGCGCCGGGCAGGAAGGCGCGGGCGAACGCGCCTTCGGGGCCCTGATGCACTCCCAGAAGCGAAAACGGATCGGCGTGCGTCCCGCTGAGCAGGGCTTCGATGGCGCGCGCCGATGGTTTCATGATGCTCCTCAGACTCCCCAGATCTCGCGGGCATATTCGGCGATCGTCCGGTCGGACGAGAACCAGCCTACGTTGGCAATGTTGCGGATTGCCGCCGCCCGCCAGCCGGCCGGGTCTTCCCAGCGGCGATCCACCGCGCGCTGCGCGGCGGCGTAGCTGTCGAAATCGGCCGCGACCATGAACCAGTCGCTGTCGTAAATGCCGCCCATCAGGCCGGCGTAGCGATTCGGATCGTCGGGCGAAAAGACGCCGGTCGCGATGGCGGACACCGCCTGCTGCAATTCGCGCGAACCCTCGATCACCTCGCGGGGATTGTAGCCCTGCGCGCGCTTGGCCAGCACTTCCTCCGCCGTCAGGCCGAATATGACGATGTTGTCGTCGCCGACGCGATCCTTGATCTCGATGTTCGCGCCATCGAGCGTGCCGATGGTCAGCGCGCCGTTCAGCGCGAACTTCATGTTGCCGGTGCCCGATGCTTCCATGCCGGCGGTGGAGATCTGTTCGGAAAGGTCCGCTGCCGGGATCAGGCGTTCTGCCAGCGTGACGTTGTAGTTGGGCACGAACACCACCTTGAGCAACCCGCCCACTGCCGGATCGGAATTGACGCGCCGGGCGATGTCGTTGGCCAGTTTGATGATCAGCTTGGCGTTGTGATAGCTCGACGCCGCCTTGCCGCCGAAGATCTTTACGCGCGGAACCCAGTCGCGTTCCGGGTGGCTGCGGATTTCGTCGTAGAGCGCCACCGTCTCGATCAGGTTCAGCAACTGGCGCTTGTATTCGTGGATGCGCTTGATGTGGACGTCGAACAGCGCATCGGGATCGAGCCGGACGCCGGTGATCGCCTTGATGTGCGCGGCCAGCGCCACCTTGTTCGAACGCTTCACTTCGGCGATGCGTTCGCCCAGCAGCTTGTCGTCGGCCAGCGCGTTCAGTTCGACCAGCTTTTCCGCGTCGTCGAGAAAACCGTCGCCGATCGCGTCCTTCAGCACGGAGACGAGGCCGGGGTTGCATTGCTGCAGCCAGCGGCGCGGGGTGACGCCGTTGGTCTTGTTGTTGATGCGATCGGGATAGAGCTTGTGCAGGTCAGAAAAGACCGTGCTCTTCATCAGTTCGGTGTGCAGCGCGGCCACACCGTTGACGCTGTGCGCGCCGCTGAAGGCAAGGTTTGCCATGCGCACGCGCCGTTCGCCGCCTTCGTCGATCAGGCTGATCGCGGAAATCGCGCCATCGTCCAGCCCGGCCTTGCGCGCTTCGCGCAGCACGCGCGAATTGATCGCGTAGACGATCTGCATGTGGCGCGGCAGCAGCCGTTCGAACAGCGGTAGCGGCCAGGATTCGAGCGCTTCGGGCAGCAGCGTGTGGTTGGTATAGCCGACCGTGCGCTTGGTGACGTCCCACGCCTCGTTGAATTCAAGGCCATGTTCGTCGAGCAGCAGGCGCATGATTTCCGCAACGGCCACTGCCGGATGGGTATCGTTGAGCTGGATCGCCGCCTTGTCGGGCAGGGTGCGCACATCGCCATTGTATTGCGCGTGGCGGCGCACGATGTCCTGGATCGAGGCGGAGGTGAAGAAGAACTCCTGCCGCAGCCGCAGTTCCTGCCCCGCGGCGGTGGAATCGGCGGGATACAGCACGCGCACCAGCGCATCGGCGCGGGCTTCCTCCACCAGCGCGCCGACGTGGTCGCCGGCGTTGAACCGGTCCAGCCGGATCGGATCGAGCGCGGCGGCGGTCCACAGGCGCAGCGTGTTCACGCGCTTGCCCTTGTACCCCACCACCGGCGTATCGATGGCATAGGCTTCGATCTGTTCGGCGGGCTTCCATACCACGCCTTCGCCATCGTCGACCACCTCGCCGCCGAAGCCGATGCGGTAGGAGCTTTCGCGCCGGTCGAATTCCCAGGGGTTGCCGTGGCTCAGCCAGGTTTCCGGCAGCTCGACCTGCCAGCCATCGTCGATGCGCTGGCGGAACATGCCGTTCTTGTAGCGGATGCCGTAGCCGTAGGCCGGGATGTCGAGGCTGGCGAGGCTTTCCATGAAGCACGCGGCCAGGCGGCCGAGGCCGCCGTTGCCGAGCGCCGCGTCCGGCTCCAGATCCTCCAGCGCGGCCAGGTCGAGCCCGTGTTCGCGCAGCGCCTTTTCCATGTCGCGCGTCATGCCCATGTTGGACAGCGCATCGCGCAGCAAGCGGCCGATCAGGAATTCCAGGCTGAGATAATAGACCCGCTTGCCGCTTTCGGCATAGGTCTTGCGGGTCGATTCCATCCAGCGGTCGATCACGTGGTCGCGCAGCGTGAGCACGGTGGCGGTGAACCAGTCGTGCGGCTTGGCGGCGCGTTCGTCCTTGCCGACGCGATGGCGCAGCACATCGATGATATGGGCGTCGATCTCGGCAGCCGTGGAAGTGATCTCGAGGCTCATGGAACAAGCTCCACCCTGAAGGCCCGGCCGACCGGCATGACGCAAACGTCCGTCCGACCGGGCATGTTATCCCGGCCTTTCACTGACACCGGCCCCCCGACCGACTTGCGCCGGAGCACGCCCGTTCCGGATTGCCTCCGGTTTTCGCCGTACTGCCCGGGGCGCCTCCCCCGCGGAAGGCTCTCCCGAATCGATGGGTATGACAGAGGACCGCGGTTCGACAAGGCGCGATAATGCTGCGGTGCAAAAAATTGAGCCATTGTGGCGCGTGCAAGACCGGGACCGGCCGTGGCGCAGCGCTTCGCTTTCATGCCCCCACTCCCGTTCGGACCGGCGGCGAGGCCGGCGCGGATCTTGTCGTCATGATCCCCCTACGCGGCCGCAGGAGCGATGTCTGCCCATGCGGCGCGGGAAATACGTCTGCGCGCGTTCAGCGGATATCGACGCGCAGCCCGGCCCAGACTGTGCGCGGCGTGCCAAGATCGATCGAACCGGCGGCGTTGCGGGTCACGATCTCGGCGTCGGTCAGGTTCTCCCCGCGCAGGATCAGGCTGAACGGCCCTGCCAGTGGCACGCGGACGTAGGCGTCCAGCGTCGTCGCGGCTTTCAGCGTATCGGTCTGGAGGTCGTCCTCGTATTGCGCGCCGACATGGCGCAGCGTCATTGCCAGCGTCCAGCGCGGGGCGGGCTGCCATGACAGCGTGCCGCTGGCGGCGATCTTCGGCGTCTGCGCGGGGCGCAGCCCATTGAGCGCGAACGCCGCACCGCTGGCTTCGACCCTGGCGTCGGTGAGCGCCAGCGATCCGTCGAACGTGACCTTGCCCAGGCGGATCGACGTGCCCAGCTCCAGCCCGCGCGCGCGAATGGCGTCCACGTTCTGGCGCTGGCGGGTGTTGGCGGCGACCGTCACGTTGGCGATGGCGTGCTCCACCCGGTCCTGGAAAGCGGTGAACGTGAAGGTCACGGCCGGAAGCGGGTTGAAATCGAAGCCGGCCTGATAGCCGACCAGCCGTTCGTTGCGCAGGCCGGGGTTGGCCTGGGTCACGATGGGAAACACGGTGAAGGTGCGGTACAGTTCGTTCAGCGTCGGCTGGCGCAACCCGGTGTAGGCGGCCGCGCGCAGGGCAAGGCCATGGCCCGCATGGATCACCGCGCCGCCCCGGAAGCTGCCAGTCCATCCCGCGCGGTCGGCATACGTGGAAGCGCCGGTGACCACGCCCGCCGCGTTGCTGGTGACGAGATGCCCGTCGGCAATCGTCCAGCGGTCCGCGCGTGCCCCGGCGGTGAGGATCACCGGGCCAAGCGTCCAGTCGTCTTCGGCGAACAAGCCGACATCGCTGTTGCGCCCGCCGGCGCGGCGACGCGCGGTGACCGCGCCGGTCGTGGCGTTGTAAGCATCCTCGATCCCTTCGCCCGATGCCACGCGCCAGTCCGTGCCCAGCCGCAGCACGTGCGCGCCGCCCACCGGCGGGCGCAGTTCGGCCTTGCCGCCCCATCCGGTTGTGGGGGTGCGGCGCTGGTCCAGCGTCTTGCGATAGCTGGTGGAGCTGATGGCGATATTGTTGAAATCGCGCGCCTGAACGTAGGTGAGAACATCGAACTGCCAGCGCCCCCGGCCGATCAGGCGCAGGCTGGCGTCCTGCCCGCTCGATCCCGTGTCCGCCCCGGTGAAGCGCAGCGTGCGGTTGTCCTCGAACGCCAGCAGGCGCACTTGCAGCTCGGTCTTGGCGCCGATCGGCGCGACGCCGCGGATGCCGGCCGACCAGCTATCGTATCGCGCCCGCACGCTCGCCGGTACGCGCTGCGTCACCGGCGTGGTCCAGAAGCCCTGGCCGCGATCCCAGCGCCCGCTGACGACGGCGAAGCCCTGACCCAGCTTCGGCGCGAAGGTGCCCGAGGTTTCGGTCTCGCCGCGATCGTTGGCGAGCGCGCTCGCGCTGACAAGGCCCAGTTGATCGGCATCCGCGCTGCTCAGTTCGATCGTTCCGGCCACGGCGCCGGCACCGAACGCGCCCGCCCCGCCGCCGCGCGTGACGCGCGCCGATGCCAGCCGTTCGGGCGCGATGGCGCTCAACGGGATATAGCCGAAGAACGGGTCCGCCATGGGCACGCCATCGAGCAGGACGAGCGTGCGGCTGGTGGCGTTGCCGCCGAGTGCGCGCAGGGTGACCCCTTGCGACGACGGGTTGGACGAGCGGCTGTCGGAACGGCGGAACTGCTGAAAGCCCGCCGCCGAGGACAACGCATCCTCGATCCGGCCCGATGCCGCGAGCAGCAGCTTGTCGCGGTCGATCTGCTGGACGTCGTAGGCCGCGGTGGCGGGCGCATCGATCAGTCCGCGACCGGTGACGACGATCGCCTGCGCCGGACCTTGCGACGCGTCGGCGGGTGCCTCCTGCGCCTGGGCGATGGTTGGCAGGAGTGCGGCAAGCGGCAAGGCAAGGGCAGGGCGGGCAAACGGCCGCATGGGCGAACTCAACTCCTCTTGGTTCCGGAAACCGGCAAGACAAAGGCCTCCCGGCAGGCACCGGGCAGCGCGCGTTGGCACGCCTAGCCGAATGCGGGCGTTTCGCCAGCCGGATTTGCACGCGGAGGGCGTTTTGTGGGCGCCCGTGGCCCGCTTTGGCATGGTGCGGTGCGGAAACTTCCACTCACTAGGGCGAGTCGCGGCGGTTGAGCATTCGGCAAATGACGTATGTTGAATGCTCTATCTCATAATACTCTTTTGCCAGATCGTAACACTGTGCGAGGAAATATGTCCGCTCAAAGGCTAACCCATGTCGAGCCCGATGTCGTTGCTCGGATGGCATCGGTGATCCACTGCCAGAAGCCCGAAGTGATCCAGGCGAACTTCGGAATCGGCCTGAATACGTGGGTTAAGCTGCGGGAAGGAAAGGCGATTCGCCATTCCGTCGCGATCCGGCTGCTCCAGCGCCTGCAGCGTGATCATCTGATCTGAACCTCCGCGCGAACGGGCATTTTTGTGCCCTTTCCCGATTTCGTACAATCGTCCTGAATCTGTTCGGGAGGGGTTGAGTTCATCGCGTTTGCGATGCACAATCCAAAATGGCGCAACACACAATGCCCGGCGCCTGGGGTCGATAAAGTACAATGTCCGATGCGTTGGGGAGGGGGCCGGCGCATAATGCCGTGTCCCCTGACAGATCAGGAACCGCCATACCGCCGTTCAGGGTGAGGGACCTTTGAACGCGATGCCGCATCGCCTGCCGTCCGGGGCCGACGCTGCTTGGCGTGGCGCGCGGGCACGCGCGGGCGCGTGGTCCTTCCTTCAGCGTGCAAGCGGCCCCGCGCCGCGTCCCGTCGCGCTCGCGGTTTGCGCGCTGGCCGCGGTTGCGCTCATCGTCGGGGCCGAGCTCTTCGAGAACGGTTCGACGCTGTTTCATGTCCTCGCGGCGCTGGCCGTGCTGTGCCTTGCCGGCATTGCGGTCCTGGGCTGGCGCGGGGGCAGGGTTTCCGCGCCCATCAACAGCCCGGTCGACACCGTTCCGGATCTGGTGGACCTGCTGCGCGACAAGGAAGCCGCCGAGGCCGCCAATGCGGCGAAGAGCCGTTATCTGGCCAATGTCAGCCATGAAATCCGCTCTCCGCTGAACGCGATCTATGGTTACGCGCAACTCGTGGAGCATGAAGCGGGGGTCGATCCCCAGGAAGCGGCCCGCGTCATCCGGCGTAGCGCCGAACACCTCACCAATCTTGTCGAGGGGCTGCTGGACATCTCGCTGGTCGAAAACGGCGTGCTGCGGGTGAACAGCGAAGTGGTGCGGCTGCCGGCGCTGATCGACCAGATCGTCTCGATGTTCCGGCCGTCGGCGGCGGTGAAGGGCCTGGCCTTCCGCTGCGAACTGCCCGAACGGCTGCCGGAATTCGTGCGGACCGACCAGAAGCGCCTGCGGCAGGTGCTGATCAACCTGCTGTCGAACGCGATCAAGTTCACCGAGACCGGGACCGTGACCTTGCGCGTGGCCTGGTCCGGGCAGACGGCGGTGTTCGAGGTGATCGACACGGGGCCAGGCATCGCCGAGGCGGACCGCGAGCGCATCTTCACCCGCTACGAGCGCGCTGGCGAGAGCGGCCGGCCGCAGGATGGCGCGGGTCTGGGCCTGGCGATCACCCGCGCGATTCTCCAGATCCTGGGCGGGACGCTGGAGCTCGAAAGCACACCGGGGCAGGGATCGTGCTTCCGCGTGCGGCTGATGCTGGGGCATGTCGCCGGTTATCGCGAAACCTCCGCAGCGGCGCGGCGGGTGATCGGGTACGAGGGGCACCGCCGTTCGGTGCTGGTGACCGATGACGACCCGGAACAGCGCGCATTGATGCGCCGGGTTCTCGAAGGCATCGGGTTCGAGGTGACGCTGGCCCCCGACGGGGCCACCGCGCTGGCGCTGAGCGATGCGCGCGCGTTCGATCTCGTTCTGCTCGATGTGTCCATGCCCGGCCTGTCCGGGTGGGAAGTGGCGGCGCGTCTGCGACGCACGCAGGATCACGCGATGGGCGTCATCATGCTCTCGGCCAATGCCCACGAACGCCACGGGCCTCATACCGGCGCACGCGATCACGACCTGTTTCTGGTGAAGCCGATCGAGTTCGGGGCGCTGGTCGATGCGATCGGCGCGCGCCTGAAGCTGGAGTGGGTATACGAGGGGGATGCCCCGGCGGAGGTGGGCGGCTCTCCCGCGCTGCCGCTTTCGGGGGTCGCGCGCGAACATGTTGAAAAGTTGCGCGAACTGCTGCGGATCGGGCATGTAAGGGGCATGGAAGCCGAAATTAGGAAGCTTGAGGCGGCTCAGCCGGACGCGCGCGAACTGGTCGAGGCGCTGTACAACTGTCTGGATCGGTTCGACTTGTCGGGTCTCGCCAAGACCCTTGAGGGCCTCTGACATGGATCAGCGGCCGATTCGTCGTGACACCGTGCTCGTGGTCGATGACGAGGCGGATTCGCTGCGTTTGCTGACCGATACGCTGGAAGCGGGCGGGATTACCGTGCTGGTGGCGACATCGGGCGCGTCGGCGCTGGACCTGCTGGGCCACGTTGTGCCCGATCTGGTGCTGATGGACGCGGTCATGCCGGGCATGGATGGTTTCGAGACCACCGCGCGCATCAAGGCCAACCCCGAAACCGCGCATGTGCCCGTGATCTTCATGACCGGCCTGACCGAGAGCGAGCATGTCATCGAGGGGTTCGAGGTGGGCGGCGTGGACTATGTCCGCAAGCCGGTGAACGTGCACGAACTGCTGGCGCGCGTGCGCGTCCACATGGGCCACGCGCGCGCGGTCCAGGCCAGCACGACCGGGCTGGACGCCACCGGCCGCCTGATGATGGCCACCGACACGCGCGGCTTCCTGCTGTGGTGCACGCCGATGGCGGAGCAGGCGATCAACCGGGTCGAACCCGGCTGGAGCAAGGAGGACGCGCAATTGCCCGTTGCCCTGCGCAGCACGGTGGAGCGGCTGCTGACGCGCAAGGATGCGCGCGGCGCCTCGGTCCGGCTGGAGCAGGGCGATAGCGCGCTGGAACTGGTGCTGGTGGCCCAGTACCGCGAAAACGAGGTGCTGATCCGCCTGAACGAACTGAACCCGCAGGTCGATGTGGCCCGGTTGCAGGCGCGGCTGGGGCTGACCGATCGCGAGGCGGAAGTGCTGCTGTGGATCAGCTATGGCAAGTCCAACAATGTGATCAGCGACGTGCTGTCGATCAGCCCGCGCACGGTGCAGAAGCATCTGGAGCGCATCTACGAAAAGCTGGGCGTGGAAACCCGCGCGGCGGCGGCGGCGATCGCGATCAAGAGCATTGGCCAGTAGCAGCGCATTCCGGTTTCGGCCCGGTTTGAAACAGCGCCGGATCGCAAGGGAAAACACGATCGCGATCCGGCCCTGCCTTGCCCGTCGGCCTGTCGGGACCCAGGGTAGTCCGGCGGCAGTCCAGCGGGTGATCCCCGCGTCCGGCAGGCCTGGCGTGGTGGTCGCGCCGGATCATGCGCCGGTCTGCGAGACCTGAAAGCGGCGATCCGCCTATGGGGCAGCGGCGCTTTCCACAACACCAATTCCTGCGAACGCCCTTATGCTTTTCAATCGCGCCCGGTCTCGAACCGGCCGCGATGGCAACCCTTTGCGGGATAGAAAACCAAGCTATGCAGCGATGTCCGGATCGACAAGGGGAGCGTGCAAAAATCCGTCATAGCCGGTTTCCGCCAGCCTTGCCCGCGCAACGACGCTCGTCCATCAGGGGCGTGGGAGAAGCGCGCTATGATGACCATGCAGGCCCTTGAGGTATCCACGCTGACGCCTGATCTGACCGGCCTTGGCATCGTCGCCAGGCCCGTTCCCGAACCGGGCGACGGACAGGTGCTGGTCCGGATCGAGGCGGCGGCGCTGGGCTTTCCCGATCTGCTGATGACGCGCGGTGGCTATCAGGCGAAGCCGCCGTTGCCGTTCGTGCCGGGCATGGAGGCGGCGGGGACGGTGGTGGCCGTGGGCTCGGGCGCGGAATGGGAGCAGGGCGCGCGGGTCATCGTTGGCGGTTTGACCGGGGGATGCGCGCAATTCGGCGTCCACGCCACCGATGCGATCGTGCCGATGCCCGATGCGCTGTCGTTCCCCGAAGCGGCCGCGTTGCGGGCGGCTTATCTTACGGCCTGGGTCGCCCTGGTGCGGTGCGGAGCGGCGCAGCCGGGGCAATGGGCGCTGATCCACGGCGCGGCCGGCGGGGTGGGGCTGGCCGCGGTCGATCTGGCGCGCGCGCTAGGGCTGCGGGTGATCGCCGTCGCCTCCAGCGAGGAAAAGCGCCGCCGCATTGCGGACCTCTATGCGCCGGAGCATGTGCTCGCCGGCCCGGTCGGCTTTCGCGAGGCCGTGCTCGAAATCACCGGCGGACGCGGCGCCGACCTCGTCTATGATCCGGTCGGGGGCGATGCGTTCGACGAATCGACCCGCTGCATCGCGTTCGGTGGCCGCCTGCTGGTGGTCGGGTTCGCCAGTGGCCGTATTCCGGACATCCGTGCCAATATCCCGCTGATCAAGGGCTTCTCGGTGGTGGGGGTGCGCGCCGGGGAGTTCGGACGCCGCTTTCCCGGTCTCGGGCGGGAAAACGTGGCGGCCATCGTGAAGCTGGCCGGAGAAGGCCGCATTCGCCCGCATGTTCACGCTGCGCTTCCGCTGTCGCGCTGGCGCGAGGCTTTCGAGGCGATGGAAACCCGGACGGTCATCGGACGCACGGTGCTGTTGCCGCACGCGCATTGATTCCGCGAAGCAGGAACGGGCGCAAAAAAAGGGCCGCTCCGTTGCCGGGCGGCCCTGAATAGTTTGGGAGAGGATGCCTGAAAGGCCCGCCCTATGTGCGTTTCAGACCGTTTCAGCGCAAGTGCGAAAGTTAACGGAACGATTGCGTTTTTTGCACTTATTGGTGCCGAAATGCAGGTGTCTCCCGGAATGGCGCGGCGAAAAATGCGTTAAAACATGGCGTTCATTCGTATGCGCCAATTGCGGTCTGCGCGGTCCGGTGCGACCGGTGCAATTCTGAAACGGAACAGGTCGCCGCTTTTCGCGCGCGGTTTCGCACCTGCAGGCACGACATGCGGCGAGGCATTGCCATGCCCCGACTCAATTGCTATGAAATATAACATATTGGGAGAGTCGCTCATGATCTTCGAACGTTTGAACCCGCTGACGGGCGCGGTCGCCTCCACTGCGGAAGCCATGAAAGCGGGCGATATTCCCGCCATAGCGGCGAAGGCCGGCGCGGCTTACCCGGCATGGGCGGCGATGGGGCCGAATGCCCGGCGCGCGGTGCTGATGAAAGCCGCCGCGGCGCTCGAGGCGCGCAAGGATGCCTTCGTCGAGGCGATGATGGGCGAGATCGGCGCCACCGCCGGCTGGGCAATGTTCAACCTGGGACTTGCCGCCAGCATGGTGCGCGAGGCGGCGGCGCTGACCACGCAGATCGCCGGCGAGGTGATTCCGTCGGACAAGCCGGGCTGCCTGTCGATGGCGCTGCGCGAGCCGGTGGGCGTGATCCTGGGCATCGCGCCGTGGAACGCGCCGATCATCCTGGGCGTGCGCGCCATTGCCGTGCCGCTCGCCTGCGGCAACGCGGTGATCCTCAAGGCCAGCGAAACCTGCCCGCGCACGCACGCGCTGATTATCGAGGCTTTTGCCGAGGCCGGCTTCCCCGATGGCGTGGTCAACGTGGTGACCAACACGCCGGCGGATGCGGCCGAGGTGGTGGGCGCGCTGATCGATGCGCCGGAAGTGAAGCGTATCAACTTCACCGGTTCCACCGCAGTCGGCAAGATCATCGCCAAGCGCGCGGCCGAGCATCTCAAGCCCTGCCTGCTCGAACTGGGGGGCAAGGCCCCGTTGCTGGTGCTGGAAGACGCCGATCTGGACGAGGCGGTGAAGGCGGCCGCGTTCGGCGCGTTCATGAACCAGGGCCAGATCTGCATGTCGACGGAGCGCATCATCGTGGTCGATGCCGTGGCGGACGAGTTCGCGCGCCGGTTCCGCGACAAGGTCGCCGCCATGCCGGTGGGCGATCCGCGCCAGGGCACCACACCGCTTGGCGCGGTGGTCGATGCCAAGACCGTCGCGCATTGCCGCGCCCTGATCGATGACGCGCTGGCCCAGGGCGCCGAACTGCTCGTGGGCGGGGAAACCGAACAGGGCGTGCTGATGCCGGCGCACGTTGTCGACGGCGTGACGCAGGGCATGAAGCTGTTCCGCGACGAAAGCTTCGGGCCGGTGGTGGGCGTCATTCACGCGCGCGATACCGAACATGCGATCGAACTGGCCAACGACAGCGAATATGGCCTGTCCGCTGCCGTCTTCACCAGGGACATTGCCAAGGGCCTTTCGGTCGCCCGCCGCATCCATTCGGGCATCTGCCACGTCAATGGCCCGACGGTGCACGACGAGGCGCAGATGCCGTTCGGTGGCGTCGGCGCATCGGGCTATGGCCGCTTTGGCGGCAAGGCCGGCATCGACAGCTTCACGGAGCTGCGCTGGATTACGGTCGAGACCCAGCCGGGGCACTTCCCGATCTGATTTCCCCAACATTCTTCCGAACATTCCCATCGAAAGGACATGAACATGGCTGACCAGCCCGCCGTCGAGCGCGCCGAAGAAGATACCGTTGCCTTCACCGTCGAGAACGGCATCGCCTGGGTGAAGTTCAACCGCCCGGAAAAGCGCAATTGCATGAGCCCGAAGCTGAATCGCCGCATGAAGGCGGTTCTGGAAGAGCTGGAGTTTCGCGACGATGTGAAAGTGCTGGTGCTGACCGGCGAGGGCGAAGCGTGGACAGCGGGCATGGACCTGAAGGAATATTTCCGCGAGACCGAGGCGCAGGGGCTGGGCGCGGTTCGCAAGTCGCAGCGCGAAAGCTACGGCTGGTTCGAGCGCTTGCGCTGGTACGAAAAGCCGACCGTGGCGATGATCAACGGCTGGTGCTTCGGTGGCGGTTATGGTCCGCTGTTCGGGTGTGATATCGCGATCGCTTCGGAAGACGCGCAGTTCGGCCTTTCGGAAATCAACTGGGGCATCCTTCCCGGTGGTGGCGCTTCCAAGGTCGCGCAGGAACTCATGCCGTTCCGCAAGGCGATGTACCACGCGATGATGGGCGAAAACCTGACCGGCAAGCAGGCCGAGGAGCAGGGCCTCGTTACCGAGGCCGTGCCCGCCGACAAGCTGAAGGCGCGCGTGCTGGAAATCTGCGAAGTGCTCAAGAAGAAGGACGGCCACGCCCTTCGCGCCACCAAGTGGGCCGTGCGCCGGATGGTCGATATGACCTATGACAACGGCCTTGAATACCAGATCCGCGCGCAGGAAGCGCTGCACAGCTTCGGCGGTGCCGCCGCGCGCAAGGAAGCGACCCGTCAGTTCCTGGACGAAAAGAGCTTCAAGCCTGGCCTTGGCACGTTCGACGCGAGCAAGGTCAACCGCTGATCCGCTTTTCCGCGGAAGCGATGGACGCCCCGGCCGTTTGCGCGGCCGGGGCGTCCTGCGTTTTGGGCGCAAGAAAAATTGTTGCTTCCGCAACCGGTTGAAGCCAGCGTGCGCGCCCGAAGGAGTCGCTTGTTCATGTCCATGATCCGTACCGCTCTCGTTTCCGCGTCCGCCGTGATGGCGCTGACCGCGGCTTCGGTTTCCACCTCCGCCAAGGAGGCGACGCATCCGCAGGCCGAAGCGCAGGCGCTTGACCTGTCAATGAAGTCCATCGCCATCCGTTCGGTGCGCGGCGAGGGCAACAAGACCATCGATGTCGCGCGGCTCTACAAGGACACGCTGGTCAAGGCGGGCTGGGCGGATGGCGATATCGAGATCACGCCGGTTGACGACACCGCCTATCTGATCGCCACCTGGAAGGGCAGCGATCCCGCGCTCAAGCCGCTGGTCATTTCCGGGCACATGGACGTGGTCGAGGCCAAGCGCGCCGACTGGGTGCGCGATCCGTTCGGGCCGGTCGTGGAAGACGGCATCCTTTATGGCCGTGGCGCCAGCGACATGAAGTTCAGCGGCGCGCTGGCACTGGCCTCGCTGATCGAACTGCGGCGCGAAGGCTACAAGCCCAGGCGCACGATCATCATCGAATTCTCGGGCGACGAGGAAACGACGATGAAGACCAGCGGTATCATCGCCGAACGCCTCAAGGACGCCGAGCTGGTTCTCAACATCGATGGCGGCGGCGGCCTGCTGGACGAAGCGAGCGGCAAGCCGCTGCTGTGGACCTGGGACGGCGCCGAAAAGACCTATGGCGATTTCAAGCTCGAGGTCACGAACCCCGGCGGGCACAGTTCCGCGCCGCGCGCCGAAAACGCGATCGTCCAGCTGGCGACCGCGCTGGAGCGGATCGGTGCCTATCATTTCACGCCGGAACTCAACCCGCTGACCAAGGCCTTCTTTGAGAACGCGGCGAAGTTCGAAAGCGATCCGAAGACCGCCGCCGCGATGCGCGCCTTTGCTGCCAATCCCAGGGATGAAGCCGCCATCGCCACGCTGCGCGCCAACCCGGCGACCGTGGGCATGATCGGCACGACCTGCGTGCCCACGATGGTCAACGGCGGCCATGCGCTGAACGCCCTGCCGCAGCGCGCCACCGCCAATATCAACTGCCGCATCTTCCCCGGGCATCCGTTGCCCGAGATCATGGCGGAACTGGAAAAGGTCGCCGCGTCGCCCGCCGTCAAATTCTCGGATGTGACCGAAGGCTCGGTGGCCACCCCCGCATCGCCGATGCGGCCCGATTTCACCGCGGCGGTGGAGAAGGCGATGGCGAAGGTCTATCCGGGCGTGGCGGTGTTCCCCTCGCAATCGTCGGGCGCATCGGATTCGATGTGGTTCCGCCATGTCGGCGTGCCCAGCTATGGCGCCAGCCCGGTGTTCGGGAAGGTGTCCGAGGAGTTCTCGCACGGGCTCAACGAGCGCATCCGGCTCAGCAATATCCGCCCCGGCGTGACGTATTACCTGAGCGTGCTGACCGACCTGAGCAAATAGGCTCTCGCGTCCGGCATCAGGCTGGCCGGGGCGGCACGATCGTATCGAGGAAGCGACGGGCGATCCCGCTCGCTTCCTCCACCGCGAAGCAGCCGGGCGACAGGCACAGTTCGAGCCACAGGCCGTCGACCAGCGCCGTGACCGCGATGGCGGCGCGGCGCAGTTCGTTGGCGGGAACGCCGCAGCCGGCCAGCAGGCCTTCCAGCCGCTCGCGAAAACCGGCGTACTGTTCGTCGTGCTGGCGCGCGATGTCGGGCCGCGCGGTGACGAGGCCCCAGAAGGCCACCCAGGTCGCCAGCAAGTGCCGGTCGGCGATGTCCGGCGCGAAGCTGGCGGTAACGAAGGCGTCGAGCCGGTCGCGCGCATCCGGTCCGGCATCGCCCACCGCCTTGTCGAGCGCGCCCGTCACCATGCCATCGACGTGCGCGTAAGCCGCCGCGACCAGAGCATCCACGCCATCGAAGTAGTGGTTGACGAGGCCCGGCGAAACGCCGGCCTCCTGCGCGATGGCCCGCACGCTGGCACCCGCGGCGCCGGCACGGCCCAGCACGCGCGCGCAGGCTTCTATCAGGCTTTGCCGCCGCGCATCGGGTTCGGCGCGTTTGAAGGCCGGCTCTTTCATCTTGCGCATTCTACCTTTTGTTGTACGTTCGTCCAACAAGCTGTTGGCGCGGCGGATTCGGAAGTGCGCCCGCTGCGCTGTTGTGGGAAACGCGGAGATCGAACCATGGGTGACCTGTCTTCTGCCTTCGAAAGCATTTCATCCGCGGATGTCGATCCCGACGCCGACTGGAGCCTGCCGGGCTGGCTGTACACCGATCCGGAATATTTCGCGCTGGAAATGGACAAGGTGATCCGTCCGTCCTGGCAGATCGTCTGCCATGAAAGCGACATCGCCGTCGCGGGCGATTATCGCACGCTCGAATACCTGGGCGAAAGCGTGGTGGTCGTGCGCGGGGACGACGGGCAGATCCGCGCGTTCACCAATGTCTGCCGCCATCGGGCGATGCGGCTGGTCGAAGGCCATGCCGGGTGCGTGAAGAAGTTCGTCTGCCCCTATCACGCCTGGGTGTTCGAAACCGATGGCCGCCTTTCGGGCGTGCCGATGAAGTCGGACTATCCGGCGCTGAAGCTGGAGGAGAACGGCCTTGCTCCGGTTTCGGTCGAGATTTGGCGCGGCTTCGTGTTCGTGCGGCTGGAGGACCGGGGCTTCCCGTCCGTCGCGGAAATGATGGCGCCGTTCGAGGAAGAGGTCGCGCCCTATCGCTTCGAGGACATGCGCCGCATTTCCGATGTGCGCCTGCGCGAACGCGCGGTGAACTGGAAGAACGTGGGCGACAACTATTCCGACAACCTGCACATCCCGGTGGCGCACGACGGGCTGACGCGCATCTTCGGCCGGTCCTACGAGATTTCCGACCACGGCTGGGCCGATCGCATGAAGGGCGATCTGGTGGAGAAGCCTTCTGCCAACTTCTGGGAGCGGTTCTACCAGGCGCACCTGCCCGACGTGCCGCATCTGCCGCCGGAAAGCCGGCAGCGCTGGCTCTACTACAAGCTCTGGCCGAACATCGCGTTCGATATCTATGCCGACCAGATCGATTTCATGCAGTGGCTGCCGGTATCGCCGACCACGACGGTCCTTCGCGAAATGGCGTTCGCCCTGCCCGACGACCGGCGCGAGATGAAGCTGGTGCGCTATGCCAACTGGCGCGTGAACCGCGTGGTCAACCAGGAGGATACCTGGCTGATCGAACGCATCCAGAAGGGCATGGCCTCGAAGACCTATGGCGCCGGTCCGATCGGCGCCAGCGAGGTCTGCCTGCGCAGCTTCGCGCGCAAGATCCGCGCGATCGTGCCCGAAGCGCGCCTGCACAAGGCACCGCCGGCGGGGTGGAGCCGGAAGTAGAGCCTACCCCCGACCCCTCCCGCAAGAAGGAGGGGAGAAAGAAGGGCAACAAGGTTCCCCTCCCGCTTGCGGGAGGGGTTAGGGGTGGGCATCACCGCCCTTCGACGGAGAGCAGCACATGACCAACCGCTACGACGCGATCATCATCGGCGGTGGCCACAACGGCCTCGTCTGCGCCTTCTATCTCGCCAAGGCCGGCATGAAGGTGCGTGTGCTTGAGCGGCGGCACGTGGTGGGCGGCGCGGCGGTGACCGAGGAGTTCCATCCGGGCTTCCGCAATTCCACCGCGAGCTACACGGTCAGCCTGCTGCGCCCCAAGGTGATCGCAGACATGAAGCTGCACGATCGCGGCTTCCGCATCATCGAGCGCACGATCAGCAACTTCTTTCCGTTCCCCGATACCTACCTCAAGCTGGGCGGCGCGCCGGGGCGGACCGAGGCGGAGTTTGCCCGCTTCTCGCAGAAGGACGCCGAAGCCTATCCGAAGTACGATGCCGCGCTGGAAAAGGTGGCGCAGGTGCTGCGCGATATCGCGCTGCAATCGCCGCCCAACGTCGGCGGTGGCGTGCGTGCGCTGCTGGCGGCGGCGCAACAGGGCTGGCCATTGGCGAAGATGGACATCGCCACGCAGCGCGATCTGCTGGACATCTTCGTCAAGTCCGCGCGCGAATTTCTCGATGGCTGGTACGAGGACGATCACGTCAAGTCCGCCTTCGCGTTCGATGCGGTGGTGGGCAATTACGCCGGGGTATCGACGCCCGGTTCGGCCTATGTGCTGCTCCACCACGTGTTCGGCGAGGTGAACGGCAAGTTCGGCGCCTGGGGCCATTCGGTGGGTGGCATGGGATCGATCACGCAGGCGATGGCGCTGGCGTGCGAGGAGGCCGGCGTCGAGATCAGCCTCGAAAGTCCGGTGGCCAAAGTGCTCGTCAACAACGGAAAGGCCGCGGGGGTCAAGCTGGAGGACGGCGGGGAACTCTACGCTCCCATCGTCGCGGCCAATGTCGGCCCGGCGCTGCTGTACCGCCAGATGGTCGACGGGTCGGACCTCGACGAGGACTTCCGGCGCCGCATCGCCAATTTCAAGACCGGTTCGGGCACGTTCCGCATGAACGTCGCGCTGTCCGAACTGCCGGATTTCACGGTGCTACCGGGCAAGGAGCGGGCCGAACACCACACCGCCGGCATCATCATCGCGCCGGGCATGGACTATATGGACGCCGCGTTCGACGATGCGAAGAAGTTCGGATGGTCGAAGAAACCGATCGTCGAGATCAAGCTGCCATCGACCGTCGATGACAGCCTCGCCCCCAAGGGCGCGCATGTCGCCAGCCTCTTCTGCCAGCAGTTCGCGCCGGAATTGCCCGACGGGCGATCCTGGGACGACGTGCGCGAACAGGTGGCCGATCACATCATCGATACCGTCACCGACCACGCACCGAATTTCAAGGCGGCGGTGATCGCGCGGCAGATCCATTCGCCGCTGGACCTCGAACGCAAGTTCGGGCTGGTCGGCGGCGACATCTTCCACGGCCACATGAGCCTCGACCAGCTGTGGGCGGCGCGCCCCGTGCTGGGGCATGGCGATTACCGTTCGCCGATCAAGGGGCTCTACATGTGCGGTTCGGGCACGCACCCCGGCGGCGGCGTGACCGGCGCGCCGGGCCACAACGCCGCGCACGAGATCATCCGCGACCGTTCGGTGCTGTGGAAGATGCTCCACCGCGGCTGACGGCCCAGTAGACCGGAACCCCCGCCACCACGAACAGCGCGCCATAGCCCAGCGCTTCGGCGCCCAGGCCCCATGCCGCCCAGACGATGAACGCGGCGCCAATGGCGGCGATGGCGATCATCGGCTTTTCATCCGGCAGCAGGCGGATCGCCGCCGCCATCGAGAGGAAGTAGGACAGCATCCCGGCGGCGAGGCTGACCGAGGCGATGAACTGGAACAGGTCGCCCATCCCCTTGCCGTAGTTCAGCAGGGCCACCACGCTCAGCAGAATGCTGGAAACCACGTGCGAGCGGACCGGCGTGCCCCGGCTGCTTTCCCTGGCGAACCAGCGCGGGAAGACGCCGCCGCGCGCCATGGCCCATGGCACTTCGCCCTGCAGCAGGATGAAACCGTTGAGCGTGCCGAAGGCGCTGATCGCCGCGAACAGGGCCACCACTTCGGCCACGCCGCCGCCGAACGCCTTGCGCAGCAGGTCGGCCACCGGCGCGGGCGACGCGGCGGCTTCCGGGGCGGGCATATAGGCGGCGAAGGCCAGCGAAATGCCCATGTAGACAAGGCCAGTCAGGGCCACGCCGATCAGCGTCGCGCGGGGGACGACACGGTCGGCGTTCTCCACCTTGTCGGCCGGCACGGTGGCGGATTCGAGGCCCAGGAAACCCCAGAAGGTGAGGCCGGCAGCGCTGGCGATCGCGCCGAACCCGATCGGCACCGGCGGTTGTGCGGCGCGCGGGGCACCGGTGGCGAACCACCACAGGGCGAGGCCGATCAGCGCGACGAGCGGCACCAGCTTCAGCGTTGTCGTCACGATCGAGAGATCGCCCACCGCGCGCGTGCTGCTGATGTTGACCAGCGTGAGCAGCCAGACGCAGCCGACAGCGAGCAGCGCGGGCAGCCCCGGCGTCTGGCCGATCCACGGAAAGATCAGGCTGAGATTGCTGACCACGGCCACCGCGATCGCGCCGTTTCCGGCCCAGATCATCGTCCAGTAGCTCCAGGCGGTGATGAAGCCCGTGGCCGGGCCGAAGGCGGCCTGGGCATAGGCATAGGGGCCGCCGGCCAGCGGCATCCGCGCGCCCAGCCGGGCGAAGGCGCCGGCCAGGCACAGCGCGCCGGCCAGCGTCACGCCCCAGCCCGCCAGCTGGTTCATGCCCAGCGGCGCCAGCGTTGCCGGGAGAAGATAGATGCCCGATCCGATCATGTTGCCGACGACCAGCGCCAGCGTCATCCAGAACCCCAACCCCCGCGCGGGCTTGCCCATCCGTGATTCCCTCAAGATCGTTTCAATGCAGACTATCGCTTGATTGCGCGGCGTCAGCATGTTTGTGATGCGGCGATGACGAATGTTGGCATTTCTTCCCGCAGCGCGCCCGCCGCGTCCTACGATCCGCGCCTGATCGCGGCGGCGGCCGCGATGAACGAGAACCGGCTGCACGAAGCCGAACCGCTGTTGCGCGCGCTGCTGAAGGAAGATCCGTTCGACGTCCGCGCGATCCGCATGTTCGCGGAACTGGCGGGGCGGATCGGGCGCTACACGGACGCGGAAAACCTCTTGCGCCGGGCGATCGAACTGGCGCCGGATTTTACGCCCGCGCGCGCAAATCTGGCGCTGGTGCTGTACCGGACCAATCGCGCGGCCGAGGCGCTGGACGAACTGCAGCGCGTGACAGCGGACGACCCCGACAATCCCGGGCACGCCAATCTGCAGGCCGCCGCGTTCGGTCGCATCGGCGAATTCGACGAGGCGCTGGCGCTTTACGAACTGGTGCTGAAGCAGGCACCCGACCAGCCGCGCGTATGGATGAGCTACGGCCACATGCTCAAGACGGTAGGGCGTCAGGCGGACGGTATCGCCGCCTACCGGCGAGCGCTCGATTTTTCACCCACGCTGGGCGAAGCGTGGTGGAGCCTTGCCAACCTCAAGACCGTGCGCTTCACGGATGCGGATATCGCCACGATGCGGCGTGCGCGCGAAACGCGGGGCATCGCCGAGGAGGATGCTTGGCACCTCGAATTCGCGCTGGGCAAGGCTCTCGAAGACCGGGGCGAGGTGGAAGCGGCCTTCGCAAGCTATGCCGCGGGAAACGCGCGGCGGCGCGGGCGTATTCCCTATCGTGCCGACGAGACCGAGCGAAAGGTGGACGCCATGATCGCGACCGCCACGCCGGCCCTGTTCGCGGCATTTGATGGCGCGGGGGCCGAAGCGGCCGATCCCATCTTCGTCGTGGGCATGCCGCGTTCCGGCTCCACGCTGGTCGAACAGATTCTCGCCAGCCACAGCCAGGTGGAAGGGACCAGCGAACTGCCCGATATCGCGCTGCTGGCGCGGGGTGTCGCGGATTATCCGGAAGGGCTCTTGGCGCTGCCCGCCGCGCAACTGCGCGACATGGGCGAACAGTATATCGAGCGGACGCGCGTCCAGCGGCACACGGCCCGGCCGCTCTTCATCGACAAGATGCCCAACAACTGGGTGCATGTGCCGCTGATACGGCTGATATTGCCCCGTGCCCGCATCATCGATGCGCGGCGGCATCCACTCGGTTGCTGCTTTTCCAACTTCAAGCAGCATTTCGCGCGCGGTCAGGGCTTCAGCTACGATCTCGCCGACATGGGGCGCTATTATCGCGACTATGTGCGGCTGATGGCGCATATCGATCGAGTGCTGCCGGGGCATGTCCACCGCGTGATCTACGAACGCATGGTCGACGATACCGAGGCTGAGGTGCGTGCGCTTCTGGCGGCCTGCGGCCTGCCTTTCGAGGAGGCGTGCCTGGCCTTCCACGAAACCGCGCGCCCCGTGCGGACCGCCAGTTCGGAGCAGGTGCGCCAGCCGATCTATCGTGACGGCACCGCTGCGTGGAAGCCGTTCGAGCCGTTTCTGGCGCCGTTGCGGGATGCGCTGGGGGATGTTCTCACGTCCTATCCGCAAGTGCCGGCATCGTTGCAATTTGGCCACGGTCGGTAACGAACGATAGTTGCGAATTGCAACGATCTTGACGTTATCTTGCTGCGCGTCACAAACCGCAGGCAGAACACATCAGATCAGGGCGGTTCCATCATGAGTGCAGGTTTTCGTAGCTTCTCCCGGCTCGCGCTTCTGGCCGGATCGGCTCTCGCATCCTCCTCTGTTTTTGCGCAGGAAACACCGCAGTCCGCGGCCGAAAACAGCGATCCCAACGTGATCGTGGTGACGGCACAGAAGCGCAGCGAAAATCTCCAGAACGTGCCAATCGCGATCCAGGCGCTGGGCACGCAGAAGCTGGAGCAGCTCAACGTCACCAAGTTCACCGACTATGTGCAGCAATTGCCGTCGGTGACGTTCCAGGCGCTGGGCGGCACGCCGGGCACCAACGTTGTCTATATGCGCGGCGTGGCTTCGGGCGGTGACGGCAATCATTCGGGATCGCTGCCTTCGGTCGGCGTCTATTTCGACGAACAGCCGGTGACGACGATCGGCGGCAATCTCGACGTTCACATCTACGACATCGCCCGTATCGAAAGCCTCTCGGGGCCGCAGGGCACGCTCTATGGCGCCTCGTCGGAAGCGGGCACGATCCGCATCATCACCAACAAGCCGGATACCACGGCGTTTTCCGGCAGCATCGATGTGGAAGGGAACACCGTTCACAAGGGTGGCCAGGGCGGCAAGGTTGAAGGCATGGTCAATCTGCCGCTGTCGTCGCGCGCCGCGTTGCGCGTGGTCGGCTTCTACGAGCGCGATGCCGGCTTTATTGACAACGTGGCCGGATGCCGCGCCTTTCTGCCGGAAACCAATCCGCTCGGTTGCCCGCCCGCCAAGAACGGCGGCATCGCGGTGAACAACAGCCAGTTCGTCAAGAAGAACTACAACGATACCGAAATCTACGGCGGCCGCGCGGCGCTGAAGGTCGATCTGGACGACAACTGGACGGTGACGCCGACCGTCATGTACCAGGAGACGAAGAGCCACGGGTCGTACGGCTATGATCCGCGCGTGGGCGATCTTCAGGTGCAGCACTTCTTCCCCGAGAACCGCAGCGACCGGTTCGTGCAGGCGGCTCTGACGATCGAAGGCAAGCTCGGCAACTGGGACGTGACCTATGCCGGCGCCTATCTGGACCGTAAGGACTACCAATCCAGCGACTATACCGATTACGCGGAAGCCTATGACTCGCTCTACGCGTCTGCCGGCGGCATCGCCAACTACCTTGCGCTGCAGGACTCCAACGGCAATTCGATCGATCCCCGCCAGCGCGTGATCGGCACCGATCACTTCAAGAAAATGAGCCACGAGCTGCGGTTTGCTTCACCGGCGAGCGAGCCGTTGCGCGCCGTCGCGGGCTTCTTCTATCAGCGCCAGTCCAACGTGATTCATCAGGACTACCAGATCAACGGCCTGGCTCCCGATCTTTCGGTGAACGGTTTGCCGGGTACGCTGTGGCTGACGCAGCAGTATCGCGTGGACCGGGACGTCGCCGCGTTCGGCGAGCTGAGCTACGACCTGACGCCAACGATCACGCTGACGGCGGGGGCGCGTGCGTTCATGTACGATAACTCGCTGATCGGCTTCTTCGGCTTCGGCCGGAATCCCGGCAACGGCTATACCGACAGCCCGCCGAACGGCGTGTACAGCTCGCGCACCGGCGTGGTGCAGTGCTTCACCTCGGACGGCAATCGCCTCTACGACAATCTGCAGAATGGCAGCGGATCGACGACCCTGCTGCCGGGGGCCGTGGCCGGCAGCCCCTGCACCAACCTTGGCCAGTATGTGGGGGGCACCGTTCGTCCGGTTCACGCCAAGGGTACGGGCGGCACCTATCGCTTCAACGCCACGTGGAAGCCGAACCAGAACATCATGCTCTATGCCACGGTATCGAGCGGTTTCCGTCCGGGCGGCATCAACCGACGCGGCGACTTTGGCGCCTATCAGCCGGATTACCTGTACAATTACGAACTCGGCTTCAAGACCACGCTGTTCGACGGCCTGCTGCGGCTGAACGGAGCGATCTATCAGCAGAACTGGAAGAAGTTCCAGTACGCCTATCTGGGGCCGAACAGCTTCACCATCATCACCAACGGTCCGGACGCTCGCATCCGCGGTTTCGATATCGATGCCTCGGTCAATCTCAACCGGCTGACGTTGAACTTCGCTGGGGCCTATGCCGATGCGAAGACGCTGAACAACCTGTGCGCGGCGATCGATCCGACCTACACCTGCTCGGGCGGCGGGAACAGCATCAGCGCTCCCAAGGGCACGCGCCTGCCGATCACGCCGCAGTGGAAGATGAGCGGGACGGCGCGTTACACGGTGCCGATGGGCGACGCCAAGGTCTATGGGCAGCTCAACGGCATGTACCAGACCTCCGCGTCCTCGGACCTTCGCGTGAATTACGCCGCCGCGCTGGGCAGGCTGCCGGCGTTCGCGCAGGTCAATGCCGCGATCGGCGGCGTCTGGGACAAGTACACGATCGAATTCTTCGTCTCGAACATCTTCGACGAACGCGGACAGCTTTCGCGCTTTGCCGCGTGTGGCGCATGCACGCAGCGCCCCTACATCGTCCCCACCACGCCGCGCACCATCGGTCTGCGCGCCGGGGCCAAGTTCTGATGGCCTGACCGGGCCTGACGATCCGAAAAAAGGGCGGGCAGCTTCTTCGGGAGCGGCCCGTTTTTTTACGAGGAGACGAGCCTCACGGCCGGTCGAGGACGTAGCCCATCGAGCGGACGGTGCGCAGCGGATAGCCGGCGCCCACTTCGCGCAGGGCGCGGCGCAGGCGGCTGACCCAGGCGTCCACGGTGCGTTCGTCGATCGGCTGGCCATGCTTGCCCAGCGCGGTGATCAGCTGCGTGCGCGAGAAGACGTGGCCGGGCTGCTCCATCAGGTAGCGCAGCAGGCGGAACTCGTTGGGCATGAGCTGGACGGGCTTGTCCTTCCAGCGCACCTGCAAGGCGGCAAGATCCAGCGTCAGGTCGCCCAGTTTCAGCGTGCGGGCCGGGGTCTCGTGATCCGGCAACTGCACCGACAGCACGCGATCGAGCACCGTGTTCCGGTCGATCGGGGCGACGATGTAGTCGTCCGCGCCGGCGCGCAGTGCGCGGCGCTTGGCCTCGGCATCGTCTTCTTCCAGGATCATCGTGACGTGCGCGGCTTCGGTCTGCGGATCGGCGCGCAGCCGGCGGCACAGTTCCAGGCCCGACATTTCGGGCAGCACCCAGTCCACGAACGCCCAGGGCCGCCCGTCGAGCAGCGGCGGCGGGGCGGTCCATTTCCACGCGTGGAAAACCACGCGCAGGTCGTCGTGCAGGAAGCTGTCGTGTCCGCCGGCGAGCGTGCCGGTGAGGAGGATGTCGATCTGACGCATGGGCCCCATCCGCTATGGATGGCGCCTATCTGATGCAGCTATGTGACGGCTGAGTGACGATATGACGAAAACCGGCACCTTATTGGCGCGCTGCCGCCGCCGAAAGCGCGCCTGTCAGACCGGAAGGCCGACGTAGTTTTCCGCGATGCTGGTCTGCGCCGCCGTGCTGGAGGCAATGTAGTCCAGTTCCGCCACCTGCATCGCGCGCTCGAACGGGCCGTCATCGGGGAAGCGGTGCATCAGCTTGGTCAGCGACCAGCTGAACCGTTCCGATTTCCACACGCGCGCCAGCGCCTTGGCCGAATAGCCGGCGATGGCATCGGCATCGGCGCTGCGGAAGAAGGCGGTCAGGGCTTCGGCGGCGTAATGCACGTCGCTGGCGGCAAGGTTCAGGCCCTTGGCGCCGGTGGGGGGCACGATATGCGCGGCGTCGCCGCACAGCAACAGGCTGCCGTGGCGCATCGGCTCGAACACGTAGGAGCGCAGCGGCGCGATCGATTTCTCGATCGCCGGCCCGCGCGTGATGTTCGCCGCCGCATCGGGGCCGAGGCGGATCGCCAGTTCGTCCCAGACGCGTTCGTCGCTCCAGTCCTCGATCTTCTCGGTCAGCGGCACATCCACGTAATAGCGGCTGCGCGTGTGGCTGCGCATCGAGGCGAGCGCGAAGCCGCGTTCGTGATTGGCGTAGATCAGTTCATGGTTGCACGGTGGCACGTCGGCCAGGATGCCCAGCCAGCCGAACGGATAGACCCGTTCGAACTCGCGCGCGGCGCTGGCCGGGATCGCCTTGCGCGAAGGGCCGTGGAAGCCGTCGCATCCGGCGATGAAGCGCGCATCGATCCGCTGGTCCGCGCCGTCCTTGCGGAAGGTGACATAGGGCGCGTCGCTTTCGATCGCGTGCAGCGCCACGTCCTCTGCGCCGTAGATCACCGGCAGCCCGCGATCGGGCGCGGCATCCATCAGATCGCGCGTGATTTCGGTCTGGCCATAGACCACAACGGTCTTGCCGGTGAGGTTGGCCACGTCGATGCGGATCAGCCGTTCGCCGTCGGCCAGGTTGAAGCCTTCCTCGACCAGGCCTTCCGCCTTGAGCCGGGCATCGAGGCCCAGGCGCGCCATCAGCCCGACGGTAATCTGTTCGAGCACGCCCGCGCGGATGCGGCCCAGCACGTAGTCCGGCGTCTGCCGTTCGAGCACGATGCAGTCGATGCCCTCTGCTTTCAACAGATGCCCGAGCAACAGGCCGGCCGGGCCGGCGCCAATGATGGCGACCTGGGTACGCATCGACTTCTCCCACGCATGCAGCCCTGGACGGCTGCCGGTCCAAGGTTGACAAAACCCGGCCGGGAGGAAAGGGAGAGGGCGGACAAAGAAATGGTACTATCGGGACATGCCGGACCCTGCGCTCATCCCCACCTACGCGCTTTACGGCGAGACTGGCGCGCAGATTGCCGGGGGCTTCGCGCATATCGAAACGATCGCGGAACGCAGCGCGTTGCATGATTGGGAAATCGCGCCGCATCGCCATGACGATTTCGTGCAGGTGCTGCTGGTGCGCGATGGGCATGTGCTGCTGACGCTGGATGGAGTCGAACGGTCGCTGGACGGGCCGTGCCGGGTGATCGCGCCGCCGCGGATGGTCCACGGGTTCCGCTTCCGGCAGGGGACGTCGGGCTATGTCCTGACGCTGTCGACCGATTTCGCCGCGCGTGCCACGGGGCAGTCGGATATCCTGCTGGTGGCGCTGGCGCAGGGCGGCGCGGGCATCATGGAAGCGAGGCCGGCCGCGCGCGCATTCTGGCTGGCGGAGGAGATGCTGGAACTGCAGCGCGAATGGCGCGAGCGTGATCCGCTGTTCCTGGCGCTGGCGGAGGCGCTCGTGCGCACGCTGAGCCATGCCGATCGCGATCAGGAGGCGGGGGCGCTGGCGGACCGGCGGCTGCACCGTTTCCGGCACCTGGTGGAACTGCATTATCGCGAACACCGGCCGCTGGATTTCTACGCCGGTGCGCTGGGGATGACGCGGCGCACGCTCTCCCGGTTGACGGCGGTCGGCCTCGATTGTTCGCCCATGGAAGTCGTCCACCGGCGGCTCGCGCTCGAGGCCCGACGCCTGCTGCGCTACACCAACGCCAGCGCGGTGCAGGTGGCGGCGGAACTGGGGTTCGACGATCCTTCGTATTTCTCGCGCTTCTATCGCCGGATGACGGGCGTGAGGCCCGGAGAAGACCGCGCGGCGGGTTAGGTCGTAAACTCATAAACAGCAGGATCGAGGCGTCCAAATGGCGAACATATCGGGCCGCAAGGCGCGCGGCTAAGACTGGACGTCTTTGCAAGCGCCTTTCGGTTCGAGATGGAAGCCATTTGGACGTCCCGCAGGGATTTGGCCAAAATGGCCCAGCGCTGCGTCGGAGGGACTTGAAATATCGACATATTCCTGCGCCCCTCCTCCTTGCGCCGGGCCATTTTGCTTCAAACCTCGATCCTGCTGTTTATGAGTTTACGACCTAGTTCTATACCTCGCCGCCTTCACGTTCCGCGCGCCATTCGCGCCAGAGCGCGACCCGGCGATGGACCGCCGCGCTGATGCTGGCGGGAAGGGTATCGAGCGCGAAGAAGCGCGCTTCCGCGATTTCCCGCCCGTCCGCCCTGGGCGCGTCGTCGGTCTGGCCAGTCACCATTTCGATGCGGTTGCGCCACCCGCCGGGCATGGCGATCCGGTCGGAACCGAACCAGATACCCTGGACAAGGCGGCACCCGGTCTCCTCCGCCAGCTCGCGCATGGCTGCCGCAGCCGCGTCCTCGCCACGCGCAAGACCGCCGCCCGGCAGCATCCACAGGTCCGGCTGCTGGTAGCTGTGGCGGACCAGCAGGAGCCGCCCGTCGCGATCGAATGCCAGCACGTTGCAGCCGCGCACTTCCAGACGCAGCGCTCCCCACAGGCGCAGCCGCACCGCATGGGCGCAGCGCAGGGCCAGCCGGTGAAGCGAAGCGGGCAGGAAGGAGAGCATGGCCTCCGTCTTGCGCCCGATGGGGCCGTGGTGGCAAGGGTGGGGCGATCGATCGTGATCGCGGGGGGCTTTGCATATGGGATCGTGGATCGCCGTCGGCGTCCGGACAAGGCGATGGCGGACGACCCGGACGACGCCGTGCTGGCCGATGGCTATCTTGCTGGTCGCAATGGGGCCGGGCGCTGCGCTGGCGCAGCCGGCGCGCTATAACGAGGCGATCGGCTGCGCCGCTGCGAATGCCGTGGCCGCCGGCATCCTCCAGTCCGGCTCGCCGACCGAAGAGGAGCAGGCGCAGGCCGACGATTTCCAGCAGATCGCGGAAGCGTGGCTGGGTCAGGCGGTGAGCCTGTCTGCCACGGGCGAAGACGGCGCCTTTGCCGACTTCAACCGGGCGTCGCGCGACCTATCCGACCGCATTGCCGCCTCCCGCGCGGACGACGCGCTGGAGGGCATTCTGGGCGGGCCGCTGGAGGCCTGCAACCGTCTCGACAGTCCGTTCGACGATGGGCCTCCGCTCGATCCACCACCCGCCGATCCACCGCCGGGACAACCGGCATAAGTCCCGATATCGGACCGAGAATTGCACCCGGCGTGTGACGCGCATCATGGCGTTGGCCGGCGTCGGTGGACAACGTGAGCGCGACCGGGCACATCCGTGCTGCGCGGGGTTAGGGTGGAGACGCACGGGGGTGCGATTCGTGGCGGCAAACGGCGGGATTTGGAGCATCGGGGCGGGGCTGCAGCGCACGGTGTGGTGGCTGCTCGCGATCGCCATCGCCGTGCTCCTGGCGGCGATCGGCTGGGCGATCGTCACACCCGTATCTCCGCTGGGCGATTGGCGGCCCGAAAGCGCCAAGGTGCTGCCGCCGCCCTTGCGCAAGACGCTCTATGCCGCCGTCGATCCCTTCAATCGCGGCACCGCCATGGCAGTGCCGGGCGCGCAGGCGGGCGGCACGGTGACCTCGCTGACGCTGGTCCTGTTCGGCACCCGCGGCTTGCCCGGCGGCGGGGGCAGCGCGATCATCGCCGGGGAAGACGGCGTGCAACAGGTCTATCGCGCGGGTGACGAGGTGACGCCCGGCGTCACCCTGGCCGAAGTGGCCTTCGATCACGTCGCGCTGATGCGCAACGGCGCCAAGGAACTGCTCTATATCGACCAGTCGGGCAAGGCGCCGAGCGCGCAGGGGCTGGTTGCGGCCAACCCCGTTGCTCCGCCCGCTGGCGCGGCCGTCAACGCGCCGGCCGGAGGGGTGGGCGCCCTTTCCGTCGATGCGGCGCGGCGCGGGATCAGTTTCGGCCCGCGCGCGGAAAGCGGGCGCATCGTCGGGCTTGAAGTGCTGCCCACCGGCGATGGCTCCGCGTTCCGTGGTGCCGGGTTTCAGCCCGGCGATGTCGTGACCGCCGTCGATGGCAAGCCGGTTACCGGTGCCGGCGATGGCGCGATGCTGGCCGGCGCGCTGCGCCCAGGCGCTTCCGTTTCGGTCACCGTGCGTCGCGGTGATCGCCAACTTCCGCTGGCGATAACATTGGCACCATGAAGCTCCGATCCCCCCGACTCCGATCCCGTCGTTTCCGGCCCTTGCTCGCCGCTGCCGCGATGCTGGCGCTCGCGGTGCCGCAAGTGGCGATGGCGCAATATACGCTCAACGTGCGCGAGGCCGACATCCGCGCCTTCGTCGCCGACGCGGCGGAAGTGACCGGGCGCACGTTCATCGTTGACGCGCGCGTGCAGGGGAAGGTCAGCGTCGTGTCGGAACGGCCGCTGTCGCGCTCCGAATACTTCGAGGTGTTCCTGTCCACCCTGCGCGCCAACGGGCTGGTGGCGGTGCCGACCGGCAACGGCGCGTTCCGCGTCCAGCCGGCCGAAGGCGCTGCGAGCCAGCCCACGCGCATCGGCAGCAAGGGCGCGGCGCGCAACCAGATGATTACCGAGATCGTGCGCCTGCGCTCGGTCGACGCGGCGCAGGCGGTGGAAACGCTGCGCCCGCTGGTCAGCAAGGAAGGCGCGATCACTGCCAACAAGTCGGGCAACTCGCTGGTGATCGTGGACTATGCCGACAACATGGCGCGCATCCGCGCGCTGGTGGCGCAGATCGACCGCGACAATGCCTCCACCCAGACGATCCTGCTGGAGCATGCCGGCGCGCGCGAGATCGCGACGGCGCTGACCCAGCTGATCCCGGCGGGCGGCGAGGGCGGCCGCGCGCTGGCCACGGTGGTCGCGGTGGACAGCGCCAATGCCGTGCTGATGCGCGGCGAGCGCGATACGCTGGCGCGGCTGGCCGCGATGGCGCGCCAGCTCGATGCCAAGGCGGCGACGGGCGGCGAGATCAAGGTGCTGTGGCTCGATTATGCCGACGCGGCGGTGCTGGTGCCGGTGCTGGAACGGCTGGTGGGCGGCCAGGGCGGGACGGAAGTGGCCTCGGGATCGCAGGCCCCGGTTTCGCTGGGGGGCGTGGGCAGCAGCCAGACCTCGAACGCGGGCACGCTGGGCGGCACCACGCCCGGGGCCGGCGCGGCGGCGGGCACTGGAGTGGGATCGGGCAGCAAGGCCAGCGTCAACCCCACCGGGGCGACCGCCGGCGGCCTCGGCAGTGGCGCGATCAAGCTCGCCAACGGGCGCGGCACGGCCACGATCACGCGCTATCCCGGCGCCAACGCGATCATCATCGCCGCGCCCGCCGACGACCAGCGCCGCCTGACCGAACTCGTCCGCCAGCTCGACATTCCCCAGGAACAGGTGCTGGTGGAAGCGATCATCGTCGAGATTTCCAATGACGTGGCGCGCGAACTGGGCGTGCAGTTCCTGTTCGGCGGCAAGGACAAGCCGTTTGCCGTCACCAATTTCGGCAATTCCTCGCCCAACATCATCGATGTCGCCGGCGGACTGCTGGCCAACAAGCTCGACCAGACGACCACCGTGGTCAACGGATCGACCGTCACCACCACGACCAACAGCACGGCGGGCGACCTGCTCAAGCAGAACGCGGCGAGCAAGATCCTGGCGGCGTCGGGCGGCTATTCGGGCTTTCTCACCCAGCTGGGCAACAACACCTACCTGGGCGCGCTGATCAACGCGGTGGCGACCGACAAGAACTCCAACATCCTGTCCACGCCGCACATCACCACCAACAACAACGTCCCCGCTTCGATCCTGTTCGGCAAGGAAATCCCGGTGGCGACGGGCGAGGCGCTGTCTTCCGCCAACTTCAACAACACCTTCCGCACCATCTCGCGCCAGAACGTGGGCATCGAACTGGACGTGACGCCGCAGATCAACGCGGGCGACCAGGTACGGCTGGACCTGCGGCAGGAAGTCAGCTCGATCGCGGGCACGGTTTCCAGCCGGTCGGATGACATCATCGTCAACAAGCGCGAGATCAAGACCACGGTGACCGTGGGCGATCGCGAGATCGTGGCGCTCGGCGGGCTGCTCGACGACAACGAGCAGCGCACCTTGCAGAAGGTGCCATTGCTGGGTGACGTGCCGGTGCTGGGCGAACTGTTCAAGTCGCGCGGGCGCAGCCATGTGAAGACCAACCTGATGGTCTTCATCCGTCCCACGATCATGCGCAACGCCAACGACCGGCAGGAACTGACCGCGCGGCGCTATGGCGTGGTGCGCAACGCGCAGCGCGCGTTCGAGCCGGGGCGCGAGCCGGGCATCGACGATCTGGTCGAGGACTACCTGGGCGCGACGGCGCCGGTCGCGCCCGGCAAGGTCGTGGCGGTGGCGCCGGGCGATACCGTGATCGCCCCGAAGGCGGCCGGCGAACGGCCATCGACGGAGTTGCCACCGGCCGATACGGCGCAGCCCGCCCGGCCCTGAGCCATGGACCAGCCGCCCGTCCTCGCCAGCCCGAACCCGCCGCCGGCGCTGCCTTATGGCTTCGCGCGTGACGCGGGCTATCTGGTGGAGCGCGAGGATGCGGACGGCGTCGCCCTGGCGATGCGCGAGGGCGCGGACCCTTTCGTGCTGCTGGACCTGCGCCGCGCGCTGGGCCGACCGGTATCGCTGCGCAAGGTTGCGCCGCCGGACTACGAGAGGCTGCTGGCCGAACACTATGCCATGGACGGCGCGGCGACGGTGGCGGGCGACATGGGCATTGGTGGCGAGGGGCTCGATCCGCTGGCGCTGGGCCTGCCGACCGCGGAAGACCTGCTCGACAGCGCGGACGACGCCCCGGCGATCCGGCTGATCAACGGCCTGATCGCCGAAGGGCTGCGCCAGGGCGTGTCGGACATCCACGTCGAACCTTACGAACAGGCGCTGGTCGTGCGGATGCGCGTGGACGGCGTGCTGGCGGAGAAGCTGCGGATGCCGCCGCATGTTGCGCCGGTGCTGGTCAGCCGCATCAAGGTCATGGCGCGGCTCGACATCGCCGAACGCCGCGTGCCGCAGGACGGGCGTATCAGCCTGAGCCTGGGCGGCAAGCTGGTCGACGTGCGCGTGTCCACCCTGCCTAGCCGCGTCGGCGAACGCGTGGTGCTGCGCCTGCTGGACAAGGAGAACGCCGGGCTGGACCTGGCCCATCTGGGGCTCGACGAGCGGGCGGAAGACGTGCTGCGCCGCGCGCTGGCCGAACCCAACGGCATCGTGCTCGTCACCGGCCCCACCGGATCGGGCAAGACCACCACGCTCTATGCCGCGCTGCGCCAGCTGAACGATGGCGCGCGCAATATCCTGACGGTGGAAGACCCGGTGGAATACGCCGTGGACGGCGTGGGGCAGACGCAGGTCAACGCGCGCGTCGGGCTGACGTTCGCCGCCGGCCTGCGCGCCATTCTGCGGCAGGACCCGGACGTGGTCATGGTCGGCGAAATCCGCGATCGCGAGACGGCGGACATCGCGGTGCAGGCTTCGCTGACCGGCCATCTCGTTCTGTCGACCGTCCACACCAACGACGCCGCCGGCGCGATCACGCGGATGCGCGACATGGGCGTGGAGCCGTTCCTGCTGGCGTCCACGCTGCGCGCCGTGATCGCGCAACGGCTGGTCCGGCGGCTATGCCCGCATTGCCGCGAACCGCACGAAAGCGACGCGGCGCTCCACGCGCTGATCGGGGTGAAGCCGGGGCGGACCGTCTATCTGGCGCGCGGTTGCGGGGAATGCGCGCAGACCGGCTACGTCGGGCGGATCGGCGTGTTCGAGGCGCTGCGGGTGGACGAGACGGTCCGCCGGATGATCCACGACAACGCCGATGAAGCGGAGATCGCGCGGCACGCCTTTGCGGATTCGCCGCGACTCGCCAAGGCGGTGCGCCGACTCGTGCGCGATGGCGTGACCAGCCCCGAAGAAGCGGCGCGGATCATGCGGCGCGAGGACGGGTGATGCCGCGTTTCACCTATCTCGCCATCGATCCCAAGGGCCACGAGCGGCGCGGCGCGATCGAGGCCGCGGGCGAGCGGCAGGCGGCGGAAAAGCTTGCCGCGCGGTCCTGGCATGTCGTGCGGATCGGGCCGGACGCCGCCGCTTCGGCCCGCCGCGCGGCGATTTCGACCAGTGGCATCGCCCTGTTCGCGCCGCGCCTCACGCCCAAGCAACTGGCGCTGTTCACGCGCCAGATCGCCTCGCTGATGACGGTCAGCCCGCTGGAGGAAGCGCTCCGCACGATCGCGCGGCAGACCGAGAAGCCGCGCGCCCGCGCCATCCTGTCCAGCGTTCATGCCGGCGTGGTGGAAGGGCTGCCGCTGGCCGAGGCGATGCGGCGCGAGGAGCCCAGCTTTCCCCCAGTCTACCGCGCCATGGTCGCGGCGGGGGAGAATTCGGGCACGCTGCCCGCCATCGCCAACCGGCTGGCCGACCTGCTGGAACGGCAGGCGCAGGTGCGCGGGCGCATCGTGGCGGCGCTCGCCTATCCGGTGGTGCTGTCGCTGGTCGCCCTGCTGGTCGTCACCGGGCTGATGATCTCGGTGGTGCCGCGCGTGGTCGAACAGTTCGATAACGCCAGCCGGCAACTGCCGCTGCTGACGCGCGTGGTCATTGCGGTTTCGCAGTTCCTCGCGCAGTGGTGGTGGGCCTTGCTGATCGCGGTGGCGCTGGCGGTGTTCGGCTTCGTCCGCGCGCTGCGGCGGCCGGCTTTCCGCTATCGCTGCGACAGCCTGCTGCTGCGCCTGCCGTTCGCCGGGCGGCTGCTGCGCGATGTCCATGCGGCGGGCCTCGCGCGCACGCTGGCAACGATGATCGAGGCCAAGCTGCCGCTGGTCGATGGCCTGAAGCTGGCGACGCGCACGGTGCGCAATTCCGTTCACCGCCAGGCGCTGGAAGCGATCACCGAAAAGGTCCGCGCCGGCGGTTCGCTGTCCACCGCGCTGCGCGAAGCCGAGACGTTCCCGCCGCTGCTGGTCTATCTGGCGGCCAGCGGGGAGGCGGCCGGGCAGCTTGGCCCCATGCTGGAACGCGCGGCGGAATATCTCGAACGCGAGTTTGAAAGCTTCACCAGCGCGGCGATGGCCTTGCTGGAGCCCGCGATCATCGTGGTCATGGGCGCGCTGGTCGCGCTCATCATTCTTGCGATCCTGCTGCCGATCCTGCAGCTTCAGAACCTGACCGGACTTTAGGAACGATGCGAAACCAACGCAGCTTGCCCGCGCCCAACGGCTTCTCGCTCGTGGAACTGATGGTGGTGCTGTTCATCATCGGCCTGCTGGCGACGGTGGTGTTGATCAACGTGCTGCCCAGCACCGACAAGGCGCGCGTGGTGAAGGCGCAGAGCGACATCGCCACGCTGGATCAGGCGATGGAAATGTACCGGCTCGACATGGGCACGTATCCGGGGCCGGGTGAGGGGCTGGCCGCGCTGAAGACCCCGCCCGCCAATCTCGCGCTGCCGCAGAATTATCGCAGCGGCGGTTACGTGAAGGATCTGCCGAACGATCCGTGGGGGCACCCCTACCAGTTCCAGGTGCCGGGGAACGATGGCAAGCCCTTCGAGATCTTCTCGCTGGGCGCGGACGGGCAGCCCGGCGGCAGCGACCTGAACGCCGATATCCACGCGGGGAAGAACTGATCCGCGATGGATGCGGCAAGCGCCTTTACAGCGCCTGATGGGCTGCCCGGTGGTCTGCCGGATGGCCTGATCCTGCTGCTGCCGGCCCGGGCCGACGGCGGCTGGCGCTGGTGGCGCGTGGAACAGGGGCGCCTTGGCCGCGAGCGGTCGTTCATGCCCGATGCCGAAGCCGCGCCGTGGGGCAGGCTGGAGGAAGGCGGCGTGGTCACGGCGCTGGTGCCGGCCGCGCTGGCACCGGTGCGCGACCGGCCCGTGCCCGACATGCCGCCGGCCCAGGCGATCGCCGCTGCCCGGTTGGAGGCCGAAGCGCAAGGGATCGGCTCCGCGCACCGCCATGCCGCCGCTGCCGCAGGGGAAGGTCGCCTGCTTTCCGTCACGGTGGACGCGGGCGACATGGACCGCTGGCTGGCGGAGCTGGCGGAAGCGGGGCTCGATGCGACGGCGCTGGTGCCCGCCGCACTGGTGCTCCCGCGCCCCGCTGCGGGCATGGTGACGGCGGAACTGGGTGGCGAGCCGCTGGCGCGCACGCCTGATGCGGCGTTCGTGGGCGAACCCGCGTTGACCGGACTTCTCGCGGATGCCGGAGGAACCGTGGCGCTCGATGCCGAAACGCTCGCGGCGCGCTTGCTGGCCGTCCATGGCGCGCCGCCGGTGAACCTGCGGCAGGGCGCTTACGCGCCGCGCGGCCCGGGTTTGCTGGACGGGATGCAATGGGGCCAGCTGGCGCGGATGGCGGCGGTCGCGGCACTGCTGGTGCTGGTGCTCATGCTAGTGTGGATCGCGAAGTGGGAGCTGGCGGCGTCCGCGCGCGAGCGAGACGCGCTGGCGCTGGCGCAACGCCGGTTCCCGGCCGCGAGCGATCTCGATAGCGCGGAGCGGCTTGCCGCGGCGGGCATGGCGAAGCGCGGGCAGGGCGCGGCGAACTTCACCGCGCCGATGGCGGCGGTGCTGGCGGCGATGCAACCGGTGCCATCGATCCGGCTGCGCGATCTGGGATATAATGCGGATGGTACGCTGCATTTCACGGCGGCGGCGCCGCGCGCCGAGGATGTCAACGCCGTGCTGATTGCCTTGCAGAACGCGGGCTGGAAAGTCACCGTGCCGCCGTCGCTGGCGTCCGATCCGACCGGGGCGACGGTGGTTGCCATTACGGTGCGGGCGCCATGATCGCGCGGGTGCAAGCCTGGTACGCGGGGCTGACCGCGCGCGAGAGGACGCTCGTGGCGATTGCCGGCGCACTCGCTGGCCTGATCGTGCTGATCTACGGCATCGTGCTGCCCGTGGGGCGTGCCTTCGACGCTGCCGATGCGCGCCATGTGGCGTCGGTGCAGCGCACGGAACGGTTGATGGCGGCGCTGCGGCTGCTGGATGAGCGCCCCGCTAGCCCGGTCGCCCGCGCCGGGACAGGGCCTGTCGAGCAGGCGGTCGCGGCCAGCGCCGAACAGGCGGGATTCGTGCTGCAATCCAACCAGCCGCGCGGCGGCGACACGACCGCGATCGTCATCGCTTCGGCGCGGCCAGGGCCGGTGTTCGCCTGGTTTGATGCGCTGGCCGACGCGGGTGTGATCGTCGATACGCTGACCATGACGCCGGCCCCGGACGGAACGGTCGCGGTGAACGCCACGCTGCGGCGGAGCGGCACGTGAGGGCGCCGGATATGGCATCGGGGATGCCCCGCCGCGCGGTGCCGGTGCTGATCGCTGTGTTCCTCGCTGCGCTGGTCGGGCTGATGCCGCTACGGATCGTGCTGGGCTGGGCCGGCGGGGCCATGTCGGCGCGCTATGTCGACGGGCCGGTATGGTGGGGCCGGGCTTATGACCTGCGGATTGGGCCAGTGCCGGTGGGGACCGTCGATGCGGGTTTGCGCCCGCTGCCGCTGCTGATCGGCCGGGCGGAGACATGGCTTGAACGGCCAGGGGGGACCGGGCAAGCGCCCTTGCGCGCGCGGATCGGAGCCGGCGGGGGCGGGCTGCATCTGGCCGATGCCAACGGGTCCCTGCCCTTGCCCGAAGACCTCGGCCAATTGCCGGCCAGCACGATCGGGTTCGACCAGTTCGAGGTCGATTTCGCCAAGGGGCAATGCCGGTCTGCGTCTGGCTCGCTGACGGTGACACTGGCTCCGGTGAGCGTGCTGATGCCCCGGCCACTATCGCTTACAGGCAAGGCGCGCTGCCAGGATGGCGCGTTGGTCGTGCCGATGGCGGATGGCGGCGGCATGGCCCATCTGCTGCTCAAGGTTGCCGGAACCGGCAGCTGGACCGCCGATCTCTCGCTAGCGGGCTTACCCGTGGAGATCAGCGGCCCCCTGGTCGATCAGGGCTTTTTCGCCCGGCCCGGCGGCATCGGCTTCAGGACCGGCGGAACGTTCTGAACGCCCGCGTCAGGCGAGCACTTCGGTCAGGAACCACACGCGGCGTTCGGCCTGGTCGGTCCAGTCGTCGGCCATGCCCTCGGTCGCGTTGTCGCCGGCTTCGGTGGCCGCTTCCTTCACGCCCCGGATCGCTTCCACCAGCTTGGCGTTGTCGTCGCGCAGCGCCTTGACCATGTTCATGGCATCGACCTTGGCGCGGTCGTCATCCTTGATCGAGGCTTTGCCGGCGATCGCACCGATCGATGTGAGGGTGGCTCCGCCGTTCTTGCGCACCCGCTCGGCGATGATGTCGGTCAGCGCGAAGATTTCGGCGGACTGTTCGTCGAAAAGCAGGTGCAGATCGCGGAAGTGCGGGCCGGAAACGTGCCAGTGGAAGTTCTTGGTCTTGAGATAGAGCGTGAAGTAATCGGCAAGAAGGCCGTTCAGGCTGTCGATCAGCGCCTTCTTCGCATTGTCGCCCGGCATGGGAATCCCTTTCCTGCGGTTGGATGATGATGGCATCCCTATACGCTTCCCAGGGCCGTTTGTTTCACGGGAAATGCGGGTAACGATGATCGATCACGTCGATAAAAGCTTGGGAATTTTTTGGTTTCGGTAATTATTTCAGCGTGTTGAAAAAACCGTACAAGCGCATTGCCGCCTCCGCAAAGTCCAGCATTTCCGCCAAATCCGAGGCATCCATCCGGTTCGGATGCATTGTCAGCGGTGCCATGTGGACCTAGTCTGATCGCGACATAGAGATATCGTTCCGAATTTTTCGCATTGGCCCATGCAGCAGGCGGGGGATGGATGCCGATGGAAGCAACGCTGTACGCGCTCGGGTTTGTCGAGCGTGAATTGCTGCTGTTCGCGGCGGTTTGGTTCATCATCGGCGCTGCCGACGATCTTGGCATAGACATGCTGTGGCTGTGGCTGCGTCTCTCGGGTCGCGCCCGCACGGGGAGGCTGGAAGGGCCGGCGGATCGGCCCTTGCGCGGAATTGCGGCGGTGCTGGTCCCGGCCTGGCGTGAGCAGGACGTCGTGGGAGCCATGATCCGGCACAGCCTGGATGCGTGGCCTCATGCGGAAATGCGTTTCTACGTCGGATGCTATCGCAACGATCCGGCGACGCTGGCCGCCGCGATCGCTTCCACGCGCGACGATCGCCTTCGGATCGTGGTCCACGATCGCGATGGCCCCACCACCAAGGCAGACTGTCTCAACCGGCTTTACGAAGCGATGTGCGAGGACGAGCGGCGCGGGCGCTTCCGCGTGCGCAGCGTGATCCTGCACGATGCCGAGGACATGGTGCACCCGGCGGCGCTTTCGCTGCTGGATAGCGCGCTGGACGAGGCGGACTTCGTCCAGTTGCCCGTGAGGCCGGAGCCGCAGCGCACATCGCGCTGGATCGGAGGGCATTACTGCGACGAATTCGCCGAGGCGCATGGCAAGGTCATGGTCGTGCGCGACTGGCTGGGCGCGGGGCTGCCGGCGGCCGGCGTGGGATGCGCGTTTTCCCGCACGGCTCTGGAGGCCGTGGCGGCGCGGCGAGGCGCGAGCCAGCCTTTCGCGCCCGAATGCCTGACCGAAGACTATGAATGCGGCTTGTTGATCGGGGAGGAAGGTGGACGCTCCCGCTTCCTGCGGGTCCGGGATGCGCGCGGGGACCTTGTCGCCACGCGCGAATTCTTCCCGGCCCGGCTGGACCAGGCCGTGCGCCAGAAGACGCGCTGGATGCATGGAATCGCGTTTCAGGGGTGGGACCGCCTGGGCTGGCGGTTGCGGCCGGCCGAACTGTGGATGCGCTTGCGCGATCGGCGCGGGCCGCTGGATGCGCTGGTGCTTCTTGCCGCCTATGTTCTGCTCGTGTTGGCGCCGGTCCTGATGATCGGGCGGGCTCTGGGCTACTATGAACCCGTGCCGCTGGGGCATGTCTTGCGCTGGCTGATCGGCGTGAACGCGTTTCTTCTCGGCTGGCGTTTGCTGGTACGCGGCGTTTTCACGGCGCGCGAATACGATCTGGCGGAAGGCGTGAGGGGGGTGTTGAGGGCGCCGGTCTCCAACGTGATCGCGATCATGGCCGGGCGGCGGGCATTGATGGCCTATCTGGCGTCGCTCCGGCACGGCCAGGCGCCGTGGGATCACACCAGCCATCATGACCATCCCGCGCTGGCAACCCGGATATGACGATGGCTCCGGCAGGTGCAGGCGTCCATACCGGGGGCGCCGAAACCGGATCGCGACGGAGAGGATCGCCGGTACTGTCGCTGGCCCTCGTGCTTGCTGGCTGGATTGCGCTGCGCACCATGGCGCTGGCCTTGCCCTCTCCCGAGACACTGGCGCTGCCGGGGAAGGTGGCACCGATGGTTCCGGCGGAAGCGGCTGTCGCGTCGTCGGCGCCGATGTCGGTTCCATTCGTCTCGATGTGGCTGCAGCCGTCAGGCGGGATGGCTTTCGTGTGGGAAGCCACACGGCGGCCTTGGCCGGTCGGACAGGGCGCAGGCACGGCCGATGCAGCCTTCGCAGGGGCCAGCAGGGGGAGCGGCTGGGGATGGTCCTTGCCACCGGACGAGGCACCGCACGGTCGCGACGACGTCCGGCGGGCCCCCGCCGTTGCGACGCGGAACGATCCCTTGCCGGCAGCCCATGCGGCGCCTGCCGGGTCGTCGCCCGCGCCCCACCCGCGCTGGTCTGGCGATGCATGGTTCCTCCTGCGCCGTGGCAGCAGCGGGACAGCACTTGCCGCCGGTCTGCCCGCCTATGGCGGCAGCCAGGCCGGCGGCGTTCTGCGCTATCGCATCATGCCGCAGGAACGGCACCGGCTGACGGCCTATCTTCGCGCTACGGGGGCGGTGCGGTCCGACGTGGATGATCGGCAACTGGCGCTGGGGCTTTCGGCACGCCCCGTTCCGACCATGCCGGTTTCCCTGCTGGTGGAGGGAAGATTGCAGCAGGGCAGCTTTGCCACCCGGCTGCGGCCATCGATCGCGGCGGTCACCGAACTGCCTCCGATCACCCTTCCGCTGGGCTTGACGAGCGATATCTACGCCCAGGCGGGATGGGTTGGCGGTGCCGGGGCGACACCCTTCTTCGACGCGCAGGCGGTGGTGGACCGCGCCCTGCTTCCGCTGGCGCGGGGGATCGATCTGCGCGCTGGCGGCGGAGTGTGGAGCGGGGGGCAGAAGGGCGCGGTCCGGCTTGACCTTGGCCCGCGCGCGGGCCTTGTGGTGCAACGTGGCCGGTTTCCCCTGCGTCTTTCCGCCGACTGGCGCTTCCGCGTGGCCGGCCAAGCGGCGCCGGGATCGGGACCGGCGCTGACCCTGGCCACGGGGTTCTGACAGAACAAGGCTGAAAACTGTTCGGAAAGAGGCGCGCCCGCCGTTCCCAAGCCGGTCGCGCTGCGCTACGCCGTGACGGTAATGGACGTCTATCTTCCGATCGCCAACCTGTCGGTCAACGGTCTGGTCATCGTCGCGCTGGGCGCGCTGACGGGCCTGCTTTCCGGCATGTTCGGGGTGGGCGGCGGTTTCCTGACAACACCCTTGCTGATCTTCTATGGCGTGCCTCCCACGGTCGCCGCCGCATCGGCCGCCAGCCAGGTTACGGGCGCCAGCGTTTCGGGGGCGTTCGCGCACGCGCGGCGCGGTGGCATCGATTATCAGATGGGCGCGGTGCTGGTGGCAGGGGGCGTGATCGGCACCGGGCTGGGCGCGTTGCTGTTCCGTCTGCTCGAGTCGCTGGGACAGATCGATACCGTCATCAACATCCTTTACGTGCTGCTGCTGGGCGGCATCGGCGGACTCATGGCGCACGAAAGCATCACCGCGTTGCGCGCGCAGAAGGCCGGCATCGCGCTTCCCGCGCGCAAGCGGCGGCACCATCCGCTGGTGGCCAGCCTGCCGTGGCGCTGGCGCTTCTACCGCTCCGGCTTGTACATCTCGCCCTTGGCGCCGCTGCTGCTCGGCATGGCTACGGGCATTCTCACCATGCTGATGGGGATCGGCGGCGGGTTCATCCTCGTGCCCGCAATGCTCTACATCCTGGGCATGAGCGTGGGCGTGGTGGTCGGCACATCGCTGTTCCAGATTCTTTTCGTGACCATGGCGACGACGATGATGCACGCCCTGACGACGCGCGCTGTCGATATCGTGCTGGCGGGGCTGCTGCTTGTCGGATCGGTGTCGGGCGCGCAGATCGGCGCGCAGTTCGCGCAGAAGGCGAAGCCCGAACAACTCCGCCTGATCCTGGCGGTGATCGTGCTGGGCGTGGCGCTGCGGATGGCGCTGGGGCTCGGCTACCGGCCGGACGAAATCTACACGGTGATCCCGTTGTGATCGCGCTGCGGTCCGCCCTGTTGGTGCTGTGCCTGCTTCTGCTCGGCGGTGCGCGTGATCCCATTCTGGTGCCCGAAATATCGCAGCACGAGGTGCAGGTACGGCAGGGCTTTACCGGGGCCGACCTGCTGCTGTTCGGCGCGATCCTGAGCCCGGAAGGCACGCGCGCGGCGCAGGATTACGATATCATCGTGGTGCTGGAAGGGCCGGTGCGTTCGATCGTGCTGCGCGAGAAGCAGAAGGTCGCCGGCATGTGGATCAACGCCGCCAGCACCGAGTTCCGCTCCGCCCCCAGTTATTACGCGATAGCCTCGTCGCGCCCGATTGCGCGGATCGTGGACGACAAGACGGCGGCGATCTACGAACTGGGGCTCAAGTGGCTGCAGCTTTCGCCGATCGGGGTGATCGATCCCGCCGAACAGAAGCGCTTTTCCGCAGGGCTGGTGGACCTGATGCAGCGGCAGGGCCTGTACCGGCAGGATGAAGGCGCGGTGAAGATCAGCGGGCAGGTGCTGTACCAGGCCCGCATTGCCCTGCCGTCGAGCGTTCTGACAGGAACCTACACCGCCGAAACCTTCGCGGTGCGCGATGGCAAGGTGGTCGCTTCGGCCATAACCCGGGTCGAGGTGACCAAGGAGGGGTTCGAGCGGTTCGTGGCGGTCAACGCCCAGCGCAACGGGCTGCTCTATGGCCTGTTCGCGGTGCTGGTGTCCGTGGCGATGGGCTGGATCGCGGGCCGCCTGTTCGCGCTGGTCTAGGGGCCCTCGTTCGCGCCCCACAGCCGCGCCATCTCCTTCATTAGCCTCATTTTAACCGAGCTGGATTACCTCCCGACGGTCACGCGTGATCGGCTCGAGGTATTGGGTGATGTCGGAAATGAGCATGCAGGGTTTCGAAACCGGGTCGCCCGCCCAGCCCGCCGATCTTCGTGCGAACAGCCACGAGAATGCGCGCAAGCCGATCGGCTTCGTCGCCGATGTCTCGGGTTCGGGTGGCGTGATCGGCATCGATCTGGCGCGGTTGAAGGAATGCATGGGCGATGACGACGCCTCCGTCGCGCTTTCGGGCCAGGTCGGCTGTCCGGTGAAGATCCGCGTGGGCAATTCGTGGCTTCTGGCCACGGTGCGCAACCAGCGGCAGGATGCGGCGTTCGAAGGCGGCGTGATCGCGCAGATCGATTTCCTGGGCGAAGGCGACGAGGAACGCCTGACCGGGCGGCTTTACGGCTTCCGGCGCGGCGTGACGCGCTTTCCGGTGCCGGGCGCGCTGGTCTATCCGGCGACAAGCGCGGACTTGCGGCAGGTCTATGCCAGCGATGGCCGGTCCAGCATCGTCATCGGCACCGTGTTCCCCACGCGCGACATCCGCGCGGGTGTCTACATCGATGCGCTATTGGGCAAGCATTTCGCGCTGCTGGGTTCGACCGGCACGGGCAAATCGACCAGCGCGGCGCTGATCCTGCACCGCATCTGCGAGATGGCGCCCGATGGCCATATCGTGATGATCGATCCGCACGGCGAATATTCGCAGGCTTTCCGCCACACCGGGCAATTGCTGGACGTGACGAACCTGCAGATGCCGTACTGGCTGATGAATTTCGAGGAACATTGCGAGGTGTTCCTGACCACCCAGGGTGCGGAGCGGCAGCTTGACGCCGACATTCTGGCCAAGTGCCTGTTGCAGGCACGGATGAAGAACCGCCTGGCCGAACAGGTTGGCCGGATCACCGTGGATTCGCCGATACCCTATCTGCTCTCGGACCTGCTGCTGGTGCTCCAGAACGAGATGGGCAAGCTCGACAAGGGCCACGGCGCGATCCCCTACATGCGGATCAAGGCCAAGGTCGACGAGATCAAGGGCGATCCGCGCTACCAGTTCATGTTCTCGGGGATGCTGGTCGGCGATACGATGGCCGACTTCCTGTCCAAGGTGTTCCGCCTGCCGGCCAGCGGCAAGCCGATTACCATCATCGACGTTTCGGGTATCCCCTCGGAAATCACCTCGACCGTGGTCGCGGTGCTGAGCCGGCTGGTGTTCGACTATGCGATATGGTCGCGCGACGAAGAGACGCAGCCGATCCTGCTGGTCTGCGAGGAAGCGCACCGCTACGTGCCCAACGAACGCGTGGCGAGCAATTCGTCGGCGGCGAAAGTGCTGTCCCGGATCGCCAAGGAAGGGCGAAAGTACGGCGTCTCGCTGGGGCTGATCACGCAGCGTCCGTCCGACCTTGCCGAAGGCGTGCTGTCGCAGTGCGGCACGATCATCTCGATGCGGCTCAACAACGAGCGTGACCAGGCGTTCGTGCGCGCGGCCATGCCCGAAGGCGCGCGGGGCTTCCTCGATGCCATCCCGGCGCTGCGCAACCGCGAATGCATCATCTGCGGCGAAGGCGTTTCGATCCCGGTGCGGCTGTCGTTCGACGATCTCGAAGAGGCGCGGCGTCCTGCTTCCGCCGACCCTTCGTTCTCGGAACTCTGGGCGCGTTCGGGTGGCGAGGATTTGGCCGTGCAGCGCACCGTGCAGCGCTGGCGGTCGCAAAGCCGCTAACGGCGACGCAGGGCAACGCCTACAGCGTGGGCGTCATCCGGCCCGCCACATCGCCATCGGCGCAGGTTTCCTCCTCCGCTTCCAGTTCGGAAATTGCGCGGCTGCGCGTGCGCCAGCCAGAGCGGCTGTACACGTAGAGGGCCAGCGAGGTCGCGATGACCGATCCGAACGGCATGGCCAGCCACAGCGCGTCCGCCCCGATGTGGGGATAGGCCAGGTAGTAGAAACCCAGGCGCCCCGGATACATCGCGATGGCCAGCACGATCAGCGGCGCGATCACCACGCCGCCGGCGCGCATCGTGCCGAACAGCACGATGGTGACTCCGAACAGCACATAACTCCAGCTCGCCAGGAACTGGATGTGCCGCGCGGCGTCCACCGCCGGGCTGTTCGGGCCGAGGAACAGTTCCAGCGAACCGCGATCGAACAGCAGCAGGATCACGGTCATCGCCCCGGTCATCGCGAAGTTCAGCAGCACGCCCGAACGGGTGATCTGCCCCAGCCGGTGCAGCAGCCCGGCGCCGATGGCCTGCGCGGCCATGGCGCTGACCGCCGCCGAGATCGCCATCGCCGGCATCTGCAGGTAGGTCCACAGTTGCAGCGAAGCGCCATAAGCCGCGCTGATCAGCACGCCTTCGCGGTTGACCAGCCCGATCATGATGATCCCGGCGGCCGAGATCAGCAGCATCTGCGCGCCCATCGGCAGCCCCTTGCGCACGATATAGCCCAGTTCGGATCGTTGCGGGATCAGATAGGCCAGCTCGGCCCCGCGCAGCCGCAGCGGCAGGTCGCGCGCATAGACCCACGTCACCATGGCCAGCATCGAGACGTAGGACGCCGTGGCCGTGGCCGTGGCCGCGCCGGCGATGCCCAGGCGGGGAAAGGGGCCGATGCCGGCGATCAGCAGGGGATTCAGCGCGATGTCGAGCACGACCGAAAGGATCATGAACTTGAGCGGCGTCTGCGCATCGCCCGATCCGCGCAGGCCCATGCCCAGCATGACCGTGATCATCGAGGCCGGCATGGCGACGAAGATCACGCGCAGATAGGTCAGCGCGAAATGATAGGTTTCGCCAGGCGTGGCCATCGCGCGCAGCAGCGTGGGCGCGAATATCCAGCCCGCCGTGGCGACCAACAGCGAAAGCCCGAGGCAGAACCCGACCGCCGTGCCGAAGGTGCGCCGCGCCGCGTCGATGTTCCGCGCGCCGAACGCCTGGCCGACCTTCACCGTCGCCGCCATGCCGAAGCCGAACACCGCGGCGAAGATCAGGAACATCACCACGTTGGCGTTGGCCGTCGCCGCGAGCGCGCTTTCGCCCAGCAGCCGCCCGACCCAGACCGAATTGACCGATCCGTTGAGCGACTGGAGAATGTTGGCGGCCAGCGTTGGTGCGGAAAACAGCAGCAGCGTGCGCAGGATCGGACCCTTGGTCAGATCGCGATGGCCACCGGGCGCTGCCGGGCGCGAAGCTGAGGGGTGCGCCATCGCTGGCGGTGAAGCGGCGGGATCGGTCACCAGTGCTTTCCTCAATCGTTCCGGTCGGATTTTCCGGCCTTCAACGCGGCCAAGGCGGCAAAGGGGCCGGAGGCTTCCTCTCCGGCAAGGCCGTGCTTCTGGCGCGCGGCGTCCGCTTCGGGGCCTTCGGCGAAAGGATCGATCGCCAGACCGAGGCTTTGCGCCACGGCTTCGCCCAGATCGAACGTCATCCCCTCGTATTCGATCTCGTCGCAATCGTCCGCGGTGATCTCGATTTCGTCTTCCGACGCCCCTTCCGCTCCGGGATGCACGAAACGGAGCAGGATCGGCTCGTCGATCGCTACCGGGAAATCCTCGCCTGAAATGGCGCAGGGCTGGACGATGCTCGCGGTGAGCCGGCCTCGCGCCAGCACGGTTTCGCCTTCCACCGAAAGCCGGATTTCCGCACGCATCGCGTCAACCGCGCTGATGCCGAAGCGGCCGGCCAGGCGGCGGCGCTCGTGCGCATCGGCATCGATCACCACAGGCGCGCCGGTGATCTGGCGGATGTCGATCATCCGGCTCAATTCCGCGGTGCCAGTCATGCGGGGATCTCCCCGGCCAGCAGGCGTTCGGCCGGGACGGCGTCCAGCGCGCCGGCGAGCGCGCGGACCCGGCTGGCGAGCGCCAGCGGCCCCGCACGTTCGTCCGTCAGGCCATCGACCAGCGTAACATTGCGGGCGATCGCCTCGCTCAGTGCGCTGTCGTCCGCCGTCGCCAACGCATCGCGATAGGCACCCAGCCGGCCGCCCAGCGTGCTCATCAGCCGCCCCATGTGCTTGCCCACCACCATGTCGCCCACGCCGCTTTCGCGCAGCTGCCCGTCCATGTCGTCGACGAAAAGCTCGGTCAGCCGCACCGAAGGTTCCACCAGCGCCGGTTCGCGTTCCATGCGCAGCAGCACCAGGCTGAGGACCAGCGTGATCGCGTCGAACCGTCCGGGCAGCGTGTCGGCGATCCCGTATTGCGCATACCACGCCTTGCCGCGCGAGGCGGCGACCACGGCGTGCCACAGCGGCCGCACGGCGGCGCGGTCATCGCGGCCGGGGCCGAACAGCCGGGCTAGAAACGACATTGGAACTTCCTTCCCCTGAAGGTCCTTCCCGCACGGCTTGCGGGATTCGTTCAGGACCGATTAAATCGCCTGTGGCCACGTGGCATCGCGCTGTCCATTGCGGTTCCGCCGTTTGGCCCCTAAGGCTTGCGCGATATAGGGAACCCGGGCGCGAAGGCAAACGGGATGCCTGCCATAGCCGGGCCGAGCGCCCGGATCGAGAAGCGGAGTTCGGGAATGCGCGATAATCGGCTGATGGTGCGGGGCGTTGCGGCGGTGACGCTTGCGGTGCTGGCCGGCGGATGTTCGAGCATTCGCGACCATCGCGGCTATCTGATCGATCCCGCGCTGACCGATTCGGTGCAGCCCGGCGTGGACAACCGCCTTTCCGTGGAAAAGGCGCTGGGGCAGCCGACCTTCAAGAGCCAGTTCGGCAAGCCGACCTGGTACTACGTGTCGATCGACACCAAGCAGAGGCCGTTCACCCGGCCGCGCACCAATGCCGAGTTCATCATGAAGGTGAACTTCGATGCGGCGGGCAATGTTGCCAGCGTCGAACGGGGCGGCATGGAAAAGGTCGTGCGGATCAATCCCGACCGCGACAAGACGCCGACACTGGGCCGCGACCGCAGCTTCTTCGAGGATCTGTTCGGCAATATCGGCGCGGTTGGCGCCGTGCCGGGCGCGACCGGCCAGAGCGGCCGTCCCGGCGGGTCCGGTCCGAACGGAAGCTGATTCCGGTCGTTCCTGGCCGGCTTGAACCTTCTGGGGCATTCCCCATATCGCGGTCATGGACGACAGCAGGGCGAGCCACGGCCTGATCCAGTGGCACGGCACCACCATTATCGGGGTGAAAAAGAACGGGCGCACGGTGATTGCCGGCGACGGCCAGGTTTCCATGGGCAACACGGTGATGAAGCCGAACGCCCGCAAGGTCCGCCGGATCGGCGACGGCAACGTCATCGCCGGTTTCGCCGGCGCGACTGCCGATGCCTTCACCCTGTTCGAACGGCTGGAGCGCAAGCTGGAACAGCATCGCGGCCAGCTGATGCGCGCGGCGGTGGAACTCGCCAAGGACTGGCGCACCGACAAGTACCTGCGCAATCTGGAAGCGCTGATGATCGTGGCCGACGCGGAGACGCTGCTGGTGCTGACCGGCAATGGCGATGTGCTGGAGCCTGAAGCCAAGAACGACGCGGTCATCGCCGCGATCGGCTCTGGCGGCAACTACGCGCTGAGCGCGGCACGGGCGATCACCGACTACGAGAACGACGCCGAGACGATTGCCCGCCGCGCGATGCAGGTGGCGGCCGATATCTGCGTGTTCACCAACGATCGCGTGACGGTGGAAGCCATATAAGCGTCATCCGCCCTCCCGCTTGCGGGAGGGACCGGGGTACACCCCGAAAGACCCACCCCCATCCCCTCCCGCAAGCGGGAGGGGGGAGTTCCGGAATGAAAGACAACCTTACCCCCAAGGCTATCGTGCGCGCGCTGGACGAACATATCGTCGGGCAGCAGGACGCCAAGCGCGCGGTCGCCGTGGCGCTGCGCAACCGCTGGCGGCGCCAGCACCTTTCGGCCGATCTGCGTGACGAGGTCAGCCCCAAGAACATCCTGATGATCGGCCCCACCGGCTGCGGCAAGACCGAGATCAGCCGCCGCCTGGCGAAGCTGGCCGATGCGCCGTTCGTGAAGGTGGAGGCGACCAAGTTCACCGAGGTCGGCTATGTCGGTCGCGACGTGGAACAGATCGCGCGCGATCTGGCGGAAGAGGCGATCCGGCTGGAGAAGGACCGCCGCCGCGATGCCGTGCGCGATGCGGCAAGCAAGGCGGCGATGGATCGCCTGCTCAAGGCGCTCGTCGGCGACGGCGCCAGCGAGGCGACGCGCGAAAGCTTCCGTCAGCGTCTGGCGGATGGCTCGATGAACGATGTCGAGGTCGAGATCGAGGTGGAGGACGCGCCCTCCATGCCGATGGAACTGCCGGGCATGGGCGGCAACATCGGCATGATCAACCTGTCCGACATGATGGGCAAGGCGTTCGGCGGGCAGCGCATGAAGCGCCGCAAGCTGCGCGTGGCCGATGCCTGGGACAAGCTGGTGGACGAGGAGTCCGAAAAGCGCATGGACCAGGACGACGTGGCCCGCGTGGCGCTGCAGAACGCGGAGACCAACGGCATCGTCTTCCTCGACGAGATCGACAAGATCGCGGTCAGCGAAGTGCGGGGCGGCTCGGTCAGCCGCGAAGGCGTGCAGCGCGATCTGCTGCCGCTGATCGAGGGGACGACCGTCGCCACCAAGTACGGCCCGATGAAGACCGACCACGTGCTGTTCATCGCCAGCGGCGCGTTCCATGTGGCCAAGCCCAGCGACATGCTGCCCGAACTGCAGGGCCGCCTGCCGATCCGCGTGGAGCTGAAGGCGCTGAGCGAGGACGATTTCGTGCGCATCCTGTCGGAAACGCGCGCCAATCTCGTCGAGCAGTACCGCGCCTTGCTCGGAACCGAGCAGGTGACGCTGGACTTCACGCCGGACGCCGTCCGCGCGATCGCCCGCACCGCCGCGCAGGTCAACGAAAGCGTCGAGAATATCGGCGCCCGGCGGCTGCAGACGGTGATGGAAAAGCTGCTCGAGGAAGTCAGCTTCGACGCCGAGGACCGCGTCGGTTCGACGGTGACGATCGACGAAGCCTATGTGGCGGACAAGCTGGCCAGCCTGGCCGGCAACGCGGACCTGTCGAAGTATATCCTGTAAGTCGCCGATATCGTCATTGCGAGGAGGCAAAGCCGACGAAGCCATCCAGCGCGGCGCGCAACGGCTCTGGATTGCTTCGCTGCGCTCGCAATGACGAACCTTGGAGGCGGTCTACGCGCAGATATCCGTGAACAGATCCCGCCATTGCGGGTTTGCGTCTTCGACCAGCGCGAGCTTGCGTTTGCGCGAGCCACCCTTGATCTGCTTCTCCCGGGCGATGGCATATTCCATCGTTGCGTGCGCTTCGTACCAGACTAGCAGCTTGCAGCCATAGCGTCTGGTGAAGCCGTCGGACGTTCCTTCGCGATGCTGCCATGCCCGTTGCGCGAGGTTGGATGTCACGCCCACGTAAAGCGTACCGTTTCGCGCATTGGCCATGATGTAGACCGCTGGCTGGAAGTCGCGCTTCATCGAGAATGAATGTCTTGTCGCCGCATTCCATGCAACGATGAATAGGTCGGTCTCGTCATTGCGAGCGCAGCGAAGCAATCCAGGGGCGTCGCGCGCGGCTTTGCCTCCTCGCCATCACGAAGGTTGTGGTGTACGCCAAGCCCATGCACCAGACCCCCGAAGACCGCCCGATCTACCGCCTGCTTACCGGCAAGGACGACCGCGCCTTCTGCGAGCGCGTGTCAGAGGCGCTGGCGCAGGGCTGGCGGCTCTATGGCTCGCCGTCGCTGGCGTGGGATATCGAGAATTCCTGCATGAAGGCGGCGCAGGCGGTCGTGTGGCACGAAGCCGACGTGGTGAAGTGAACGCCGGGGCCGGAGCAGCCCGGCCTCTTACTCCGCCGCCTCGCTGACCTCTTCGCTTTCCGCCGCCTGGCGCGCCCACATCTCGGCATAGAGTCCGTCGCGGCGCAGCAGCTCCAGGTGGCTTCCGCTTTCCGCCAGACGACCCTGATCCAGCACGAAGATGCGGTCCGAATCCGCGATCGTCGACAGGCGGTGCGCGATCGAGATCGTGGTGCGGTTGGCCGCGACCATGCGCAGCGTGCCGAGGATGTCCTGCTCGGTCCGGGTGTCGAGCGCGCTGGTCGCTTCATCGAACAGCAGGATCGGCGGGTTCTTGACCAGCGTGCGGGCGATGGCCACGCGCTGCTTTTCGCCACCCGAAAGCTTGAGACCGCGTTCGCCCACTTCGGTATCGAAGCCTTGAGGCAGGCGGGCGATGAAATCGGATATGGCGGCCCCGCGCGCGGCGGCTTCCACGTCCGCCTGGGTCGCGCCTTCGCGGCCGTAGGCGACGTTGTAGCCGATGGTATCGTTGAACAGCACCGAATCCTGCGGGACGATGCCGATCGCGGCGCGCAAGGACGCCTGCGTGACGCCGGCGATATCCTGCCCGTCGATCAGGATGCGGCCGGTCCACGGATCGTAGAAGCGGAACATCAGCCGGCCTATGGTGGACTTGCCCGCGCCCGAAGGGCCGACGATGGCGACGCGGCTGCCGGCCGGCACGTCGAACGAAAGGCCGTGCAGGATCGTGCGGTCGGGATCGTAGCCGAACACCACGTTGTCGAAGACCACCGAGGGCCGGCGCACGATCAGCGCCGGCGCGCCGGGCGCATCGGCGACTTCCACGTGCGTATCGATCAGGCGGAACATTTCCGCCATGTCGATCAGCCCCTGCCGGATCGTGCGATAGACCATGCCGAGCATGTCGAGCGGGCGGAAAAGCTGGGTGAGGTAGGTCTGCACGAACACCAGCTGGCCCGCGGTGTACTGGCCCTTGGCCCAGCCCACGACCGTCCACGCCATCGCGCCGGCCATCAGCAGGTTGACCACTATCGCCTGCGCGATGTTGAGCAGGCCCAGGCTGTTCTCGCTCTTGACCGCGGCATCGGCATAGGCGCGCGTCGCCTGCGCATAGCGGGCTTCCTCGCGCGCCTCCGCGCCGAAGTATTTCACCGTCTCGTAGTTGAGCAGCGAATCGACCGCGCGGGACAGCGCCTGCCCATCGAGCCGGTTCATCTTCTCGCGCAGATGCGTGCGCCATTCGGTGATGGTGCGCGTGACCCAGATGTAGGCGGCGATCGCCGCCGCCGTCGCCGCGACAAGGCCCCAGCCGAAGGTGAAGTAGAAGATCACCGCCACGATCGCGAGCTGCAGCACCGTGGGCGCGATGTTGAACAGCATGAAGTAGAGCATCGTGTCGATGCTCTTGGTGCCGCGTTCGATCACCTTGGTCACCTCGCCGGTGCGGCGGGCGAGGTGGAAGCGCAGCGACAGGCGGTGCAGGCGCGCGAACACGTTCTCGGCCAGCGCGCGCGTGGCGTCCTGTCCCACGCGCTCGAACACGATGTTGCGCAGGTTGTCGAAGGCGACGCCGGCGAAGCGTCCGGCCGCGTAGCCCAGCACCATCAGCATGGCGAACCGCATCAGGCGCGGGCCGGACACGTTCATCGCGTCCACCGCCCACTTCAGCAGATAGGGCAGGACAAGCTGTGTGCCGGTGGAGGCCAGGATGAACAGGCTGGCGAAAACGATGCGCCAGCGCAGCGCCTTGTTGTCGGCGGGCCAGAGATAGGGAAGGAAGCGCCGCAGCGTGTGCCATCCATCGTGGCGGGCGTTGCGGTCGGTGGCGGTTTCGGGCGGCATGGGACTTCACATAGGCGCTTTGCGCCGATCCGCCAGCCCCGTTGCCCGATCGGGTGGATTATCCGCGCCCGTGTCGCTGCTGGAGCCCCTGAAGCTCAGTTCATCCCGAACTGCATCGGCAGGCCCCGGGGCATGTCGAACAGGATGCTCCGGCTCGAAAAGTCGATCGCCACGCGGCGGAACAGGCGCAACTGGTCCATGCCGAGCAGCATCGCCGGCCGCTTGTCCAGCTTGAGCGTTTTGAACGGCGGCGCATCGGCGAACACCAGCGGAGTGTTCGACATCGTCAACCCGCCCAGCACCAGCGTGCGCGCCAGCCCCACGTCCGCGGCTATCGTCTGCCCGGTCACCGATATGAGCGAGGTCTGTTCCTGCGCATGACGGCGCGCCAATGCCTTTTGTAGCGGGGGATTGCCAATCGAGGTATCCGAGCCGGTATCGATGATGATGTCGGTACGGACGCCATCGACCATGGCGTTGGTCATGATCAGCTGGCCCGACCGGCGCCGCGCCTGCACCGTGATTTCGAAGCCGCTGTTGCCGCCCAGCTGCCGGGCATCGCCGATCGCCATGACCTTCTTGTCGAAATCGAGCAGGACGCGCTGGTCCTGCAGGCTGTCCAGCCCGATGATCCCGTCCGCGCCGATCCAGCGGCCATCGAGCAGCGGGGCGGTGAGACCATAGAAGCTGCGGCGGCCGAGGTTGATTTCCTCCACTTCCACCAGATCGACTTCCTGCGTGCCCGCCACGCCCACCAGCAGCGCCTGCCCGGCGCTGGCCAGGCCAAGCTGCCGGGCGAGATCGCGCGAAAGGATCGTGCGTTCCGCACCGGTATCGATCATGAAGCGGTAGGGACCGGACTGTTTGCTGCCGGTTTGCGCGTTATCGACGCCGATATGCACCGGCACGGTCATGCGGGCTTGCAGATCGGGGGTGATCGTCACGATGTCGACCGAACCGGCCTGCGCCGTGCCGTCCTGCGCCGCGGCGATGGGGTAGGCGGTCAACAGGGGCAGCAACGCGCCCGCCGCGAATAGCGGATATAGTGCCATGGCTTCTCTCTCCGGCGGGGAGCATACGCCTGTTCGGGCGCGGGAGCCATGGTGTTTATCGGGGGAGGGGCGTCTTCCGTCGAAGCGGCAGCGCCGCCTGAATCTCGCCCAGCATCGCCGTCACTTCCGCGAACAGGGGATGGCCGATCGCCCACAGCGTCGCCAACCACAGCGCAATGCCGGCGCTCACCATGCTGGCCGCTTGCCCGAAGCCGGTTTCGGCCGGGCCGTGCCAGAAGACATAGCTGGCGAGCAGCGGGCCGACCGCCGCCAGTGTGGCCAGCAGGCTGCGCGCGTAGATCAGGAAAAGATCGCGCCAGCGGAAATCGAGCATCCCGCGCATGAACGGCGCGTAGATCACCACCCAGAACAGCCCGTGCGCGAAGCGCGAGATGGCAACCCAGATCAGGCCGAACGGCGCGGTGAGCGCGATCAGCAGGACCGACATCACCGTTTCCACGATGTTGCGGTGGATCAGGCCCTTCATGCGATCGAGCAGCAAGGGAAGATCGCCGTTCAGCGGCAGCGAGACGTAGCAGAGCTGCGACAGCGCGACCCAGCCCAGCAAGGGCGCGGCCGCCAGCCATCTGGGGCCGTAGAGCAGGTTGACCAGCGGCTCCGACAGCACGGCGATGCCCGCCATCGCGGGCCAGGTGACGCCGGTATAGGCGGCGACGACGCGCAGATAGGGCGGGCCGAGCGGCTGGCCGCTGTCGCGCACCTGGCGGAAGGCCGGGTAGAACACGCCGGTCACCGCACCGGCCACCAGCAGGCGCAGTTGCAGCGCCAGCCCCGAAGCGCGGGTGAACAGGCCGACGGCGGTGTTGTCGATCAGCCGGCCGATGACCAGTTCGGGCGCGCGGCCGGTGATCGAATAGCACGTCGCCAGCACGGAATTGGTGCCGCCCAGCTTGAGCACCGGCGCGGCGCCCTTCAGGCGCAACGGCCAGGGCAGCATCAGCCCCGCGCGCCACTGGCTGACCACCAGCCGCGCCGCCTGCTGCGCGAACGCGCCCCAGGCCAGCGCGAGCGCGCCATAGCCCAGCACCGCCAGGGTGACTGCCGTGGCGGCGTTGGCGATGGAGGAGCCGACCTCGATCATCGTGTTGGACTTGTAGTCCATGCGCCGCTGGCAGGTCGCCTGCGGCACGATGGCGAGCGGAACCGCCAGATAGGAACAGGCGATGACCAGCGTGATCGGCAGCAGGCGCGGATCGCCGTAGAACAGGGCGATCGGCTTGGCCGAAAGGATCGTCAGGATCGCGATGCCCCAGGCGAAGGCCACCGAGACGGTGAACGCCATGTGCAGCTTTTCGGGCGTCAGGTCGCGCTCGCCGTTGACGTAGCGGGTCACGCCGAAATCCTGCAGGAAGGCGACGATCGTGACCGCCGCGAAGGCGATCGAGAACAGCCCGAGTTCCGCCGGCGTGATGAACCAGCGCGCCAGGACCACGCTGGTCATGAACTGGATCGCGAAGGAGGTGTATTGCGATACCAGCGCCCAGGCGGCGGCGGTGCGCACGGACATCTGAGGCGGGGGCATTTGCGGGGGAGTGTCGGCGGCCTTGCTCATGCGCCGCTGCCCAGGCCGGGCACGCCGATCAGGCCGGCGGCGATGGTCGATGCCTTGAGCGGATGTCCGGCACGCGCAAGCCGCGCGGCCGCGCGCCACAGGCGGGAGCCGCGCGCGCCATCGCGGCGCACATGATCGCGCAGCGCGGTCCACCCGTCGCCCGACAGGGCCTCGGGCGAGTAGATCACGCGGTCGAGGATGCGGCGGCGGACGTATCGCGCCGCGCCTTCGCCGAACCACGCATCGAGTTCTTCCAGCGGTGGCATCGTCGCGATGTGGTCGGTGGGATCGGGCAGGCCGGCGGAGCGGGAACGGTGCGCAAGCCAGGCGATCGCGGTATTGCGCATCTGCTCGACCACGTGGCGGCTGCTGACCTGATCCGGATAGATGCGGTAGTCGACAAGGCGATCGGGCAGGTTGGCCATCGATCCGGCTTCGGACAGACGCAACCAGAGGTCGTAATCCTCGGCGTGGCGGTAGGCCGGGCGGTAGCCGCCCACGGCGCGAACCGCGTCGCGCGATACCACGCAGGCGTTGTGCGAAAGCTGAGCCCCGATTTCCAGATTGGCCCGGATTCCCGCGTCGTCGAGCGGCCGCTGGAACGCGGGGCGCGCTATCGGCTGGCCATCGATGCCGACCATGCGGACTTCCGCACCCAGCACGACAAGGCGCTCGCCATCGGGCCGCCGCGCGATTTCCGCCATCTGCCGGGCGAAACGATCGGGATGCTGGATGTCGTCGCCATCGACGATGGCGACCCAGCGCGCCCGCGCGGCATCGAACAGGCTGTTCAGCGCCGCGACGCGCCCCTTGCTGACCGAACGGATCACGCGGATGCGTCGATCCATCTGCGCGTGCCGCGCAACGATCTGCGCCGTTCCATCGGTGGACCGGTCGTCCAGCAGCAGGAATTCGAAGTCGCCAAAGTTCTGCGCAAGGACGGAGGCAATCGCCGCGGCGAGGAAGCGTTCGCCGTTATGGACGCTGGTGGCGACAGTCAGTGCCGGGGGGGAAGGCTGCACGTTCACCCTCCCATGCCGAAAATGCCGGGCAAGGTGCTTTCGCCGGCCCCGCCGCGCCGGTGTGCCTTTCGCCGCCATTGCAGCATCGGGCGGGCCAGCGCGGGCAGCACATGCCAGATCGCGAAGGAGGTGCGCCAGACCATGCCGCCAACCTGGCTGCTGGCAGCGCGCAGCTCCGCCAGCCCGCGCCGGGTGTCCCCGTCGACGATGCGGTCGATGGCGTGTTCGAACGCGAGCGCGGCGCGGTTTTCGGCGAGCAGGCGATCGATCAGCGAAGCTTCGGGGGCGCCTTCCGGCAGCGTGCGCCGCGCCTTTTCATAGACCTTGATGTTGCCGAGCAGCATGCGGCCACCGTTGGACGATGCCGATCCCGGCCGAACCCTGTAATCGCCAAGCACGGCGTTCGCGTAATAGGCCCGACCGCCGAGCATCATGAGTCGGACCCAGAGGTCGAAGTCTTCGGACTGCGCCATGGTTTCGTCAAAGCCGCCGATCCGTTCGAAGTCGGCCCGGCGGAAGGTCGTGCCGATATAGACGTTGAACGACCGGTCGAGCACATCGGCCAGCGATCCGTGCGTGCCGTCTCCGGCGCCTTGCTTCCGGCCGTTGACGCACGTCCGCTCGCGCGGGACGGCGCCGAAAATGCGCGCATCGCACGTGGCGAGCCGGATGCTTTCGTCGCCTTCCAGCGTAGTGACCATCGTCTGGAGATAGGTCGGCCGGAACAGGTCGTCGCCATCAAGCAGCGCGATCAGCGGCGCGCGTGTCTGGCGCACGGCATGGTTGCGCGCGGCCGAAACGCCGTGGTTGTTGGTATGCACGAAGCGGATACGCGAATCCGCCAGGAAAGGCGCGACGGCGCCGGCGACATCGTCGGGCGCCCCATCGTCGATGACGACGCATTCCCAGTCGGCCATGGTCTGCCGTTGCAACGATGCAAGCGCTTCGTGGACGAGATGCGCCACCCCATAGGCAGGAACGATGACCGCGACACGCGGCGCCGTCGATGCCTGAGGGGGGACGTTGCTCATGCCGTCGCCATACTGCGGCGCGCTTAAGGAAAGCCTTACACCCCGTCCGGAGCGGACCGAAGTCCTTCGGGAGCGCAATGCGAATCATCCGGGCGAGTCTGCGGTTTGTGCGTGATTCGGGGGTGTGGCGTTTTGTTCTAAGCTGTTGATATTGAGTGATTATATTGGTTTTGTGTGGGGTGGGATGAGTGGTGGAGGGGGAGGGATGGAGGTTGGGTTTGGTGGTTTGGGGTGGATGTTTGGAGTGAGGGGATATGGGTGTTTGGGCCGGGATTTTGGGGGTTTTTGGGGTGAATGAAAGAAAAGTGCAAAATGCGGTTGACGGGTGAATGAGGTGCCCATATATGGCGCTTCACCGACGCGGTG